>Ga0194112_10003206_pt1 | contig 22956 bp, 21 predicted proteins | sample TA2MahC400mmetaG_FD_146191 | JGI IMG/M metagenome (GOLD analysis project Ga0194112, IMG submission 146191) | Freshwater microbial communities from Lake Tanganyika, Tanzania - TA2015016 Mahale Deep Cast 400m | ecosystem: Environmental > Aquatic > Freshwater > Lake | place: Tanzania: Lake... | reverse complement strand
TGGCCCCCATGTCAAGCGAAATGCGGACTATTTATTGGTGTTATCTATGAATCCCACTCCTCCCCCATTCCTGCCCCTGAAACCCACCTTTCTGCCCGTTTCACGCAATACGTGATCTGAGTTCTGACAAGGGAGAAGCGCCCCCGCCGGTCCCTTTGGCCTCTTTGGTCCTTGTTGTCCCTGTGGTCCCTGTTGCCCCTTCCTCCCGCGTTCGCGGTGCGGCCGTCAGGCCGGAGTATCCTCCCGAAGGCATTGGAGCCTTCGGGAGGGGGCTAGTTCCTCAGCGCGCACAGGTCGCCCTGCCCCACGCCGGCCTCGAGGTCAACGCGGGTGTGGGTCCAGTACTCCACGTGGCTGTCGAAGAAGAGGACCGACATGCCGCCGTTGTCGCGTTCGCCGTGGTTGATCGGCTCGTCGGTGTCGTCGCACATCATCGGCTCGTTGGGCGGGAAGTCGTCGCGGATGGCGAGCTTGGAGGCGGCGTAGGCGGCGCCCTTGCCCTGCTTGGAGCAGAGGTAGATGCCGACGCTCAAGTGGCCCATCGCGGCGTAGCTGACGGCATCCTTCGAGAGCGGACGGCCACCAGGCGTGCCGTCCGTGCCGAGCTCGGTCCCCTGCTCATTGCTGTCGGGCGAGCTGGGACAGTTGTAGACGCCGGGGTCGGGGATGATCTTGGTCCAGTAGAGTGTTGCGAGCCATTCGGCTCCGCCGAAGCGGGGGTCGGCCACGGAGCCGCAGCCGGGCCGTCCCGCGGGCCAGGGGTAGAAGCGGTTGTCGCCGCACTCGTTGAGATAGGTTGCCATGCCCTTGGCGAGCTGGTTGAGGTTGTTTCGGCAGCGGCGGCTGTGGGTTTGCACCCGCTCACGGCGGAGCGCGGGGAGGAGGAGCGCCATGCCGACGCCGAGGACGAGGATGGTGATGAGCAGTTCGGCCAGGGTGAGGCCCTTCGGTCGCTTCATTGCAGTTGCCTCCTATCGGGGGTGTGGGGAGCGGGGAGCGGCGGGGCGGCGCCGGCCTTGCGCAGGCTGACGATGAAGCCGAGGCCGAGGGCGACGAACGCGCCCATGACGAGGAGCCAGCCCGAGGGCGAGCCAAGCGTCTGCTTCGAGGCCGTCAGGCTGCGGGCCGGGGCGAGCAGGAGCGTGCCCGTGGCCAGGAGGTAGTAGGCCCACCACCTGAAGCCGTGCCCCATCGCGGCGAGGCCCGCCGCGGTGCCGATGGTGAGCGCGGCGAGGAGCCAGCCGGGGGCCTTCACGCTGTGGCCGAAGTTGAGGCCGATGGCGGCCTCGACGAGGAGGATGGCGCCCGCGTGCGCGACCCAGCGCGGCACGCGGTCGCGGAAGGTGAGCCAGAGCGCCCAGCAGGCGAGGCCGAAGAGCGCCAGCGCCCCAGCCCTGGGATCAATGTAGACGCCCGCGACCGCCTTGGCGGGCCACTGGCGCAGGATGAAGGCGCACGCGGCGAGGAGCGCGCCCGCCGCCCACGCGGGCGAGCGCTCCGCGGCCGCCGCCACCGCGAACCAGGCCGCGAGTGCGAGGAGGAAGGCGTCGAGGTCGGGCCGCAGGTCCGCGGGCGACAGGGCGCGCCAGAAGAGCGCGGCCAGGGCAAGCACGGCGGCTGCCTGGTGAGCGAGAGGGGCCGAGCGGCGGCGCCAGGCGTGGAGCGCCGTCATCACGGCCACGACCCCGAGCCAGGCGGTGGGCCAGGTGAGGGTGCGGAGTTCGTGGAGGTAGGCCTGGCGGAAAGCCGCCGGGGCTGTCGGCTGGGCGAGTGGCTCGAAGCCGCCGAGGAGGAGCGCCGCGAGGCAGAGCGCCGCGGGCACGGCAGCCGCCACGTGCTCCCAGGCGCTCACGGGCTGGCGCTCGGCCCTCAGCAGGTGCAGAAGGCCCAGAGCCAGCACGGTCACGAGGGGGAGCGCGTCGCTGGCGAGCGCCGGGGCGTCGAGGATGTAGCCTATCCAGTACTGATGGAGCGCGGTGGTGGCGACGATGATGCCCGCGATGGCCCAGCGGGCGAGCGGGGCGCGCACGAATGGGGTGTCGGGCGCGCGGAGCGGGCCGCGCTCCCAGGCGGCGAGCAGAGCGAGGCCGAAGGCGAGCGCGGCGATTGCCCACCAGCCGGCCAGGCACGCCGCGTCAATGAAGGGGCTGTCGGCGTCGTGAAGGCTCGACACCCAGGCGGGTGCGGCGCCGTTCCAGAGCAGCAGGGCCGCCAGAAGAAGGCCGAGCGCCGAGAACGGCAGGGAGCGGCCCACCGCCTTGCCGAGCGCGGCCAGGCGGCCCGCCGCAAGAAGCGTCGCCGACAGCCCCAAGAAGAGCCCCAGCGGGCGGTATCTGTCCTTGAACGCCAGTTCGTCGGCCACGACGAAGCAGCCGACGGCGAAGAGCGCCTCGATGAGCACCAGCGTCGCACCGTCGTCCGTCACGCCGCGGCGGCAGACCAGGAAGACCGCAATCCCGACGAGCAGGAGCTCGTAGAATTGGAGGGTAGAGAATGTGGCCAGGATGGCCGGGATATTGCCAATGGCCTGGCTGCCGGGCTGGACGATGGAGTAGACGCCGAGGATCATGAGGGCGGCGCTGATGAGGTAGGCGGGGTTGTGGCGTGCGAGGCGTCGGGCGAGTCGGGCGAGCGCCGTGCCGGCGCCTCGGCTGCGCGGGGCCGGGCGGCGCGGCCAGGTCGAGCCGCACGGCGGGGGCCACCCGCCGCCGATGGGTGGCGGGAGCCTTGTCTCCGCAATGCCGCCCTGGCCGCTTGCCGGGCGTGTGGGTTCGCGGGCCGCACCGTTCGCCGCCTTGCGCGGCAGGCCGTCTTGTGGGAGCGGCGGCGGCCCCCCCTGCGGCTCCTGCCCATCAGGAAGTCGGCCGTTGGGTTCCACGGCATTCCTCCTTTCCCTCAGACACTGGCCATGTCACTTTCGCTCATCTTGCGCTGGTTTTTATCTATAGCCATCATACGCTATCACAGACTATCACACCTTGCCCGCTTTGTCAAGCGGGAATCTTCGTGGCGGCGTAACTCGCGTAAGCGCTTGCCGCCCAATGGCTTGCGGGGATGGCTCGCCAAGGTGGCGTTGCAGTGCGAGATGGGGAGCAGGGGGGCTACTTCTTCGGCGGGGCCTCGCGGAGGGGAATCCTGCCGGCGATGCCGGCCAGGGTGCCGAAGCGTTCGGGGGTGTGGGCGGTGCGGGCGCGGACGGGCGACCAGTAGTTGAGCTCTTTCATCCCCTGTCGGGAGCGAAGGACGTTGAAGGACCAATCGGCGGCGGAGGCGGTGTTGCGGTCGAATGCGGCCCAGGGGAGAGCGAACTCGACCTGCCAGGATTCCTTGCCGACGCTGGCGGCGACGGCGTACTTCGGCTCCCAACCGAGGTCGGGGTTGTTCGCGGTGGGGTGGAAGGCGTCCCAGGTCACGCCGCGGCAGTTGGCCATTATCTGGTAGTAGCTCTTGCGGTCGCCGGCGGGGTCTATGAAGAGCTCCACGTCGTCGTCGAGGTAGAGGCCCTCGCCGTCGTGCCTGGTGACGTTGGCACGGAGCTTCTCGATGTTCTCGGGGGTCTCGAAGCATTCGAGGGCGACGTAGAGTGCGGCGTCGTCCTGGCCGACGTAGAGGCGTGTCATTGCGGTGGGGGGCTCGCCGTGGGTCTGGCGGAAGCCTGCGCTGCCGCTCGCCTCGCGCCACGCGGGATCGTCCAGGGTCCCGTCAATCTTCGGCGGCTTGGTCACGCGGTTGACCTTGAGGGCCGGGGCCTTGTCGGGCGGCGGGGCGGCGGCCTCGGTGGGGCCGATGGCGGGCGGCCCGGGGGCCTCCTCGACGGCGGCGGCCGTCGAGGAATGAACCAATGACCAATGACCAATAACCAATGGCCGAACAGAAGAGGGAATGGGGGCTGCGACATTGGTCATTGAGCATTGGTCATTGGTCATTCCCCTCGCGCCGCTCCGCGGGGCGGGCGGCTTCTCGTCGGGCAGGGCGATGCGGAGGTCGAAGGGCTCGAACTTGATGGCGTCGAGGACCTGGACTTCGCTGACGGTGACGATGCGGGCGGGGGTGATTGCGAAACGGACGTAGCGGGCGGTGACAGGCTTGGGCGGGATGAGCGTGTGGTTGAAGCCCTGCGCGTGCTCATCGTCGGGCATGAAGTGGTTGATCGGGATGTCTTTCCAGAACAGGTCGAAGTCGAAGAAGCCCTGGCTGGCGAAGTCCTTGCCGTCGAGGGAGGTGAGGACCTCCACCTTGTCCTTCACCTCGCCCTTGAGTGCGTCCCACCAGGGCCAGCCGGCTCCGATCTGGATGCGGAATGCGGCGCACGATTCGGGCTTGCCGAGGTCCACCGTGACCTCGGGCTTCTGCCCCTGCTTCCAGGCGGCGGCGAAGCGGGGCGTGCCGCCGCCGACGAAGGGCGGCCCCACCACGCCATCGGTGAGCTTCTTTCCGTCCGGGTCGCCCGCGCCCCAGTTGGTCTCGGAGGGCACGGTGCAGGTGTAGGGCTTGCCCTCGGCGAGGTTCCTGCCGTAGGTGGCCCACTTGTAGAGCCACTTCTCGCCGCCGGCGTCCTTCCCGTCCGAATAACCTCCCGAAGGTTCCGAAACCTTCGGGAGGATACGGGGGAGGTTAGCAACGCGGAGGGAGTTGACGATGGGGAGGTCGTAGCCGCCGACGTTGAGGGTGTAGCGGCAGGGGAACTTCTCGACGATTTGGGTGTGGCTGCGCTCGACGCGGGAGCGGTCCTTCTGCACCTCGCTCCAGTTGAAGGTGACTTCGAGGGGAACGCGGGGCAGGGACGCCCCGCCCACAGGCGTGTGGTTGACCTCCATGCGGACGCCGTAGATGCTGCACCCGCTAGTGCTCTCCTCGGGGATGTTCGAGAGGGGGCCGTCGAACTTCCAAAGCCAGAGGTACTTCATCAGGACGGATTTCGTACCGGCGGGGATGCCTTCGACCTTCTCGTAGTGGATGACGTCCCAGGGCGGCTTGATTTCGGTGAGGGAGTAGGTCTGCTTCCAGGTCCTCCCGCCGTCGAAGGAGTGGAGGAGGTCAATGTGGCTCTTGGGGGCGCGGTTGTAGAAGCGGCCGCCATAGGTCACGCGCGTGATGTCGGCCGGGGCGTCAATGCGGAACACCACGTAGGCATCCTCGTTCGGCTTCGCGGCGTGCATGACGCCCATGTAGCCGGGGTGCTTGGCCTGGGTGGCGACGTTCTTCTCCTCTACCGCATAGGGCTTGTAGGCGGAGCCCTGGAGGTCTGGCCAGAGGACGATGCTGCCCGTCTGCTCACCGAGGCCGACGTAGACCGTGTTCTTGCCGAGGAGGAGCTTGGGCTGGGTCTTGCTGTTGAGCATCGTGGTGGTCGTGAACTCGATGTCCTTGAGCGTCGCCTGGCCCTTGAGCGTGGCCTTGACGAGCACCTCGTAGGCGCCGTTGATCGGCTCGATGAGCTTGGTGTCGAGGGGCACCTCGCCCGTCTTTTCCGCCTTCCAGACCTCCTCCCATTTCAGGCCATTGGTCGTGCTGACGGCCAGGGCGGCAACGTCGGCCTCGGCCTTGCGCTCGAAGGCGCCCTCGATGGCGAGTGCGGTGATGACGTTTGCGCCCTCGACCTTGAAGATGGCCTCCTTGCCCGTGATGCCGCCCTGCGGCAGCGTCGGCTTCCACGTGCGCACGCCGTTTCCGCGGATGCGGTAGCGGGGGTTCACACTCTCGGGGTCTTTGCCGTGGTTGGGCACGTAGAACTCCGCCGAGGTGCCCAGGCTCTTGTAGTGGCGGGTGTATGCCTCGCCGTCGCGGAGGTTCAGGATGTAGCGGTGGCCGCGGTCCCAGTCGTTGAAGTACCAGCGGAACTTGAGGCCCTTGGGGTTGAAGCAGTTGTATTCGGAATCGAGGCTGCGCTCGCAGTCGGCCCCCGTGAGGAAGCCGCGTGGGCTGGTGGCGTTGAGGCAGTGGTAGCGGGCGATGTGGCCCGGCTCGGTCTTGCCGCCCGAGGCGGCGCAGGCGCCCTCCTTGCCAACGTCCTCCACCCCCGCGATGGTCTTGCCGTCGCAGAGGGTGTAGATGGCCGACATCGAGTTGTCGTAGATATGGTAGCGCCCGTCGTACTCCACCTCGGAGACCGTGTGGAGGCTGATGTCCCAGTATTTCGTCTTGAGGCCCATCGCGTCCCAGATCGAGCAGTTGACGCCCGCGATGGTGGAGCACATCGTGAAGCCGTAGTCGTTGAACTGGCGGATGGGGTCGGTGAGGTCGAGGCCGTGGAGGTGCATCGGCGAGGTCTGGCGGCGGGCGATATGGTTCCAGTAGAACATCGCCCAGCACTTCTCGGCCGGCGTCGCCCACTTGCCCGTGATGCTGTGGACCATGCTCTCCATGTCCGAGTAGTCGGGCGAGGCGTCGGTGACCACCTTCACGTTGCACACTTCGGCCGACAGGCTGGACACCAGCATAGCCAAGGACATCAGGCAGTAGGCTATCCTGCGCCCCATGGGGCTATCTCTCCTTTTTCCTACAGGTCACTCCCCGGCTGCTCGCAACTTCGCGTCGTAGAGCGTGCGCTTGAGACGAAAGCCAGTTCGCACCAAGCGATCGAGGTTCGGTTTGACCTCCGCAACCATGTGTCGAGTCTTGGCATCGTCCAGGATATCAAGGGAACTGATGAGCGAGACACCGCGCCCTCTGGCCTCGCGGCGAGCCGCAGGGTCATCAGCGAGGAGGAATGCCCCGAGCGCACGGCAAAGCGCTATGGCCTCCCGTTCGCCGCTGCCGAGGCTCGCGGGCAAGTCATTCAGTAGAGCATTGTCGACACGCTTCAGGAGGTCGATCCACTCGCCGCTTTGCACGTCTGCGGCAGGTGGCCGACCGGAGCCGCGGAGAACGAGCTCGTCGTGTACAGCTTGTGGGACAAGCAGGCGGCCAACTACCTGCCTGAGAAGGGGCAATTCACCCGCGCGCGCGAACGTGATCAAGGGTCCCGCATCGGAGACGATGGGTCTCATTGCTCCTCGCCGCCCAGAGCCGTGCGGAGGTTCCTGTGCCCTTCCGCCAGGTCGGCCTCCGCAAGGTCCACCATGGGCACGTCCGCCTCGGCCAGCAGTTCGTGGAAGTCCCACAGGCTCATTCCGAGCAGCTCCGCGCCGCGGCCCTGCGAGATGACCTGACGCTTCACAAGGTCGAGCACGGCGGCCCGGCGCAGATGCTCCTTCGCGGCATCCTCCGAGCCGAGATACGTGACGAGCTCGTCAGGTACTGGGACAGCAAGAGTGGTCATGGCCGGGCGCTCCATCTCTGGCGAATTCTGTATCCTCTATCAGAATACCACGGCGCGAACGGGAGTCAAGCGGGAAGCAGGTTTCCACGCCCTACGCGGCCTCGTTGTCGCGGATCTGCTGGTCAATCTCGCCCTTGTGCGCGCGGTAGTAGGCCCAGGCGTTGGCGAGGTCTTCAGCGCGCAGTGTAGGGTAGCAGCGGAGCAGTTCCGCCTCGCTCGTGCCCAGGTTGCGTGCCTGGACGAGGACCCACACAGGGATTCGGGTGCGAACGATGCAGGGCTCACCGCCGCAGAAGCCCGGCGTGCTCTCGATGCCGGGAAAGGCGTCGCCGAGGTCGCGCGCGACCCATTGGAGCACCTGGACCTTCTCGGCCGGCTTGAGCCCTGACAGCAGCTTCTGCAAGTCATCCAGCGCGCACATAGAGTGGTTCATCTATCTCTGGATAGGGGTCCGGTGCAGCCTTGCTAGGCGCGACAGTGCGGATGGCGGGCCTGCTATGACAAGGCCATCTTGCTCGAAGGGGAGCCAGTCCTGAACGTCCAACGTGTAGACGGCGTGGATACCGTGGACGAGTGCTGCGGCGGCATGTCGTGCATCGTGCGATCGCCGTGCTGTGAGCTGGTGCCGGGCAGAGAGATCGAGCGCTTTCAGCAGCACATCGAGGTTGCATTCGAGGACGCGGATTGCCGACGCCGGAGTCACGAGGGCCCGAACAAGCCGGGCGGCCTCCGCGGGGGGCTGTTGCGGCGATGTGCCTGCCCACGTGAGCGCTGCGTAGACTTCGCTCAGGACGCTGGCTGAGGTGGAGGCCCGGAGGTAGCCCTGGCGAGCTGCTTCCACGAGTGGTCTGGTCTCAGCATGGTGGGGGTGCGCCTCGAGTATCCCGGCAATGAACATCCCGGCATCGAAGAACAGCGGCTCACTGGGAGTGGTCGTAGATGGCATCCTTCCAGCCCTCTGCAATCCTGCCGTTCCTGATCAGGGGAAGGGGCTCCAGGTCCGGCGAGGGCCTGATGGCAATGGTCTTGCCATCAGGGAGAGTCACGGTGAGAATCTCCTCGCGGGCAGCGACCTCGGTGATGACTTCTTCAGCGGTCTGGCCCCGCAAGTCATCGAGGGTTACGTTTCGCACGTTCATGGCAGTGGCCTCCTATCAGTTCCGCCCGCCTTTCATTATAGCCCGGAGCCGGGGGCAAGGCAAAGGCTACTGCAAAAGGCCGTCGAGGGTCGCGCGGACGCGCTCGACGGTGCGGGCGACGAAGGTGGTGAGGTGTTGGCGGAGGTGAGAGGGGTCGGCGAAGCGGGCGGCAGCGCCCACCTGGGCGAACTCCTGGGCGATGGCGCGCTCGGCCTCCTCCTGTATCTGGGCCAGGTGCTCGCCCACGCCGCGGCGGGCGTAGAGCTTGCGGGAAAGGTCGTGCATGGTGCCGTCAACGCATTCGGCGGGCAGGCCGTCGATCGCGCGGGGCACGGGGATGGCGATGATGTTCCGCGTGTTGCCCATCTGGGCGCGGGTGTGGGCGAGGGGGTCGGGCGTGTCGGGGCGGACGACGTGGGTGCAGGCGGAGACGGTCATGTGGGTGTGCTGGGCGTTGTCGGAGCAGATGCTGTCGGGGCCGTCGGCGTGGTCGCGCGAGAGGCGGATGAGGTCGGCCACGTTCTTGGTCTCAAGCGGGTCGAGGAGCTCGTGGGCGCGCTCGAAGCGGCGCAGGGTGTTCCTCTGCGGCGGCTCGGAGAGGGTGCCTTGCACCTCGGGCAGGAGGAAGTGGTTTGTACGGATGAGGGTGTCGTCGCGCACCTCGCGGTGGGCCAGGCGTTTCGAGGTCATCTCGACGAGGAGGCCCTTGCCCGGCTCGGCGAAGAGGAAGATCATGCCGCGGTGGCCGCCGGCGCCTCCTGCGACCTCTCTGGCGAGGGCGTCGTCGAGGACCGCGAGCGCCTCGTCGCACGTGCCCGCCCGCTCGGCCACGAGGCGCAGGAGGTGGGTACACCTGAGGCCGCACTCGCGCAGCTCATCGGGCTTGATGTAGGAGCCGGTGTTGTTGGCCCCCGCCAGGGCTTGGTCGCTGTGGAAGTGCGCGAGGCCCAGGCTGCCGATGTCGCGCGAGGCGAAGAGCTGCCGCCCGTCGGGCAGCCGCCGCACGTGGAAGTCCTGGGGCGAGTTCACCAGGTCGCGGTTCTTGTGGAGGAGCGTGTGGCCCGTGGCGGAGTGGGCGCCTGCGACGAGTGCGGCGGTGCAGCCGCAGCAGGGGGCGTCCCAGAAGCCCGGCGGAACGGCGTTGAGTGCGAAGAGGTCGGCGGCGTTCACCCCGGCCGCGGCCGCCATCGCCTCCGCCTCGTCGAGCCATTCGGGCGCGACGCGCTCGACGAAGGCGCGGAAGCGCTCGCCGCGCTCGTCGAGCGTGGCGGCGCCCCAACGTGAGCCTTCGCTGGCCTTCCACATCTCGGCCACGCGCTCGCGGAGTGCCGCGGCGGCAAGCTCCCCATAGAGGCGGCCGGCCTCGCGCGGCTCCCCCTCGATCATCACCACGCTCCCCATCAAGCGGGTCTCCTTGTCGTTTGTGTCTTCAGGCTGCTGATCGGCATTCTAAGGGAGGGAGTGCGGGCAGTCAAGGCAAGGCAGGGAGAGGAATCGAGGACGAGGACGACGGACGAGGACGAGGACGAAGGAAGGCCCATGCGTGAAGGGGCTCCGGTGCAGTCAGCGGTTGGTCCGCTGCGTTGCTTCTATGCTGATTTCTTCCTCGCTCAGGGCGCGGGTCCAGAGCGTGGCCTCGTCCATCGCCCCGGTGAAGTGGCCGGGGATGGCGGCGTCCTTGGGGTCGGCGCCCCAGGCATCCTTGCCGAGCCAGAGGTCGAGGTCGTTCTGCGCGAGCTTCGCCGCGTTCTCCTTCCGCGCGATGGCCTTGCCGTTGAGGAAGAGGGTCACGCCCTTGCCCTCCTCGACGGCCGCGGCCACGTGCTGCCACTCGCCCGCCTTGAGCACCTGGGGCGAGCGGAAGTTGAACGACCAGGTCCGGCCGTCCGCCTCGCACGCCTCGAAGGAGAGCGTGCCGTCCCAGACGCACAGCACGAACGGCGCGGCGGCGTGGCCCGTCCGCTTCGCGATGAGGCCCTGCCGCCCCGCCACGCTCGCCGGCTTGATCCATGCGGCGACCGTGAACCGTGTCGGGGCGAGGAGCTCGCCATTCGCCACGTGGATATGGCTCTTGCCGTCGAAGACCGCCGCGTTGCCCCTCACGCCCGGCTCGAAGCGCACCCCGCCCACCACGCGCCCTGCGAAACCGTGTCCCGAATCATCCGGCACCTTGCTACCCACCGCCTTGTCGAATGTCCACCAGGCCACAGGCTCCTTCAGGTTCAGCATCTTCGCCCGCCGCTCCGCCGCCCGACGCTCGATCTCGTCGTCGGAAAGAACAGGGTCTTTGACATCTTGGAACTCGTTGTCGCGGAGTAGCACACCCTCGGCGGCTCGGCGAACGTGGATGCCGACGTCAGCTCTTATTACACGGTTCTTCTCCACGATCACGTCTTGCACAAGGGGATTGCGCAAGGCGGGGTTGTGAGGATCGGTCCCGCCAATGGCGATGTGCGCGTTGTACCAGAGCTCATTGCCCCGGACCACCGTGCATAGCGTGAGCGGGTGCTTCCAGTCGCCGCTCGGCGGGAAGGCGAAGACGCCCAGGTGCGCCTCGCCCGCGAGCAGGTGGTTGTCGTGCCCGCCGCGGTAGGTGTTGCCCTCCGCAATCCCGTTCTCGAGCCACTGGTTGAACCAGCTCGGCTGGATGCCGTGGTAGTCCATGCCGAAGTTGTGGTAGCCACCGGTGCGGGTCGAGCTGTTCCTCACCATCACGTTGCCGATCGCCATGCCATACAGTTGAATGGCAATCCCTGCGTCTTCGAATGAGTTCTCGACGAAGTAGTAGTTGCGCTGGAGCATCGTCACCGTGACGATCGAGGTCGTGTCGGGCAGAATCGTCCACGGTTCGTCCAGTTGGACCTGTCGGCCCTCGTGTCGGGCGATGCGGCGGTATTGGCCCATGCCCTTGCCATCGAGGATGAAGACGCCGGCGCCGCGCCAGTCGCGCCCACCCCACTTCGGCTCCTCGGCGAGCGTCACGCTCGCCGGCGTGGCCGAGGCGAGCGGGCCGCAATAGGCCCCGCCCCCCGCGTCGCTCGTCATCGCCTCCCTGTCCCATCCGTGCATGAGGTACAGTCCGTTGCCTTTGTAGAAGACGTTCTGCGAGCAGGTCGAACCATCCAGGCAGTTGATGCCACCACCAGTGGACATCAGATCGGCACCATGGAGCCAGTTGTTCTGGAACATGACGCCGTCAGATCCCGAGATGCAGTACCACCCCCAGCGGCCGTTGTAGAGCGTGTTGTCGAGAATGTCGACATCCTGCCCCCGGGTAAGATAGAGGACACGGCCTGATCCATAGAGGTCAGATTCTCGCACAGTGATGTTCCTGCCGCGCAGGCGCAGGGTGTCGCCGCCGCCCGTCGAGCGCTTGAGGGAGGCGACAAACCTCTCAGACACCTGCTCCGGTGTGAGGTGGCCGCGGTAGAGGTTCGCGCGCACGCATATCTCCTTGATGTGCACGTCCCCGGCGTCCGGGTCGCTCAGGTCGTTGCCAAGGAAGTGCACGTAGTTCGTGCAGTGGAACGTGAGGCCCTGAACGGCGAAGCCCTTCCTGCCGAAGATGAGGTACTCGGGCGGGTTGGGCAGCTCGGGCCAGACGATGGCCGCTTCCTCCGGCCGCCAACCCCGCAGTCTCGTGCGGGCGGGGACCTCGATCCCCTCTGTGAGCTTGTAACGGCCCCTGGGAAAATGGACGACCCCACCGCCGGACTCGCGAGCCATGGCGAGAGCGGCCTTGACCGCCTGTGTGTCGTCGCACCGGCCATCGCCCTTGGCGCCAAGGTCGCGCACGTTGAATACTGTCCCTGGCCACGGCTCTCTTGCGCGCACGACGACCTCCACCGGGGCGCTCCAACCCGCCACACCACCATATCCGTTGTGCACGTACAGCCTATGCCGCCCGGGGGCAATCGGGCCATCACACGGGGAGGCCCAATAACACCACTCGTCCCCAGTTGCGTGCATGAGGATATCCCTCTCCCGGGTGCGCAGCAGCACTCGCCGTTGACTGGGCTCCACAAGAAAGAGGCTGCGGCCGAACACGCTCAAACCACGCGGCACCAAGTCAGAGGGTTCCTGCGTGCCTACCACCCCGATGCCGGCAGGGCGGTTCAGCACCGCCACAGCTTCTCCTGCGCTCGTCCTGATTCGGCAGGCGAAGAGGCCGGGCTTGAAGGCTTCGGGGATGGTGAACTTGACGGAGTGGGGCCGGGGCTGGAGGGGCTCGACGGTGACGGATTTACCCTTCACCACGACCTCGCCCGGCGGAGGCGGGAGGCCGGGGTCGCCATCATCAAGGCGGATGACCTCGATGGACTTAGTGGACTCGAAGCCCTCGCCGAAGACGAGGGCGGTCTCGCCCGGGCGGATGGGGTCGGAAGCCCAGAGGACGACCGGCTGCGCGAACGCCGGCGAACAAAGAAGAAGAGGCAAGAACCACTTGTGCATGGCAGGCGATCCTCAAGCCGGCCGTTGGCCGGGGCCAAGGGGGATGATTGGATGGGTGGATGAATGGATGATTGTCTGACATCCATCCACACATCCATTCATCCATCCATCCCCTGCCTACGCGCGCACGTCACGACTGAAGATCATATCGCCCCTCCTCCGCGGCCGCGTCCACCACCGCCTTGAGCTTGTCGAGGGTCGTGTCGGCGGGCACCTCGTCGGCGGTGCCGAGGATGTAGCCGCCGCCGGCCTTCGCTTCGTCGAGGCAGCGAAGGGCCTCGCGGCGGCAGTCCTCGATGCTCCCGCGGGCGAGGACCACGCAGTCGAGGTTGCCCATGACGGCGATCTTGTGGCCGTAGAGGCGCTTGGCCTCGCGGAGTCCGACGTCGCCCTGGTTCGGGTCGAACGTGGCGATGGCATGCGGCCCGGCCTCGACGAAGATGGGGAGCAGGGCGCGCATCTTGCCGAGGGTGTAGAGGCTGAGGAGCTTGCCTGGGACGGCACGGACCATGTCGCAGGCCTGTCGGACTTCTTCGGCGACCCAGGCCTCGAAGAGCTTCGGGCCGAGGTTCGAGCCGGTCGCCCAGCAGATGTCGTAGAAGCAGGCCTCGGAGGGCGAATCGAGGAATGCCTGGATGCGCTTGCGGTAGCCAGCCAGGAGGGTTCGCTGGACCTCGCGGACGACGTCCGGGCAGTCGAAGAGGTCGTACATCAGCTCGGCCATGCCGCGTGCCTCGCCGAGCGCGGCATACACGCCGCCAAGCCCCACGCTCGCCACGCCCTCCTCGCCCATCGTCTGGAACGCCTCGGCCACGGAGCCGAACTCGGAGCCGCCCGCATGCTCGTTCCAGTCCTGCTGCATGCGCAGGAAGATGCGCCAGTCGGCCGGCCCCTTGATCAGCCGCTCGGTTGTGACGCTGATGATGGGGTCGCCTGGGACGAAGCCCGATTCGGTCACGCACGTGAGGCTGCCGGCGGGGGTGTGGTGGGTGGTGCGCACCCGGCGGCGCGGCCCATCCTCGAAGAGCACCTGGCGCTCCGTGCGGTAGCCCTCCGGCATCGTGCAGCGGACGCCGACGCCGAGCGGCCCGCGGTAGTGGGTGGAGCCGATCATCTGGTGGACTTCGAAGACCGCCCGCCAGTCCGTGCGCCCGAGCACCTTGTGCGCGAAGCGGCAGTGGATGAGGGGCGAGACGGGCACCGCGTCGGGCACCCCATTCGCCATCGCGGTGAGGAAGGCCCGTTTCTTCGTCACACGCGGCTCCTGTCTGGTTGAGCCCACACCCCTATGGATGCTGCTCACTTGGCTTCTCGGGCGGCTTGGCTGGCCTTGGGGCGAAGAGGGCGTGTGCCTGTTTGCGGCGCTGGTAGGTGCGCCAGGCGCGGTTGGCCGCGAGGCCCAGGGCGCACGCGGCCCCGATGATGAGGACGAGCCACGGGAACCAGCTCGAGCCTCGCTCCGGGCCAAGGAGCCATCTGGCGACGAAGAAGAGGACGAAGGCCGAGACGGCCGACCAGGCGAAGGCGAGGACTGTCCAGTGGCCCAGGCGCCTGAGCGCGAGACCGATGCGCTGGACGATGCCCTGCACGTAGCCGAGCCGCACGGGGAGGCCGAGGAGCTCGGGCTTGCTGAGGAGGTCGGCGAGCTCGACGCCCGACTCGCGCGCGACGGCCTGGGCGACCGCGCCCTTCCCTTCGAGGATGGCGCGGAGGAGGTGGCCGCCGCCCATGGCCTCGCGCCGCGAGTTGACCAGTTTCTCCGCCCGCTTGAGCACGTCGGCCAGCTCCGCGGCGTGCGGCAGCGCCTCGCCCCCCTTCCCTGCGTCCTCCATCAGGGCGGCCCGGAGCCGTTCGGGGCTCAGAGCCAACTCGCTGAATGGCCGCCCCCAGCGCCCGTGCTCCGCAAGCACGAGGGCCAGGTGGCGCACCTGCACCTCCCGGCTCCCCGCACGGCGGGCCTCAAGCTCGGCCAGGAGCAAGAGCCCGCCTGCCTCGTCGCCCAGCGCCGAACCACTCTCCTGAGCCATGTCCCTTCCTCCGTAGGGGATGATTGGATGGGTGGATGGGTGGATGAATGAAAGGGGCGATGCCTCTGACATCCATCCACTCATCCAACCATCCATTCATCCAGTTCACCGGACCGAGAACGACGGCATGTCGGGCGATGCCCCGAGGTCCGAGCCGCGGAGCTCGGTTGCCGCCCGGATCGCGTAGTAGAGGTAGCCCATCGAGACTGTGAAGCTGGCGATGAGCCAGGCGTACAGCGGCGCCCGCACGCCCGCCAGAATGCCAACCGTGGCCAGCGCCACGGCCGGCGTGGCCGCCACGCCCGCCAGACGCATCATCGTCCGGTAGTTGAACTGCCAGCGCCGGTCCCTCACCACGAACAGGCCGAAGCCGGAGCACACGATGTTCTGGGCGAGGACGTACATGCACGACAGCAGGAAGGCCACGGAGTAGAACAGCAACGCGAGGGGGCCCTTGAGCCACCACAGCCACGCCCTGACCACGTCGCGGCTCAAGCGGTTGAAAGGGAGGGCGGAGAGCTCGTGTGCCGTGACCTCGCGGGGGGCTCGACGGATGACCACCTGGGTCTTTGTCAGGAGGAAGGTTGCCCCCGTGCCCTCCAGGGAGGCGGTGCCGCCCGTGGTGTCTATGATCATGACCAGCTTGCCAGTCGCGGGGTCCGTGATGAAGCAGGGCTGCTCGGCCTCCACCAATGCCGACCCGTGCTGGAGCGTGATCGGGGGCAGCCCGTCCGGCAGTTGCGCCAGCGGCGACAGCATTGCCGCACGCGGGTTGAACGACCGGAATTGCGCGGCCACGGTCAAGGGAGCGCAGCAGACGGCCAGCAGGAGCAGCGGGTAGAGGACCCCGCTGCCGCGCCACTGCTGCGCTACGTCCCGGTAAAACGACTTCGAGTAGAAGGCGAGCAGTGGGGCGAGGAGGACAGAGTGCTTCTTCATCTTGGCGTCTCGCTGGGCCTCCGCCGGCACGCAGTATAGCGCGGGTGCCGCAAACGCACAACCGCTTCATTGTCGCGAGAGGCATCCCGCGCGAACAGGAGGGGATGAATGGATGTATGGATGAATGGATGAATGGATGTATGGATGAATGGATGTATGGATGAATGGATGAATGGATGAATGGATGAATGAAAGAGCCAAGCTCTCTGGCATCCATCCATCCATCCAATCATCCATTCACCCTCTTTACCAGTGCGAGGGCGTGTGGGAGGAAGACGATGAGGCCGATGGCGGTTGCGCCCACGGCGCACAGGAGCACGGCGCCGGCCGCAACGTCCTTCGCGCGCCCGGCCGCAGGCCGGCGGTCGGGCGACGCGATGTCCACGATGATCTCGATGGCCGTGTTGAACGACTCGGCGGTCCAGACGCTCGCCATGGCCAGGATGAGCCAGCACCAGTCGGCCCTCGACACCCCGCAGGCCAGCCCCGCCACGATGACCGCGATGGAGGTCGTCGCGTGGATCCAGGCGTTGTGCTGGGTGCGGAGCATGTGGGCCACGCCCTGGCCCGCATACGTGAAGCTCTGAATCCGGCCCCAGAAGGTGCGGTAGCGTGAGCCGGGCTCGTGGAGGGGAGATGACATGGCGGCGCTCTCCGGTGACAAAGGGCGGGAAGGACGCGTGACGCGTGACTCGGAAAGAAAGAGCGCGTCTTCTTTCTCGTCTTGTCACGCGTCACGGGTCACGCGTCATGGCTTTCTTCTTGGCTGAAAGTCAGCCGGATAACGGTAGAGCTTGATGAAGAGCTCGATGATGTCCTTCCCCTTCGTCTCGATGGTGTGGGCGTCGAGCACGCGGAAGCCGTTGGGCGGCTTCTCGGGGTCGTAGACCGGCTCCTTCATCTCGCAGCGGAAGTGGAGCGGCGAGGCGAACTTGAGCGGCTTGACCCTGGCGGCCGCGGCCAGGGCCTTCTTTGCTCCGGCGCGGATGAGCTCCTGGGCCTTCGCAGGGGGCCACGTGCGGGCGCAGAAGGTGCCCAGGCCCCGCTTGACGGGGACGCCGACGCAGCCCTTGCACAGCTTCTGCATCTCGCGGCAGGCCCAGTAGTCGCCGCTGACGAAGACGAACGGGATGCCGTAGTGTCCCGCGATGGCGGCCTGCATGCCCATCTCGCCCACCGAGATGCCGTTGAACCAGTAGCCGCGCACGCTGTCGCTCATCGAGTGGCGCAGGCAGGCGAAGGGGGTGGCGGCCTTGGCGTGGGCGCCCACGAGGGCCGTCACGTCGCACGTCTCGATCAGGGGGAGCCAGAAGGGGCGCTCGTGGCCGTGGATCACCTCCACCCGCGGGTCCAGCTCGTCCAGGTCAATCGTGTAGCCGCCCCCGTGGCCGTCGTTCACCAGCACCTCGCTGGCCCCTGCGGCGAAGAAGCCGTCGGCCGCCGCGTTCACCTCGCGGGTGAGCCAGCGTGCGCGGCGGCAGCGCAGGTCGTGGTTCGCCACGCTCTCATTCTTCCGGTCGTCCCACGAGAAGACCCCTGCCACGCCCTCCAGGTCGGTCATCAGATACACCTTCATCCGTAGTCTCCTCGCTCTTGTTTGGTAGCCGAACCCGGTCTGGAATGCCACACGTACACTTGGTAGCATAAGGATACCGACGACGCAAGCCCCGGTCATTCGACAGCACGGGTTCCTGCACTTGACGTGCGGTCCGCGATCCCGTAGTATCCTGATCATTGGCGTCCGGGGCCTCGGCGGCCGGGAGAGGGGATCTGCGGCTGCCGCCCCAGGGGGGGTGTGGGAGCAGAGGCAATGCCGGAAGGCAGAATGACTTTTAGGCCGGCTCCTGGTGTGCTGCGCTGGGCTCGGGAGACCGCGGGCATGACCGTCCCCGAAGTGGCCTCGCGGTTTGGTGTGAACGCTGAAACCGTGGTGGGCTGGGAGGCCGGTGACAGAGACGTCGCCATGGGGAGGCTAGAGGACCTCGCACGTCTGTATCGTCGTCCTCTTGCTGCGCTGTTTCTGCCACAGCCCCCCGATGTTCCGCCAATGCCTCATGACTTCCGTGTCTTGCCATCCGAAGCCAACAGGCCACTATCCAAGGAAACACTTCTGGTGGTCCGCGAGGCCCGGCGCATTCAAGCACTCGCCCGTGACCTGGCGAAGGACCTCGGTCGGGCACCAAGTAGCGTCATTCCGCCTGCCGAGCCCACCACGGCGCCAGAGCATCTAGCTGCTCGCGAACGCGAGCGCATCGGGGTCACTATCTCCGAGCAGAGGAGCTGGCGGACACCCTGGCGCGCCCTTAGGGCTTGGCGCGAGGCCATGGAGAGACTCAACGTCCTTGTGCTCCAGTTCGGGATGCCGCTCGGAGACGCCAGGGGCTTTTCCCTCCCTGACGAGGTCGCGCCTGTGATCGTTCTGAACAGCCGCGATGCGCAGAATGCGCGGATATTCACGCTATTCCATGAATACGCGCACCTGCTGCGCGGGTCTTCGGCCCTTTGTATACCCGACCCCGGCGCGCCGGACACGCACTGGGGAGGCAACGACGAGGCATTCTGCAACGCTTTCTCCGGTGCCTTCCTTGCGCCGGCGGAGCCGTTCAAGCAGGCTCTGTCCGGACACCGAGCGGACGACGAGAAGATTGCCCAACTGGCCCAAGAGTTCAGTGTGAGCGAGCACGTGATTCTCCATCGGCTCAGAGCACTCGGCCTGCTGTCAAGGGTAGACTTGGAGGCGAAGCTGGCCAGCCTCGAAGCACGACTGACAGAGCTGCCCCAACGAAAGAAGAGGGGCGGCCCTACGGCTGCACAGCGATGCGTGGGCACGAGAGGCCGACGGTTCGTGAAGCTCGTCTTCGAGGCGAGGACTCGTGACCTCATCACATATCGTGATGTTGCTGACTTCCTGTCGCTGCGTGTCCAGCACTTTGACGCTGTCGAGGCGATGGTAGGGGAGGGCTGAGAGCATGTCGGTCGGCAGCCTCACAGTCTACTGCATAGATACGTCCATTCTCATAGAGCTGCATTTGCGCTACCCAAGGGAGATATTCTCCGGAGTGTGGGACGCGCTGGAGGCCCTGATTGCAGCGGACCGCGCCATCGCGCCAAAGCAGGTGCGCGAAGAGTTGAGTGCTAAGGACGACTGGCTCTGGCGCTGGGCCCAGAGCCAGAAGCAGATGTTCAAACCCCAGACCAAGGCGCATGCCATGTGCGCCAGCGAGATCACAGCTCGGTTCCCTTCTCTGGCCCACGCGGAGAGGCCTGGCGTGGTCGCAGACCCCTTCGTGATCGCGCTCGCGCTTGCGGAGAAGAAGGCATCGCTTGTTGGATCGGACTGCGCCGTTGTCACTTGCGAAGCGCGCAGGAAGGGCAAGATCCCTGACGCCTGCGATTACTTCGGCATACGTTGCCTGTCGCTTTTCGACTTCATGAAGGAAGCGGGCTGGAAGTTCGTGGCAGAGCGTGCGCCCGCGCCCCCGAGCAGTTGAGCGCATCTCGGACACCCATACCAGGCACATGGACGCCTAACCAGCGGTGCTTCGTGCTTCTCGCATCAGTTCGCGGATGGCCTCAGCGGCCCCTGCGACGACGCAAGCCACCTGGCCCCGACCATAGTCCGCGTTCGTTCCCTTTCGCGGGTCGAAGTAGTCGAAGCTGTGCCACAGGTGGCGCAGGGCAGGGTTGTAGCCGGTGTCCTCGTGGAGATAGGGGTCGCCCAGGTAGGCCGGCACCAGGGCCTTTGGGTCGGGGGGGAGGCACTCGGGGTGGACGGTGCCCGGGGCAGCGGCCATCGTGACCGAGCCTTCCCACCTGTCGGCGTGTATCCAGTGGTTCTTGAGCATCGGCTCGCACTCCTTGGCCGCCTCGATGTAGAACCAGGTTAGGGTGCGGGCGGGCGGGCCGAAGGCGTTGCGGCGGGCGACGTTCTCCTTGTAGACCTCTTCCGCCCGCTTGCAGTAGGCCGGGTTGGGTCCGTGGCCGGGCAGGAGCAGGATGTGGCGGAAGCCGTAGAGGTGAATCTCGAGGAGGATGCGGGCGACGTGGCGGGCGAACTCCGCCTCCTGGCCCGCCTTCGTGAAGTCGAGCGCTTCCTTTGGCGCGGGGCCGTCGTCGGGCTGGGTGGGGCCTTCGTAGCCGGGCGAGCCATCGGCGTTCTGGAGCGGGAATGCGGCGGCGAAGGCCTCGGGCACGCCCATCGTGCGGGCATAGGTCTTCCGCCACTCGACGCGGCACTCCTGGAGGAAGTAGCGCACGTCGGCGTAGTAGACCGGCGGGAAGACGACGCCCCCGAATCGGCGTGCCGCCTCCTCCGCGATGTGGGTCACGGTGAAGTAGTCCGTGCCGAAGGGCATGTGGTCGCCGTGCCACTCGAGCGAGCCCACCGGGAGATAGGCGAGATTGCACGCCTGGCGGCGGGCGACGACCTGGGGAACCACCATGCGGTCGAAGCGGACCTCATCCATCTCTTTCTCCCGTCGTCCTGGCCTTCGAATCCCTCTCGATTCAGTCGAATGAATCGAGTGAATCGAGTGAATCGAGAACCAAGGACGAGGACGATCAGGCCCGAAGAAGGTCTATGTTGTCAACCACCTTCCTGATCGCATCCACGATCAGTTGCATGTCCCGCTCATCGCAGGGCGGGGAGATGTCGCGCTGCATGATGGAGAACTCGCGGAGGGTCATCTCCTCGCTCACGGGCAGGTCGCCCTTGCGGTAGACAGGCGGGTTCTTGACGTGCGGGCAGAGGAAGGGGCAGCCCTTGCCGTAGAGGTTCCGCTCCTGGAAGATGGTGCGCAGGTGGCACGGGCCGCCCGCCTGGATCGGCTTGCTCTCGGGCGCGAAGTAGTGGTTCGCGTCCTGCACGTAGGCCACCACCGCAAGTCCCTCGGCGTTGAGCGCCTCGCAGAAGCGGTCGCGGCTCACCCCGTGGACCGCCGGGTCCCACAGGCACGTGTAGTAGTGGTAGGCGTGCTTGAAGCCAGGCCGCACGTAGGGCGGGGTGATGCCGGGGACGTCCGCGAGCCGCTCGGAGAGGAACTCGCAGTTGCGGATGCGGGCGTTGGTGCGCACCTCGGCGTCGAGGAGCTGGGCCATCGCGTCGTGGCCGACCGCCCGCATGTTGTCGCCCGTGCCGCCCATCGAGGCGTAGCGGAGCACGTCGGGGTCGGTCGCCAGGCCCTGGATGACCGTGGGGTGCTGGCCGGCGAGGAGGGCGCGCTCGAAGAGCCGGCGGTCGCTCGTCAGGTAGGCCCCGCCGCCGACGCTCGAGTAGATAGGCTTGCCGGACCAACTGAACGCGGTCATGTGGGCGATGTTCCCGACCTTGACGCCGTTGATTTCGGCGGTGGAGGCCTGGCAGGCGTCCTCGATGACCAGCAGCCCGTGCTCCTCGGCGACCTCCATGATTTCGGGAATCGGCGCGGGATGGCCATAGAAATCAACGGGCAGGATCGCTTTCGTCTGCGGCCTGATCTTCCGCCTCAGGTCCGCAACGTCCATCGTCAAGGTCTTCGGGTCAATATCCACGAAGATCGGCACGCCGTTGCAGCGCAGCACGGCCCCTGGCGTGGCGACCCAGGTGAAGGCCACGGTGAGCACCTCGTCGCCCGGGCCGACGCCCGCCGCGAAGAGCGACGAGATGAGTGCCGCGGTGCCTGATGAGACGCAGCGTGCGTACTTCGCCCCCGTGTATTCGCACAGAGCCTGGTCCAGGCCCTTCCCCGCCCAGGCGCACTTCAGCCCCCGCCCCGCCTTCTCGTCAATCGTCTTCGCCCCGCCGAGGAGGGCCAGCTTGCCCCTCCTGACAACTCGCCTCATCATGTTTCCCCCTCATCTGCGGCTTCCGCCGCTGAGGAACGTCGCGACCTTCTCTCTAAGCAGATCTCCCCCCAACGAGAACATGTTCGCGTGGGTGCCGCCGTGGAGGATGCGAAAATCCTTGGGTGCCCGCGCCGCCATATAGAGCTCGCTAGCGTGGCCGAAGGGGACCGTGTTATCGGCGTCGCCGTGGACCAGCAGGATTGGGCACGTTACCCTCGCTATGTCCCTCACGGGCGACGACTCGGCCACGCTGAACTGAGCGAGGCGCTCCGCCTTGCGCATCGCCCTCCTGAGCCAGAAGCGCGGCAGCCACGACGCCCGATGGTACACAATCCGCTCAAGGTCGGCAAACGACGCAATGGAGACAAGCGCCTCGATGCGGCTATCGCGCGCCGCGGCTGCGATGGCCACGGCCCCGCCCGCCGATGCGCCGAGCACGGCCACGCGGGCCGCCAGGTAGTCAATCGCGCCCGCAACGTCCCGCCACTCGTGGTAGCCGTAAGTGAAGTAGTTCCCGCCGCTCTCCCCGTGGCCCAGCATGTCAATGAGGAGGAGGTTCAGCCCTCTTCGCCACAGGGGCATAGTGAACCCCAGCATATCGGCCCGCGTGCGGCCCAGAGTGTGGAGCACGATCACCGTGCAGCCGCTACTCCCACTTGCTGGCACGAACCACCCGGCGATCGCCAACCCATCGCTCGTCTGGAATGACACCCTCTCCGCCGTGGCTCCGTACTCAGCAAAGATCGCGGGATTCGGCTCCACCGCGAACTTGTAGTGGCTCAGGAGCATGTACGGCAGCCAGTGGTCGAACACCGCCACCAGCACGGCCACGACGATCAGAACCGCTGCGACTACGCGGACGCGCCTTCGTTTCCAGAATCGCTCGCGCGAAGGCTGCGCCTGTCGTTGGCTGTTGGATTGGGGTGACCGCATTGGGTTGGCATCAAACACTGACGAGGGGGCGTGCGTGCGTCATCTCGCGCCGGCTCACGGGGCGCACTTGCGAGGCCGTGAGGGTTGCCACCGCGACGGTTTCACCATCCAGGGTCATGAATTCGACCTCGTAGGCCTCGCCCTGCCGGTAGATGTGGACGACGGTCCCAACATCGCCGGCTTCTAGGCCTTCTTCCGGGACGTCGGTCGTCAAGACCACTCGATCGTGTTCCCTGATCATGGCCTGCTCCTAGGCTATAGTTTCGCAGTTTACGCGGCCATCGAAGCCACGGCAACGAGGGCTTCGTGGATTTCGCTCAGGTGTGCTTCGGAGGATGACGTGCCCGAAAATCGTTCGTCCCACGTGGCGCGCCGCAGGGCC
>Ga0194112_10003198_pt1 | contig 22969 bp, 15 predicted proteins | sample TA2MahC400mmetaG_FD_146191 | JGI IMG/M metagenome (GOLD analysis project Ga0194112, IMG submission 146191) | Freshwater microbial communities from Lake Tanganyika, Tanzania - TA2015016 Mahale Deep Cast 400m | ecosystem: Environmental > Aquatic > Freshwater > Lake | place: Tanzania: Lake... | reverse complement strand
CACGCCCGCCGGGGTGATGGTCTGGCGCGTGGTGACTACGCCGGGATCAGTGACCGCACGCACCGGCCGCTCGACGGTTTGAGCGCCCAGCGCGCCGGCCAGTAGCGTGAAGCAGGCAAGCGCGGGCAGGGCCGCTCCCGCCGCCATGGAGAGGAAATCACGCCGCTTCATGCCGCCTGGAATCATGGTTGATCCTCCTTGCCCAGCACCAGCGTTCCGAAGGCCTCGGGCTTGTGGAACCAGCTCTGGTGAACGGGCTGCCAGGCCAGGAACCGCCGCGGCTGTCCCTGTATGCGATAGAAGTTGGCGCGGAAGGCGCGCCCCGGCTCGGGAGTCCACTCCGCCAGGCTGGAGAGGGGAATGCGCATCTCGAGGTGCCAGATCTTGCGCTGCTCGTCGATGCGGGCCCGGCTGGCGAAACCCGAGTTCCACAGCCAGTCGATGTGGTGCTTCCCGCCGGGGTCAAGCTCGATGGCCAGGTCTATCCACTCGCCGCGCGGGGAAACCTCGAATTCCTTGTAGCGGCGGATGTTCTCGAAGTCCGAGCCGATGAACACCTCGGCCACGTCCCAGTTCCAAAGCTGGTTGGTCTCGCCCGCGGCGGGATCGCCCGGCTTCAGGTGGAGGTTCTCATACGCGCAGGTGAACAGGAAGTACAGGTTCCGGGCGGTCCAGCGCGAACGGACTTCCGTGCGGTGACCCGGGACGTTCTCTCCGTTGCGCCCGTGCTCAAAGACTACTCCGCGAACGCCCTTCCACTGCGGGGCGCCCGGGTCCGCCGTGAGCGGAAAGTCCTCCGGGGCGCGGTAACTCACGGCCCGGTTCTCGGCGGCGGTCAGCGCGCCGGCGAGCATCCAGGCGCAGAGTATGCTCTTGGCAGGTTTCATGCGGGAGCCTCAGGATTCGAAGTATACGTCGTTCTTCTGGAGAACCCGGCGCAGCTCCGCATACGGCAGTTCGCGCGTACCGCAGCCCTTGGCGGCGCATAGCGCCGCGGCCGTGCCGGCGGCCTGGCCCTGGCCCATGCAGCACACCGTGTTCCGCGTGGACATGTGGGCGTCGTGATTCGAGGTGATCAGCATGCCGGCCACCAGCAGGTTGTCCAGCCCCGCCGGGCGCAAGGCCCGGTAGGGGATCCCGTAGGTGCCGCCCTTGGCGATTTGCAGCCGGGGCGCCGAATCGTGGAAGCCGTAGACGAAAACCTCGTCGTCGAAGTGCCGGGCCTCGAGCACGTCGGCGCGCGTGATGTCGTAGTCGCAGACGATCAGCCGGCCGCGGCGTATGTTCAGCGAGGGGCTGGTGCGCGCGATGAAGGCCTTCTCGCAGCCGGGGACGTACTGGCGGAACAGCTCGATGGCCCGCGCCTGGCGGCGGCGCAGCTCCAACTCGGCTTGCGCCACGGCGTCCCGGCTGGTGGGGCTGACCGGCATCTTGAGATTCAGCTTGATGAACATGAAGTAGTTGTCGTGAACTGTGGTGGTGGTCATGGACAGGCCGATCTTGCGGGCCTCCTCGCGGAAGCCCTCCGGCAGATTCACCGTCCCGCCGCTCAACCGCACGATCTGGCCGTCCTTGCCGCTGCGCCGGCCCTCGCAGTACTGATCCAGGGCCCGGTGCGACTTGAGAAACTCGTGGTATTTCTCTACGTTCACGTTGGCGACGCCGATGCTGTTGGCCACCGCGTAATCGTTCGGCTCGGAGTAACGCGCGCCCGCGCGGCCCGCCAGGTCCCCGATGCCGGTGCAGTCCACGAAAGCCTTGGCGTACACCGCCTCCCGGCCCGAGCGGCTCTCCGTGATCACGCCCTGGATCGTGGCGCCATTCTTGAATGCTCCGGCCAGCAGCGTATTCACCCACACCACCACGCCCGCTTCCTGGAGCATCTCGAAAGCGACCAGCTTATAGATCTCGGTGTCGATGGCGGTGCACACCGAGTCGTAGTCGGCGCCCAGCGACATCTCCGAGTGCCCGTTGGTGCCGCCCGCGCGCAACAGCCGGTCCACAATCTCCTGCGCCATGCCGCGCACCACCTGGCGCTTCTTGACTCCGGGAAAACCCTTCCACAAGTTGTAGTAGCTGTGCAGCGCGGTGCCGCCCTCGACCACCGTGCCGCCGGGGTAGCCCTTGGCTTCGATCAGCACCGTCCTCGCCCCTTGCCGGGCCGCGGCCACGGCGGCCGCCACGCCGCCCGTGCCGCCGCCGGCCACCACCACGTCAAAGCGGCTCGCTGGCAGCTTCCTGGAAGGCTCTTCGTAGTAGTCCGCGGCCGCCGCGGCCGGACTCCCGGCCAGTGGACCCAGCCCCAGGGCCAGACCGCGCCTCGAGAATTCACGCCGATTCATCGCTCGCCTCCTCGATGCTTAGAAATTCACGCGGAACGACAGATTCATCGAGGGCGGTCCGCCCTCCACTGAATCGTTAAAGTCCGTCATATTCGTAACGGTCCCGAACAGCCGCGGGTTGGTCTGCGACATCGAGGTGACCACGGTGTTCCAGTTGTACCACTTGAACGGGTTGTAGAAGTCAAACCGGATCTGCGCCTTGAACCGCTCCTTGATCGTGAAATCCTTGTACGCCGACATGTTGGCGGCAATAATCCGCTGGGCCGTCCACATGTTCCCCGGCATGTTCCCGTTGATGAATGACGGCGCCACCACGACGCACTCATTGCCCCAATCGGGGATCGCAGTGCCGCAGTTGGTGATCAGCGGATTGTGGTTGGCCTGCACGAAACGGTCTCCGCCCAGGTCCTGCCAGTTGTCCCGAAGCTTCGGATCCTTAATCCGGAAAAGACTGCTCCCAACGATCGGTTCGTAGCCCGGATAGTCCTGCCGGCTTCCCCACCGGCCCGTCACCGGGTTGAGGTACGACGCTCCGGTGTAACTCACGCTCAGCGGCGTGGGGATCCAAATGTGGTAGTTCCACGCCAAACTGTAACCGCCGAACAGCCAGTTCAGCCACCCGCCGCCGCTCATGAACCGCTTCCCTTTGCCCAGGGGCAGCTCGTAGAGCATGGAGCTTCCGAAGCGCAGTTTCTGCGTGCTGCCGGTCACGGCCCGCCCCACATAATCCGGCTTATACAAATTGCCAGGGCTGTTCTCGAGACCTTTCTGATAGGTAAAGAACGCGAGGTAGCTCAGGCCATACGACTGGCGCTTCTCCATCTTGACCGTTCCGGAATGGAAGACCCGGTTGATGTTGTTGGCATAGTAGCTGATGTTATTCCAGCTCGGGTACGGCTTGTACGCCTGAACCAACGCCGAATTCTGGACCCACGTGTTGCGGTACGCCCAGTTGTCAGGCCGCGTCAGATCGATCACGCTTCCTTTCTCATCCAGGCCGGTTCCGTAAGGTCGTGATTGCCAGTTGTATGTTCCCCGGAAGCCGACATTCCGGCTGCCGCTGTATATGATCTCCACCAGGTAGTTTTTGGAGATCGAACGCTGAATACTCAAATTCCAGTTCATCGTGTACGGGTTATGGTAGTCCTCCGGAATGATATACAGCGTGCCGTTGGCCCGGTTTTGCGGGGTGCCGCCGGCGGAGGGAAGCGTGCCATCCGGCAGCAAGGCCGGATAGACGGGCGCCGGCGCTCCCTGGTTGATATTGAACAGCGGCGTGTACACGTTGTTGCCGGCGGTCACCGTGCCCGTGTTGAAGAAGCCGCTCCCGCCGATCTCGGCCTGGTTCGTGTACCAGATCAGATTGTCCTGCGTCATCAGCGCCCAGCCGCCGCGAATCACCGTGTCTGCCCCGATGCTCCAGGCGAAGCCGAGCCGCGGCTGGAAGTTGTTCCAGTCGCGGTCATGCAGTCCGCCCTTGGGCTGGACCCAGCCCCCCACGCACCCCGTCTCCGGACACGTGACCACCCCCGGGATTGACCTCGTGAAGTAGGTGTCCTTCTTGGTCAGGCTCCCAACGCTGAATTGCCCCGGGTACTTGCTGTGGATGGGGCTCTCCGTGCTGTACCGCACCCCCAGATTCAGCGTCAGCCTGGGCAGCACGCGCCAGTCATCCTGGACGTAAAGGCTGTGAATCGAGTTCACCGGCAGCGTGGCCGCCCCCTGCTGTACGTAGCTGTAGCTCGTCACATAGCCCAGCATGACCGCCGCCAAGGTAATGCCCCCGGTGTTCGGGATGGACTGCCCGTTGTTGAGCAGGCCGCCGGTGGCGCCATAGCCCAGGCTCAGGCGCGGATTGCCGATGTCCCGCGAGACCCCGTTCATCCACATGTATTCAAAGCCGCTCTTGAGGGCATGCGTGCGCCACACCTTGGTGAAGTCCTGTTTGAACGTGCGGTTGTTGTTCACCGCCACGCTCAGCGTGCCCGTCCCCAGAGCTCCATTGCCATACTTGCCCTGGGTCCCAAACCCGACGTCCACCGGATTCAGGTACACATCGGAAGCGAGCCGGGGAACGGTCTTCGCGATCGCGAACTGGTGCTCGGGCGTGGCCATGTAGGGGCTGTTGCTATAGCGATAATCCCCGAATCTGGTTTCGCTGATAAGCGTCGGGGAAAACGTGTAAGTAAAACCCAGGGTCGTGACGTGTTGGTACGTAACCGTGTACCGCTCATTGGCGTCGTAAGGCTTGTATACAATCACATTGTTGATGGAGGGTTGGTAGTTTCTGTTCCACACAAAACTGCCGAACATTTTGAGGCTCTGCGTGAGTTGGTGATCGACGCGGAACTGCGTGGCCTTGTTGCGGTATTTCCCCGTGCCGTCCTTAATCAGATTGCCGGACACGCCCGAGCCGGTGTAGCTTCCCGGAGCGTTGGGTTTGGCAAACGGATTGTTTGCGGCGATCGCCTTCCACATCTCGCTGAACCGGTTCTGAGGAATGATATTCCCCGGAAACGGCGTGCGCGAGAGGTCTTGGGCGGCGAAGCTCCCGCTGGTGGAAGCCGGGTCGTAGAGCTGGTTCGCGGTCACGTTGGGGAAACTGAAGTTGCCGTTCAGCATGGCGTCGGTCGGAACCGAGTAGGTGGATGCGTTGGCATTGGTGTCGATGTGATAAGATCCCGCCACGGAGAAGAAGGTCTTGTTCCTGCCGTCATAGAGGCGCGGAAGGTAGACGGGGCCGCTGACGACGAGGTCCGGCTGCTGGAAAAACGTGTTGACTTTTTGCTGCTTGGCGGTCTCCATCTGGAAGAAGCGGCGATGGGCCATGGGGTCGTCCTTGAAGAGATACCCGCCGCTGCCGTGCAGCAGGTTGGTCCCGGCCTTCTTCACCACGCTGATGGCGCCGCTGGAAGCGTGCCCGTATTCGGCCGGCAGTACGGAAGTCAGCACCTTGACCTCTTCGACCCCCACCGCGATGGAGTTCAGAGTCGTGCCGCCGTCGCCGCGGGTGGCCATCTGCCCGTCTTCAAAGTAGCCGATCTGGTTGGAATTGCCGCCGTTGATGGACCAGCCGCTCAGCGAGCCGGGCCACTGCTGGTTGGAGTGCTGGATCCCCGGAGTGTAGAACAGCACACCCTTGGTCCAGTGCTGGTAGTTCGGCAGACTGTAGAAGTACTCACCGGTCATCACCTGGCCGGTGGACGAGGTCTGGGTCTCCAGCAGGGGCAGGGCGCTGGTGACCTCGACGACTTCGGTCAGCGCGCCGATCTCAAGCACTATGTCCACGGCCAGATTCTCGCCGATGCGGAGCAGGAGGCCGTCGCGGGTGAAGGCCTTGAATCCGGCCGCGCTCGCGCTCACCCTGTAGGGGCCCGGCCGCAGGGACGGCACGCGGAACAGGCCGCTTTCATTGCTCTGCGTGGTGCTTTGCACATTGGTGCTGGTTTGGGTGATGGTGATCTGCACTCCTGGTATGACCGCTCCGGATGTATCCGTCACACTGCCGGAAATGATGCCCATGTCGAGCTGCGCAACAGCGGGCACTGTCAGCAGGAGAACAAGGATCGCCGGTACTGCCCCTGAAAAGCAACGCATTGAATCTCCCTCCCTCGGCGAGGACCAGCCGCAACCAAGACCGAAGGCTTGCGGCCCCTGCGCGGCCTGCCTCGCGCCGGAGCCGGCGGCGCCCTCAGCGGCTCAGATTATATCACGCCTTCCTGGAAACGGCTGAAATTCCCGGCGCCTCTCCCCAAGGCGCACGAAGACCCTGAACGGGGAACCCCACGCCACGGCGCGCATGGAGCATAATGACCGTCATGGAGCGACGCTACTTTCTTCCCACTGCCGTGCTGGGCGTGACCGCCGCGCGGCGGGCCCCGGCGGCCAGCGACCGTATCCGCATCGCGGTGATGGGCGTGCGCGGGCGGGGCCGCGCGCTGACCCGGGACTTCCTGCAACTGCCGGAGGTGGATATCGCCTGCGTCTGCGAGGTGGACGACAACGTCCTCAGCGCCGCCGTGAAAATCGTGCAGGAGATGAGGGCCAAGACCCCGCCGGTGGTCAGGGACATCCGGAAGGCCCTGGACGACAGGAACCTCGATGCGGTGGTGATCGCCACGCCGGATCACTGGCACGCCCCGGCCACCGTTCTGGCCTGCGCCGCGGGCAAGGACGTCTACGTCGAGAAGCCGGCCTCCCACAACCTGCGCGAGGGCCGGCTGATGGTCGAGGCGGCGCGGCGCAATGGGCGCATCGTCCAGCACGGCACCCAGGCGCGCAGCCGGGCCTCGGTGCGGCAGGCCATCGAGTACGCGCACTCCGGGCAGATCGGCCGCGTCCTGATGGCCAAGGCCTGGAACGTGCAGCTTCGCGCGGACATCGGCCGCCGCCCGGACAGCCCCGTGCCCCAGGGTCTGGACTACGACACCTGGACCGGACCCGCCCCTCTGCTCCCCTTCAACGAGAACCGCTTCCACTACAAGTGGCACTGGCACTGGAACTACGGCACTGGCGACATCGGCAACGACGGCGTACACCAGATCGACATCGCGCGCTGGGCGCTGGGCGTCGGTGCCCCGGCCCGCGTCACGGGCATGGGCCGGAAGCTCTTCTTCGAGGACGACCAGCAGACCCCCGACACCATGAACCTCACCTTCGAGTACTCCGACAAGGCGCTGGTGTTCGAGATGCGCATCTGGAACCCGTACGGCCTCGAAGGCGCCGACAACGCCGTGGCCGTCTACGGCAGCCAGGGCATGGTGCAGATTGGCGACGATGTCAAGATCTTCGACGCCAAGGGCAAGCTGGTTTCCCACCAGAAAGGCACGCCGGCCGAGCACGCGCGCAACTTCGTGGAGGCGATGCGCAGCCGCAAGCCGCCCCATGCGGAGATCGAGATCGGACACCTCTCGAGCCTGCTCGCGCATCTGGGCAACATCGTCGCCCGCACCGGCCGCGCCCTCCAGTTCGACCCGAAGACCGAGACCATCACTGGCGATGCCGAGGCCAGCCGGCTCCTCCGCCGCGAGTACCGGCAACACTGGTCCGTGCCGAAAGGCGTCTGAGGGACGAGGCGGACATGAGTACCACGACGAGTGACTTCGGCTGTTGCTCCGCCGCGCCGGCGGCTTGCGCTGGCTGCGCGGGCGGTTCGCTGACGCGGCGCGGCTTCCTGGCGAGTGGCAGCGCGCTGGCTGCGGTGGCGTCCGCCGGCGCCCGTGAGCCGGCCCGCCAGCAGCCCATTCGCATTCCGCTGCGCGTCCAGCCGGTGCTGGTCTATCGCATCAAGGCGCGGAAGCCGGCCACAAGCTGGCGGACCACCGCCGAGATCCACACCGAAGCCGCCGGGGCGGAGGAGAACGAAAGGATCAACCGCGATCTCAAACAGATGGCCTCCGCCGCGGACTTCCCGCTGGAGATTCTGCCGCTCGAGGTGGTCCGGGACACCGAGAAGGCGGCCGCGGTGGCCGCCGGAAAGCATGATGTGCTGGTGATGTACGCAGCCGGGCACACCCGGGACTTGTTGGACGCGCTGGCGCTGCCCGACCGCTGGAACGTCATCTTCGTGCGCCACAAGTCGGGGCCGATCTACTACATGTACATCGGGGTCCACCCGCACTTCCTGCGCAAGACCCGCGACGAGTTCGGCCACCCCGGAATGGACACTGACGACGTGGTGGTGGACAGCCACGCTGACCTGCTGTGGCGCCTGCGGTCGTTCTACGCGCTCAAGAACACGCTGGGCAAGCGCGTGGTGGCCATTGGCGCCGCCGGCGGCTGGGGCGCGGACGGGCGCGGCGCGCCGGACCGCGCCAGGGCGCGCTGGAAGTTCGACCTCGTGACCGTCCCGTATCCCGACCTGGAGGTCCGGCTCAAGAAAGCCTACGCCGACGCGGGGCTGGTGAAGCGCTGCGACCAGCTCGCCACCCGCTACCTGGCGCAGAAGGGCGTGCGGCTGGAGACCTCGCGGGACTTCGTCTCGAAAGCCTTCGTGCTGACCGAGGTCTTCCGGGACATCCTCGATGAGGCCCAGACCGACGCCCTCACCATCGGCGCCTGCATGAGCACCATCATGCCCATATCGGAGACCACCGCCTGCCTGCCCCTGTCGCTGCTCAACGACGAGGGCTACCTGGCGTTCTGCGAATCGGATTTCGTGGTCATCCCCGCGGGCATTTTGCTGCACTACTTGTCGGGCAAACCGGTCTTCCTCTGCAACGCTTCGTTCCCCTACAACGGCATCGTCACCGTCTCGCACTGCACGGCGCCCCGCCGGATGGACGGCCGCGAGGCCGAGCCGGCCAGGATCCTCACGCACTACGAGTCGGACTACGGCGCCGCTCCCAAGGTGGACATGCGCAAGGGCCAGACGGTGACCATCCTCAATCCCGACTTCGCCGGCAGGCGTTGCCTGGGGTTCGCCGGCGAGATCCAGGCCAATCCGTTCTTCCCCATCTGCCGCACCCAACTCGAGGTGGGCGTCAAGACCGACACGGCGCGAATCGTCCCCGAGCTGCGCGGCTTCCATTGGATGCTCTGTTACGGCAACCACCTCCAGGACACCGGCTACGCCCTAAAGAGAGCGGGCGTGGGCTGGCTGGCGCTGACCTAGGCGGGCAAGCCTGGATCGGAGAGCGCCCAGAACAAATCCGAGGGCTACGCCGCCTTGCCCCAGCGCAGCCTGTTCTCCACCACGGAAACGGCCAGCGCCGTGCCGATCACCACCAGGCACCCGATCACGTTATACCACAGGAATGACACCTTGGTGAGCCCGGCGGTGGCGAAGATAGCGGCCTCGCCCGCAATCACCCCCAGGAACGCCGCGGTGCCCCCCACGCGCTGGAAGAAGAAGGCCAGCACGAACACGCCCAGCAGCCCGCCGTAGAACAGAGAGCCGACAATATTGACCACCTCGATGAGCGCGCCCAGGTTCTTTCCCAGCTCGGCCGTCACCATCGCCCAGGCGCCCCAGAAGACCGTGGCCCACTTGGCCACCTTCAGATAGTGGCCCTCCGGGGCGTCCTTCTTGAAGTGCCGCTGGTAGAGATCGATCACCGTCACCGTGGCCAGCGAGTTTATCTCCGAGGAGATGGTGGACATGGCCGCGCCGAAGATGGCCGCCATAATCAGCCCCACCACGCCCGCCGGCAGGTAGCGTGTCACGAAGGTGAGGAAGATGTAGTTAGCATCGTTGTAGTCGCGGCCCCCGTTGATCTTCCTGGTCAGGGCGATGGCCTCGCCGCGCGCGGCCTCGAAGTCCCCCTGCGCCCGCCGGTAACGCTCGGCGCCGCGCGCCCGGGCCTCCGGGTCGCCCTGCCGCCGGGCGTCGATGATCTCCCGCGCCGCCTGCCGGCGCTCCACGAACGCGGCGTCGTATCGCTCGGCCACCGGGGTGTACTCCGCCTTCGCCGCCTGGATCCGCGCCAGGTCCGCGCGCTGGAACAGCAGCGGCGGCGGCTCGAAGTGGTAGAAAGCGAATACGATGGCCCCGATGAACAGGATGAGGAACTGCATGGGGACCTTGGCCACGCCGTTGAACATCAGGCTCAGCCGGCTCTGCGCGATGGACTTGCCGGTCAGGTAGCGCTGCACCTGGCTTTGGTCGCAGCCGAAATAGGCCAGCGCCAGGAACATCCCGCCCAGCAGGCCGCTCCAGAAGTTGTACCGGTCGTTCCAGTCGAAACTGAACACCACGCTCTTGAGCTTGCCCGCCGCGCCCGCCACGGCCACGGCGTCCAGGAAGCTCACGTCGCCGGGGAACAGCCAGACCGCGGTGGCCAGGGCGGCCACCAGGCCCAGCATCATGATGATCAGTTGCGGGAACTCGGTCCAGGTGACCGCCTTGGCGCCGCCCGTGGTGGTGTACAGGATGGCCAGCGAGCCCATGATGAGGATGGCGATATGGTCCGGCCAGCCCAGGATCAGCGTTAGGACGATGCCCGTGGCGCACAGTGCTATGCCGTTGGACAGCCCCCGCTGAATCAGGAAGATCACGCTGACCAGGGCGCGGGTCCTGGCGTCGAAGCGCTGCTCCAGGTACTCGTAAGCGGTGTAGACCTTGGCGCGGTGAAAGATGGGCACCGCCGTAGCCGACAGGATGACCATCGCCAGCGGCAGTCCGAAGTACACCTGCACAAACCGCATACCATCCACGTAGGCCTGGCCGGTGGTGGAAATGAAGGTGATGGCGCTGGCCTGCGTGGCCATGATGGAGAAGGCCACCGCCCACCAGGGCATGGTCTTGCCGGCCAGCACGTACTGGTTCATGCTGCGGGAGCCGCGTGAGCGCCACATGCCATACAGCACCACGAACAGCAGCGTGCCGATCAGGACGTACCAGTCCAGCGGCCTCATGGCGCAAACTCCCGTTGAAAGAGCAGAAACAGCACAATCAGCGCCGCCAGCCATCCTAGCACGGCCGTGTAGACCCGTCCCCACTTCCCCAGCAAGGGCGGCGGCTCGAGGCCGTCATTCCCGGCCATTTCGTGGCGCTCCATGTAGAAGATGGTATCCAGGTCCGGGCCGGACGTGTCGGCGGGGCGTTGGCGGGCTAGCGGCCGGAGGGGAAGCGGGAACGGCCGCGGGCCAGGAAGCTAACTCCGGCGGCGGGACGGCCGTTGAGCACAGCCGCGTGTTCCAGTACTCTGCGCGCGTGCTGGGCCACGACTTCGACGCCGGCGGCATACTTCGGGTTCGGCCGGCCCGGCCCGCCGTTGTACGCCGCCACGGCCAGCGCCACATCACCCCGAAAACGGTCCAGCAGATCGCGGAACAACAGGCCGGCATAAGTGGCCAGCACCTCCGAGGGGACCTCGGCGAGGTTCAGCTCCTGGGGCGGCCTCAGATGTTCGGGAAGCCGGGAGTAATCCCGCTGACCCTTTTCATACAGCCGGTGCGCGTAGCGCAGGGTCTCCCGGGTGATCTGCCAGATGCCGCTGGACTCGTTCAGCACCAGCACACCCCGGCGGCCGCGCCTCAGGACCACATCACCCTTTTGCGCCCGGCGCTTCCACACCGCATGGCCCAGGTCGCCCTGAACGTTCAGGTAGTTGTTCTCCATGGCCCCGATGCCCAGGAAGAAATCCAGCGGCAGGGAGAAGAAGTCCGCCACCGTCACGATGTCGGAGGAGAGACGGTGGGCATCCTCCTCGGACAGGGCCTGGGCGGCGGGCTCGAGCTTTCTGCGCACCCGGCGGTCGGTCAGGGACTTGAACCGGATGAAGCGGCGCAGGTAAGCCACCAGTTCCTCCCGGTCCAGGCCCTCCAGCTCCCGGCGCGCCGAGAGGTTGTAGGCGTCCTGCATCCGCTGCGCCTGAGAGCGGTAGAACGCCAGCGCCTCGGCGGTGACCCACCGCCATTCGAACTCGGGCAGAATGCCGGCGGCCTGCCAGTAGGCCAGGTGGGGAAGCGCCGTGAGCAGGTCGTCGGGCAGATGCAGTCGCAGGGTGTAGACCAGGCCCTGCTCGCCCTTCTGGTAGGTCAGCAGGGCCTCGGCGCCCTGCGGGGCCACCATGCCCCGCACCCAGTCGAACATGAGGCAGGCGAACAGCTCGTCGTCATACTGCCCGGCGTCGGCCAGCAGACGCCGGGTGGATAGCCGGACCGCCGTCGCGCCGGCTTGCGCCTCGACCGCGGGCGCCAGGGATTTTCCCGGATGGACCACCAGGCTGCGGGGCCACAGGCGGTGTCCGGCCCAGCCGCCCAGCGCCAGGGCCACCGCCAGAAGCACTCCGCCCCATACCCGCATGACCACTCACCGCCCGCACTACGAGTGTACAGCGAGTCCGCTCCGCGCCGGGTACTATTTCAGCTCGGACTCGATGCGGTACTCCAGCTCGCTAAACGGCGCCAGCCACATCACGTCGTAGGGCTGCAAACGCACCACCAGCTTGCCCTCCGCCGCCGTCCAGCCGCGCCCCGCCACCAGGTCGTACCAGTTGGTCTCCGCCGGCCCGATCTCGGCCAGCGGCGCCTCCAGACAGCAAGGTTCGGCCGTCACATTGGTCAAGGCGAGAATGCGTTCATCGCCGCCCGGCGCCACGCGCAGGACAGCGAAGATCCCGGGAGCAAGCGCGAGGACCCGCTGCTCGCCGTTGGGATGGAAGGCCCGGTGACGGACGCGCATATCCAGCAGGCGCCCCAACTGGTCGTTAATGAGGTTCATCTTGGAGCCGGGCTCAGCGAGGTTTTTCAGCAGCAGGGTCCCGTCCACCCGGGCGCGGTTTACGTCTCTCTTGACCCTGGTCCGCAGGGCCAGTTGCACGTCGTTGCGGCTGCCGATAAGGCCGTGGAGGTAAATCCCCGGCACGCCGCGCAACGCCAGCGCGATGCCGCGGGAAGCCACGAAACGCTTCACCTGGAGAGCGCGCTCCTCGCCGCTGTTGTCCATGTTCAGCGCGCTGTACCAGGTGCAGTTGATCTCGTATGGGGCGCGCCCGCCTTCGCTGGCGTGCCGGTAGGAAATGAAGGCGCCGTGCTGCCGCGCACGCGCCAGCAGGAACTCCAGCTCCTCCGGGGGCAGGATGTTGGCCACCCCGGGCAGGCCGATGCCATCGTGGGTGTCCAGGATGTTCAGATACGTCGTGGTGGGGGAGGGGTACTCCAGCTCCCGGGCCCAGGCCGAGAGATGGGAGGCGTCCTGACGGTAAAAGGCGTGCAACACCAGCGGGGGCAGCGCGAAGTTGTAGACCGCCTGCGCCTCGCCGGCGCCGTCGCCGAAGTAGGCGATATTCTCCTCGTGCGGCACGTTGGTCTCGGTGACCAGCGCCACGTGTGGCGCCCCCAGATCCAGCACGTCGCGAAACAGCCGTATGATCTCGTGGGTCTGGGTGAGGCTGGCGCCCGGGGTCCCGGGCTCGTCCCACAAGTAGGTGGCGGCGTCCAGCCGCACCAGGTCGGCCCCCTTGCGCACGTACAGCAGCAGGGTGTCGATGACGCTCAGCAACACCTTGGGGTTCCGGTAGTTGAGGTCGATCTGGTCCGGCGAGAAGGTCGTCCATACCCACACCGGCCCGCTGATGGAATGGAACATGGTGAGGATTTCGCTGGTGCGGGGGCGCCGCAGTATCTGGCGCTGCTCGGCCGTCAGATCGTCGCGGGACTGAAAGGTGACCGCGAAATCCTGATAGGCGGGGTTGCCGCCGAGCATCTCGCGGAAGGCAGGGCTTTTCGAGGAAGCGTGGTTGAAGACCCCGTCGAACATCAGGCGGAACGACTTGCCGGCCTCCTCGATGTCCTGCCAGGAGCCCAGCAGCGGGTCCACGGCGCGGAAGTCGGTGATCGAGAAGCCCCGGTCGGAGGAGTAAGGGAAGAAGGGCAGCAGGTGCAAGCTGTTGAAGACCGGGGCCCGGCGGCGCAGGGCGTGAAGGAACTCGACCAGCGCGGCCAGCGGCGTGCGCCCCGCTGAACGGACCATGTCGCCGTAGGTGACCAGCACCATGTCCCGCTCGCTGAACCGCTGCGCCGGGTCGAAGCTACGCTCCGCCTCGATCAGCTCATCGGTCTTGTGAGCGTGATGCACCCCCAGCAGCCGCACCAGCTCGGGGATGGTCTCCCGGGCGGCCTCGGTGCCGTAGAGGCAACGCAGCCGTTCGAACATGCGCTGCCCGGTTTCGCTCGAGATCTCCAGCAGGGGACGCGTGAAATCCGGTTCTTCGGCGTAGGCGGTGCGTCTCCAGCCGGGGTGAACGCCAGTCAAGCCTGTGGCCATACTCATGGACCTCGCTCCGTATCAGCGATCATAGCCCACTCCGGTCGCGCCAGCGCCCACCGGCGGTGCCCCACGGCCGGACTACCGCCTTTTCCAGCACCTCCTACCGTGTTGGCCGGATGTCTTCGCGCCGGACATCCCTCTACCCTTGGTGAAGGAGACTGTCCGAATGGCTGACTTCTATCAAACCGGGGTAGTCACAACCCTGCATCGCCTCAAGCCCAACAACCTGGAGCGCCTGGAAGCCGACCTCGAGAGATTCGGCCGAAACCGGCCGGTAGGTCTGGTCCTGCCGGCCCTGGCTTCGGAGTTTGAGACCCCCGCCATGCAGCGCATTGTCGCGGAACTCAAACAAGTGCGTTACTTGCAGCGCATTGTGCTCACCATGGGACGGACCTCCCCGCAGGAGTACAATCGGGCGCGGTCCTTCTTCAAGGACTTCTACACCCCGGTTACGGTCTTGTGGATGGATAGTGAGCGGATCCAGAGCCTGCTGGCGATGTTGACCGAGAAGGGCTTGTCGGCCGGCCCGGACGGCAAGGGCCGCTCCTGCTGGATGGCTTATGGCTACCTGCTGGCCATGCGGGACTGCGACGTGATCGCCTTGCACGATTGCGATATTGTCAACTACGACCGCCAACTACTGGCCCGCCTCTGCTACCCGGTTACACATCCCCACTTGGCCTTCGAGTTCTGCAAAGGCTACTACGCCCGGGTGACGGACCGCATGCACGGCCGGGTGACCCGGCTGTTCGTGGCCCCGCTCATCCGGGCCATGGAGGGCATGGCCCCCGGCGCACCCTTCCTGAAGTTTCTGGACAGTTTCCGTTACGTGCTGGCCGGCGAGTTCGCCATGGACATCAGCCTGGCCCGGGTGAACCGCATTCCCCCGGACTGGGGCCTGGAAGTGGGTGTGCTGGCCGAGGTTTTCCGAAACTGCGCGGTGTCCCGGATTTGCCAGGTGGACCTGATTGATACTTACGAGCACAAGCACCAGACCCTGTCCACCGACGACCCGTCCAAGGGGCTGGCGCGCATGGCCGGCGACATCGCCAAGTCCCTGTTCCGGACGCTGGCCGCCGAAGGGGTGGTCTTCAGCGCGGATCACTTCCGTAGCCTGGAACAGCGCTACGTGCGGATGGCGCAAGACACGATCGCGCGCTACTACGCCGACGCCATGCTGAACGGCCTGAAGTTCGACCGGCACGCCGAGGAAATGGCCGTGGCCACCTTCGCCGACAGCATCCGAAGGGCGGCGGCGGAAACCACCGCGGATCCCCGCGGCCAGCCTTTGATCCCCAACTGGAACCGGGTTCTGGCCGCTATCCCGGAGTTCTTCGAGCTGCTCCAGGACGCGGTCGAGAAGGACTCACGGCAGGCCGCGGGCCGGTCCGCCTAGGGAGATCTTGATGGCCGATGCACCCATGCCCGAGGAGGCGCGGCGGGCGGCCGAGCTGATTGGCAAAGCCGATATCGTCGTAGGCATTCCCAGCTACAACAATTCCCGCACCATCGGGCACGTGGTGCGGGCGGCATACGCCGGGCTGGCCAAGTACTTCCCCCACCTGACCGGTGTGGTGGTCAACTCCGACGGCGGATCGGCCGATAACACCCGGGACGCCGTCTTGTCCGCGCGGGTGGAGGACCGCCACCTGCTGTTGATGTCCACTCCCCTGGTGGCCGCGCACCGCCTCTCCTTTCCTTATCACGGGATCCCCGGCAAGGGCAGCGCCTTTCGCCTGATCTTCAGCCTGGCCGACAGACTACAGGCCAAGGCCTGCGCCGTGGTGGATTCGGACCTGCGTTCGATCACCCCCGAGTGGATCGACTTGCTGTTGCGCCCCGTCCTGTTCGCCGACTACGACTTCGTGGCGCCCTATTACCACCGGCACAAGTACGACGGGACCATCACCAACAGCATCGTCTACCCGCTCACCCGCGCGCTGTACGGGCTGCGGGTCCGCCAGCCCATCGGAGGCGAGTTCGGGGTGTCGGCGCGGCTGGTCTCGCGCTACCTCAAGCGGGACGACTGGGAAACCGAGGTGGCCCGCTACGGCATCGACATCTGGATGACCACCATCGCCCTGGCCGAAGGATTCCGGGTGTGCCAGAGTTTTCTGGGCGCCAAGCTGCACGATGCCAAGGATCCCAGCTCCGACCTCACCGCCATGCTTCAGCAGGTGGTCGGCAGCGTATTTATGCTGATGCAGGAATACGCGCCCGTTTGGAGGACCCGCGGCGGCAGCGCTCCGGCGGATTTGTTCGGCTTCCAATTTGACGTGGGGCTGGACCCCGTCTCCGTCAACCTGGAGCGCATGGTGAACGCCTTCCGGCGCGGCTGCCAGGAGTTGGGAGAGATCTGGGCCATGGCGCTCCATGCGGACACCTACGCGGCTATCCGCAAGCTTGGCCGCGAGGTTTCGGGGGGCGCCAAGAACTTCCACTTGGACGACGAGTTGTGGGCGCGGGTGGTGCTGGACCTGGCCTGCGCGCACAACCGCCACCCGGTCTCGAGGGGCTACATACTGCGCTCCCTGACGCCCTTGTACCTGGCGCGAGTGGCCTCCTTCGTCCAGGAGACCCAGGAACTGGTGTCGGCCCAGGTCGAAGAAAAAATGGAGCAATTGTGCCTCCAGTTCGAGAAACTCAAGCCTTATTTGATAGACTGCTGGGACGGGCGGCTGCAGCCGGCCGCGAAGGCTGGGGAAACCCCGCCCGCCCCAGAGCCCGCGGGGCCGCCCAGTGCGGCCGTGGAGGGATGAAAACATGGTCGAGACATTGAGAGAAGTGCTGCAAGGAGCGCTGGACCGCCTCCACGCCCAGGTGACCACGCACTTGCCGTCCATGCTGGCGGCTCTGGTTCTGGTGCTGGGCGCGTTCCTTATCGCGCTGGCGGTCCGCTGGGTCATCTACCGCATCTTCAAGGGACCCGCCATCGACAAGTTCCTGCGTCAGAGCGGGGTGGCTTTCGTGCTGGACCGCTCCGGCCGCCTGCGCGCCACACGGCTGGTGGCGGAGACGGTCTACTGGGGCATTCTGCTGACCGGGCTGCTCTCCGGCCTGAGCATATTCAACACGGACCTCACCACCCAGATGACCCAGAGCTTCGTGTTCCTGCTGCCCAAGCTGGTGATGGCCGGACTCATCCTGCTGGTGGGCGCCTGGCTCAGCCAGTACCTCAGCCGGAGCATGCTGGTGTGGGCGGTCAACGAGGAGTTCCCCTACCCCCGCCGGCTGGCCGGGGTGGTGCGCATCCTCATCATGTTTGCCGCCGTGGTGGCCGCCGCCGACCAGCTCAACTTCGCCCGCACCGTGTTTCTGACCGCCTTCATTATGTTCTTCGGAGGAGCCGTGCTGGCCAGCAGCCTGGCCATCGGACTGGGCTCCGCCCGGGGTGTGCGCCAGCTCCTCGAGGAGAAGAAGGAGCAGGCCGGCGAATCGGGTGAGCGCTCCCTGTGGAGCCACCTCTGAAGCAGCGCCGCGCCCGTCAGGATGAATGCGGCGCGCATAATCAGGGCGCCCATGATCCCCCAGAACAACACCCGGTGCTGGAAGGCCGGCGGGACCGCGAAGTAGGAGAAAATCACCAGGAAGACGAAGATGTTATCCACCGAAAGCGCCTTCTCGATCAGGTGCCCGGTGAAGAACTCCAGCCCGCGCTGCGGCCCGAACCAGAGGTACACCCCCACGTTGAACAGCAGGGCCAGGGCGATCCATACACAGGTCCACGCGAGCGCCTCTTGCACGGAGACCTCGTGAGCCCGGCGGTGGAACACGCCCAGATCGATGCCCAGCATCGCCAGCACGAACAGGGTGAAGCCGATCCACAGCAGGGGCGTGCCAACGCTTTCCAGGCCCATGTCAGAGTTCCAGTCCCGGGAGCCCGGCGGCCGCGCGGGCCGGCCGCCAGTTCGCGCCGGGCGGCCCCGGCGCGTTCCGGGAGGCAAACGGGAGGCCGTCCCAGCCGCTAAGGGCGTGCAACGCGCCGCTCACGCCGCAGCTCCGCCCGCCTCCGCGCGCGCCGGACCGGCATCCCAGTAACGCTCTCGTTCCAGCGCACGCCCCACGGCTCGGCCGGCGCGTTCGGCCGCCCGCGCCACCGCCGCGTGCAGGTCCGGCTGGGTCTCTTCGACATCGACCTGGCCTTCGCGCAAGAGGTTGACCAGGATCCGGCAGGTCCCTTCGGCGCCCGGCCTGGCGCCCCAGGCGCCACGAATACGGACAGTCACCAGACTGATGCGCCGGCTGAAACGGCTCAGGGCATAATGCAGCCGTCGGCTGGCATGTTGCCGAAGCCCGTCCGTCCAGTCGGAATGGCGTCCGCGCATCAGTAGTCTCATGCCAGAACACCCCGCGCCGCCAGGTCACTGGCGAAACACATTCAGCAGCCTCCCCATGAAACCAGCCTCCCTGCCCTGGATGGCATCGATCTCCCCCTTGTCCAGCCAAATGCCTTCGCAGGAAAAGCACTTGTCCACATGAACCTCGCCGAAGGCGATCTCTTCAAGCTGCATTCCGCACTTCGGGCACTTCATGAAGTGGAGAGCGCGCTCTCGCTCCCGTTCCTCGGCCAGGAGCATCGCCTGCCGCTCCTCGGCCAGTTTCCGCCTCCGTTCGGCCTCCTGGCGGGCGAAGTACTCCTCTTCACTAGAGCTGGGCTTTACCGGCATTGCCACTCCTTTCGACGTTCTCCTGCAGCAGTCCGGGCACGACTTTTCAGCATACCGTTCCCATGGCAGCCACATCAATGTGCTTCTCAAGAGGGATGCGTGGAAGCCGGCTGGCCCCGTGCCCGCCTGATTCGGTGCCTTCCCGGGCGCTTAGGCAGTCAGCCAACACGGGCATGCTCAGAAACGGGCGCGAACTTCACCAGGCGGTCACGGGGCTGGCCCTGGGGGCCGGCGCCGCGCCATAATTCAACCAATGAGGAAGCTGGCTCTGATGTTCGCTCCGGCGGTGCTGCTGGCCGCCACGCTGCTGTTGCAGACCGCGCGGGGACCCGCTGACGCGGACCGGTTGTGGCGGCACCGCAACCTGGGGAAGGCCTTCTACGAGAACCCCACCACCCACGCCCAGGCGGTCGAGGAGTTCCGCCGCGCGCTGGAACTGGCCCCGGACTCCTTCCAGGAGCGGCTCAACTACGGCCTGGCGCTGCTGCACGTCGGCCAGGTCAAGGAAGGCATCGCCGAGCTGGAGCGCGCCCAGAAGCAGGACCCCGCTGTCCCGCACACCTGGTTCAACCTGGGTATCGCCTACAAGCGGGAAGGCCGCTACGAAGACGCAATCCGGCAATTCCAGGGAATGGTCCGGCTGGCCCCGGATGAACCGGTGACGCACTACAACCTGGGGCTGCTCTACAACCTCACCGGGCAACCGGAGCGGGCTTTGGAGATGTTTCGCGCCGCCGCCCGGCTGGGTCCCCTCCTGGTGGCGCCGCGCTTCCAGATCTACACCGCTCACCGGCTGGCGGGCCGCCAGGAAGAGGCGGCCCAGGCGCTCGCCGAGTTCCAGCGCGTCAAGGCCCTTCAGAAAGCCGCCGACGAGTCCGAGGACATGGAGTGGAGCTACTACTCGGAGATCTATGAGCCGCGCGAGGCTGTGTCGCTGGAGGCTGATCCGGCGGTTCCGCTGCGCATCGAGACGCGCCGGCTGGCGGCCAAGGCCGATTCGGCCTCGGCTGGTCTGCTGGTGGTGGATGCCGATGTGGACGGACGGCCGGACCTGCTGGTGTGGTCGCGGGCGGGCATGAGCATATTCAAGAACGGGACCGGGCCGCAGGTAGGTTCCGGCTGGCCCGCGGCGCCTGTGTCGGTCGCTGCCGGGGACTACGACAACGACGGGCTGGCGGACCTGTGCGTGCTTGCTGAGAGCCGTCCCGTGCTGTATCGGAACACCGGCGGCCGGTTCGAGCGGAAAGAGGCGGCCCTCCCCGCGGGCCACTACCGCAAGGCTGTTTGGCTGGACTACGATCACGACTACGATCTGGATCTCATCCTGTTGGGGGCGAAGTCCGTGCTGGTGCGTAATGAGGGCGAGGCCGGTTTCCGCGCCGTCGAGTTCCCCTTTGCCGCCGGCGAAGCCTTGGATGGCGTCGCTCTGCGCCTGATCGCCGACGGGAAGGGATTCGACCTGGTGGTGAGCTATCGCGACCGCCCGGGCGTACTCTACCGCGACCAACTGGCGGGCCATTACGAAGCGGTTCCCCTCGCGGGACTGCCGGCCGGCGCGGGGATGCTCCAGGCCGCCGACCTGGACAACGACGGCTGGGTAGACCTGACCTTCAGAAACCCGGGGACAGCCCGCGTGTTTCCGGCTTTCAAGCCTCCTGCTGCTGGCGGGGAATCGAGGGAAACACGCGGGCTGTCCCCAGGTTTTGTGGGGGTACTGATGAACCGGGAGGGCAAGTTCCAGCCCGCCGCGACGCTGGCTGCGGGCGCCTTCACCCTGGCGGATCTGGCGAACCGGGGCGCGGTGGAGCTGGTATCCAGCGCCGGGGTTCACCGCAATCTGGGTCTGGGCCGGTTCTCCGACGCAGAGAAGCCGGCGGGGTTCTCTCCGGCCGCGGCATGGGCGGAAGCCGATTTCGACCAGGATGGCCGCGCGGATCTGGCCGCGGTGGCGCCGGACGGCAGCCTGCTCTTGCTGTTGAACCGAACTGCCAGCACGAACCGCTGGATGCGCGTGGGACTGGCCGGCGTCAAGAACCTGAAGCAGGCCGCCGGCGCCGAGGTGGAGGTCAAGGCCGGGCCGCACTACCAGAAGAAGGCCTACCAGGGAGTCCCGCTGCTGTTCGGGCTGCGCGGATACAAGGAAGCGGATACCATACGCATAACCTGGGCCAACGGCATGATCCAGAACGAGCCGCGGCAGGCGGCGGGGCGGCTGGCCAGTTTCAAGGAAGCGCCGCGGCTGAGCGGCTCCTGCCCCATGGTGTACGCCTGGAACGGCACGGAGTTTCAGTTCATCGCCGACGTGCTGGGTGTCGCGCCACTGGGCGCGAGCGCGGGCGAGGGCCAGCACTTCGCGGCGGATCACGACGAGTACGTGACCATTCCGGCCCGCGCTCTCGCTCCGGCGGACGGGCACTTCGATATCCGCCTGGTGAACGAGCTGCGTGAGGTGTCCTATGTGGACCAGGTGCGGCTCATCGCGGTGGATCATCCGGCAAGCATTGAGGTATTCAGCAACGACAAGTTCAAGGGGCCGCCCTTCCCCGAGTTTCGGTTGTTCGGTGTGAGCCGCAGGGTGTACCCGCGGCGGGCCGTGGACCAGAGCGGACGAGACGTGTTGCCCAAGCTGCTGCGGCGCGATCGCACCTACCCGGATGAGTTCCGCCGCACCGCCGCAGGCGTGGCCGAAATGCACGCGCTGGAGATCGAGTTCCCGCGCGAGGCCGCCAGGGACAACCGCGCCGTGCTGGTGCTCCACGGGTGGGTGGATTGGGCGGACGGCAGCACTTTCGCAGGTGTAGCGCAGCAAGGCGGCGGGCTGACGCTGCCGTACTTGCAGGTAAAGGATGAGGCGGGGAGCTGGCGGACCGTGGTTAAGGACATGGGCATCCCGGCGGGGATGCCCAAGACCATCGTGGTGGACCTGTCCGGCAAGTTCCTCTCGACGGCGCGCGCCGTGCGCATCGTGACCAACCTGTGCGTGTACTGGGATGAGATATTCCTCAGCCAGGACACCGCGCCGCCGCCAGTGCGCCTGACGGAACTCGAGGCCGGGCGCGCGGACCTGCGCTTCCATGGTTTCTCGCGGCAGATCGCGCATCCCGAGCGCAAGCAACCGGAGAGGTTCCTGTATGCCGTCGTGTCACCCGTCGCCCCGTGGAACCCCACGCCGGGCCTGTACACGCGCTACGGCGAAGTAGCCGAGCTGCTGCGCGAGCCTGACGACCGCTACGTCATCATGGCTTCCGGCGATGAGTTGCGGCTCCGCTTCCGCGCGGACGCCCTGCCGGCGGTCGCCCCCGGCTGGAGGCGCAGTTTCCTGCTCAAAGTGGACGGCTGGGAGAAGGATCAGGACGCCAACACGGCGTTCTCCGAGAGCGTCGAGCCGCTGCCCTTCCACGCCATGAGCGGTTACCCGTACGGGCCGGGCGAGCGCTACCCGGACACCGCCCTCCACCGGGCGTACTTGAAGCAGTACAACACCCGGCCGGCGCCGCGGCTGGTGGAGCCGCTGCGCGGCCGGTCAGGAGAATGAAAGCATGAAGCGCCTGGCGTTGATCGTGTTCTTCCTGGGAGCCGCCGCGGGGTTCCCGCAGGGCGTGCTGCACGTGGACGCGTCCCCGCACGCGAAGCTGAAGTCCGTGCCCGTTCGCGCCGTCAAGATGGGCGAGGGTTTCTGGGCGCCGCGCATGCGCGTCAACATCGAGCGCAGCATTCCGTCCTTGCTCCAGCTTCTGGAAGAACACGGCGTAATGGACAACTTCCGCCGGCTGAGCGGGCGCAAGCAGGCGCCGCGAAGGGGGCCGCTGTACACCGACTCGGATCTCTACAAGTGGATCGAAGCGGCCGCCTTCGTGCTTCAGTCGGAGGACCGGCCCCAGTTGCGCGCCCAGATCGACGCCCTGGTGGACGACATCGTGGCGGCGCAGGAGCCGAGCGGGTACCTTAACACGTACTACGTCGATGAGCGGGTCAAGTTGCGCTGGCAGGAGATGCAGCGCGGGCACGAGCTGTACTGCCTGGGGCACATGCTACAGGCCGCCATCGCCTACTACCGCGCCGGCGGGAGCCGCAAGCTGCTGGATGCGGGCATCAAGTTCGTCAACCACCTGGCGGAGGACTTCGGGCCGGCCAAGCGGCCATTATTGACCGGGCATCCGGAGTTCGAGCTGGCGGTGATTGAGCTGTACAGGGTGACGCGCGATCCGAGGCACCTGGAGCTGGCGCGGTACCTGCTGAGCGGCGTC
>Ga0194112_10003195_pt1 | contig 22986 bp, 18 predicted proteins | sample TA2MahC400mmetaG_FD_146191 | JGI IMG/M metagenome (GOLD analysis project Ga0194112, IMG submission 146191) | Freshwater microbial communities from Lake Tanganyika, Tanzania - TA2015016 Mahale Deep Cast 400m | ecosystem: Environmental > Aquatic > Freshwater > Lake | place: Tanzania: Lake... | reverse complement strand
GCGACGGCGGCCGCGAAGCCGATGAGACCGATCCCGCTCCCGGCGGATCCGATCACCCAGGCAGGAGGGTTCAGAGTGGGATTGATCGGCACGAGGAGCGAGAGGAAGTTGAACAGCCAGAGCCGGCCGACCAGCGTTGCGCCCGATGCCTCGACGCCGGCGGGGTACTCGCCCGCGGGCCTGTGGAATCCCGGCCCGACCGCGCGCAGGATCAGATAGACGGCCGTGGCGACAGCGATCGCCAGCAGCGCGCGTCGCGCGGAGAAGTCCGCCGGGAGCGCGCGCGATGCGATCGGCGGGCGCGACGGGGAGTCAACCGTCCCGGATCGAGAACGGAGTGGGCCGGCGTTTCCTGACGGGTCGAGAGAGAAACGACCCAGTGCCGCCCACAGGATCGCCGCCCAGAGGACTCCGATCGCGGAGGACTCCTTCGAGAGAAGCGCGAAGAGCCACAAGACGCCGACGATGACGGGCCGTTGCCTGGGGGCGAAGAGGACCGCCATGGCTCCGATGAGAAGGCCGGTCGCCAGAAGGTCGGGCGTCGCGGAGATCCAGCCGAAAGCGTCGGCCAGGGCCGGATGGACGGCGAAGAGAGCCGCTCCCCACATCGCCCTGGGGCTCAGCCTGCGGAGGAGGAGAGCAAGAACGACGCTCGTCCCGGCGTGCAGAAGACCGGAGAGGATCCTGAACGGGAGGGGATGCGCGCCGAAGAGGAGCAGGAGAAGCCCATGGAGCAGGGTCGCCAGTGGCCGGTAGTAGGCCGATCCGTCCTCGGTCAGGATGATCGATCCCCAGCCATGGCCCTCCATCAGGAGGCGGGGGAGATTTCCGGGATCGCGGAGGACCGGGCTCTGGAGAATGAGCCAGCGATCGTCCCAGACGAACCCTCCGCCGAGGGCCGGGAGCGAGACCAAGAGGCCCAAGGCGCCCGCAATCCACGGACTCGCCCCGAAGAGTGTCCCGCGAGGCGCATCGGTCGCTCGGGCCTTGTCGCGTCTCTGCACTCGCTCCCTCCTCACGACATCGGCGCTTATCGTAGGTGAGCGGCGGGCCTCTGTCTTGAGCTTTCCTGTCGCCCTCTTTCCGATTGACCCGAGAGACCCAGATGCGAGTAGAGTTCGTGTTCCGCTGAAGAGCCGAAGTAGGCGCCGCCGCCGCAGGCCGGGGAATGGAAGGAGAGGCCCTTGCGAACGAGATTCGCTCCCATCATCGCCGCCGCTGTCCCGATGCTCCTGATCGCCGCCTGCAGCAGCAACACCGAGAAGATCGAGTCGAAGGCGAGCCTCTCCCAGGCGAAGTCGACTCAGGGCGCTTCCCCGTCTTCCGCGAAGGGCCACGCCGCCGAGGCAGGCTCAGCCGTCTCTCTCAACAACCTGACTTGGGATGTGCCTCCCGGGTTCGAGGCTCAGGAGCCGTCCAACCCGATGAGGATGGCGCAGTATCGAATTCCGGCCGGGAAGCCCGAGACGCGCGATGGAGAGCTCGCCATCTTCTTCTTCGGGGAGGGTGGCGGCGGAGAGACGCAGGCGAACCTCGAGCGCTGGGCGGGGCAGTTCAAACAGGAGGACGGCGGCGATCCGATGCGGAAGGCCGCGCTCGACTCATGGAGGACCGCGGCGGGCCTCAAGATCTCGACGATCGATCTGTCGGGCCGGTACGAGACGGCCATGATGGGCGCGCCCTCGATGAACGAGTCCGGGTGGAGGTTGTACGGCGCTGTCGTCGAAGGCCCAGGCGGGCCTTGGTTCCTCAAGGCGGTCGGGCCGGATGATCTGATCGCATCCTCGCGCCCCGTCCTTCGCGCCCTTCTTGAAGGGCTTCGAGGGGGGGAGTGAGTTTCGCGATTCTCAGGGGATTTCGAAGTGGCTTCGCAGAGAGGCTAGCGCGTCACCGAGAGCGGCCTGATCGAAGATGCACGTGACCGAGGAGACCGATGTCGAGATCGCCAGGATGTTGATACCCGCCTCCGCCAGGGCATTGAAGACCCGCGAGGCGACGTTGGGGATCTCCCGGAAGTGCGGGCCGAAGACGGCGACCGAGGAGATGGCCTCGCGCGTCACGACCTTTTGCGCTTGCAGCTCGTCGCCGAGTCGCTCGACTTCGCGCAGCGCTTCCTCGAAGCGCAGCATGCTGACGCAGGCTGTGATCGAGGCGCCTCCGCCAAGGTCGGGAGAACAGGAGATGAAGTCGACGTTGATCTCGAGAGCGCCGATCGCCTCGAGGATCTTGCCTGCGACGCCTGGATTGTCCGGCGCCCCCTGGAAGGAAACCATCCCGAGGTCCTGGGTGACGAGCACCCCTCCGATCTTCATCTTCTGCAACTGCAAGAGCGTTCCTCCCGCCGCGGCCTCACTCTGACCTGCCCGCCCGCCTACTCCGGAGGGAGCATGACCTCCGCCAGCGTCCCTTTCCCCTCCGTGCTGTCGATGCGTATCCGGCCCATGTACTTCCTCAGGAGCTTCTGCACGAGCGCGAGGCCGAGGCCGGTGCCGTGCCGCTCGATCTCTCTGGCGTTGGGCGCTCGATAATACTCTACAAAAAGACGGGGCAAGGAGTCCTTCGGAATACCGATGCCGGTGTCGAGGACGCGGAACAGGACGCCGCCTGGCGAGTCCTCGAGCGTCGCGGTGATCCTGCCCCCCCTGGGCGTGTACTTGACAGCGTTCGATAGGAGATTGGCGAAGATATTCTCGATGTCCCCCTGAGCGGCCATGCGCATCATCGGCGAGTCCTGGCGGCTCGCGATGAGTTCGACACCACGCCCCTCGCACGCCACCCGAGCCGCTTCGATCTGCGAGTCGAAGACGGCCGCCAGGGACACCGGAGCCACCGGCCTCATCTGGTCCAATTGCTGATCCTCGATCGCGAGGCTCAACAGATCCGAAAGCAACCCCAGCAGGTGCGTCGCCCGCCCGTGGATCTTCGCCGCCAGCTCCTTCTGCTTTTCCGTCATCTCACCCGCGTACCCTTCTCGCAGCACCTGTGCGAGCTGCTCGATCGTCGCCACGGGGGAGCGCAGGTCGTGCGTCGTCGCAAGGACGAAACGCCGTTTGTCTTCTTCTGCCTTCTCGAGCGCTTCCCTCTGCATCCTGTACTCCGCGGCGATCGCGACCACCTGAGCCAGGAGGCGCGCGACATGGATCTCGAGCGTGTCGAGGGGCCGGTCCGGCCGCTCGGCCACGCGAAGCTCGCCCAGCCCGTGCTCCCCCGAACGGATGGGAATCGTGAGGATCGCGCCGAGAGTCTCGCCTCCGACACCCCTCGGCGGTCGCCCCGGGATGTCCGTCGATTCCGGGAAGTGGCCTGAGTAGAGGATGGAGGGCTCGCCCTTGCCGTCGAGTGACTTGATCTCGAGGCGGACCCCCTGGGCGTCGAGAAGGCCGGCCGCCTCGTTCGCGATCCTCTCGAGTGTGTTCTTCAGCTCTCCGGGCGTGAGGATGCGCGAGGATGCCTGCTCGGCCAGAGCGAGCGCGTCAAGAACTCGGCGCTGCTCCCCCTTGATCCTCGCGATCGACTCGTCCGTGGAGCGACAGCGCCTCGCGGCTTTCCTCTGCGCGTGGAAAGCCAGAGCGGCGGCGGCCAGGGAAGCCACCACTACGGCCGGAGCCAGCAGCTCCATCGACTAGTTGGCCGGCCGCCCCCCCCTCGCCCGCGAGAGGAGATGGGCGACTTTCGCCAGCAGTTCCTTCGGCTGGACAGGTTTTTCCATGAACTCATCGACGGGAAGGAAGTCGGCGTCGGCCTTCTGGTCGAACTTCATCCCCGTCCTCTGGCCGATCGCCGTGAGCATGATGATCGGCATGCCCCGGAAGGGCTCGAGCCCCGCCTCGGGCTTGCGGATCTTGTAGGCCACGTGGAACCCCTCGGTGAGGTCGTCCATCATGACATCGAGGACCATCAGGTCCGGTTTCTCCTTCGGGATCGCCTCGATCGCCCGCGTGCCGTTGGGCGCATGGACGCACTCGTAGCCATTCCCCTCGAGGACGAGTCGCATCGCCTCAACGAGATCCGGATCGTCATCAACCAGGAGGATCTTCCCCTTGCTCATACTGCGGTCGCGCTCCTCTCTTGCCCCCGGGGGGGCCGGACAGACACTCGGGGGGAGCGGAATGGACGATCCGCTCTGTGATGGCGTGCCGGCTGGGCTCACTCATCATAGATCGACCCGGAAGCGGCGTAAAGGAAGCGAATCCAAGCCGCTGGGAGGAGGCCCCTCGGCGAGGCGGCCCCCGTGGGCCCGGCGTTGACAGGAGGGGGGGTCTGGCATAGATTCGGGGCAGCTTCAAAGCGAACAAGACCGTGCGTCCTTCGAACCTGCGTGTCCTGGGATGTCTCAGGTCTATCCATCAATCTTAAGGGGTATCGATGAATGTTCTTCTACTCGTGATCCTCGCCCTCTCCGGCCTCTTCGAGGCGATCGTCGGCGTTTGGGCGATCGCAGCTCCGACGGGCTTCGCGGAGTTCTGGCTGAGGATCCCACAAGTGCAGGCCGGGGAAGGAGTTCTTGGGGGCGTCGCCCTTCTCCTCTTCCTCTTGGGGCTGGCTTCACTCGGACTGGCCGCCCTCCATGGCCTTGCGATCTACTGGCTTCGTTGTGAGCGGAGGGACGCCTTCCATCTCTCCATTGCGCTCGGCGTCACTCTGCTCGTTGTCGGTCTGGCCACCTATTTCCGCGACCTGCTGGCCGGTCCTAGGGACATTGGTGCCACGAGGGTTCTCCTCGTCGATGGGCTGCGGGGTCTGGCTCTTGGCCTTGTCGGGTTTTTCGCCCAGAGGGCTCCCGCGACGCTCAGGGAGCTTCGCCTGCCGGAGCGCAGAGACAGGGGTCGCGCCACGAGGCAAGATTCCGTTCGCGATCGCCGCACCTTTGGCGATCGGGACGGGAGGGGACGGGATCGTGATCGCGGCCGCAGCCGCGGGCGGCCTGTCGAGCGCAGGGGAGAGGGCAGAAGGTCCGCCGAGGGGCCTCGCCGCGGCGGGGTCGGTCGGCCCCAGGGACAGCGCCCCGGGCGTGGGGCCGAGCGCGAGACGCCTCCGAGGCCCGCGGTGGGGGGGCGGCTCGAATCCGCATCCGGCCTCTCTCGCGGGCCCTCATCGGAGGCCTCGGGGATCCCGGAGGACTTTCGCGCCCGGCCGTTGAATCCTCGCGAAGGCGAGGGATCAGGTGGTCGCGATCGGTGGCAGCAGAGGCAGCGCAGCCCTCAACAGCAGGATGCGGAAGCGGTCCGTCCGCTTGGCGTCGTGGTGACCGGCCGGCCCCCGGTCTCGGGGGAAGGGCGAACCGAGCCCGTAACCAAGGGGCAGAGGGTCGAGCCGCCCGAGGCGACCGAGGAGAGGACGCCTTTTCCGAGAGCGCCGATGGTTCCTCGCGTCCGGGTCGAGTCCTTGAGGCCACGGCCGCTCTCCGCCGATCAGCCTCAGGAGGATGACCGGGAACGAGGGAGCGGGGCTCCGGATCGCCGGAATCGGCGTCGCCGTCGCCCGTCTCGCTCCGGGCAGGACCGGCCGCGGCTCCATGGCGCCGAGCCAAGGCCCCGCGACATCGCGGGCGCTCCATTCGAGGAGTCTGACGCGGAGAGACCGCGGCCGCAGGCCGATCCGTTCGACGACGGGCCGGCCGAGCCGCGCCGAGTGGCGCCGCCTCCAGTCAGCGTCGAGACCGAGCGCGGTAGAGAGCCACGGGGCTTCGAGGCGAGCAGAGACGACGAATCGAGGAGGGCGGCTCCGCCTGAAGATGAGCCGCTCGACATGCTCTCTGCCTTCGGCGATCGCGGCGAGCAGGGAAGCGCGCCGGGGACGCGGGAGAGCGCCGAGTTCGGCCGACACCGCCGGCCCTTCACCGCGCGCCGGACCAACAAGCAGGTGAAGCCGCGCGGTACCAAGGTGCACCAGCACCTGGGTGGGGACATGCCGAAGGAGGCCGCGCCGGCGCCTGAGGACTCGCTCGCCGAGGAAACGCGAGGCGCTCCTCCCGTCGGCCGCATCGGTATGACCGATGGAATCGGACCGATTGACCTCTCCGATATGGACGCGGACGAGCCCGATTCCGGGAAGGCCTAGAGGGACTCCCGGCTACATCCGGTCTGGGGCCTCGACCGTGAGGATCCTCAGACCGCGCCGCAGGACCTGCGCCACGCAGAGACTCAGGTGGAGTCGCGCGTGGCGCAGCTCGTTCTGGGGAGCGCCGAGCACCCTGTGGTTGTGGTAGTAGCGCGCGAAGCCGCGCGTCAGGTCGAGCAGGTAAGTCGCTATGGGCGCGACGGAGAGCTGCCGGGCGGCCAGGGCGACCGACATCGGAAACTCGACGAGGCGGACCGCCAGATCCCTCTCCTCGGGAGCGTCCAGGAGAGAGTAGTCGATCAGCTCGGGGCGTAGGCCGCGGTAGATCCCCTCGGCATCATCCGCGGGAACCAGGTCCCCGGCCGAGACGACGCCCCGCTCGAGGCCCTTGCGGACGATCCCGCAGATCCTCGCGTGGCTGTACTGAATGGCGGGCCCGGTGTCGCCCTCGAACGAGAGCCTCTCCTGAGGATCGAAGACGATGTTCTTGTCGTTGCCGACCTGCAGCAGGTAGACCTTCAGCGCCCCCTGGCCGATCGCCTCCGCGGTCGCCTCGATCCTCTCTGGATCCTCGCCGCAGTAGCCGCTCTCGACGATCCTCCGGCGAGCTTCCTCGTGCAAGAGATCAAGAAGGTCGTCCGCGTCGACCGCCGTTCCTTCCCGGGACTTCAGCTTTCCCATCCCCCGTGGCAAGGTCACGAGACCGTAGGCGACGTGGTGGCAGCCATCGGCCCAGGGATGGCCCAGCAGGCGGAGCATGGCAAAGAGGTTCTTGAAGTGGAGGACCTGTTCCGAGGCGACCACGTAGAGGGACCGGTCCATGCCGTACTCCTCGTGCTTGAGCACGGCGGTCCCGATGTCCTGCGTGATGTAGACGCTCGTGCCGTCGGAGCGCAGGAGGAGCTTGTCCTGCAGGCCGATAGAATCGAGGCGGGCCCACACCGAGTTGTCGGCCTTGCGGTAGAAGACACCCAGGGAGAGGCCCCGCTCGACTTCCTTCCGCCCGAGCTGCCATGTCTCGCTCTCGAAGTACCAGCGGTCGAAACGGCACCCCAGCCGGTCATAGGTCCGCCGCAACCCATCGATGACCCAGTCGTTCATCGCGCGCCAGAGCGCGCGTGTATCAGGATCCTCATCCTCCCACTTGCGAAGTGTCTCCTGCGCCTGCCGCATCCATGTCGAGGAGGCGAGGAATCGCTCCTCGGCCTCCTCCGCGGCCTCGCGCTCGAGGCGAGTCGCGTCGATTCCCTCGCGCGCCCGGAACTCCCGTCTCTCCTCGCCGAGGGCCGCGTCGAACCGTACGTAATAGCGGCCTACGAGGTGGTCTCCCTTTTCTCCCGTGTCCGCGGGAGTCTCGCCGTTGCCCCAGGTTCGGTAGGTGACCATCGACTTGCAGATATGGATCCCCCGGTCGTTGACGAGATTCGTGCGGATGACCTCGTATCCCGCCGCCTCAAGGAGATTCGACAGGGCCATCCCGATCGCATTGTTGCGCACGTGTCCGATGTGGAGCGGCTTGTTAGTGTTGGGGCTGCTGTACTCGACCATCACCCTCGATCCGCCGCCGATCGAGAGGCCGCCGTATGCGTCGCCTTCCTCCATCACGCATGAGCAGGCCAGTCGGAGCAGCGACGCCCCCTCGAATCGCAGATTCAGGAATCCGCCCGATGGCCGCGCGGCCTGTAGGCGCAGGTCCGCGATGATCTCCGTCCCGTCCGGCAGTTGCTCGGCCCACCGCTGCGCGATTTCCTGGGGAGGACGGCCGACCGCCTTCGCCGCCGGAAACACGGCAACAGCGAGATCTCCCATCTCGGGATCGGGAGGGCGCGAGAAGGCGGGCTCGAAATCCCCGGCGTCAAACGGGAACCGCGCGAGAAGCTCCCTCTTGAGATCTCTGATCTTAGATTCGATCTGCGCCATGCTTCGATCTGCTCCTTGGGCCGGCGGACACGCTCCCGGATCGCCTGATCCCGACGAGGCGACACTATAACATGACCGGAGCCGCTGCTGGGCTATCGTCTCCTTTCCTGTTGCCCCCCGAAGGCCCTCTCTGTCAGGCTGTTTGGGTGCCCCAGGACCTCCGGCCCTGGGGTTTCCACCGTATGAGCTGGGAGGGCCGGGTCGATGATCTGCTCACGTTTTGTGATCGCGGGTGTGGCGCTCGCATTGTTGTTTGCCGTCTCCGGCGCGCTGGGCGCGGGAGGAGGGGAAGAGCCCGGTGGCTTCGCGGGCCTCGAGAATCAGGTGCGCGAGTTCACTCTCCCGAACGGCTTGACGTTCCTGGTCCTCGAACGTCGCGAGGTTCCCGTCTTCGCGTTTCGAACCTATGTCGACGCGGGGTCGGTGGACGAGGTCGCGGGGGTGACGGGGATAGCGCACATGTTCGAGCACATGGCCTTCAAAGGGACTCCCCACATCGGGACGACCGACTTCCCGAGCGAGAAGGAGTCCCTCGCGAAGGTCGATCGAGCGTGGGCAGATCTGCTCGCCGAGAGGCGGAAGCGGCATCGCGCCGATTCGACCCGGATCCGCGAGCTGGAGACTCTTTTCAAGGCTGCCCAAGAGGAAGCCGGCCGCTATGTCGTGTCCAATGACTTCGGCTCGATCCTCGAGCAGGAGGGGGCGAACGGCCTCAACGCGGGCACCGGCTTCGACGCGACGGAGTTCTACTACGATCTTCCCTCCAACAAGCTCGAGCTGTGGGCGATGATGGAGGGAGACCGGCTGGCCAACCCCGTGCTTCGCGAGTTCTACAAGGAGCGCGACGTGGTGATCGAGGAGCGCCGGATGCGGATCGAGTCCTCTCCCTCGGGGCGTCTCGTGGAGGAGCTGCTCCAGACCGCGTTCGTCGCCCATCCCTATGGGAACGGCCTGGTCGGACACCGATCCGATCTCGAGTCGTTCACCCGCGAGGAGGCGGAGGAGTTCTATCGCCGCCACTACGTCGCCAAGAACATGACGATCGCCTTGGTGGGGGATGTCGACTTCGCCACCGTGCAGAAGCTCGCGCGGAAGTACTTCTCCGGAATCCCCGACGCGCCGGTACCCCCGCCGGTCGACACGGTGGAGCCGCCTCAGAAGGCCGAGAAGCGCCTGGTGATGGAGGACGAGGCGCAGCCGATGGCCTTCCTCGCCTATCACATGCCGGATCGGAACGATCGCCGCTACCAAGCCTACCTGGCGCTCGCGGACATCCTGGGCCGCGGCCGGTCGAGCCGCCTCTACACCGGCCTCGTCAAGGAAGACCGTGTGGCGGTGGAAGCCGGCTCGTTCGCCAGCCTGCCGGGGGAGAAGTACCCCAGCATCCTCTTCGTCTATACCGTCCCGGCGCCCGGAACCGATCCCGATTCCGTCGTCAGCGCCTTCGATCGGCGCGTCGGTGGCCTTCTCCGCGAGCGGCCTGTCACGCAGGAGGAGCTCGACGGATACAAGACAAGGGCGCGCGCGCGGTTCTGGCGCGAGATCCAGTCGAATCAGGGGATGGCGGGACAGCTGGCCTACTACCAGATGATGACCGGGGACTGGAGAAACCTCTTCAAGCAGATCGATCAGGTAAACGCCGTTCGGGTGGAGGATGTGATGAAGGCGGCGCGGGAGTCTCTCCGGGAGGAGAACAGGACGGTCGCCGTGCTGCGGCAGAAGTCCGCTTCGTAGGGGGTGGAAATGTTGAACCAGGGTCGTTGCCTCGTCTGGACGGTCGCCGGGATCGCTCTGCTCGCCACAGTGGCGAGCGCGGCCGGCGACGCCTCCCTGTGGGATCGCGGCAAGCTCGACTATCCGCCGCTCCGCGAGGTCCGCTTGCCCCAGGTGGACAGACACGTCCTTCCCAACGGGCTCGTCATCTACATCCTCGCGGATCGGGACTTTCCTGTCGTTCAAGGACGGATCCTCGTGCGCGCCGGGTCGATGCTGGACTCGGAAGAGAAGGCCGGACTCGCGAGCATAGCCGGGACGGTGCTCAGGACCGGCGGAAGCGCGAAGTTCCCGGGAGACGATCTGGATAAGCGCCTCGAGGCGATCGGGGCGAGCGTCGAGTTCGAGCTCGGAATGACCGAAGGCTCCGGATCGTTCTGGTGCCTCGAAGAGAACACGTCCGAGGTTCTGACGATCCTCGCCGACCTGCTCCGCCGCCCCTCCTTCGCGGAGGAGAAGCTCGATCTGGCAAAGGCCGAGATGCACAGAGCCGTCGCGAGCCGCAACGACGAGCCGATGGACATCATCTTCCGCGAGGGCGGGAGGCTCGTGTGGGGTCCGAGACATCCCTACGGCTTCCGGCCTGAGCATGAGACGATCAACCGCCTGCAGCGGCAGGATCTCGTCGAGTTCCATCAGCGCCACTTCTTCCCTGACAGGATCTACCTGACGCTATGGGGCGACTTCGAGACCCAGGAGATCTTGACGCAGATCACGGCGCTCTTCGGCGACTGGAGCCCCGCGGGGACGGCCGCTCCGCCACGACCTGCGGCGCCGGCGATCGTGCCTGGCGGCGGGCTCGCTTTCGCTCAAAAGACCGGGATGACGAACGCCTGGGTCTTCGTCGGGCATCTGGGGATCCAGGCGGACAACGAGGACTTCGCCGCGATGAACGTCCTGGGGGAGATCCTCGGAGGGAGCTTCGCTTCGCGCCTGTTCAACGAGATCAGGACCAAGCGCGGTCTCGCTTATGCGGCGGGTGGGAATCCGGGAACCGACTTCCCGCGGCCGGGGATCTTCTCCGGATACGCGGGAACTCGCACAGACTCGGCCCTTGTCGTGCTCGGCCTCATTCGCCGGGAGATCGGCAGGATCACGGAGGAGCCGGTCACCGAAGCGGAGCTGAAGAAGGCGAAGGACACTATCCTCAATTCCTACGTCTTCCGCTTCGCGTCGAAGGGACAGATCGCCGCCAGGATGGCCTATCTCGACTTCAACGGCTACCCCGCGGACTTCACGGCGACCTATCCCGAGAAAGTCCGGAAGCTGACCGTCCAGGATCTCCGGGCCGCGGCCCGGCGCAACATCCACCCGGACGATTTGCAGATGCTCGTCCTGGGCAATGAGAAGGAGTTCGCGCAACCCCTGAGCAGCCTGGGCCGGCCGTATCAGTTGATCGACTTGACAATCCCGGAGCCGGCAGTGGAGATCGAGACGGTCGAGGCGACCCCGGCAAGTCTGGAGGAAGGGCGCAAACTGCTCGCCGCGGCGGCGAAGGCGACTGGGGGAGCGGCGTGGTCGTCCGTCAAGTCGATCTCCACCGACTTCCACGGCGGGTGGAAGGTGGCGGATCAGGAAATCATCTTCACGGGGCGCACCGTGCGGGCGTTGCAAGGGCGGGCGTACGTCAACCAGAAGTTGCCCTTCGGCGAACTCGTCATGGCCGTGACCGACTCGGTCGGTTGGCGCAAGATCGCGAGCAGCCCCATCCTCGATCTCACTCCGCAGGAGATCGCCCAGCTCAGGGAGGAAGCGGCGCGGGACCTCTGGAGCCTCTTCGCCAAGAAGGAGAGCTATCAGGCTCAGGCGCTCGACCCCGAGGAGTTGGAGGGGAAGGCCTGCGACGTCCTCAGGATCAAGGGCGGAGGGCTGAGCCAGACGCTTCTCTTCCTGGATCGGTCGACCAAGATGCCGGTCGCTCTGCGCTATCCCGGCAAGTCCTCGACAGGCGAGCCGGCCATGGTGACGGAGGTCTTCTCGGATTTCCGTCCGGTCGGCGGGGTCAAGATCCCGCACACCACGAGGACGCTGCACGATGGTCAGCTCGCGATTACGAGGACTGCGGACCAGGTCGTCATCAATGCCGACATCCCGCCGGTCCTGTTCGAGAGGCCGCGTCCCTAGACGCGTCCGACTGGATCCAACAGGCGAGCAGGCGCGCGGCCAGAGCGCCCGGGCTTGGCCGCTTCGCCGGCCAGGTGGCAGGGCGCCCGCCGCGGGCACGCCACGGGCGCTCTCGTTCGGCGACCTGACGATTCCCTTCGCCCGCCGATGACTCAAGTCATACCCAGGGAATCGCTCGTGACCGATCCTCATCCCCGGGGGCGCGCTGCGCGCCGGGAGGCTTGAACATGGCGATTCGGAAGATCATCGAGATAGATGAAGAGCTTTGCGACGGATGCGGACTTTGCGTTCCGTCCTGCCACGAGGGAGCGCTCGCGATCGTCAATGGCAAGGCTCGGCTCGTGAAGGACAGCTACTGCGACGGTCTGGGCGCCTGCCTGGGGGAGTGCCCGCAGGGGGCGTTGCGCGTCATCGAGCGGGAGGCGGAGCGCTTCGAGCTTCCCGAGCCCGCCGCGGCGCCTGCCGCCCCGGCGCACGCCGCGCCGGCCCATGCGGTGCCGACCTGCCCATCCGCAAGGGTTCTCGCGTTCGATCGGCCTGTGCCGCACGGGAAAGGCGCCGAGGGGCCCCAGAGTCCGTCGGCGCTGCGCAACTGGCCGCTCCAACTCGCGCTCGTTCCCCCCTTCGCTCCGTTCCTTAAGGACGCCGACCTGTTGATCGCCGCCGACTGCGTTCCCTTCGCGTTCGCCGACTTCCATCGGACGTTTCTGGCGGGACGGGCTGTCGTGGTCGGATGCCCCAAGCTCGACGATCTGAACGCCTACGTGCAGAAGCTCTCCGCGATCCTCGAGACCGCCGGCGTGCGGAGCGTGACAGTCGTGAAGATGGAAGTGCCTTGCTGCGGCGGGATCGCGCAGGCGGCCCGGATGGCCGTCGAGGCCTCGGGCCGCCCTGTTCCGTTCAGCATCGTCACGATCGGCATCGGGGGAGAGATCAAGGGCCGGGAGGTCGCCGGCCCCGATCCTTCAGGCGTCGAGAACGGCGGCGCGGATGCGCTCGAGCGCGCCGGACGGTAGCTTCTCCTCGCCGTCGGGCGCGATCTCGAGGAGGATGCCGGGAAGCAGGACCCGCACCCGATCGCCGATGGAGAGCCATGCCGCGAGCTTCCCTCCGTCGCGCGCCAGCTCGAAGTAGGCGGCGCCGTAGGTCCGGAGCCGTATCGTCTCGGTTCCGGATGGGAGGGTCGGCGTGATCCTCGCGTCCGTCCACCACTCGCCGTCGCGCCGGAAGCTCACCTCGCCCGCCGTCACGTCGTCACGATCGGCCGGCCGCTCCGCCTCGATCATCGACTTCGTCCGCGCCTCGCTCAGGCTCCAGAGCTTCGCCGAGAGATCAACTTCCTTCTTCGAGTCGGCCTGCGCGCCGCGGCCTCCTCTGAGATGCAGCCCCTCCGCGCTCTGGACCGCGCCCCAGGTCGACGGCGCCGGAGACTGCCGGGCTGCCAGATCCCTGGCGCCTCCTACGGATCCATCCGCGAGCATCGGCTCGTCCTCTCTGGCGAGGAGGGCGACCTCCTCGTTCAGGATCCCGTAGCGGCGGGAGAGATCGCGCAGCTCCGCGAGGGCGAAGGGGTCGTGTCCCTCGCGGCGGATTCTCTCGAGGAGAGAGGCGGCTCTTCGCGACGCCCACAGCACGGGCACGGAGGAGCTCCGCGCCTCCGGGTCGCCGAAGTCGACGCGCCAGGAGCCGGAGAGCCTCTCGCCGCCCGCGTCCTCCGCGGTCAGCCGCACGGTGGCGGGCCCCGCGTTCCTCTTCACCCTGCCTGCGAAGATGAGCGGTTCGCCCGCGAAGAGATCGCGCGGCCCCTCGGGATAGACGTCGTGGATCCTGACGCCCGCGACCTCGAGCCGGACATTGCGCGCGCAGGGTCGCTCCACCCGATGGCGCAGGGCGGTCACGGCCTCGTCCACATCCTCTCCCGGGCGGACATAGCTCACCGACCCGCCGCCCTGGCGGGCGAGGTCGTCGAGGAGGCGCGCGTCGACGTCGTAACCGACGCCGAAGGCGTAGAAGCGCACGGCCCTGCGGTCGATGCGGGCGCGGCCCAGAATCGCTTCCGGATCCTGCTCGCCGACGGTCGGCCTGCCGTCGGTGAGGAAGAGGACCAGGCCCGATCGGCCGACCTGGCCCGCTGCCTCATCGAGAGCGGCCGCGATCGCCGTGCCGCCGGTCGCCTCGAGCCGGTCGATCCAGTCGAGCGCGCGCTCGCGCGACCTGTCCGTCGCTCTGCTCGGCCCTTCAGGGAAGAGGATCTCCACGTCGCCGGCGAAGGCGACGATGTTGAACCGGTCGCGGGGGGAGATCTCTTCGATCATCCGGCGCAGTGCGCGGCGCGACTGCTCGAACTTCTCTCCCTCCATGCTTCCGGAGGTGTCGAGGACGAAGATGATCGTCTTCGATGCCGACTCCCGCTCGGTCAGCAGGTCCCAGCCGGGAGAGACGGCGAGCAGGAAGTAGCCGTCCTCGCCATGCCCGCGGGCGGTCCGGAGATCGACGCCGATGGGGCGCGCGTCCCGCACCGCGATGATCTCGAGCGTCTCATGGGGATTGGGTCTGTCGGTCGCGAAGCGAAGACGCGCGGCGGTCGGACCCTCGCGCTCGATCTCGACATCGTGACTCGGCGAGTAGAGCTGGGCGAGCGGATCGCGCCCCTCGATCTCGAGGTCGAGATCCAGAGGCCCGATCCTGTTCAGTCCGCACAGCGCCGCGACGGGGAAGAGCAGCCGCGCGCGTCCCTCCCTCGCCGCGACGCTCATGTGGTAGCGGAACGAGACCGTTCGGGTCCCGCCGGGGGGGATCGGAAAGGCGGAGAGACGAATCAGGCCGTGGCCGACCAGCTCGATGAGAGCGGGATCTCTGCGCGAGCGCACGATCTCCTCGTAGATTCGCCGGGCCTGGTCCGCCGGAAGAACTTCGGCGGGGTACTCGCGTCCGTCGGCCATGAGGAGCCCGTCGGTGACGACCGCGTCGGCGGGGACAGGGAGAAGGATCTCGACCTCCTCCTGGCGCCCGCCGACGTTCCTGAACGTCTGCTCGCATTCGACCTGCAGGATGAGACCGTCCAGTCGGGCGTCGACCCTGGTGCTTCCCTCCACCATCGCCGATGGGGGCGCGACGATGGGCGGCGGGAGCGGCCGGGGCGCCGGGAACGACTTGCCGAGGGCGGGACCTGCGAGGCTCGACACGAGGCCGATCGCCAGGGTCGCGATGAAGGCGATGGCGGCCGGCGCGACCGGGTTCGCGGCGCGGACCGCGCTGCTGTCGCTGTTGCTGCGCTTCGTATTCATGGTTCCTGCCTCCTCTGGCGACCCGATGCGGTCGCGTGTCAGGGACGCAGGAACCTATCTATGGAGCCGCGGATCTATTCCCAGGAATCCTTTCCCTTCGTCATCTGCCGCGCGCGATGGACTCTTGCAGGGTCCGGAGCCACGGCTGAGTCCGCCTCGACGGCCTTCTCGTAAGCCCGGAGCGCCCTGGCGCAGAAGGCCGGGTTGTTCCACGTGCGGCCCAGCCACTCCCAGAGGTCGCCGATCAGAATGTAGCGCGCGGCCCTGGTCGCGGGCTCGATGGCCGCTCCGTCGGGTCCGGAAAGGTAGGCGTCCTCTTCCTCAAGGCGCGACTCCAGATCGCGCGCGGCGGCGAGCGTGTCCTCGGCGCTCACGCGTCCGACCCGGGTGCTGGAGACCGATCCCCACGTGCGGAGCGCCTTCGCTTCCATCCCTTGCCCCGCCAAGGGAGTTGCCGAGCCCGAGGGTTCCGCCCCTTTAGCCTCATTCGGCGACACCGGAGCATCGGTCACCAGGTATTGTGCTTCCGCCGAGCGCCCACCCCGCAGGTGAAGACCCCCCAGTTCCTTCTTGGCGTCCGCTTCAACCACGGGCTGTTTCGGTTCAGCGGGCGCCCCGCCGGCATCATCGGCCTGGACGGGCCGGCTCGAGGCTCTCGGATGCTCCGGGGGAGGCGCGACAGGGGGCGCCTCTCGCTCCGCGACGGCCGCTTGCGGCGCGTCTCGTTCCGCAACCGCCTCTTGCGGCGCGTCGGGCACTTGCGCAACCGCCGCCTGGGGCGGCTCTCGTTCGGCAACGGCCGCTTGCGGCGCCTCTCGTTCGGCAACCGCCGCCTGCGGCGCGTCGAGCGCCTCGTCTCTCGCTGCGTCCTCTCGAAGGTTCGTCCCGGCCGGTGGCGCCTCCTCCTTCATCCACGTCTCGCGGGGCGGCATGCCCAACCGGATCGCAAGGATGACCGCGGCCGTCGCGGCGACCAGTCCGCCCGCCCAGCGGAGCGTCAGGCCCGACCAGAAGCGCCGCGGCGGACGCGCGGCGGCTCCGGCGTCGCGGCCCATCCAGGCCGGATCGGGCTCCTGCCGCAGGCGCGCGAGGAGGCGCTCCCTGGCCACCTCCTCGCGGGCGAGTTCCTCCGTCTCCGCGAGGACGTAGCGGCGAAGAAGGCCGTCGGTCGCGCGCATCTGCTCTTGCGCCGTCCTGCACTGCGCGCAGGCCGCAAGGTGCTCCTCCATCTGCCGGGTGACCTCGGGGTCCAGATCGCCGTCGAGATAGCGGTCGAAGAGCCGAAGGTAGGTCTCACAATGTTCGGTCATCGGGTCCTCCCGCGGGGAGCCATCCCGCCAGCCTCTGCCGGAGATTCCTCCGCGCGCGGCTCAATCGGGACATGACCGTCCCGATCGGAATCCCGAGGAGACTCGCGATCTCCTCATAGGTTCGCTCCTCGACCACCCGCAGGATCAGGATCGCCCGGTGCATGGGATCCAGCCCGTCGAGGGCGTCCGAGAGGTCTCGCTGAAGCAGCCGCTCGTCGAGATGCCGCACGCTCCGTTCGTCGGCGAGCCACGGCCCGTCCTGTCGTCGCTCATCGCCAGGATCGTCCTCAGGGCCGTCGAGGCTCACTTCCCCACGCCTCCTGCTCGCGAGGGACTGGAGCGCGAGGCGGATCCCGATCGTCCAGAGCCAGGGGCGGAACGGCCGCGCGAGATCGAAGCGGTCCAGGGCTCGATAGGCCCGAAGGAAGGCCTCCTGGGTCAGATCCTCCGCGTCCTCCGCGTTCCGCGTGATCCGGCGGAGGAGCCGAAGGAGATCGCGGTGATAGCGCATGACCAGAACCTCGAAGGCGGCCTTCTCGCCGGACAGAACCCTGCGGACGAGATCCGCTTCCTCGCGGACGATCCCGTCCTTCGACTCTCCCAGGGGACTATCGTGCGGGCGCGTCGGGATTCCCTCCGGTCGCCGCTCTCCAGCCACGGGCGAGGCAGGCCACGGCGGAGTCGATCGCATCCTCGTCCGTCGCGTATCCGAGGCTCAGGCGAACGGAGCCCCGGGCTTGCTCTTGCGGTATCCCCATCGCGACGATCGCCGCGGGCGGGGCGTCGCTCCCCGCGTGGCAGGCCGATCCGGTCGAGGCGGCCACTTCCGGAGAGGCGGCCAGGACCGCGCCCCCGCTCGCTCCGGGGAATCGGACGTGGAGCGTGTTGGGAAGCGTCGCGGTTCCATCGGCCGTGCGCGCGATTCCGGGGACGGCCGCGCGCAGGCCTTCCCAGAGGCGCTCGCGAAGCCTCTGGAGCGCCGCCGGCTCGCCCGCCTCGACGCGCCGCCGAGCGATCGCGCACGCTGTCCCCAGTCCGACGATCCCGGGGACGTTCTCGGTCCCGCCGCGAAGGCCCCGCTCCTGCCCCGCGCCGCGCAGCGGCGGCGAGAGAGGAGTGCCCCTGCGGACGTAGAGCGCGCCGACGCCTTTGGGACCGTAGAGCTTGTGCCCCGCGATCGTGAGCAGGTCGCAGCCGATCGAGCCGACCTGGACGTGGATCTTCCCGAGGGTCTGCGCAGCGTCGACGTGGAAGATCGTCCCATGCTGCGACGCGTGCCTTCCGACGATCTCCACCGGCTGGACCACGCCGGTTTCGTTGTGGGCGTGCATCAGGGAGACGATCGATGGGGCCATCCGCGCTTCCCACAGGGCGAACAGCTCCGGGAGTCGGACCACGCCTCTCTCATCTGGGGGGACGAGGATCGCCTCGTCGCCGAGTCGCCGCAACCTCTCCAAGGGATCGAGCGTCGCGGGGTGCTCGAGCGAGAAGCTCGCGATCCTGAGCCTCCGCCCTGGAGTCCCCTCGCGCAGCGCCTCCGCCGTTCCGAGAAGGGCGAGCCAGCTCGCTTCGGTTCCTCCCGACGTGAAGACGATCTCGCCGGGCGTCGCCCCGATCGCGGCGGCCACCTGAGCGCGGGCCTCCTCGACTCCCTCGCGCGCCCGCCTGCCGAAAGCGTGGCCGCTCGATGGGTTCCCGAATCCCTCTCGGAGGTAGGGGAGCATCGCCTCGAGCACGGCCGGATCGACGGGGGTCGTGGCGTTGTGATCGAGGTAGATCGTTCTCATCGGCGCTCTCCTGCTTTCCCCGCGCTGTCGAGCGCGCTCCGCAAGGTCCAGACCGTTCTGACTGCAATTGAGACGCTCACCCGGCGCATCCGTTCGGCCCGGCTGGGTTCCGGGGGCGCCGGGCCTCGCGGCGCGCCCGCTCGCTTCTCAGATGCAGTCAAGTACGTCTAGAATAGCCCCATGAGCCGGCCCGACAAGTTCCGCGAAATCGAGCGCTCCGTCGAGAGGGTCCTCGACGGGGGGAGGATCACGATCGCCCAGGCGAGGCGCTGGCTCAAGGACAGGGACCCCGAGGCGGACCGGATCCTGCGAGAGGCCGCCCGGCGGATCACCGATCGCCTTCACGGCCGACGAATCCAACTCTTCGCTCCCCTCTACTTCTCCAACCTCTGCGCGAACAACTGCCTCTACTGCGGTTTTCGGCGGGGGAATCCGAACGCCTCCAGGCGCGTCCTGACCGCGGAGGAGATCGAGAAGGAGACCGTCGCGCTCCTCGAGATGGGCCATCGCAGAATCCTCCTCGTCGCGTCCGAGGACCCGACGGAGAAGGGGCGCCGCCTCATTCTCACCGCGGCGCGCGCCGTGCGCGAGACCCGGGCGAACGGCGACGCGGTGGTCCACATGGGCTTCGAGGTGGCGCCCGGGGATGTCGAGCAGTTTCGCGAGATGGCCGAGGCGGGCGTCGACTCATACACGCTCTTCCAGGAGACCTACGATCGCAGGACCTACGGCGTTGTGCATCCCGAGGGCCCCAAGAGGGACTATGACTGGCGGATCGAGGCCCCCGACCGCGCGCTCGCCGGAGGGATCCCGGCCGTCGGTCTCGGCGTGCTGCTTGGCTTGGGGGAGCCTGTCCGGGACACCCTCGCCTTGATCGAGCACGCGCGCAGGATAGAGGATCGATGGGGCCGTCCGCCGCGGACGGTCTCGCTTCCTCGAATCGAGCCGGCCGATGGCTCGGCGCTCTCCCGGAACCCCTACCACGCCGTGTCGGACGACATGCTGCTGCGCCTGATCGCGGTCATGCGGATCGCTCTGCCCGGGACGGGCATCGTCCTGTCCTCCCGCGAGCCGGAGCGCATCCGCGATCGGGCCCTGGAGTATGGGATCACCGAGATGTCCGCCGGCTCTCGAACCGATCCGGGAGGCTACACGGCGCACACCGACTGCTCCTTGGCGCAGTTCGAGATCCAGGACTCTCGCCCCCTGGCGCAGATCGTCGATCTGCTGAGACGCAACGGATATGAGCCGCACACCGGCGGCGAGCCGCGGCCGGAGGTCCTATCACCCGCATGGAGCTAGAGTCGAACGGCGTCAGTGTAGGCGACGAGGAGCAGTGAGAGGGCGTCTGTTCCTGCCGCTCGCACTGGGCGCTTGCCTCCTCGCACTGCTCGTCCTGCTCGGGGGATCCTGCCTGTCGATCAGGATCCCGGAGAGCGGATCGCGCCAGACGATCCTCTTCTACTCAGTCGCGACCGACCTGCGGGACGGATCCCGCATCGACCCTCAGGAACTGGATTCGCGGCTGCGGAGGCTCGGCTACCGCGAGGTGGACGATCCGTTCGAGCCGGGGCAGTTTCGGGTTCGGGCGGGGGAGTTCACGATCTACCTCCGGCCCTTCCGCTATCCCGACCGGCGATTCTCCGGCGGGATGATCCGCGTGGCGATCTCAGGAGGGATGGTCGCCAGGGCGGAAGCGCTCGATCCGATCGAGCCCGATGACTTGCGGCTCGAGCCCGAGCGGATCGCCGGCTACGAGGGGGAGACCGGGGCGGTGCTCAATCCGCTGAGGCTGGCCGATGCCCCGCCACTTCTCGTCGACGCGGTGATCGCGGTCGAGGATCGCCGTTTCTACAGCCATCCGGGGATCGACCCGATCGGCCTGCTGCGCGCGATCTGGGCCGACATCCGCCATCGGGAGGCGCGGCAGGGCGGCTCCACCCTCACCCAGCAGCTCGCGCGATCGCTCTATCTGCGCAACGAGAAGACCGTGCTCCGCAAGGCCCGGGAGGCGATCCTCGCGCTCGCTCTCGAGCTGCGCTACTCGAAGAAGGAGATCCTCGAGGCGTACTTGAACGCGGTCTACTGGGGTTACTGGGGGACGATGGAGATCCGCGGCGCGCGCGAGGCCTCGAACTACTACCTGGGGTGCGACCTCGAGAAGGCCGACACGGCGGGGATCGCCCTTCTGGTGGGGCTCTTGCAGGCGCCCAACGCCTACTCGCCCTACTCCTCCCCGGAGAAGGCCCTGCATCGGCGCAACGTCGTGCTGCAGGTCCTCGAGGAGAGGGGAATCCTGGAGGAGCCGCAAGCGCGGGAGGCGGCGAAGCGGCCCCTGGGGGCGAAGCGGGCGCCGGGCAGGCAGGCCGAGGCGGCCTACTTCCTCGACGCCGCCAGGCACGAGGTCGAGAGGAGAGCCCCCAAAGGGGTCCTCAAGAGGCCCGGCACGGCGGTCTTCACGACCCTCGATCCACGGTCGCAGGCTGCCGCTGTCGCCGCGCTGCGGGACGGGCTGGCCCGACTGGAGTCGGATCACCCGAAGCTGAGGCGCAAGAAGGGGACGCTGCAAGGCGCGGTCGTCGAGATCGATCCCGCCAGCGGGGAGGTTCGCGCGCTGGTGGGAGGGCGGGACTACCAGAACAGCCCGTTCAACCGGGCCCTCGATCCCAATCGCCAGGCGGGGTCGACCTTCAAGCCGTTCACCTATCTCGCCGCGTTCCGGCACCCGCGCAGGAAGGATGGGAGCTACTGGACGCCGGCCACGATCATGAAGGACGAGCCGCTCACGATCCGGCTCGGAAGGCGCCGCCACTGGGCCGTGCACAACTATGACGGCGACTACCGAGGGGAAGTCACGCTCAGGACGGCGCTCGAGCAATCGCTGAATGTCCCGACCGCGGTCGTGGCCCAGGAGGTCGGGATCGCGAGTGTGGCCTCGGCGGCCAGGGATCTCGGGATCACGAGCGAGCTGGACGAGGTCCCCTCGCTCGCCCTCGGCGTCTCGGGCGTGAGTCTGGTGGAGATGACCGGCGCCTACGCGGGCCTCGCCGCCGGCGGCGCAGCCCGCACTCCGACGCTGCTGACAGCGGTCACAGGTCCCGACGGGACGCCCGATTCGCTGAGCGCGCTCACAGACCCGCCGGGTGTCGGCGCGGCCGAGGCCTACTTGCTGACCAGCCTGCTCCGCGGCGTGATCGATGCGGGGACCGGGAACGACGCGCGCGGTGCGGGGGTGCGCGGGGCCGTGGCCGGCAAGACAGGGACCACCGATGACTACAGGGACGCCTGGTTCATCGGATACTCGCCCCGCAGGTCGATCGGCGTGTGGGTCGGATTCGATCGCGGGGAACTCGTCGGTCTGTCGGGCCGGACAGGCGCGCTGCCGATCTGGAGCCGCGCGATGCGGGCTTCGATGGCGATCGCGGGGGATGGGCACTTCTCGAAACCGCCCGGGATCGTCGTGGAACAGATCTGCGTCGAGTCGGGGCAACAGGCGGTAGGAGGCTGCCCCGAGTTCCGCGACGAGGAGTTCCTCGCGGGGACCGAGCCGCGGGAGGCATGCGAGCGCCACGGCGGCGGCTTGCTGAAGTCGATCCGGAGGTTCTTCCGCCTCTAACGGCGGAACGTGCCTGGTTCGTGATCGTTCTCGGAGAAGGGCGTCTCTTGCGGGTCCTGCGGGACAATCGGAGAAGGGCGTCTCTTGCTGATCGTGCGGGACGACTTCAGTCGCCACCGCGGATGCCGGACCAGCATCGGGATGGCGAGGGACTGCCCGCTGCCGTTGGGCCTCGACTTGAGTTTCTTGGCCACGGGGGCACAAGCGCGCGGCCGCCCGGCCCGGTGGGGGAGGGAATCCAGGCCGAGCGGAATCACCGGAACAGCGCGCGCAACCGGCCCCAGGTCACAGGCAGTGTAGGAGTGTCGCCGCATCCCACCCCGAAGGCTCCCATGCGGCCGCATCCGGCCGGGACATGGGTGGCTGTGCACGGCGAGTCGGAATGGATCGCGAAGTTGCGCGTCACGACCTCACAGAAGAGCGGGTCGAGGAAGATGTTGCCTTCCTCGGGGGCGATGGCGCAGTTGTTGCCGTTTCCCGCGCTGTTTTGCCAGAAGTCGTTGCATCCGATCGATGCGACCATCGCGGAGCAGTCGATCGCGAAGCCGGTCTGATTGGAGAAGATGTTCTCCTCGATCGAGGGCGAGCCCGAGTATCCACCGATCGCGGCGCCCTGTCCGCCTGTGTTCCCGTCGAAGGTGTTCCCGACGATGTCCTGCAGCGCCGACTGCTCGCAGATCGCGCCCCCTTTGCCGGAGCTGTTGCCAAAGAAGAGGTTCGCGCGAACCGTGTTCCCGCTTCCATTGAAGGCGTTGATCGCTCCTCCCGAAGCCGGCGCCGTGTTCTCCGAGAAGCGGCTGTTCTCGATCAAGTGGCCGGTGCCCTCTAGATCGTTTATTTTGCATCTGAGAACATCAGACCTTGTCGGGTAACGCGAAAGGGTAGTGGGCTTTGGAGGAACACTCGGCCGAGTCTCTCCAGGTAGCTGAGGACAGCTTCCATCAGTGCGCCCATCGTCCGGAAGATGTGGTTGCGGGTGACTGTTTCGTGCAAGTTCCTCCAGATCAGCTCAACGGGGTTGTATTCAGGGCTGTAGCGAGGCAAGAAGTGCAGTCGAATCCGGCCACCCAACGTCGCCAAGGCAGCCCGTGTCGCCCGGCTGTCGTGGA
>Ga0194112_10003184_pt1 | contig 23020 bp, 20 predicted proteins | sample TA2MahC400mmetaG_FD_146191 | JGI IMG/M metagenome (GOLD analysis project Ga0194112, IMG submission 146191) | Freshwater microbial communities from Lake Tanganyika, Tanzania - TA2015016 Mahale Deep Cast 400m | ecosystem: Environmental > Aquatic > Freshwater > Lake | place: Tanzania: Lake... | reverse complement strand
ATGACGGCATGATGTATGTCACCGGGTCCTATTCGCGCCTTTACGCGATCGACCTCAAGACCGGCCGCGAGGTCTGGCAATACGACGCCCGCCTGCCCGAGGGTATCCTGCCCTGCTGCGACGTGGTGAACCGGGGCGGCGCCATCTATGGCGACAACATCTATTTCGGCACGCTGGACGCGCGGATCGTGGCGCTGGACCTCAAGACCGGCGACGTCAAGTGGAACAAGAAGATCGCCGACTACAAGGAAGGCTATTCCTATACCGCCGCGCCCCTGATCGTGAACGGGCTGGTCATCACCGGCAATTCGGGCGGCGAATTCGGCATCGTGGGCGAGGTTCAGGCACGTAACGCCGAAACCGGCGAGACAGTCTGGACGCGCCCGGTGATCGAGGGGCACATGGGCACGCTGAACGGTCAGGAAAGCACCATGACCGGGACGCTGAACGCCACCTGGCCCGGCGACATGTGGAAGACCGGCGGCGGCGCCACCTGGCTGGGCGGGTCCTATGATGCCGACACCGACACGCTGATCTTTGGCACCGGCAACCCCGCGCCCTGGAACAGCCACCTGCGCGGCGCGGGCACGCCCACCGAAGGCAACACCGGCGACAACCTTTATGCGGCCTCGCGCCTCGGCATCGATCCGGCCACCGGCGAGATCAAGTGGCACTTCCAGTCCACCCCGCGCGAAGGCTGGGACTTTGACGGCGTGAACGAGGTGGTCAGCTATACCGACCGCGAGGGCAACAAGCGCTTCGGCACGGCCGACCGCAACGGGTTCTTTTACGTGCTGAACCGCGAGGACGGTGCCTTTGTCGACGCCCATCCCTTTGTCAAGGAAATCAGCTGGGCGTCGGACATCGACGAGAACGGCCGCCCGATCTACAACGAGGACAACCGCCCCGGCCCGATCAACGAGGCCGCCGAGGGGGGCAAAGGACAGCAGGTCTTTGCAGTGCCCTCCTTCCTGGGCGGCAAGAACTGGATGCCGATGGCCTTCAGCCAGAACACCGGCCTGTTCTATGTGCCCTCGAACGAATGGGGCATGGACATCTGGAACGAGCCGATCAGCTACAAGAAGGGCGCGGCCTATCTGGGTGCGGGTTTCACCATCAAGCCGCTGTTCGACGACTATATCGGCTCGCTGAAGGCGCTGGACCCCGACACGGGCGAGATCAAGTGGGAATACAAGAACGAGGCCCCGCTGTGGGGCGGCGTGATGACCACGGCCGGCGGTCTGGTGTTCCTGGGCACGCCCGAGGGCGAGTTCAAGGCGCTGGACGACGAGACGGGCGAGGAACTGTGGTCCTTCCAGACCGGCTCGGGCATTGTCGGACAGCCCGTCACCTGGGAACAGGATGGCGAGCAGTATGTGTCGGTCGTCTCGGGCTGGGGTGGCGCTGTGCCGCTGTGGGGCGGCGAGGTGGCCAAAAAGGTCAACTATCTGAACCAGGGCGGCTCGGTCTGGACCTTCAAGTTGCCCGCGCAGCTGGCCAACGCGAACTGAGGCCGCTTTCGGCCATTGCGACCGGGATGCGGGGCCGTGGTCCCGCATCCCCTCCCGCGCAGGACGGCCGCGGTCCCGGTCTGGGCGCGGGCCCCGAATGCGCGTAGCATGACATCGGCCAGATCCCCCGACCAACACCAAGGACATGCGATGGCAGACCGGCACCCTTCCTCCGATGCGGACGACCCCGCCGGCTTTCGCACCGCGCTGATCGTCGAGGACCACCCGCTGTTCGGGGATGCGCTGGCGATGACCCTGCAGTCCGTGTCGGGCATCCAGACGGTGACCCATGCCGAAAGCCTCCGGCAGGCGGCAGACTATCTGGATTCCGGCTGGCCCTTTGACGTGATCCTGCTGGACCTGAACCTGCCGGACGTCGACGGCCTGGAGGGGCTGATCACGCTGCGCCGCATTGCGCCGACGGTTCCGATCCTGCTGGTAACCTCGGTCAACGAGACGCGGGTGATCCGCGCCTCGCTTGCGGCGGGGGCGGCCGGCTTTGTTCCCAAGCACTCCCGGCGCGAGATCTTTCGCGCGGCCTTTCATGCCCTGGCCGCGGGCGAGGTCTACGCCCCCGATCTGCCCGGCGACCTTGATACGGCCGCTTCGGCCGGCTGTGCGACCGATGCGGCGATCCGCCGCCTGTCCCAGCTGACGCGGCAGCAGGCGAAAATCCTTGATCTCATCTGCGAAGGCCGCATGAATAAGCAGATCGCGCACGAGCTGTCCATCGCCGAGACGACCGTCAAGGCTCATGTCACGGCAATCATGCGCAAGATGGGCGTGTCCTCTCGGACGCAGGCAGTGCTGATGGCGCGTGACGCCAAGATGACGGGGCAGATCGCGGATGTCGGAGGAGCGGGCTAGCGAAGTTCCTGTCCGGCATCTGGCCGCCGCCGAAGCGCCGCGTCGTGCCTCTGCCCCGCTCTGGGGCGCAGACCCGGTGGGGCAGCTGGCCGAAAGGCTGGGTCCCGGTCCGCATGCGCTGGTCCTGATGTTCTGCGGCACGGGCGGCGTGCCGGCGGCGCTGCTGCGGCGCGCGCACGAACTTTTCGAGCGGCCGGCGGTGATCGCCGGCTGCACCACGGCCGGAGAGATCCATCAGGACGGATATGCCGACGGCCATCTGGTCGCCATCGCTTTTCCCGCCAGCAGTTTCGCGGTCGAGCCGGTGCTGATCGACCCGATCGACACCATCGATTCTCGCACGGTCATTGCCCGGTTGCAGCAGGCCAGACAGGCGCTGCAGCGCGCGGCGGACTGGCTGCCGCACGAATTGGGCATCCTTCTGGTGGATGGGGTGTCGGGGCAGGAGGAGCACCTGATCGCCTCGCTGGCAGGCGGACTGGGCCCCGTGCCGATCATCGGCGGATCGGCCGGCGACGACCGGCAGTTCGTGCAGACGCGGGTCTTTGTCCACAGGGAGGTCCGCAGCCGCGCCGCCGTGCTGTGCCTGTTGCGCAGTCGCCTTGGCATGCGGACGTTTTCCTTCAGCAGCTGTCCCCCGTCGCGCATCCAGATGGTGGTGACCCGGGCTGACCCTGCGCGGCGGGCGGTGCTGCGGATCAATGACGAACCGGCCGCCGCCGAATATGCCCGGCTGCTGGCAGTGCCGGTGGACAGCCTGGGCCCCGAGCTGTTCGCGACCCGCCCCGTGATGGTCCGTGTCGGAGGGCGCCACCATGTCCGGGCAATCCGGCATGCGGGGCCGGACGGTTCGCTGACCTTCTTTGGCGCCGTGGCCGAGGGGATGGTGCTGACGCTGTCGGCTCCCGGCGATCTTGTGGCAGACCTCGGCACCTCGCTGGCGCAGCTGCGGGCGGAGCAGGCGCCCCGCATGGTCCTGGGGTTCGACTGCATCTTTCGCCGGATCGAGGCTGAAAGCCGCCAGCAGACCGCGCAGGTGTCGCGCCTGCTGGCGGAGGCGCAGGTCACCGGCTTTTCCACCTATGGGGAGCAGTTCGGGACAATGCACGTGAACCAGACCCTGACCGGCGTGGCCTTCTATGACCCGGCGGTGGCGCCGTGACCGGGGTGCAGGTTCTGCCGGCCGACGTGGCCGCCATGCTGTCGCCCGACGACGATCCGCAGCGCCGTCAGGACAAGCTGATCCGCATCGTTCAGTCCCTGATCCGCCAGATCGAGGAGCCGCCCGACGACAAGGGCCAGGGCTATGCCCAGTTCCAGCGCGCCGCCGTTCTGGAGGACGAGGTGCGTGCCCGCACGCGCGATCTGGAACATGCGCTGGACCTGTTGAACGCCTCGAACGCGCGGCTGGAGGAGGCCTACCGGCAAAAGGACATCGCGCGGCAGAACCTGGCCTCGGCCCTGGAGGCGGTGCAGGAAGGCTTTGCCCTGTTCGATGCCCAGGACGTGCTGGTCCTGTGCAACTCGCGCTTCAACGCGCTCTTGCCCGACATCGTGGAGGGGCTGCGGCCCGGCCTGACCTTCGAGGACTACCTGACGCTGGCCGCGGGATCGCGCCACCTGGTCCTGCCCGACGGCATGACCCGCGAAGGATGGATCGCAATGCGCCGCCGGCGCCACCAGGAACGCCATTTCATCCTGACCCAGGGCATGGCCGAGGGCCGGTTCGTACAGGTGTCGGAACAGCGCACGACCGATGGCGGCACCGCAATCCTGCAGACCGAGGTGACCGACCTGATCCGCCAGGAACGCGCGGAACGGGGACGACTGCTGAACGACCAGGCCGCGATCCTTCAGGCGACGCTGGACCACGTTCCCCTGGGCGTCTGCATCTTTGACGGCCGTCTGCAGCTGTTGGGATGGAACACCCACCTGGCCACGATGCTGGCGATGCCGCGCCCGCGCCTGCGACCGGGCGTGCATTTCGACGAGTTGTGGCGCCTGCTGCGCGACCGGTTCGAGTTTCCTGCGGTGCAGGGGGCGAACATGCTGGCGGACTGGGTCCGCTCGGTGCGGCGCAAGACAAGCTATCAGGTCGAGGTGGGCGGCCAGGGGGGGCTCAGCCTGACGATCTTTGCGCAGGAAATCCCGGACGGCGGCTTTGTCATGTCGATCAACGACATCACAAAGCACCGGCAGGCCCTGCAAGCCGTCAGCCGCGCGAACGAGACGCTGGAGGCGCGGGTGCAGGCGCGAACGCTGCAATTGCAGGATGCCCTGGACAGCGCCGAACGGGCGAATTCGTCGCGCGCGCGCTTTGTGGCGGCGGTGGGGCATGACCTGATGCAGCCCTTGTCGGCGGCCACGCTGTTCGTCGGGTCGCTGCTGGAAGAGGTCGTGCAGCCGGCGCCGCGCGCAAAGCTGGAAAAGGTGCAGCGGTCGCTGGACTCGGTCAGCGGGCTTCTGGGGGCGCTTCTGGACATTTCGAGGCTGGAGGCGGGCCAGGCGGCCCTGACCATCGAGCCGGTGCAGCTTGCGCCCGTCTTTGAACAGCTGCGCGAGGAGTTCGCCCCGCTGGCCGAGGCCAAGGGGTTGCAGCTGATCATGCGCCCGGTGCAGGCGGCGGTGATGTCGGACCGGATCTATCTGCGGCGGATGCTGCAGAACCTGATTTCGAACGCGATCCGCTATACCGACCGGGGGCGGGTGATGGTCGCGGTCCGCCCCCGGCGCGGCAGCCTGCTGGTGCAGGTCCGCGACAGCGGGCGCGGCATCGCCCCGGCCGATCACCAGGTGATCTTTACCGAGTTCAAGCGTCTGGACGCCAAGGCTTCGGCGGCCGAAGGGCTGGGGCTGGGGCTGGCCATCGTCGATCGTGCGGCGGCGCTGCTGGGGCATCGGCTGGACCTGCGCTCGCAGCCCGGACGTGGTTCGACCTTTTCGATCGAACTGGCCGCCACGCGGCAATATGCGCCCGAACGCGGCCTGCCGGCCGTCAGGAGCCCCGCGTCGCAGGACAGCCCGCTGGAGCTGACGGCCCTGATCGTCGAGAACGATTCCGAGATGACTCTCGCACTGTCGCAGCTGCTGGAGCAGTGGGGTGTCAACGTGCTGGACGTGCCATCGGGCGAGGAGGCGCTGGCACTGCTGGAGGAAACGGGGGTTGAGCCCGAGCTGTGCCTGGTCGATTACCAGTTGGGGCAGGGGATGGACGGGCTTGGTTGCCTTGACGCGATCCAGGCACTGCTGCCGCCTGCCACGGTACGCTGCCTGATGACCGCCGACCGCTCCGACCATCTGCAGGAACGTGCCGCGGTTCTTTCGGCGGACCTTGTGACGAAGCCGATCCTTCCCGCGACCCTGGCCCGGATCGTGATGTCTGCGCGTCCCGCGGCGGACGGCCCGTCCTAGTCGGCGCGGCTTTCGGACAGAACGGGCGCCGCGCCGAATATCTCGGGCTGATCGATGCGCAGGCGCGCGACGATCCTTTCGATGTGGCTCAGGTGATGGCGCACGGCCGCGGCGGCGGCGTCGGGGTCGCGCGCCCGCAGGGCGGACAGGATCTGGCGGTGCTCGACAAAGGCGGTCGAGGCGCCAAAGGACAGCGAAAGATAGCGTGCCCGGTCCATGTGGCCCTTGTTGTCCTTGACCAGCGTCCAGACGAATTCCAGCCCGGCGGCGCGGCAGATGTCGTGGTGGAACTGGTCGTCCAGCGCATGGAATTCCGCCCGCCGGTCGGACTTGATGGCGACCTCCTGCCGGTCGATCAGGCGGTCCAGCGCATCCAGGTCCGCCGCCGTCAGCCGTTCGGCCGCCACGCGCATCGTGGCATCCTCCAGCGCGCTGCGGACGAAATAGGCCTGCATCACGGCCTCTTCCGAGATGGGCGTGACAGTCGTGGCGCGCTGCGGGCGGATCTGGATGAAGCCCAGCTGCGACAGCCGGTAGAAGGCGTCACGGACCGGTTGTCGGGACACCCCCATCTGAGCGGCGACCTCGGCTTCGGACAGTTTTGCGCCAGGAGGCAGGGTCAGGTTGACCACGCGGGTATAGAGCGCATCGAAGATCTGATCCGTTACAGTCCGTGGCCGCAGGTCGTCCAGCAGGGGCAGGGGCGACATCTCTGTCGGCAGCATGAAAATGGCTCCCCGTTGACCTGTCTCGTAAACTAGCATATTAGATGACCAGCCTGATGGCAAGCGAGTCGGAGGAGGTCGCGTGGCACTGTTGGCAGAGGATCGTCTGTTTCCCCTTGAAGGTCGTGCCCGGGAGGTAGCGCGCCGGCTGTATGACGAGGTCGCGCAGCTGCCGATCCTCAGCCCCCATGGCCATACGGACCCGCGCTGGTTTGCCGAGAACGAGGCATTTCCCGACCCGGCCCAGCTGTTCGTGACGCCGGATCATTACGTCTTCCGCATGCTGGCCTCGCAGGGGGTGGCGCTGACGGATCTGGGCGTGCCGCGCATCGACGGCGGCGTGACCGAAACCGACGGCCGCAGGATCTGGCGGCTGTTCGCCGGCAACTACCACCTGCTGCGCGGCACGCCGTCCCGTTTGTGGTTGGACCACAGCTTCCAGCATGTTTTCGGCATCGACCGCCGTTTGTCGGACGACACGGCCGACTGGTATTACGACCACATCGCCGGCTGCCTGGCGCGGCCCGAGTTCCGTCCCCGGGCGCTGTTCGAGCGGTTCAACATCGAGGCCATCGCCACGACCGAGGCCGCGACCGACGATCTGCGCTGGCACAAGATGATCCGGGACAGCGGGTGGCAGGGCAGGGTGCTGACGGCCTATCGTCCCGATGGCGTCATCGACCCCGAAATGGCGGAATTTGCGGCGAATGTGGCCCTGATGGGCCAGCAGACCGGCTTTGATACGACGACCTGGGCCGGCTACCTGGACGCCCACCGCGCCCGCCGGGCCTTCTTCATCGAACATGGCGCCACCTCCAGCGACCACGGCCATGCCAGCGCCCGGACCGAGGATCTGCCGCAGGCCGAGGCTGCCGCGCTGTTCCAGAAGGCGCTGACCGGCACCTGCACCCCCGAGGAAGCCGATGCCTTCCGTGGCCACATGCTGACCGAAATGGCGCGGATGAGCCTGGAGGACGGGCTGGTCATGCAGATCCACCCCGGATCGCGCCGCAACCATTCCGATCAGGTCATGGCGATCCATGGCCGCGACAAGGGTTTCGACATCCCCGGCCGCACCGACTATGTGGCCGCGCTGCGTCCGCTGCTGAACGCGGTAGGCATGCGCCCGGACCTGACCGTGATCCTGTTCACGCTGGACGAAACGTCCTATTCCCGCGAACTGGCGCCTTTGGCCGGTGTCTGGCCCTGCCTGCGGCTGGGGCCGCCCTGGTGGTTCCATGACAGCGCCGAAGGAATGCGCCGCTTCCGCGAGATGACGACGGAAACGGCGGGCTTCTACAACACCGTGGGGTTCAACGACGACACCCGCGCCTTCTGCTCGATCCCTGCGCGCCACGATGTCGCGCGGCGGGTGGATTGTTCCTATCTGGCGACCCTGGTCGCCACGGGCCGCCTTGCGGAAGACGAGGCGCCCGAGGTCGCGCGCGACCTGACCTATGGCCTGGCGAAACGGGCCTACAAGCTCTGAGCTTCATATTTGGGAGGATAGAATGAAGTTCCTGATGACAACCGTGGCGGGGCTTCTGGCCTCGGCCAGCATTGCCGGCGCCTGCGAGATCACGCTGCGCTCGTCCGACACGCATCCCGACGGCTATCCGACCGTCGAGGGCGTCAAGGCCATGGCCGAAGAGGTCCGCGAAAAGACCGACGGCCGCGTCTGCATCGAGGTGTTCCCCTCGGCCCAGTTGGGCGAGGAGCGCGACACGATCGAGCAAACCCAGTTCGGCGTGATCGACATGATCCGCGCGTCCTTTGGCACCTTCAACGACATCGTGCCGGTGACGCAGACCTTCTCGCTGCCCTACCTGTTTCGCAACGTCGAGCACATGCACGCGGTCATGGACGGTCCCATCGGTGAAGAGATCGGCGCGGCCTTTGAAGAGCGCGATCTGGTCGTCCTGGGCTATTACGACGGCGGCGCGCGCAGCTTCTACAACTCCCAGCGTCCGATCACCACGATTGAGGACCTTGCAGGCCTCAAGATCCGCGTCATCCAGAACGACGTCTTCGTGGACATGATGGACGCCCTTGGCGCGACCGCGACGCCCATGCCCTATGGCGAGGTGTATTCCGCGATCCAGACCGGGGTCATCGACGGGGCCGAGAACAACTTTCCCAGCTATGACAGCTCGGGCCATGCCGAAGTGGCCAAGTATTTCACCCTGGACGAGCACCTGATGGTGCCTGAACTGGTCGCGATCTCGAAGGTCACCTGGGACAAGCTGTCCCCCGAGGATCAGGCGGTGCTGAAGGAGGCCGGCCGCAACTCGTCCGCAACGCAGCGCCAGCTCTGGGCCGAACAGGAGCAGGAATCCGAGCAGAACGTGATCGCTGCAGGAGCCGAGATCGTGCGCGAGATCGACAAGCAGCCCTTCATCGATGCGATGGCGCCGGTCTACGAGAAATACGCGACCAGCCCCGAAGCTCAGGATCTGGTCGAGCGGATTCGCGCAACCGAATAAGGCGTGCGGGCCGTCCCATTCCGGGGCGGCCTTTTTTTCCGGGGGGCGCGCGATGCGCGACATGATGATTGCACTGGCGCGGCTGACGGGGGCCGTGGCGCAGTTGGGGCTGTGGCTGGCGGGAACCGGGCTTGTCCTGATGACCGCCTTTGTCTTTGCCCAGGTGGTTTTCCGTTATGTCATCGGCTCGAGCCTGTTCTGGGCCGAGCCTGCGGCCGTAATGCTGATGGGGTGGTTCATCTTCATCGGCGCGGCGGTCGGGGTCAAGGAAGGGTATCACCTGTCCTTCGACGTGGGTCTGATGGTGGTCCCCGCAAGCTGGCGCCCCTGGTTCCACAGCCTGTCCGATCTGGTCGTCACCGCATTTGGCGCGGGGATGGCGTGGTTCGGCTGGCAGCTGGCCGCGCGCGCCTCGACAGGCGTGGTGCCGGGCTTGGGGATCTCGCGCTTGTGGGACTTCGCGCCGCTGATCGGCGGAGGAGTGCTGCTGATCCTGTTTTCGGTCGAACGCATCCTGCGCCGCGCGGCGGGCCTGAGGACGATGCGCTTTGGCGACATGGACGATGCGGCCGATGGTATCCCGGACGGCCGCGCCGAGGGCGTCTCGGCCGAGGCGGTGCTGGACGGCACCGCTCCGCAACCGCGCAGCAAGAGGTAGGGCGATGGAATACTGGATCCTGTTCGGCAGCTTTGCCGGACTTTTGCTGATCGGCACGCCGGTCGCCTTTTGCCTGGGCGCGGCAAGCTTTTTCACCGTTCTCTACCTGGGCCTGCCGCCCGTTGTCGTGTTCCAGCGGCTGAACAGCGGCATCTCGGTCTTTGCGCTGATGGCCATTCCGTTCTTCATCTTCGCGGGCGACCTGATGGTGCGCGGCGACATCGCCCGCCGCCTGGTGGCGCTGGCGGGCGCGATGGTCGGGCACATGCGCGGAGGCCTGGGGCAAGTCAACATCATGGCGTCCCTGATGTTCGGCGGCGTTTCAGGATCGGCCGCAGCCGATGCCAGCGCCGTCGGCGGCCTGATGGTTCCGCAGATGAAGGAACGCGGCTACGACGTCGATTACGCCGTGAACATCACGGTTGTCAGCTCGATCATCGCGCTGATGATCCCGCCCAGCCACAACATGATCATCTATTCGATCGCGGCCGGCGGGCGGCTGTCGATTGCCGACCTCTTCACCGCGGGCATCATCCCCGGCCTGTTGCTGGCCGCTTCTCTGATGTGCGCGGCCTGGTGGGTGGCCCGCAAGAAGGGCTACCCGACCGAGCCGTTCCCCGGCCTGCGGATGCTGGGCGCGCTGTTCGTTTCGGCCATGCCCGGCCTGATCCTGATCGCGATCATCTTTGGCGGTGTCCGGTCGGGCGTGTTCACCGCCTCGGAAAGCAGCAACATCGCCGTGGTCTATGCCCTGCTGATCACGGCGCTGGTCTATCGCAGCCTTCCCTGGTCCGAATTCGTCGAGGCGACCAAGGGGGCCGTCCGCACGACTGCGATGGTGCTGCTGGTGATCGGAACGGCCGCCTGCTTCGGCTGGCTTCTGGCCTATCTGCGCGTGCCGACCCAGCTGGTCGAGATGCTGCAGAACGTGTCGTCGAACCCGCTGGTCATCCTGCTGCTGATGAACCTGATCCTGCTGGTGCTGGGCACCTTCATGGACATGTCGCCGCTGATCGTGATCACCACGCCGATCTTCCTGCCCGTGGCCACGGCCTTTGGCGTCGATCCGGTGCATTTCGGGGTCATCCTGATCCTGAACCTGGGGATCGGCCTTTGCACGCCGCCCGTGGGTGCCGTGCTGTTCGTGGGCTGCGCCGTCGGCCGCATCAGCATCTGGCAGGCCATGCGCACGATCTGGCCCTTCTATGGCGCGGCCTTTGCCACGCTGATGCTGGTGACCTATGTCCCGGCCCTGTCCCTCTGGCTTCCTTCGGTGTTTCGATGAGTGATCCTGTCCGGACCGTTCTGGCCCATTCGCCGGACCTGATGGTCGTCCGCTTCGACTTCAACGAGGGCGATCAGGGCGCGCTGCACAGCCACCCGCATGTGCAGTCGACCTTTGTGCAATCGGGCCGTTATCGCTTTACCATAGACGAACGCGCCTTCGAGGTTGGCCCCGGCGACGCGTTCATCATCCCGTCAGGCGCCCGGCACGGGTGCCTGTGCCTCGAAGGCGGGGTGCTGGTCGACAGCTTCACCCCCCGCCGCGACGATTTTCTGTGAAAGGACCTTCCATGACCCATGTCGAAACCCGCCACGCGATTCATCCCGAACACGCCAAGGCCATGGACACTGCCCAACTGCGCCAGCACTTCCTGGCCGAGGCACTGTTTGCGGAGGGCGAGATCCGGCTGGTCTATACCCACTATGACCGCTTCGTGGTGGGCGGCGCGGTTCCGAACGGCGCCAGCCTTGTTCTGGATGCAATCGCCGAAACCAAGACGCCAACCTTCCTGGACCGCCGCGAGATGGGCATCGTCAACATCGGCGGCGACGGCCGGGTCGAGGCGGCGGGCGACGCATGGGACATGAAGCAGGGCGACGTGCTGTACCTGGGCATGGGTTCGGGCGAGGTGACCTTCTCGGGGCAGGGGCGCTTCTACATCACATCGGCTCCCGCGCATCGCCAGCTGCCCTGCCGCCTGGTGCGCGTCGAGGAGGCGAAGGAGGTCAAGATGGGCGCGGTCGAGACCTCGAACAAGCGCACCATCAAGCAGTTCATCCACCCGCTGGTCATGGAAAGCTGCCAACTGGTGCTGGGCTATACCACGTTGGAGGACGGGTCCGTCTGGAACACCATTCCCAGCCACGTCCATGACCGCCGCATGGAGGCCTATCTGTATCACGGGATGGAGCCGCAGGCCCGCGTCCTGCACCTGATGGGCGAGCCGCAGGAAACCCGCCATATCTTCGTGGCCAACGAACAGGCCGTGCTGTCGCCGTCCTGGTCGATCCACTCGGGTGCCGGCATCGGCAGCTATACCTTCATCTGGGCCATGGCCGGGGACAATGTCGATTATACCGACATGGACTTCATCCAGCCGGAGGACATGCGTTGACCGCCTTTTCCCTGGAAGGCCGCACCGCGCTGGTGACCGGCGCCAATACGGGCATCGGTCAGGCCATCGCCGTGGCGCTGTCGCAGGCGGGGGCCGAGGTCATCGCCGCCGGCCGCCGCGACTGCGACGAAACCCTGGCCCTGATGGGCCGGGGCCGGACGATGCGCCTGGACTTTGCCGATCCGATGGCCGCACGCGATGTCTTTGCGGCCGAACAGATCGACATCCTCGTGAACAATGCGGGCATCATCCGCCGCGAGGATGCGACCGGCTTTTCCGAGGCGGACTGGGACGAGGTGATGGATGTCAACCTCAAGGCCCTGTTCTTCACCTGCCAGGCCTTTGCCCGCGCCGCCCTGCCGCGCGGCAGGGGCAAGATCGTCAACATCGCGTCCCTGCTGTCCTTCCAGGGGGGCATCCGCGTGCCGTCCTATACAGCCAGCAAGCATGGGGTAGCGGGCCTGACCAAGCTGATGGCCAACGAATGGGCGGCCAAGGGCCTGAACGTCAACGCCATCGCGCCCGGCTATATCGAGACAAACAACACCGAGGCGCTGCGCGCTGATCCCGACCGTTCCAAGGCGATCCTGGACCGGATTCCGGCAGGGCGGTGGGGGCGGCCGGAAGATATCGGCCAAACGGCGGTTTTCCTTGCCGCCCCCGCGTCAGACTATATCAACGGCGCCGTGTTGAACGTCGATGGAGGCTGGCTTGCCCGATAGATTGAACCGCGCGCCCTCGGACGCACCCGCCGGCATCGTGCATCTGGGTCTGGGCGCCTTTTTCCGCGCCCATGGCGCGATCTATGTCGCCGAAGCGATGGAACGTTCGGGCGGCGACTGGGACATTATCGGTGTCTCGCTGCAATCGCCCGGTACGCGCGACAAGCTGAAGCCGCAGGGCTGGGCCTATACGGCGCTGGAACTGGGACCGCAGGGCGAGACCCCGCAGGTGGTGACCGTGCTGCGCGATGTTCTGGTCGCGCCCGAGAACCCGCAGGCCGTTCTGGACGCCATGGCCGCGCCAAGCGTCAAGATCGTCAGCCTGACCGTGACCGAAAAGGGTTACTGCCACGAGCCCTCGACCGGCCGGCTGAACGCCGATCATCCGGACATCCGGCATGATCTGGAGAACCCGCTGCCGAAATCCGCGCCGGGCTTTCTGGTTCGGGCGCTCGCGGCCCGCCGGGATGCAGGGCTGCGTCCCTTCACCGTCCTGTGCTGCGACAACCTGCCGGAAAACGGCCATGTCGTGCGCGGCGTCGTGCTGGATCTGGCGCGCCTGATCGACCAGGGCCTGGCCCAGTGGATCGAGACCCAGGGTGCCTTTCCCTCGACCATGGTCGACCGGATCGTGCCCGCGACCACGCCCGCCGATCTGGACCGGCTGGAGGCCCTGGCCGGCCACCGCGACGAAGCTCCCGTCATGCACGAACCCTTCCGCCAGTGGGTGGTCGAGGACAATTTCGTCGACAATGACCGCCCCGATCTGGGCGAGGTCGGGGTCCAGCTGGTCGAGAACGTGACCCCGTTCGAGCATATGAAGCTGCGGATGCTGAACGGCACCCATTCCTCGCTGGCCTATCTGGGCTATCTGGCGGGGCACGAAACCATTGCGGACACCGTGGCCGATCCGGTCTTTGCGGCCTTCGTGGACAGGCTGTGGCGGACCGAGATCATCCCGGCCCTGACCGCGCCCCCAGGCGAGGATCTGGGGGCCTATGCGGATGCCCTGGCGGCGCGCTATGCCAATCCGGCCATCCGGCACCGCACCTGGCAGATCGCCATGGATGGCAGCCAGAAGCTGCCGCAGCGCATCCTGGGCACGATCGCCGAAGGGCGCGCGGCCCGTCGTCCGGTGCCGGGCCTGACCTTGGCCGTGGCGGCCTGGATGCGCTACACTTCGGGGCGAGACGAGAAGGGGGATGCGATCGAGGTCAAGGATCCGCTGGCCGCGCGGCTTGCCGCGCTGTGGCGCGATGATCCGGCCGAAACCGTCGCGGGCTTCCTGGCGCTGACCGAAGTTTTCCCGGCAACCCTGCGGGAGGATGCGGGCTTTGCCGCCGATCTGACCGCCGCGCTGGAAGGTTTGGTCACCAGGGGCGCGCGGGAAATGGCCGCCGATGTCTGAGCCGCTGGTCCTGAACGCTGCCGATAACGTGGCGATCCTGACCGAGAAGGGCGTGGCCCCTGCGGGCCACAAGGTCGCGCGCGTGACCATTCCGCAGGGGGCTGCGGTCATCAAGTATGGCCAGACCATAGGCTATGCCACGGCGCCCATTGCTGCGGGCGATCATGTCCACAGCCACAACTGTGCCTTTGGCGCGCATGAGCGGGATTACCAGCCCGGCTCGGCGCTGCCGGCGGCCGAAGCGGCGCTGGAGCACCATCGCGGCGAGGCGCTGTCCTTCCAAGGCTATCACCGCGCGGGCGGGCAGGTGGGCACGCGCAACTTCATCGCGCTGGTCGCGACGGTCAACTGCTCGGCGACGGTGATCCGTCGCGCGGCCGAAGAACTGCGGGTCGAGGGCGCGCTGACGCCCTATCCGAACGTGGACGGGGTCGTGGCCTTTGCCCATGGCACCGGCTGCGGGATGGCCGACAGCGGACCGGGCTGGCAGGCGTTGCAGCGTGTCCTGACAGGCCATGCGGGACATCCCAACGTGGGCGCGGCGCTGTTCGTGGGCCTCGGCTGCGAGGTCATGCAGATCGCCCGGATGAAGCAGGAACTGGGCGAGGCCGCACGCTTCCACGGCCTGACCATTCAGGACAACGGTGGCACACGGGCAACGATCGAGGCCATCAAGGCGCGCGTGCGCCAGATGCTGCCGCAGGCGAACGCCATTCAGCGCAGCCCGGCACCCGCCGGGGCGCTGAAGATCGGGTTGCAGTGCGGCGGCTCTGACGGGTTTTCGGGAATCACCGCGAACCCGGCCCTTGGCGTCGCCTGCGACATCCTCGCGGCTCAGGGGGCCTCGGTCGTTTTGTCCGAGACGCCCGAGATTTACGGGGCCGAGCGTCTGCTGCTGGACCGTGCGGCCAAGCCCGAACTGGCTGAAAAGCTGCTGGAGCGTCTGCGCTGGTGGGAGGATTACACGGCCAAGAACGGCGCCTCGCTGGACAACAACCCCAGCCCCGGCAACAAGGCGGGCGGCTTGACCACCATTCTTGAAAAGTCGCTTGGCGCCGTGGCCAAGGCAGGCGCCACGCCGCTGAATGCGGTTCTGGACTATGCCGAACCCATAACGGCGCCGGGACTGAACTTCATGGACACGCCCGGCTATGATCCGGTGTCCGCCACGGGGCAGATCGCGGGGGGCGCCCAGCTGATCGTGTTCACGACCGGGCGCGGCTCGGCCTTTGGGTCCAAGCCCGCGCCGACGATCAAGCTGGCGACGAATGATCGTCTTTATGCCGCCATGCGCGACGACATGGACATGAACTGCGGCGACATCATGTCAGGCGTCACGCTTGAGGAGAAGGGCCGGCAGATCGTGGACCTGATCCTGCGTGTGGCCTCGGGCGAGGCGACAAAAAGCGAGGACCTGGGACTGGGCGACAACGAATTCCTGCCTTGGCAGATCGGCGCGGTCGTCTGACGAAAAACGGGGGGCAGCGGCCCCCCTTCCTAATTCGGGAATGGCTCAGGTGCCCGTCGAGACGGCTGCCGGCACCAGCGCGCCCCGGTGGCGAATGACCTGACGGCTCAGCGCGTGACCAGCGCGGATAGCGGCTTCGCAATCGGCACCCTCCAGCCAGGCGGCAAGATAGCCCGCGTTGAAGCTGTCGCCCGCGGCGGTCGTGTCCACCGGCGTTTCGGGCACAAGGTCGGCGATGTCACCCCAACCGCCAGACCCTTGATAAAGCATCGCCCCGCCTCCGTTCTTGACGACCACATGCCCGGCGCCGCAGGCCAGATAACGGTCGGCCGTGGCCTGAAGGTCCGCATCGCCGAAATGCGCAGCCTCGTCATCGAAGCTGGGCAGGATCAGGTCCGCCTGGCCCGCCGCCTGTTCGATCGTCGTGCGCATCGTCGCAACGTCGGACCACAGGCGGGGACGCAGGTTCGGGTCGAAGACGATTGTGGTTCCCGCAGCTCGGGCCGCAGCAAGCGCTTCCATCAGCCGGACCCGCCCGTCAGGCGGCAGGATCGCCAGAGTGATCCCGGACAGGTAGGCCATGCCGCATCCGGCCAGCGCGTCATCCAGAACATCGCGGTCATCCGCCAGCCGCCGAGCCGCAGACATGTCCCGCCAATAGGCAAAGCTGCGCTCTCCGTCCTTCAGGCTGATCGCATACAGGCCAATCTCGCGATCGGGGTCGCGGAGGACATGTGTCGTCTCGATCTCCTCATGCTGAAGAAAGTCCAGCATCTGCTGCGAAAATGATCCCATGCCCACGCGCGACAGATAGCCGATCCGCCATGTCGGGGGCAGCAGGCGGCGCAGATACCAGGCGGTGTTCAGCGTGTCGCCTGCCACGCCGACCCGCCACAGGTCAGGCTGGTCCGATTGCGACAGTTCGACCATCGCTTCACCAATCGACAGGATGCGGCTCATGCAGTTACCTCGCAGTCAGGGAAAGAGACAGTGCCTGCCGCGCCGGACCGGACAGCGGCGGACATGGTTGCGGCGGCCGCGACCCGGAACCCGCAGGCAGGCCGGACGGCTGTCGCATCCTCGGACTGCAGGTCGCATGGGAAATTGGACGGTCTGCCGCATGAAAGTTCAGTCGGTGAAATAGTCGGGGTGATCCGCCGCGATCTGCGGCAACTCGGTCAGCATCTGGCGCAGGTGGGTGCGCACCGCGGCCTCGGCGGCCACCGGGTTGCCGTTCTCCAGCGCCGTCAGGATCGCGCGATGCTGCGCAATGGTGGCGCTGCGGTCGAACACCCGCATCGACAGGTGGCGCAACCGGTTCATCTGGGACTTCAGCCGCTCCAGATCCTGCCACACGGCGGCCTGTCCTGCCGCAAGCGCCATCGCCTGATGAAAACGGTCGTCGGCCGCGACAAAGGCCACGACATCCTCTGCGGCATTGGCCTGATCCTGCAGCACCAGTTCGGCCCGCATGGCATCCAGGTTGGGGCGGCTTGCGGCGACCATCCTTGCCAGATCGCTTTCCACGGCTTCGCGGATCAGGCGCGCCGAAAGGACCGCACGAACCGAGATCTTGCCGATATAGGTTCCCCGCTGCGGACGGACCTCGGCCAGCCCATCGCTGGCCAAGCGGATAAAGGCTTCACGCACCGGCTGGCGCGACAGGCCGATCTTTTCAGCGATTTCGGTTTCCGACAAGCGGGCGCCTGGCAGCAGGTCGCCGTGCAGGATGCGCTGGTGCAGCCAGTCGTGAACCTGCTGGGCTGTGGAGACGGGTCGGGGAATGATCGAAAGGTCAGGCATGGCTCCTCCGAGGGCCAGAATATTCCATACTTCCATACAAGTAAAGGGCGATGTCGCCACGCGTCTTGGAACGGAGACCGTGCCCGCGAGTTGTAGACGGATATCTTTAGCATAGGAGGTTCATCATGGATCATTCCAAGCATGAGCGACTGTCCGACATGGAATACACCGAGGCTGTTCTGGACGGGGCCACCATCTATGGTCCCGGTGACGAAAAGATCGGCACCGTGTCTCATACGCATGGCAGCGGAACGGCTTGCCAGGTGGTGATCGATGTCGGCGGTTTCTTGGGTATCGGGGCAAAGCCTGTCCTGGTCCCGGCAGCGCAGCTGGACTTCATGCGCGATGAGGCGGGTTCCGTCCATGCCGTGACCAGCTGGAGCAAGGAGGACCTGAAGGCGATGCCGCGCCACGATCATTGATAGGTCCATCCGTCCCCTGTCGAAGTGGACGAGTGGCCGGTCCATATCGAATGCGCGATAGGGGATGAAGCCGTCGCATGACTGTCTTTTCGTGCCACAACGGCATCTACCGCAAGTGGCTGCCTGCGTGGAACGGAAGGCAAGTATCCTTGTCAGTCCGCAGGATTGATGGTGTTCAAACCATGTCCTGCGGTCTGTAGAGTTATTTCCAACCCAACCGACACTGTTCCAGAATTACCCAAATTGACGAGGCGCAAGGATCTGCATGAAGACTAGGGGGCCTCGGCACGCTGCAAGAGCCGCTCGACCTCGGGTCCGATGGCCTCGACGATCTGACGGACGCCCTCGGCATTGGGATGGATGCGGTCGTCCTGCATCAGGTCGGCCAAGGACAGTCCCTGCGTGGCCTTTTCCCCGATCGGTCCCAGGAAGTCCGGATAGTGGATCGCATCCCATTCGCGGGCGAGTTCGACATACATGCTCTCGAAGTCGCGCTTGAAATCCGGGCCATAGTTTCCGGGTGCAGGCAGGCCCGCCAGCAGGACGGGAACCTGTGCCGCATCGGCAGCAGACAGGATCTTGTCCAGGTTGGCACGGCTGGTGGCCGGGTCCAGCCCGCGCAGCAGGTCGTTCCCGCCAAGCGCGACGATCAAGGCGTCCGGCGCCTCTGCCAGGGTCCAGTCGATCCGGGCTGCGCCGCCGGCTGTTGTATCACCCGACACGCCCGCGTTGATCACCTCGACCTCGTGTCCACGTTCCCGCAGCCAATCCTGCAGGACTGGCACAAAGCCTTCCTCGGGCGGCAGGCCATAACCCTGCGTCAAACTGTCGCCCAACGCCGTCAGCACCAGCGGCTGCGCGACAGCAGGCGCTGTTCCCAGCAGCAGCATCGGGATCACGGCCATCCGCGCGCCCGACCGCGCGCGGTTGCCAAGCCGCGGAACCCGCCCATATCGTGAGAACGGCAGCAGACCCGCCAGACATCGAAGGAACGCCCCGATGCCCGATACCGTGATCCGCCTGCGCGATGCCCGACTGACTCTGCAGGGCAATGCAGGTCCGGTGGAGATCCTGCGGGGCATCACGCTGGATGTCGAAAAGGGCGAGACCATGGGTCTGGTGGGACCTTCGGGATCGGGCAAGTCGTCTCTCCTCATGTTGATGGGCGGGCTGGAACGCGCCACGGGCGGACAGGTCCACGCTCTTGGACAGGATCTGACGGCCCTGAACGAAGATGCGCTGGCCCGCTTTCGTCTTGGCAATATGGGGGTGGTGTTTCAATCCTTCCACCTGATCCCGACCATGACGGCCGTTGAAAATGTCGCGACGCCGCTGGAACTGGCCGGCCTGCCCGATGCCTTCGATCGGGCGACGGAGGAGTTGCGGCGCGTGGGACTGGGCGCGCGTCTGGATCACTATCCCAGCCAGATGTCAGGCGGAGAGCAGCAGCGCGTGGCGCTGGCCCGGGCCGCGGCCCCCCGACCCGCGATCCTTCTGGCGGACGAACCGACGGGCAACCTTGATGGGGCGAATGGTCAGGCCATCATGGACCTGCTGTTCGGCCTGCGCAAGGAGCATGGCGCCACGCTGATCCTTGTGACACACGCGGCCGAACTCGCCGCCCGCTGCGATCGGGTGGTGCGGCTGGCCGACGGCCGGGTCGAGCACGAGGATCTGCGGAGCGCGGCCCAATGAGCCTGGCCATCGCCGCCCGCATCGCCCGACGCGAACTGCGCGGGGGCATCCGGGGCTTCTGGATCTTGCTGACTTGCCTAGCTCTGGGGGTCGCGGCCATCGCGGCGGTAGGCTCGGTCCGGGCCGCGATCGAGACGGGGCTGAAGCGGGAAGGCGCGGCCATGCTGGGCGGCGATGTGGAGTTGAGCTTCACCTATCGTTCGGCCGATCCCGACGAACTTGCCTGGATGCGAACGCACGCGACCGAGGTGTCCGAGATCGTGGACTTCCGATCCATGGTGGTGGTTGGCCAAGGGGATGATGCGGAACGGGCACTGACCCAGGGCAAGGGTGTCGATCAGGCCTGGCCCCTTGTGGGCAGCGCCCGTTTCGATCCCCCCATGACCGCCGCCGAGGCGCTGGGGCCGACCGTCTCCGGCCTGCCGGGTGCGGCGATGGAACGCCTGCTGGCGGATCGCCTGGGTCTTGCGGTGGGCGACAGGTTCCGGCTGGGCGTGCAGGAGTTCCAGCTGACAGCCATCCTGCTGGCCGAACCCGACGCGGGAGCGGCCAGCTTTGGTTTTGGCCCGCGCACGCTGGTGCTGCGCGAGGCCCTGGAAAACAGCCAGTTGCTGGCACCGGGGACGTTGTTCGACACGCGCTACCGGCTTCTGGTGCCACCGGGGACGCAGCTTGACGCGATGCGCGACGATCTCCGCGCCGACTTTCCCGACAGTGGCGCGCGATGGCGCGACAGCCGCCGCGGCGCCCCGGGGATCGAGCGGTTCGTGGATCGCGTTGGGGCATTCCTGGTGCTGGTGGGGCTGACGGGGCTGGCTGTCGGCGGGGTCGGCGTGTCGGCCGCGGTGCGCGCCTATCTGGAGCGCAAGACCGAGGTCATCGCCGTGCTGAAGACATTGGGCGCGACCGGCCGGACGATCTTTCTGGTGTACTTCCTGCAGATCGGGGCGCTGACCCTGCTGGGTATCCTGGCGGGCCTGATCCTGGGCGCCGTGGTGCCGCTGCTGCTCGGGCCGCTGCTGGAGGCGCGCCTGCCTGTGCCCGCAGTGTTCCGGCCCTATCCCGCGCCCCTGGCCGAGGCGGCGCTGTATGGCTTGCTAACTGCCTTTGTCTTTACATTGTGGCCGCTGGCGCGGACCGAGGCCGTGCGCGCCGCCTCGCTGTTCCGCGATGCCGGTGGGGCGACGCGTGCGCGGCCCCGGACGATCTATGCGCTCGCTGCGGCGGCGGGCCTTGTGGCGCTGGTGGGCGCGGCTGCATGGTTTTCGGGCCTGCCTGCCCTGACCATCGGCGCGGCGGCCGGAGTTCTGTGCGCCTTTCTTGTGCTGCTTCTGGCGGCCATGCTGGTGCGCCGTGCCGCGCGGGCGGCCGCACAGGCGAAGTGGGTGCGGGGGCGGCCTGCGCTGCGGCTGGCCCTGGGCGCGATCGGGGGTCCCGGGCCCGAGGCAGTTTCGGTGATCCTGTCGCTGGGGCTGGGGCTGACGGTTCTGGCGGCGGTCGGGCAGATCGACTCCAACCTGCGCCAGACGATCCGGGACGAATTGCCCGACCGGGCGCCCGCCTATTTCTTTGTCGACATTCAGACGGACCAGCTGGAAGCTTTCCGCGCCCGGCTGGACGATGATCCGCAGGTGTCGAATGTCGAGACCGCGCCCATGCTGCGCGGCATCATCACCCGCATCAACGACCGTCCAGCGGCAGAGGTCGCGCCGGGCCACTGGGTCCTGCGCGGCGACAGGGGTGTCACCTACGCCGCCGCTCCGCCGCCCGGGACGCAGATCACCCAGGGCACTTGGTGGCCTGAAGATTACGACGGCCTTCCGCTGGTCAGCGTTTCGGACGAGATCGCGACCGAGATCGGTCTGCAACTGGGCGATACCATTACCGTGAACATCCTGGGCCGAGACATCACCGCGCGCATAGAGAATTTCCGCGTGGTGGATTTCAGCACTGCCGGAATCGGGTTCGTGCTGGCGATGAACCCCTCTGCCCTGCAGGGGGCACCGCATTCGCACATCGCCACCGTCTATGCCGCCCCCGAGGCCGAGGCCGCGATCCTGCGGGACCTGGGCGGACGCTTTCCCAACATCACCGCCATCCCCGTGCGCGAGGCGATCGACCTGGCCGCCGATGCGCTGGCAGGGATCGCGGCGGCGATCACCTGGGCCGCGGCCGCGACATTGGTCACCGGCTTCATTGTCCTGATCGGCGCTGCCGCCGCTGGCGAGCGTGCAAGGGTTTTCGAAGCCGCCGTCCTCAAGACCCTTGGCGCCACCCGCGGCCGGATCCTGGCCAGCTTTGCGCTGCGCTCTGCCCTGTTGGGGGCGGCGGCGGGTGGGGTGGCGCTGGTGGGGGGCGGTCTGGCGGGCTGGGCCGTGATGCGTTTCGTGATGGAGGCGGGGTTCCGCTTTGACCCTGTTTCGGCGCTGGCGATCGTTGCAGGGGGTATTGCCGCGACTTTGCTGGCAGGTCTCTTTTTCGCGTTGCGGCCCTTGGCCGCGCGCCCCGCGGCCGTCCTGCGCACCCAGGACTAGGGCACCTGCAAGGATGACCGCCTCCCGCAGGGCAGATGCGACGTCCTTTACCTCGACTTGGTCTTGCAGCCTTGTTGACGTGGTTCAGGTCGGGCAGCCGCTTGTCCCGCCCTGATCAGCCGTCGCGATACCGCCAGCGCGTGCTGCCCCCATCAGCCGAGGCTGCGCCAGCCCGAACGTTGCAACTCTGCCCCTGTCGGCGCGTGTCGGATGATCCTGACCAAGATGGCAAAGCGACAGCGCGACGCTCGTTCCGGGCAAGAGACCAGATCGGCCTTGCCTGCCTTGAACATCGGCCCGCCTGTGGCACGGAACGGTTGACCTCGGGCGGCTGTAAGGGTGCCCGCCCCCAAGACGGGGGCGGGCGGGAATGGTTGCGCTTCAGTAGCAGCCGCCGTTGACGCAGGAGGCGCCGCCTGCAAGAGCGCCGATCAGCGCGCCCTTGGTCTTGGAGCCGCCAAGCGCGTCGGCTGCCAAGGCGCCGGCACCGGCACCTCCGACGGTCCGGACCGCCGCGCTGTTCATCGGGTTGTCGGTATATCCGCCCCCGGCGCAGCCCGCCAGCATCAGCGTCAGCGGCAGAATTGCGGAAGTTGTCTTGCGTGTCATGCACTGCCCCTTTTTTCTTTGTTAGGTTCGGGCAGACTAGCGCCTGCCTTGGACCAGGATAATGTGTGCAGGGATCAGATATCCGTGAACCTTCAAAGATAGGCAACCGCCAGAAGCACTGCGCCAAGACCCAGGCGATAGATGACATAAGGGGTGAAGCTGGTCGTTTTCAGCAGGCGCATCATCAGCGACAAGGCCCCGAGTGCCGCGAAAAAGGACAAGAGCGCCGCGATGCCGCCGTCACGCGCGGCCTGCGCATCGGCGTCCGCGATGACTTCGCCCCCCAGAAGGACCGCCGAGGCGAT
>Ga0194112_10003176_pt1 | contig 23033 bp, 20 predicted proteins | sample TA2MahC400mmetaG_FD_146191 | JGI IMG/M metagenome (GOLD analysis project Ga0194112, IMG submission 146191) | Freshwater microbial communities from Lake Tanganyika, Tanzania - TA2015016 Mahale Deep Cast 400m | ecosystem: Environmental > Aquatic > Freshwater > Lake | place: Tanzania: Lake... | reverse complement strand
ATGATGGAGCGGAGCGGAAAGGATTTCGACCCCATCCTGGTCAAGGTCTTTATCAATATGATTGGCATCTTCCCTCTGGGCACCCTGGTCCTCCTCGATACCAATGAGATGGGCATCGTCGTTCAAGTGCAGGAAGAGTCTGACCTCATCGACCGGCCGAAGGTCAACCTTCTCTTTTACAAAGAGGGACAATACCGGAAAGGAAAGGTGGTCGATCTCACGGAGAAGGATGAAACCACCAACCAGTGTAAGTGGACGATCGTAAAGACCCTTGACCCGAATGAGTACAACATCAATGTCGCCGAATACCTGATTTAACCCAAAGAACCCTCTATAAAATAAAGTCTAACAGTAAAGGTAACGAGGCCCGTATCGTTATAAGAAGGCGACGTTTATCGTCTCATTCTCTATACGTAACCGTAACCGGTTACCGAAACGGGCTTCGTAACCGTAGCCTTTTCAACTTTTTCCTTTGGCCTCTTCCCACAGGCAATCCATTTCGGCGAGGCTGGATTGATGGATGGACTTCCCTTTCTTCAGGAGCGATTCCTCGATATATTTGAACCGGGAGATAAATTTTTCGATTGTTTTTCTCAATGCGTCTTCAGGATCGATTTTGAGAAATCGTGCCAAGTTGACCAGAACGAACAAGAGATCGCCGATCTCTTCACGAATCCTCTTCCGGTCGCCCGAAGAAAGGGCTTCCCGGAGTTCTTTCGTCTCCTCATCCATCTTGGCCAGAACCCCTGCCAGATTCGGCCAATCGAACCCTGCGCTTGAGACCATGCGCGTAATCCGGCTGGCCCGTGAGAGGGAGGGAAGGTCTTCGGGTATTCCATTAAGCAGGGATCGGGATTTCTTGTGATGAAGTGGGTTTTTCGATTTGATTCGCCTGTCCGTTTTGTTGGAAGTCAACTTTTTTGCCATCGCAATACCTCTCTTTGAGATTTCTGAAAAAGTCCAGAAATCTCTGTAATCAGAGAGCGAAAACTAGTTTTTAGAGCTCTCTTTCCTTGATTAGCCCCATTTTTTGTGTTAATTAAATAGACTTAAATTGAGGATTTTGCAAACTTTTTCGGACGAATGTCTGAGAGGTTAACAAGAAGAGGGGAACTAAAATGGATTACCGCAACACGCTGAACCTTCCGAAGACGGATTTTCCCATGAGGGCCAATCTGTCCAAAAGAGAGCCTGAATTTTTGAAGATGTGGGAGTCCAGGGAGATTTACGGGAAATTGATCCGGCAGGCAAAGGAGAGGACAAAATATATCCTTCACGATGGCCCGCCCTATGCGAACGGGAATATTCACATCGGAACGGCATTGAACAAGATCCTGAAAGATATCATTGTCAAGTCAAAATTCATGGCGGGTTTTAACAGCCACTATGTGCCGGGCTGGGACTGTCATGGACTGCCTGTCGAGCATGAGGTGGAGAAGAGCCTCGGAAAGAAGAAGACGGAACTCTCCACCGTGGAGATCCGGAAACGATGCAGGGATTATGCAACCAAATTCGTAAATATCCAGAGGGAGGAGTTCAAAAGGCTCGGCATTTTCGGGCAATGGGAAAACCCTTATCTGACAATGAATTTCGGTTATCAGGCCACGATTGTCAGAGAATTCGGCAAGTTTCTCCTGAGCGGTTCGGTCTATAAAGGGAAGAAGCCTGTCCACTGGTGTCCTACCTGCAAGACAGCCCTTGCCGAGGCCGAGGTGAAGTATGAAGATCACCGCTCTCCTTCGATCTATGTGAAGTTCAGGATGGTTTCCACCCCCTCCCACCCCTCCCCCCTCGAGGCCTCCGGCTCAGAGGAGCCTCTGGCTCGGAGAGGGGAGGGTAAGGGTGGGGGCAAGCCCGTTTATGTCATTATCTGGACGACCACGCCGTGGACGATTCCCGCCAATCTCGCCATTGCTCTTCATCCTGACTTTACTTATGTGGCCGTCGATATCGGGAAAGAGATTTATATCCTGGCCGAAGGCCTTCTCGAAACGGTCATGGAGAAGTTTGGAATCGGGAATTACAAGGTATTGGAAAAGTTTTCAGGCAAAAGGTTGGAAGGGTTCAAAACGAGACACCCCCTTTATGAACGGGATTCCGTCATCATCCTTGCGCCCTATGTCACGCTCGATGTCGGCACGGGATGTGTTCACACAGCGCCCGGCCATGGACAGGAGGACTATGAGACCGGCGTCCAATACGGGCTTGAAATCTACAGCCCCGTGGATGACGACGGACGGTTCACAAAGGATGTTCCTTTCTTTGCAGGACAATTTGTGTTCGATGCCAACTCCGGTGTGAATAAGAAATTAGCGGAGGCAGGAGCGCTCCTGAAAGAGGAGGTGATGGTTCATTCCTACCCCCATTGCTGGCGGACAAACGACCCCATCATCTTCCGGGCCACGGAGCAGTGGTTCATCTCGATGGAGAAGACAGGATTAAGGGGAAATGCCCTTAAATCGATCAATGAGGTGACCTGGATTCCTCCCTGGGGAAGAGACCGGATCTACGGGATGATTGAGAATCGTCCGGACTGGTGCGTCTCCAGGCAGAGGGCCTGGGGCATTCCCATCACCGTCTTTTACTGTTCTTCCTGCAAACAGACGCTTGCCACTCAGGAGACGATTGAGCACGTGGCAAAGCTTTTTGAGAAAAGAGGAGCGGATGTCTGGTTTGAAGAGGGGCCGACTGCTCTTCTGCCGGCAGGGACCCAATGCCCCGGATGCGGAGGGAGCGAGTTTACAAAGGAGACGGATATCTTAGATGTCTGGTTCGATTCAGGGGTTTCTTATGCCGCTGTTCTGGAAAACCGGCCTGAGCTTCAGTTTCCGGCAAGTCTCTACCTCGAAGGAAGCGATCAGCACCGGGGATGGTTTCATAGCTCCCTTCTCACCTCCGTGGGGACAAGGGGCCACGCTCCCTATGGTTCGGTCCTCACCCATGGGTTTGTCGTGGACGGAGAGGGAAAGAAGATGTCCAAATCTGCGGGGAACGTGATCGCTCCCGAAGAGGTGATCAATAAGCTGGGGGCCGATGTTCTGAGGCTCTGGGTTTCAGCAGAGGATTACAAGGATGACATCAAGATTTCAGACGAGATTCTGAAACGATTAGCCGATTCCTATTTCCGGATCCGGAATACCTTCCGGTTCCTTCTTGGAAACCTCTACGACTTTGAGCCCGCAAAAGACCGGATCTCCTATCCGGATCTCTATGAGATAGACCGGTGGGCTTTCCACCGGCTCCAGAAGCTGATTGCAAGAGTAAAAGAGGCCTATGAGCGCTTTGAGTTTCACACTGTCTACCACAGCGTCCAGAACTTCTGTGCGGTTGAGATGAGTTCGACCTATCTTGATATATTGAAGGATCGTCTCTATACGTTTTCGAGCCATTCCCATGGCCGCCGGTCCGCGCAGACCGCTCTCTATGAGATCTTAAATGGACTGACCAGACTGATGGCTCCCATTCTCTCCTTTACCTCTGAAGAGGTATGGCAGTATCTTCCGGGAAGAGACGGAAAGGCGGAAAGCGTCCATCTCACCACCTTTCCGGAAATTAAAAATGAATATTTGGATGAAGGGCTGAACGAACGATGGGAGCACATCTGGGAGATCCGAGCAGTAGTGACAAAAGCCCTCGAAGAGGCGCGGAAAACGAAGAAGATTGGGCTTTCTCTTGACGCCCAGGTCCATCTCAGTCTTCCCGAGAAGGAATATCAATTCCTCCAGCCCTATGAGAATGAACTGAAGTCGATCTTCATCGTCTCTTCTGTCACCCTCCATCGGGGGGATCAGGGGGTGAGCGTTGAGGTCCTCCGTGCAGATGGAGAGAAATGCGAACGATGCTGGAATTATGATGTCAGTGTAGGGAAAAATCCGGGGCATCTGACTGCCTGCGGAAGATGTGTGGAGGCGCTGAAAGAAAATTAGAAGATAAGTCTTTGGCAAGGGTTAGGGCAAAGATGCCCGTATCGTCATTAGAGGGATACGGTTGTCGTTGTCGAAACTCGTATCGATGCTCGTATATCGATGCTGGAAATTCGAGGTTCAAGTTTCGAGCTTCGTGCTTCGATACGAGCATCGTCACCGTGAAACGAGATTGATCTTAACCGAAACGGGCTTCCTAACCGTAACCTTCTATAGGGGTATAATGAAACGTAAGTACTGGGTGCTGTTGATTTGCCTTGTCTTTATTCTTGCGCTGGATCAGTATACCAAATATGAGGTCCAGCAAAGGATCCGTCTTTATCAGATCATCGAAGTCATCGATGGATTCTTTAACCTCACCCACCTGAGAAACACCGGTGGAGCCTTCGGGATCCTTGCAGGCAAAAAAGATGGAATTGGCTCTGTCTTCTTCATTGCAGTTGCCCTGGCTGCGGTCGGAGTGATCCTTTACCTCCTCCATAAGGCGAAGGAACAGGAGCGAATCCTCGCCCTGTCGCTGTCCCTCGTCCTGAGCGGAGCCATTGGAAATCTCATCGACCGAATTCGACATGGAGAAGTGGTTGACTTTCTCGATTTTCACCTTTTCTCATACCACTGGCCTGCTTTCAATATTGCGGATTCCGCCATCACCATCGGCATCGGCCTGATGGCCTTTGAGCTATTGTTTCACGACAAAAAAAGATTGAAGAAGCCATCATGATTTTTACTCCGAACTCCCCGCCTGCCAAAGTACTTGTACGGCGGGCAGGCGAACTCTAAACTCCGAACTATGTTTCCAATCCTCTTTCGCCTGGGCAGTTTGAACATTTATGCTTACGGGTTCTTTATCGCCATTGGTTTTGTCCTGGGATCCATTCTCGCCATTCGGAGAGGTCGACAGGAGTCCATCTCCGATGAGAGGATAGTCGATTTACTTTTCCTGATTGTGATCTCCGCTATCGTGGGTTCAAGACTGCTCTTCGTCCTGGTTAACCTTGAACATTTTCGTGACGATCCTCTTCAGATTTTCAGGATCTGGGAGGGAGGGCTGGTTTTTTACGGAGGACTCCTCCTTGCTGTTGCCATTTCATTTGGATATTTAAGGTGGAACCGGCTTCCGGTGTGGAAGTTTGCCGACCTCTTCTCGCCCTCCATTGCCCTGGGGCTCTTCTTTGGCAGGCTTGGCTGCTTCTTCGCCGGGTGCTGTTACGGTAAGGAGACCTTTTTGCCCTGGGGGACCACCTTCATTGATCCGAACTCACTGGCCCGTCTAAATATCAGTCTCCATCCCACGCAGGTTTATGAGGCGCTCGGCAGTCTTGCCATCTTCTTTTTTCTCAACTGGATGAGGAGAAGAAAGACCTTCGAAGGTCAGATCTTCTATCTCTTCCTCCTCCTTTACTCATCCCTCCGATTCATGATCGAATTTTTGAGAGATGACCCAAGAGGGTTTTTTTTCGGAGGGATTGTCTCCACTTCTCAGGGGATAGGAATTTTTTTGGCCTTGACCTCCCTTTTTATGTTATTTTATTTAAAGAGAGCGCAGAGGAGGTAAGGAGGGTGGCTGTTTTAGAGATTCTCAAATATCCTCATCCCCTATTGAAGAAACGGTGTGAAAATGTGGACCGGATCGATGGGGAAGTTAAAAAATTGATCCGGGATATGACGGAGACGATGTATCAGGCGAATGGGATCGGGCTGGCCGCGTGTCAGGTTGGGGATTCCCGGAGGGTCATCGTCGTCGATATCAGCCCCATCGATCCTGAAAAGGAGTTCTTCGCGATGGTCAATCCCGAAATCATCTCTGAGGAGGGTGAGATCGAACATGAAGAGGGATGCCTGAGCGTTCCCGACTGTTTGGAAAAGGTGAAGAGAAAGGAGAAGGTTCTGGTCAGAGGGTTTTCTCCATCGGGAATAGAGATCGAGATTTCAGCCGATGGGATGCTGGCCATTGCCATTCAGCACGAAATCGATCACCTCAACGGAATGCTCATCATCGATCGCATCAGCCGGCTCAAGAGAGAGCTCTACCGGAATAAATTAAGGAAAGAGAAAAAGAAGGAAGAAAAGGATTGATCACATCCCACTGGCGCATCGTTTTTTTTGGGACCCCGGCCTTTGCCATTCCTTCCCTTGAGGGGTTATTCCAGGGACCGGATGAGGTTGTGGCAGTGGTGACACAGCCGGACCGGGAAAGAGGAAGAGGGCGAAAAAGGAGTCCCTCTCCGGTCAAAGAATTTGCGCTTCAGCACGGGGTCGCTTTGCACCAGCCGGAGAAAGTTAAAGAGAGTTCCTTTCTGGAGACGATGAAAGCTCTTACGCCTGACCTCTTTGTTGTGGTGGCCTTCGGTCAGATCTTGCCCAAGACCCTTCTGGAGGTTCCAAGATTCGGAGCGGTCAATGTCCATGGTTCGATTCTGCCCATGTATCGAGGAGCGGCTCCCATCGCCTGGGCCATCCTCAGGGGAGAGAAGAAGACCGGTATCACCACGATGCTGATGGATGAAGGCATGGATACCGGAGATATCCTGATGCAGGCTGAGCTCCCGATAGAGAAGGAGGATACCGGAGAGACCCTTCAGGGAAAGTTATCCTCTCTGGGTGGTCGATTGCTGATAGAGACAGTGGAAAGGATGAAGGCAGGCGCTCTCTCTCCATTACCACAGAACCATTCCAAAGCCACATATGCTCCTTCCCTGAAGAAGGAAGATGGCCGGATCGATTGGAAGAGGCCAGCAGAAGAGATCGATCTGAAGGTCCGGGCATTCAATCCATGGCCAGGGGCGTTTACAGGATGGGAGAAGGGTCTGCTAAAAATCTATCGAGGAGAGGTTCGGAAGGGAATCTCACAGGTAGGGGCAGGCTCGATCATCTGGGTGGGCTCTGATTTTATCGAGGTCGGGACTGGAGAGGGCTCCCTCTTGATCAGAGAAGTTCAACCGGAAGGAAAAAGAAAGATGAGCGTCCGGGATTTTCTCGCCGGTCATAGAATCACGGTTGGCACTGTCTTTCATTAATTGAGTTCGTAGTTCGGAGTTCAGAGTTCGGAGAATTGTAACAATTTAGCTGTTAAAAAAAACTTGTAAAATCCCTCCCCACCTCCCTTTGCCAAAGGGAGGAAAAAGGATTTCCCCCTTTTGACAAATGGTTCGGCATGCTCACCATCCTGAGCTTGTCGAAGGAGGGGGATGAAGGGGGATTAGATATTTTTTCAAATCCCTAAATTGATACGGAGAATTAAATTCTTTTGCTCCGAACTACGAACTCATCACTCCGAACTAAAGAGGTTACTTTGGAACCTACTCCTAAAAAAAGAATCTTTATCGGACTGCTGGTCCTGACCTGTCTGATTCTCTCTTTTTTCACCTTTCTCCTCTGGTATGTTCCGCTGGTGGGGCTGAAGAACATTCATTCCGCTTTACCCTCTCTCTATAGCCTCATCCTTGCCATCTTCGTTTTCTTTATGTTCTCCGGCGGGCTTCTCCTTATTTTCACCGTCCTCCGGGGCAAAGATATTCTCTTCTCCCAGAGACTGAGGGGGATCGTGGCAAAGGTCCTTTTTCCCTTCATGATCCTGATGGGAAAAGTCGTAGGGGTGTCGAAGGAGAAAGTTCAGCAGTCCTTCATCGAGCTGAACAACCACCTCGTCCGGTCAAACCATCACAGGGCAAAGCCCAACCGGCTCCTCCTTCTTCTCCCGCATTGCATCCAGGATTTTGACTGCCAGATCAAGATCACAGGGAATATCAAGAACTGCGAAGGGTGCGGGAAGTGCGAGATCAAAGACCTGATCGAGCTGGCGGACCAGTATCAGATAAAGATTGCGGTGGCAACCGGAGGGACGCTGGCGAGGAGAATCATCGTAGAAAACAGACCCGAGGCCATTGTAGCAGTGGCCTGTGAGCTCGATCTGACAAGCGGCATCCAGGATACCTATCCCATCCCGGTCATCGGCATCCTCAACGAGAGGCCTTTTGGCCCCTGTATCAATACCAAGGCTGATATTGGAAAAGTGAAAGCAGCCATTTTAGACTTCCTCAAGCCCGAAACCACCCCTTCAATCATTTGACAAAAGTTCAATCGATTATTATACTTATTCGGAAAAAGGAGGTTTCCATAAGCAATGAACTATTTTAAGACATTCCTTTTAATGCTCGTACTAACCGGTCTTTTCATTATTGTGGGTTCTGCCATTGGTGGAAAGAACGGGGCCGTCATTGCCTTTGTCTTTGCCGCGCTGATGAACTTTGTTGCCTACTGGTTTAGCGATAAAATCGTGCTCAAGATGTATGGAGCGAAGGAGGTCTCCCAGTCAGAGGCTTCTGATCTTTACCGGATCGTCTCGGAATTGACGAGCAAGGCCTCTATGCCGATGCCAAAGGTCTATATCATGGAGAACGATACGCCCAATGCCTTTGCCACAGGCCGAAACCCCGAACATGCCGCTGTGGCAGTGACAACCGGACTGATGAGAATCCTGTCGAAAGACGAGTTGACAGGTGTGATTGGCCACGAACTCTCCCATATCAAGCACAGAGACATCCTCATCAGCACCATCGCCGCAACCCTTGCCGGTGCGATCAGCATGCTCGCTTCCATGGCGCGCTGGGGGGCCATCTTCGGCGGCGGACGATCTGACGGTGAAGGCAGGGGCGGAGGAAATATTATCTTCGTTCTTATCACTACAATGGTTGCCTCAATAGCGGCCATGCTCATTCAGATGGCGATTTCCAGGTCGAGAGAATATTTAGCTGACGCAGGAGGAGCGCACCTCAGTCATCCTCTCTCACTTTCAAAAGCCCTTGGCAAGCTTCACATGGCGGCCCGCCGGATTCCAATGGAGGCCAATCCATCGACTGCCCATATGTTCATCGTCAATCCATTAAGCGGAGGAGGAGTTCTCTCCCTGTTCAGCACACATCCTCCGATTGAAGAACGAGTCGCCAGGCTTGAAGAGATGGCGAGAACAGGCAGGTTTTGACCGGCAAGTGTCCTGCTGCCCGGCCCTGGGACGGGGCAGCAGGACACAATATAAATGGTATTTCATCTCCGGGAAGTTCCATCCTATGAGGAACTTCAAAAAGAAGACACCGAGGGCGATCTGTATTGAAATCCTGAATCAACTGGAAAAAGCGGATCGCCATCCTGACCACCTCTTAAGCGATTCCTTCAAAAGATACCGGCATCTCACTCCTCTCGATCGAGCCTTTCTCACAGAATTGACCTATGGAGTCCTCCGATGGAGGGAGAAACTTGACTGGTCCATCCGTCATCTCTTAAATATCCCATTCGAAAAGATCGAGATGGAGACGCTCAACATCCTCCGTCTCGGACTCTACCAGATCGAGTTTTTGACCCGGACCCCGGCCTCGGCCGCAGTGAATGAATCGGTCGAGTTAGCCAAAAGGCACCGAGGTTCGGGGGGAGGCGGGTTTGTCAATGCCATCCTCCGCTCTTTTCTCCGTAAGAAGGAAGAGATACCCTATCCTGAAATCGATCAAGACCCGGCCCTTCATCTCTCAGTCATCCATTCCCATCCCCTCTGGTTGGTCCAACGGTGGATCAAAGAGATGGGAATTGAAGAGACCTTGGATGCCTGCGTATTCAATAACCGGATTTCTCCGCTCACGCTCAGGACGAATACCTTAAAGATGGGCAGGGAAGAACTGATTGAGAAACTGAGAAAAAAGGGGTTGAAGGCGATTCCAGCCGATTATTCATTGGAAGGAATTCTACTGGATGATCCTCCGCCCACCTCTGCGTTGCCCTTTCTCAACGACGGCTTTTTCATCATTCAGGATGAGGGTTCTCAACTGGTCACATCTGTCCTGGATCCAAAATCAGGAGAGAAAATCCTGGACGGTTGCGCCTCGCCCGGAGGGAAGACTACGCACATCGCTCAATGGATGGAGAATAGGGGAGAGGTCTATGCGTTGGATCTCACAAAAGATAAGCTGGCCCTCATCGAGGAGATGTGCCAAAGGCTGGGAATAAAGATTGTGAAAACTTTGAAAGGAGACGCAACCCGATCTCTTCCCAATCTGGAGGGAATGATATTTGACCGAGTCCTCGCAGATGTTCCCTGTTCCGGGTTTGGAACGCTCCGGAAGAACCCGGATTTGAAGTGGAGAAAGGGAGAGGAAGATATAAAACGATTGAGTGACCTGCAGTTGGAAATTTTAACTCATCTCTCAGAGTATGTGAAAAAAGGGGGTGTTCTCGTCTATAGCACCTGCACGGTCTTTCGCGAGGAGAACGAGGATGTGGTTGAAAATTTCCTTAAGACCCACCCGGAATTTCAACTGGAGCCAATTTTCAATCTTCTGCCGGAGAAGTGCCATCCCTTCATCAAAGACGGATACCTCAAGACCTTTCCTCCTAAGAATGGAATGGATGGTTTTTTTGTTGCAAGGCTTATTAGGAAAGATTAGGGAGATCGGGTGATTGGGAGATGGGGAGAGGGAAATTTATTGAATTAAACTTTTGGCTCGATTAAGATTCCTCAAACACTTACTAATCCGTCCATAATTATATAGACACTCCCCCTGCTTTGTCATTCCTGGCTTGACCAGGAATCCAGGGTTTCCTGTGAAAACAGGAACCCAGTTCTATATGTCCCTGGATTCCCGCCTCCACGGGGATGACAATATGCCTTCTCAATTATGGATTCCTCAGTAAGCGCTGAAAATGGGGAAATCTGTTGATACTTCGACAGGCCAAACCCCGCCCTTTAGGACGGGGTCAAAAGCGCCGCTCAGTATCAACCCTGAGCAAACCACGGGCTTTAGACCAGGGATAGCCGAAGGGTTGATTTTTTCCCCCAATCTGCTAAACTCCTACCAAAGTCAATTCTTTCCTTTCCCACGATAAGGTCGAGAGGTAATAAGGATTAAAAAAAAGTTAGTAGAGTTAGGTGAAAATAGAAATTAGATATTGGGTGTGCGAAACAAAAATAAATTGAGCTTTTCAACCTGGGGGAAGCTAATTTATGCCAAAACGAACAAGTGTAACCGGTAGCGAACTCTTTATCGTTGATAATAGCGAAGAAAACTGGAAAGTCCTGAGGTATCTCCATGATTGGTGCCAAATTTCCAAAGCCGTCGATATCGCCACAGCCTATTTCGAAATTGGGTCCCTACTGGCACTTGATGGCGAATGGCAGAAGGTTGACCAGATTCGAATTTTAATGGGGGAAATATGTTCTGGAAGGGAAAGAAAAGTGAAAGATTTTAGCAACATCCCCCAAATCCAAGTCTTTAGGATCTAAAAAGCGGAGCTGTAATGAGCAATAACAACCTGAATTGGATTGCGAATTTTATCTGGGGGATTGCCGATGATGTTTTGAGAGATGTCTATGTCCGCGGTAAGTATCGGGACGTGATTCTTCCCATGGTTGTCATTCGGCGTCTTGATGCCGTGCTCGAGCCAACCAAGAAGGCTGTGCTGGACATGAAGAAAACGCTTGACGACGCCGGCATCGCCAACCAGGATGCAGCTTTGAGGCAGGCATCAGGCCAGGCTTTTTACAACGCATCCCCATTCACCCTTCGCGACCTGCGTGCCCGCGCCAAGACTCAACAGCTCAAGGTGGACTTTGAGGCATACCTCGACGGCTTCTCCCCAAATGTTCAGGAGATTCTCGATAAGTTCAAATTTCGAAACCAGATTCCCACACTGGTCGAAGCCGACATCCTCGGCAGCCTGATCGAAAAGTTCCTCGACCATTCAATCAACCTCAGTCCCCAACCTGTTCTCAACATTGATGGTTCGGAACGACTTCCTGGTCTTGATAATCATGCCATGGGCACGATCTTCGAAGAACTCATCCGGCGTTTTAACGAAGAAAATAATGAGGAGGCAGGGGAGCACTTCACTCCTCGCGATGTGGTAAGGCTGATGGCCGATCTCATCTTTCTTCCGATTGCCGACCAGATTGAGTCCGGAACTTATCTTGTTTACGATGGCGCCTGCGGCACCGGAGGTATGTTGACAGTGGCTGAAACAAGGCTCCGTGATCTTGCCCGAGAGCATGGCAAAGAGGAATCTATCCACCTCTTCGGCCAGGAGGTTAACCCTGAGACCTATGCCATCACAAAGGCAGATCTGCTCCTTAAAGGGGAAGGAGAAGAGGCTGAAAACTTCCGTTTTGGCTCCACTCTCTCGCAGGATGGCTTTTTAGGACGCGAGTTTGACTTCATGCTTTCCAATCCTCCTTACGGCAAGAGCTGGAAGACCGACCTTGAACGTATGGGAGGAAAGGGCGACATCCGCGACCCTCGATTCATCATCGAGCATGACGGAAATCCGGAGTTTAGCCTTATTACCCGCTCCAGCGATGGCCAGCTCATGTTCCTTGTTAACAAACTGTCAAAGATGAAGCAAAAGACGACGCTCGGAAGCCGCATTGCTGAGGTGCATAACGGCTCTTCACTCTTCACTGGCGACGCCGGGCAGGGCGAAAGCAACATCCGCCGCTGGATTATAGAGAACGATTGGCTGGAGGCGATCATCGCCCTTCCGCTCAATATGTTTTACAACACCGGCATTGCAACCTACATCTGGGTGCTGACGAATCGCAAGCCGGAGCACCGCCGCGGAAAGATTCAACTCATTGATGCTACTTCCTGGTTCAAACCACTCCGTAAAAACCTTGGCAGGAAGAACTGCGAACTCTCCGAAGAGGATATCAAGCGTGTCATGAACACATTCCTCGCATTTGAGGAGACCGAACAGTCAAAAATCTTTCCCAACGAAGCCTTTGGCTACTGGAAGGTCCCGGTCGAGCGTCCGCTCAGGCTCAAGGGGATTGATTCCAACCGCGCCTACTCGCCAAAAGAGATCAAGGTGTTAAAGGAGACCACCGAACGGTTAGAAGATGCACCGCCGGTCATCAGGAAGATACATAAGAAGGGCACTGATCCCGATCCCCTGCATGGGTTGTTTGCGGTCAATATCGACGGCAAACCTGCTGTCGTCGAATATGAACCCGATACCGACCTCCGCGACACTGAACAGATACCCTTGCTGGAAGAGGGAGGAATCGAGGCTTTCTTTCGCCGCGAGGTCCTCCCTTATGTGCCCGATGCGTGGATAGACGAATCTGCTACCAAGATCGGTTATGAGATCTCTTTCACACGATACTTTTACAAACCAAAACCGCTTCGCACACTGGAGGAGATCCGCGCCGATATAGTGGCGTTAGAGAAAGAAACTGAAGGCTTGCTCGATGAATTTTTAAAGGAGTAAAATGAGCATTACAACCGACCAAATCAATGTGTGGCGCAGCGTTTCTACAGAACACCAGCGCTTGGAGTTTAAAGAGGCCAAAACTCAGATTGATTTCGGTAAACTCTGCAAGTATTGCGTAGCACTCGCCAACGAAGGCGGAGGACCTGCTGTTCTGGGCGTAGTGTTTTATTTAAGAGATAACCCCATGATGAAGACAGGAAACAGCATAAGTTGTTGAAAATCAAAAAGATACTTATTTAAGCGTTTCCCTTAGATTTGGCCCAAAACAGCCATAGTGGATTGAAAATGACCACCAACCTCAAGCCCTATCGCGAATACAAGGACTCCGGAGTGGAATGGTTAGGGACGGTGCCAGCCCATTGGAAAATACTCCCGGGTCGGGCGTGCTATCGTGAAAAGAAAGTCCCAAATACCGGAATGAAGGAATCTTCTGTGCTGTCTCTTAGCTACGGTCAAATTGTTGTCAAACCTGTTGAGAAACTGCATGGCTTAGTACCCGCATCATTTGAAACATACCAGATTGTTGATCCTGGGGACATCATCATTCGACCCACTGACCTGCAAAACGATTGGAACAGCCTACGATTTGGACTAAGCCGACATCGTGGAATTATCACTTCAGCCTATATGTGCCTCCATACAAACAGAGCAATGATACGTGAATATGGTTACTTATTGCTCCATACTTACGATCTAAAAAAGATATTCTATGGATTAGGTTCGGGCCTTCGCCAGAACCTTGACTGGAGGGACTTCAAATATCTCCCTTGCTTAGCGCCACCTCCTCCCGAGCAATCTGTCATTGTTCGCTTTATTGATTACTTTGAGCACCAGATCAACCGACTTATTCGGGCAAAGCAGAAAATGATCGGACTGCTGAATGAGCAGAAACAGTCGATCATCAACCAGTATGTGACCGGCAAAATTGATCCCCGCACAGGCAAGCCCTATCCTCGCTACAAATCCTCCGGCGTGGAATGGCTGGCCGACGTGCCGGAACATTGGGAGATAAGACGACTCAAATATTGGGCTCATATCAATCGGCACACACTGCCGGAATCCACACCACCGTACTATTATTTTCGTTACATAGACATCGGCTCAGTTGAAACTGCTTATCTAAACAAAGAACCTGTGGCTATGCAGTTCAGCAACGCGCCTTCGAGAGCACGCAGGCTACTCTCAACTGGAGACACTATTATTTCGACTGTTAGGACCTATCTTAAAGCTGTCTACTATGTCGCAGACGAAGTAAACGATCTTGTCGCATCTACCGGTTTTGCCGTTCTAACACCGAGGGCTGAGGTTGACCCCGAATATTTGAGCTATGTCATACAAGGCAATTCATTTATCGATCGAGTAACAGCATATTCCACTGGTATCGCATATCCAGCAATTTCCGAAACCAGGTTGGGGACATTCCACCTTGCGCTACCCTCCCAATCAATTCAAGAACAAAAAACAATTGTGGGAACAATCAGAAAGGAAACAGGCATACAAAATTCAGCAATTCAACGCTCTCGGACGGAGATCGATCTTCTTCGCGAATACCGCACCCGTCTTATAGCTGATGTGGTCACTGGTAAATTGGATGTGCGGGGAGTGGAATTGCCTGATATTGAAGAGACAGAGGGGTTTGAAGACCGCTATGCAAGCGAAGGCACCGAAACAGCGGAAATGAATCACCCAGAGGAGATCATAAATGGTGACGAGCGACACCAGTGAGAAAGGACTTGAGAGCCTCATTGTTTCGGACCTTGTTGGCATCCGGGGCGAAGGCCATGATCGTCCGGACATTGGAGCAGAGCCGGGTTTGTTTTTTGGCGGAATGCGATATGTCCTGGGCAACCCCAGCGCCTATAACCGAGATTTTGCAATTGATCTCGATAAGTTTTTTGAGTTTTTGAAAGCAACTCAGCTCACAGTTTTAGAAAAACTCGGAATCTCTGATGACAGCGCAAAGCGACAAAAGTTTTTTGCGAGATTACAGGGTGAAATTGCCAAGAGAGGCATTATTGATGTTCTGCGAAAAGGAATCAAGCATGGTCCTGTATCAGTGGATCTCTTCTACGGCACCCCTTCACCCGGAAACGCCAGGGCTGTTGAGCTTTTTAATTCCAATATATTCAGCGTTACCCGACAGCTTCACTATAGCAAAGACGAAACCCAACTTGCTCTTGATCTTGTCCTCTTCATCAATGGCCTTCCCATTGCTACCTTTGAACTTAAAAACCGTCTGACGAAACAGACGGTTGAGGATGCGGTTCAACAATACAAGCGCGACCGCGATCCCCGTGAACTGCTCTTCCAATTTGGCCGCTGTCTGGCGCACTTCGCTGTGGATGATCAGGAGGTGCGATTCTGCACCCATCTGAAAGGCAAGGAATCGTGGTTCCTGCCTTTCAATAAAGGTTACAACGATGGAGCAGGGAATCCGCCCAATCCAAATGGAATTAAGACGGATTACCTCTGGCGTGAGATTCTCACACCGGAGGGTTTAACCGACATCATTGAAAATTACGCACAGATAATTGAGGAGAAAGACGAACGCACTGGCCGAAAAAGAGAAGTGCAGATCTTTCCGCGTTTTCATCAGCTTGCTGTGGTGCGGAAGCTCCTGGGTGATGCACGCTCAAGGGGATCGGGGCGGCGCTACTTGATCCAGCATTCAGCAGGAAGCGGTAAGAGCAACTCAATTGCCTGGCTTGCGCACCAGCTTGTGGGATTGGAGCGCGAGAGCGCCCCAATCTTCGACTCGGTGATCGTGGTCACTGACCGGAAGGTATTGGATAAACAGATCAAGAACACGATCAAACAATTTGCGCAGGTGGCGGCAACAGTCGGCCATGCGGAGCATTCCGGCGACCTGAGGAAATTTATTGAAAGCGGAAAGAAGATCATCATCACAACCGTCCAGAAGTTTCCCTTCGTTTTGGACGACATTGGCAACGAGCACCGCGGGCGCACATTCGCAATCCTCATTGACGAGGCACACTCCAGCCAGGGAGGTCGCACCGCAGCAAAGATGAACATTGCGCTATCAGCAGGCGGCGGCGAGGAAGAGGAGGAGACGACCGAGGACATCATCAATCGGATCATGGAATCGAGGAAGATGTTAACAAATGCCAGTTATTTTGCCTTTACTGCCACCCCCAAGAACAAAACGCTGGAGGTCTTCGGCGACCCATGGCCTGAAGGCGACGTCGTCAAGCCCCGCCCCTTCCATAGTTACACCATGAAACAGGCGATCCAGGAGGGATTTATTCTCGATGTGCTGAAAAACTACACGCCGGTCGATAGCTACTACCGGCTTACCAAGACTGTGGAGGATGACCCGGAATTCGATACCAAAAAAGCCCAGAAGAAACTGCGTCGTTATGTTGAATCCCATGAGCACGCCATTCGGGAGAAGGCAGAGATCATGGTGGACCATTTCCATGAACAGGTGTTAGCCAAAAACAAGATTGGCGGTCAGGCACGGGCGATGGTGGTGACGAGCGGCATCGAACGAGCCATCCAGTATTTCTATGCAATACGAGATTATCTTAAAGAACGAAAGAGTCCCTATCAGGCCATTGTTGCCTTCTCTGGTGAGCATGACTTTGGAGGGCAGAGGGTGTCTGAAGCATCGCTAAACGGATTCTCCAGCAACTTGATACCGGAACGAATCCGTGAAGACCCCTACCGCTTTTTAATCTGCGCCGAAAAGTTCCAAACCGGTTACGACGAACCGTTGCTCCATACGATGTATGTGGACAAACCGCTTTCGGGCATCAAGGCGGTGCAGACGCTTTCGCGCCTCAACCGGGCGCACCCAAAGAAACATGACATCTTTATCCTCGATTTTCAGAATGATGCCGATACGATTCAATTGGCCTTTGAGGACTACTACCGAACCACGATTCTCAGCTCCGAAACGGACCCGAATAAACTACACGATCTCAAGGCCAGCCTCGATGGTTATCAGATCTACAATGATTCGGCAGTGGACCAATTCGTGGAATTATATCTGGGTGGGGCTGATCGTGATCAATTAGACCCGATTCTCGATTCATGTGTAGCGATCTACATGAATACGCTCGACGAGGATGGCCAGGTGGATTTCAAGGGAAAGGCCAAGGCATTTGTCCGCACTTATAATTTTTTAGCCTCGGTGTTACCCTTCAGTAATGCCACCTGGGAGAAGTTGTCTATCTTCCTGAACTTCCTGATTCCCAAATTGCCCGCCCCAAAGGAAGATGACTTGTCAAAAGGCATTCTTGAAGCCATCGATATGGACAGCTACCGAGTAGAGGTCCGTTCGGCGATTAACATTGCCCTCGCCGACAAGGATGCAGAGATCGAGCCTGTTCCCACAAGTGGTGGAGGTCGCATGCCGGAGCCAGAGATGGATCGCCTTAGCAATATCCTCCGATCTTTTAATGAGCAGTTCGGAAATATAGACTGGAAGGATGCTGATAAAATCCGCAAGGTCATTGCCGAGGAGATCCCCACAAAGGTTGCCGCAGACAAAGCCTACCAGAATGCAATGAAATATTCGGACAAGCAGAACGCAAGAATCGAGCACGACAAAGCCCTACAACGAGTGCTTCTGGAACTGTTGATAGACCATACCGAGCTTTTTAAACAGTTCAGCGACAACCCGTCGTTTAAGAAATGGCTGGGAGACACAATCTTTTCGGCCACCTACACAGCGCCGTCTCTGTAGATTTGGGTTCGATAATGAATGGGGGGACATTATTTCACCCCACCCTAAAAAAGTAAACCCGATGGAGCTCATGGAAGCTTGAAGGGATAGGAGGGACGTCCATGCGGGGCGTGCCTGATGATTTTTGGAAAAGGTAAAGGTGAGATCGGGGGCGGGTTCACATTAGTTGTTAACCATCACATTTCTGGAGAAAGTGGATGTCTCCTGGTTATGTAAGGGAGCGTATGTCTGGAAAGAGAAGGATGGAATTATATGAGCGTGTCCGGCAGATTTTAGAAACGACTCGCTCGGCTGTCGCACGCTCGGTAAACACCGCACAGGTGGCTGCCAACTGGCTCGTTGGGCGAGAAATCGTGGAAGATGAACAGCGCGGACGTAAGAAGGCTGTTTATGGGCAGAAGTTGATTGCTGAACTGTCGGAGAAACTTCAGAAAGATTTCGGTAGCGGATACAGCGCCACCAACCTCAAACTTTTCCGCCAGTTCTTCCTTGAATACCCCGACTTGCTCAGGGGGAGAATTGGCCACACATTGCGTGACCAATCTCTGCCAGAATGTGAAACATCAGTATCTGCCATTATCGCCTTTCCAACCGGAATTGGTCACACATCGTGTGACCAATCGTGGAAGCCTGGCCTACTGCATCCCAACCTGTCGTGGTCCCTCTATCGACATCTTGTCGGTGTTGAATCGACCCTGGCTCGGTCGTTCTACGAAATTGAGGCCATCCGAAACAACTGGTCGGCACGGGAACTTGAACGGCAGATCAATAGTCTACTGTACGAGCGTTTGGCTATGAGTAAAGACAAGAAAGGCCTGATGCGACTGGCTACCAGGGGACAAGTGATACAGTGCCCAACGGATGTCTTTAAAGACCCCGTCGTCATGGAATTCCTCGGCCTTCCCCAATCTCCCAAGCTTGTAGAATCCGATCTGGAAGAAGCACTTATCAGTAATCTTCAGGCGTTTCTACTGGAACTGGGAAAGGGTTTTGCATTCGTTTCACGGCAGGAGCGAATTACGCTCGAAGGTGATCACTTCTATATCGATCTGGTGTTTTATCATACGATCCTTAAGTGTTTTGTGCTCATTGATCTCAAGGTCGGCAAGCTCACACATCAGGACTTAGGCCAACTCCAGTTATACGTCAATTACTTCAACCGGGAACGGCGGACTCAGGGAGATAATCCAACGCTGGGACTGATCCTCTGCACGGATAAGAACGATGCTGTCGTTCGCTACACTCTCGGGGAAGAGCAGCAAAAGAGGATATTTGCCAGTCGATATAAATTGCATCTGCCCACAGAGGCAGAACTCCAGGCAGAACTTCGACGAGAACTCAGGCTGTTGAAGGGCGAACTCAGCGGGCAAACTTAAGGGAAAACCCAGGGGCACTCTCATATTCAAGGGGGGGGAAAATTAAACCATAAAACTGTAAAGTTTAGTGAACAAGGAGAAGATTTTTATGAATAATCCAAGATTGCAGTTGAAGAATGTGGGGCAGATTGAAGACGCAGATATTGAGTTTGGAGATCTGACCGTTCTTGTTGGCCCCCAGGCGACAGGAAAGAGCATTTTCCTCCAATTTCTCAGACTTTTATTGGATACAGGATATGTTATTGATGAAATGGGAACACATGGGCTTGTGTGGAATAAGGATATTGGCCATTTTCTCGATATTTATTTGGGCGAAGGGATGAGGGATGTATGGCGCATCGGAGATAACAGGAGCGCTATCCTATACAATGGTGATCCGATTGAATTATCCATTCTCATACAACGCCGGAGAAGAAGTAAAAAAGAATCCTTGTTTTTTATTCCTGCCCAGAGAGTATTGACGCTTGGAAGAGGGTGGCCGCGTCCCTTTTCTGATTATGGGGCAAGCGACCCATTCTCTGTACGGGATTTCAGTGAAAAAATCCGCTTGCTCATGGAAACCGGATGGGGCCGTGGTGAAGGGGGTGAAATTTTCCCCCAAACTCGCCGCCTTAAGAATGAACTTCGGAAAATACTGGATCATACGGTATTTCATGGCTTTGGGTTACGTGTGGATACCTATGGTTCACAGAAAAGACTCGTTCTCAAAGCTAAAGGTTCTGAGTCAACATTGCCTTTTATGGTGTGGTCTGCCGGACAGAGAGAGTTTGTCCCTCTATTGATGGGATTTTACTGGCTTCTTCCTCCTACCAAGGTATCCCGTAAGCAGGACGTTGAGTGGGTTGTCATTGAAGAGCCAGAAGCTGGTTTACATCCGAATGCTATTTCTGCCGTTTTGCTGTTGATCCTGGATCTTCTCGCAAGAGGTTATCGTGTGTGTCTTTCTACTCATTCACCCCATGTCCTCGACGTCGTATGGGCATTGAAGGTAATACGTGAGCATCAAGCACCTTCGCTTAAGGTTCTCGATCTCTTCAATGCACGAAAAACCGATCCCATGAAGGAAATGGCAGATGCAGTTATTAGGAAAATCGCACGTGTGTATTATTTCGATCAAAAAACAGGTCGCACTCATGATATCTCCGGTCTTGACCCGGGTTCAAAGGAAGCATCTGAGGCAGGTTGGGGTGGGCTCAGTGAATTCAGTGGACATGTGGCTGATGTAGTGGCGAATGTTGTTAATGCCCGAGGATGAATAAACCCCGTTAGAAATTCCAGTCATTGCGACTCGAAACCGAGCGGGGCATTATTTCTAACGGGGTAAATCATGAGATTTCAAGATGCAGTGGCTTATACAAATGATGTGAGAGATTGTTACCAGGCGGGACTCCAAGCTGTTTTAGAAAGAGACCGCAACAGATTGTCATGCCAAGATACCCGGAAAATCAGCGGCAGCCTTAATCTCGATGCTGCGGTAGAACAACTATATCCTAATGCGGCTCGCTGGGATTATGGAATCGGTATAAAGAGGACAGAGACAAGAGACGAAGCGATCTGGGTGGAAGTCCATTCCGCGGACGCAAACCAGGTACCCAAAATGATTGATAAGCTCGCCTGGCTGAAGAACTGGTTCAATGATCGTGCCCCAAACTTGAGGGTAATAACAAAGAACGATTCTCCATATGTTTGGGTTGCTTCCGGACGTGTCTCTTTCCAGAAGAACAGCCCGCAGGCAAAAAAACTCGCACTGGCAGGGATAAAATTTCCCCAAGAACATTACCGCATCGAAACAAGATGAAAACGATCCAAGGAAGACAACGAAAATCGAGAGTCAGGTTTTTGATCTTGAAAAACCAGTTATAAAAAAGGAGAATTCCAATGCCAAGACGGCCAAGAATAACATCAAAAGGAACATGCGCACTTTGTAAATTGGCATTTGGTAAATCGGCCATGACAAGACATCTGCTGTCATGTATAGAAAAAACCCAGATTGATGAGAAATTTACGAAAGATTCATCCTCTTTACTAAAATTCTTTCATCTCCTTGTCGAAGGGCATCATCTGCCGGAATACTGGATGCATCTTAAAGTATCAAGCCATGCACGTTTCGAAGATTTAGACAATTTTCTCAGAGAGTTATGGCTCGAATGTTGTGGTCATATGAGCGCTTTCCGTATTGGAAGAGAGGAGGTAAATAAAAGCAAGAAGCTTGAGCGTGTTTTGCATCCCGAAATGCGATTAAACTATGAATATGATTTTGGCAGTACCACAGAACTTATGATAAAAGTTGTTTCCGAGTTTAAAAGCAACATAAAAATGGGTGGAGTGGAAATCCTTGCAAGGAATGATCCGCCTCAGATTAAATGCTCAAATTGCGATCATCTGGCCACACGCATCTGCACAGAATGTATTTATGAGGATGCAGGATGGCTTTGTGATGACTGTGCTGAGGATCATAAATGCGATGAGGATATGTTGCTCCCTGTAGTTAATTCACCTCGAACTGGAGTGTGCGCCTATGCAGGGTAAATTAGAAAGGGAGTGTACCGGCGTTAGGGAAATAAGGGATACTTCCCGATTTTAATAAATTCTAAGGATGGGAGACACAATGCTTTCGGCTACCTACACAGCCCCAACTCCATTGTCCGGGAAGGCATTTGGGTATCAGTCACTCAGTATGTGCAAAATTTGCACATGGTAAAAATCAAAAAAACAATAGGGGAGCGCAATGGGGTCGAATCTTTATTCTTGACTTTGCAGAAGGGGATAAGAGGGACGTTCATGCGGAGCGTGCCTGATAGTCTTAAGGAAAGGCACGGAAAATGGGGGGTCAAATCTTTATCTTTGAATTCATTTGAGCATGACGAACTTCACTACATTCTCGATCCGAAGGAGTATATGGCCCAGACTTCCCCGGCGAAGGCTTCCGCGTCCTTGAAGAAAAGGAGGTGAAGCAGTTCGGCGAATACCGCACCCGCCGCCCGGTATCCGAGGCATGGGATAGGGTAGAAAAAAATTAAGGAGAATAAAAGAAAACCTTGCCCTTGGGCCTCCTTAGTTGATATTATTGGTTGAGAATGATGGCCTGAGGAAGAGGTTAAGATATGTGGCGGAAACACATAAGTAAGGGAGGTTAATATGCAAGCAAACTGGAAGGATCATATTATAAGCACACCTGATGTCCTTCGGGGTAAGCCTCGAATTAAGGGGACAAGAATTCCCGTTAGCCTTATCCTTGGGTATCTGGCAGGTGGAAGCACCTTTGAGGACATTATCAGGGAGTTTCCTGACCTCACCCATGAACAAATTGCCGCCTGCCTGGATTATGCTCGTGACCTGTCAGAATTCGAGGTTGCCGTCTGATGGGGTTAAAGTTTTTTGCAGACCATTGTATTTCCAATTCTATCATTCAAGGGCTTCTTAACGCCGGTCCCAATTAATTTTATTGATAAAATCTTGTAATTCTTTTAGTATTCCTAAGGCTTAAGCGTCAAAACATCATCCCTTTAGGATTGCAACTATACCGGCTTATTTATTTAAAGTTTAGTATGGAGGTTAAGTTGAAGAAGATAGCGCCTTCGATTCTATCTGCCGATTTCAGCCGACTCGGTGAAGAGGTAAGGGCAGTTGAAAAGGCAGGAGCGGATGTCATCCATGTCGATGTGATGGATGGACATTTTGTCCCCAATATTACCATCGGGCCTCTAGTGGTGACCGGTTTGAGGAAACTGACCTCTCTTCCCCTGGATGTCCACCTGATGATCGAAGAACCCGGAC
>Ga0194112_10003173_pt1 | contig 23052 bp, 21 predicted proteins | sample TA2MahC400mmetaG_FD_146191 | JGI IMG/M metagenome (GOLD analysis project Ga0194112, IMG submission 146191) | Freshwater microbial communities from Lake Tanganyika, Tanzania - TA2015016 Mahale Deep Cast 400m | ecosystem: Environmental > Aquatic > Freshwater > Lake | place: Tanzania: Lake... | reverse complement strand
GGGTCTTTTTGTCCTGTTGCGGGTAGAGGGCATCTTCACCCCCATTTCAATTTCGCCGAGTCCCTCGTTGAGACAGTGCCCAAGTCGTTACACCTTTCGTGCGGGTCGGAACTTACCCGACAAGGGACTTCGCTACCTTAGGACCGTTATAGTTACGGCCGCCGTTCACCGGGGCTTCGGTTCAAAGCTTCTCCCGACAAGTCGGGATAACCTCTCCCCTTAACCTTCCGGCACTGGGCAGGTATCGGCCCCTATACCTCAGCTTTCGCTTTGGCAGAGACCTGTGTTTATGTTATACAGTCGCTTGGGCCATTTTCGTGCCCCCGCATAAATGCGGGCCCCCTTCTTCCGAAGTTACGGGGTCAAATTGCCGAGTTCCTTAACGAGGGTTCTCTCGAACACCTAGGGACGCTTATCCCCGCCTACCTGTGTCGGTTTGCGGTACGGGCACCTGACGCTTTAGCAACGAGGCTTTTCTGGACAGTATGGACTCAGTTGAATCATCTTGGGTTGCCCCGCAATTTTCCCCGCTCCTCAGCTTGACGTTGAGGTGGATTTACCTGCCTCAACATGCCTCAAGTTGGGGACGCACCATGTCCAGTGGGTACGCTCAACCTATCCTCCTGTGTCTCCCCTTTGCCTTAAAACAATCGTCAGGTGGTATGGGAATGTTGACCCATTGTCCATCGCCTCTCCCCTTGGGGTTCGGCTTAGGCCCGACTAACCCTACGCGGATTGACCTTGCGTAGGAAACCTTAGGCTTACGGTGGGCATGGTTTCCACATGCCTTTACGCTACTCATGCCGGCATTCTCTCTTGCTACTGCTCCACTCGGGCTTACGCCAGGGCTTCACAGCGGTAGCAATGCTCCCCTACCTTCCCCGATGAAATCGGGGAACCATAGCTTCGGTAACGGACTCTAGCCCCGTTGAATTATCGGTGCAGTACCACTCGACCAGTGAGCTGTTACGCTATCTTTAAAAGGTGGCTGCTTCTAAGCCAACTTCCTGGCTGTTTTAGCAGTAGTACTTCCTTTGCCACTTAGTCCGTATTTAGGGACCTTAGCTGATGGTCTGGGCTGTTTCCCTCTCGACCACGGGGCTTATCCCTCGCAGTCTCACTCCCAGGATATGGACTTATGGCATTTGGAGTTTGGTTGAGTTTGGTAGCCTCACGGCCCCTAGCTCATCCAGAGCTCTACCTCCATAAGTTATTACCTGAGGCTGTACCTAAATACATTTCGGGGAGAACAAGCTATCTCCGGGTTCGTTTGGCATTTCACCCCTACCCACAGCTCATCCCAGCACTTTGCCACGTACACGGGTTCGGACCTCCACCCAAGGTTAGTTGGGTTTCATCCTGGCCATGGGTAGCTCACCCGGTTTCGTGTCTGATCCATGCGACCATGTCGCCCTATTCAGACTCGCTTTCGCTACGGCTCCGTAACTGTTGTTACTTAACCAAGCCACATAAATCAACTCGCCGGCTCATTCTTCAATAGGCACGCCATCATCCCGATAAAATCGGGACTCTGACTGCTTGTAGGCACAAGGTTTCAGGTTCTATTTCACTCCCCTCTCGGGGTGCTTTTCACCTTTCCCTCACGGTACTGGTTCACTATCGGTCGTCAGTAGTATTTAGCCTTGGAATGTGGTCACCCCAGATTCCCACGGGATTTCCCGTGTCCCGTGGTACTTAAGAACGCAGGCAGAGACTTCTAATCTTTTGTCTACGGGACTATCACCCTCTATGGTGGTTCTTTCCAGAGGCCTTTGACTAGACAGAAGTTTTTTTACTCTGTGACGGCCCTTGGGCTCCGTCTCCTGCGCCTTGCAACCCTCGAATGACATAGGGCCCAAGCCCACTGAGCCACTCGAGTTTAGGCTCCTCCCCTTTCGTTCGCCACTACTAAGGGAATCTCGTTGATTTATCTTCCTCAGGGTACTAAGATGTTTCAGTTCTCCTGGTTCCCTCTCGCTTGCGCGAGCACCTGGGTTTTGCCCAGGTAGGTTGCCCCGTTAGGGAATCCCCGGCTAGGCTTGCTGGACAGCTCACCGAGGCTTTTCGCAGTCTTGCCACGCCCGTCTTCGGCTACTGACGCCAAGGCATCCGCCTTGTGCCCTTTTCTCTTTGACCTACATCAGGAAAAACACAAAAACCTATTCACTTGTTAACGTACAAACCTGGTTTTTTTCACCAGGGCGACAAAGTATACACCACTGTTTTGACTTGGTCAAATGTGCGGTATATGCTTTGACGCAGACTATAATTCTATCCCACACGCCGCTGTTTTGTCAAACAAAGTGAGGGGGGATATTCAGAGGTGGAACGGGAGTTCTCCCCTGAGTAAGAAGGCGACCAGTACCAGCAGAGCAATGGCATAAAGAAGGTCAAACCAGACTCTGCTAAGCAGAGCTGCTAGCTTTATTAGACCGACGATTGGGAAGCCGAGGAGGGCGAGGGGATTTTTCCTCCAAGAGCTTTTGGATTGATTCCAAAGGATGTCGGCATCGCCGCTGCTGGGGAAGGAATGCATGGCTATTGATATGCCAAGCCAGTAAAGGATGTAGGTGAGAGAACTTTGGGGGATGGTTACAGCAATGGAATATAGAATTATGGCGATAATTGTGTTGATTAAGAAGGGCGCGGTATCTATAAGCAGGGCTTTGCCATAGCTACCTGGCTGTTCGTGGATGACGTATCCTGACGGATTTCCCAATCTGAAGTAGCAGACTTTGTGTACCGTGACGTGGGTTAACCCACAGAGGAGCTTATGAGCCAGTTCGTGAACAATGATGCCAGGGAAGGTGAGTATGGCGATGATGCTTCCCAATACGGGATTGCTGCGCATTTTTGTATCCAGGGTTGCTTGGTGTGCTATTCCCACTCTATGGTGGATGGTGGTTTGCTGGTGATATCGTAAACCACGCGGTTGACGCTGGGCACTTCGTTGACTATTCGGTTGGAGATGCGTGCCAGCAAGTCGTAGGGGAGACGTGCCCAATCGGCGGTCATAGCGTCCTGGCTGGTCACGGCGCGCACGGCTACCAGGTAGCCATAGGTACGGAAGTCCCCCATGACGCCGACGCTCCTGAGGTCGGTGAGGATGGCGAAGCTTTGCCACAATTCTCGGTACAGCTTTGCCTTCTTTATCTCGTTCATCACTATCCAATCCGCAGCGCGTAGCAATTCTAGGCGTTCCTTGGTCACCTCGCCGATGATGCGGATAGCCAGTCCTGGGCCGGGGAATGGTTGGCGCATCACCATGTCCTCTGGCAAGCCAAGCGATAGCCCTACCTCACGCACTTCGTCCTTGAACAGATAGCGCAGCGGTTCGATAAGCTTCAGGGACATCCTGGCAGGCAAGCCGCCCACGTTGTGGTGCGTCTTTATCTTGGCGGCGGCCTTGGTTTCGGTGGAGGTGCTTTCGATGACGTCGGGATAGAGGGTGCCCTGTGCTAGGAAATCTACCTTGCCCAGCTTTGAGGCCTCGGCTTCGAAGACCTTGATGAATTCCTCTCCGATGCGGCGCCGCTTGAGTTCGGGGTCAATTACTTCTTTCAACTGGGCCAGGAACCTGTCTGTAGCGTCCACGTAGACGACGTTCATATTCAGATTATTGCGGAAGGTGTTGAGAGCGCGCTCAGGCTCTTCGCGTCTTAGCAGTCCGTTGTTCACGAAGATACAGGTGAGTTGATTGCCTATGGCACGATGGATGAGCGTAGCGGCAACGGCTGAATCCACGCCACCTGAGAGGGCGCAGATGACCTTGCCATCCTTGACTTGCTCTCTGATGTTGGCTATTGATTCGCTAATAAAATTGCCAGCTGTCCAGGTTCCCTGGCAGCCGCATACCTGGTACAGGAAGTTCTGGATGATGTTCTTGCCCTGCGGGGTGTGCACCACTTCGGGATGGAATTGTAGACCAAAGACGTTCTTGCCATTTCCGATTACTGCATTGGGTGAGTTCTCGGTATACGCCAGGGCTTTGAAGCCAGGAGGCAACTCTACTATCTCGTCGCCATGGCTCATCCAGACAGATAGCGAGCTAGGAAGTCCGGCGAAGAGTGGCGATTCCTCGTCAGTGGTGTGCAAGATTGCCTGGCCGTACTCGCGCTTGGTTCCGGGGCTTACCTGTCCGCCGAGTTGGTGTGCTAGTACTTGCATGCCGTAGCAGATACCGAGGATGGGCAGACGGCTTTCGTAGATATTCAGCGGAGCCAGTGGCGCTCTTTCCTGGTAGACGCTGGCTGGACCGCCGGAGAGTATGAATCCCTTAGGCTGGAGAGCAGCGATTCTGTCCCAGGGGGTATCACAGGGGATTAGTTCGCAGTAGACGTGACATTCGCGAACCCGCCGGGCGATGAGGTGGCTGTACTGGGAGCCAAAGTCAATAATGGCTACTGTTTCCTTGGCTGGTGATACTGCCTCTGGCGCAGCAAATTGCTCACCCTGCAACTCCTTGGCGATCTCCAGATAGGTGGAGACTTCGATATCGTCGCTGGTGGCTACGCGGTGGGTTTTCGCTTTGTCAGCCATATCCTCGTTGATTATTAAAGTATATCATAGGATGGCAGCGTAGACACTCATCTTTTTATGGGTGAGGCGTGGTTATTGTGGCAGGAAATGGGCCACCCAGGCACCGCTGTAGGCGAAGAAAATGTGCTTGGGTATTCTGCCTGCGGCACCGACCAGAAGGAATTTCCACAGGGGGAAGCGAAGCAAGCCGGCGATAGCACCGGCTATGTCGAATAGGGGGTTGGGTATCAGCGCCAGCACGAAAATAGTAAGGCTACCCCATCTTTTCATCCATTCCACCATCCGGTTATAAATACCCACGTTCTCTATGGCTATCCTGCCACCGTAGCCGAGTAGGTAGCCGGTTATCTCGCCGATTGTTCCGCCTATGCCAGATATTACTCCCACCAGAAAGGGGTTCAACACAGCGCCGAGCGTGGCTATTAGAATCCAGCCTGGTACCGGCACCACAATGCTGCTGGAGGTGATAACCGAGATGACGAAAACGCCAAGATAGCCGTAAATTCCTAGTTTTGTAACCTCGTCACGATAAATGAAGATGAAGGCAGACAAGGCTATCACAAAAATCAATGCCAGTATCTTTAGGTAGTGCTCCTTTAGCCAGGGATGCCTTTTGGTTTGCTCCTTGGGTGGGGCTGTCTTTCTAGGTGTTTTCAACTGGTTTTCCCCTTATCATGATTACGGAAGCAGAGCCTGCCACCATGTACAAAACGCAAATCCCGAGCATTATTGAGTAACCCAGGTTTGTCTGGCGGGTGTTAAAGAAATCGATGACGGGGCCAATGAGCCTGGCCAGGGCACCGGCGCCGGCTGTGGCTATGTTGGTCAGGCCAAGATAGCGGGCCTCTTCGCCTTGGGGGACTATATCTGTAGCCAACGCCCAGTTGGAGGGAAGGAAAGAGCCTGCCGAGATGCCCAGGAGGCCGCCTGAGACCATGATAGCGGTGAGGTCTTTGGCGAAAAAGAGGGTGATAATACCAATGATGCCGACAAAACCTGCGCAGAATATTATCGGTTTCCGGCCGAATTTGTCGGAGAGATAACCCGCGGGGTAAGCGGCGATGAGTAAACAGATGCCGATGGCTACTACCAGGTTTCCTGCTGCGCCTGCTGGATTTTCGATTTGTACAACATCTCTGAGGTAATAGAGGGCAAAGCTCTGGAGTGTTCCCAGTGCCATGAGTATGAGCAGTCGCGATACCAGAAACCAGACGAAGTCCTTGTGTTTCTTAACGTCTATTCTATAAGCGTTAAGTCTGTTCTTTAGCGAGATTGATTGGGTGTTAGTCTGTGGGGTCTCCTCTACTGTTATTATTGTGGTGACCATGGCGGCGAGAAGGACTACGGCGGGAAAACCAATAGACAGCCACATCCATGATTCTTCGCCTTGTGTGGTGTACATGTCGAGGAAATAAGCCACGATGCGAACAAAGATGACGCCTGCCAGTATCTCCGCCAAGTTTTTCACTGCGGAGGCTATTCCCTTTTTGTGAGCTGGTACCAGGTCTGGGATAAAGGCTTGAAATGGGCCTTGGGCGATATTGCAAGCACATTGCAGCAGGCAATAGCCCATGAACAGGGAAATGAAGCTGTTGGCAAGGCCAATACTGGGCAGGAAGAGCAGAGCTAACAACGTTCCAACCAGGATAAAAGGACGTCTGCGGCCCAGGGAGAAGCTGGAGCGGTCGCTGATTGCACCGGCTACTGGCTGCACCAGCACTGCCAGTGCCAGGCCGGTGAAAGTCAGGATGCCGAGATAGGTGTTTTTCTGGGCTTCGGGCACGAATTCCAGAATACGTATGGGGATGATGAGGGTATGCAGGCTGGGCCAGAGGAAAGACAGGGCAGCACCGAAGATGGTTATTTTGAGGTAGTCAACGGGTTGGAAGGCTTTCTGTGAGGCCATTGTCCTATTATAGCAATTTCGCCTACCTAATAGTGGGGTAACTTTGGGTGTGTCCTTTTGTATCCTGGCATGTGGTGGATTTGGTGATTTACCCTGTGGTGTATGCTAAGCTAGGCATTTAGGCAGCAAAGGTATAAAATAGCATAATCTTTTTTGAAGGTTTTTCACTATGAGTCGTCTGCCATCGCAAATAGCGTCCCAGGTCGAGCGGGCTGTAGAGATACTGAAGGCTGGCGGTATTGTGGCTTATCCTACTGATACGGTCTATGGTTTGGGAGCGGATGCTTTTAATCCTGAGGCTGTGGAGAGGATTTTTGAAGTTAAGAGGCGGCCTCGAAGTATGGCGTTGCCGGTACTGCTGGCGGATGTTGAGCAGGTGAATGAGGTCGCTAGCGTGGTACCTGAGGCTGCACTCATCTTCATAAAGCGCTTCTGGCCTGGAGGGCTGACGCTGGTGTTGTTCAAAGCTACGGCACTTCCGGATGTGGTCACTGGCGGCAGTGACAAGGTGGCGGTGCGTGTTCCTAATCACGAGGTGCCTTGTGCACTTATCCGAGGGTTGGGAGCGCCAATTATTGGCACCAGTGCCAACGTCAGCGACAAGCCATCACCTGTGACGGCGGAGGAAGTGCGGCAGCAGTTGAGAAGCGGAGTCGACTTGATTATAGATGGGGGTAGGTGTCCTGGTGGTGTGGAATCGACGGTAATTGATGTTACCAGCGGTTCTCCCGTGGTTTTGCGCGAGGGCATCATACCCAGAGAAGAGATTGCGGGGATATGGAATGAAAGCTTGAAGGGGGCGAGCAGAAGTGCGAATTGCTGTGGGTAGCGACCATCGCGGCATAGAGCTGAAGCAGGCTATTATCGGCTTGTTGAAGGAACTGGGCCACGAATATCATGACTTTGGTTGTTACAGCACTGATTCTGTGGACTATCCTGATATCGCTAAGGAAGTCGCTGTGGCGGTGTCAGCAGGCAAGTTTGAACATGGGATATTGGTTTGTGGCAGCGGTATAGGGATGAGCATAGCAGCCAACAAGGTGAAAGGGGTGAGGGCAGCGCTATGCTGTAACCTGCTGAGCGCTGAACGCGCTCGATTGCATAATGATGCTAATGTTCTGTGTCTGGGGCAGGATATTGTGGGACGTGACCTGGCTCTGGGCATTGTCAGCACTTATCTCTCTACTACCTTCGAAGGTGGCAGGCATTTACGGCGTATCGAAAAAATAGGGAACATCGAAGCTGATTTGCTTGACAAGGGATAGCTGCTGTGTTAGTTTACTAGCACGGCCTATGGCCAGTCCCCGCTCTCCATGGAGCGGTATTTTTAACTTTGGGGACAAGGCAGTATTTGACTATGAGAAGCGATAGTGTAAAGAAAGGAATCGAAAGGGCTCCACATCGGGCGTTGCTGAGGGCTTTGGGCGTCAGCAGTGACGACTTGAATAAGCCTTTCATCGGGGTGGCCAACAGCTTCAATGAGATAGTACCCGGGCATATTCATCTGGGCAGCATTGCTCAGGCGGTGAAGGCTGGGATTCGCAGCGGGGGTGGAGTGCCTTTCGAATTTAATACTATCGGCATCTGTGATGGTATAGCTATGAATCATCCAGGGATGAAGTACAGCTTGCCCAGTCGTGAACTGATAGCGGACTCGGTTGAGGCTATGGTTGAGGCGCATCGTTTTGATGCGCTGGTGTTTATACCGAACTGCGACAAAGTAGTCCCTGGAATGCTTATGGCTGCGGTGCGATTGAATATTCCTTCTATATTTGTTAGTGGCGGGCCGATGCTGGCGGGGCGCAGGAGTCGGGATGGCAAAATGTGCTCGGTTGACCTTATCACTGTTTTCAATGCCGTGGGGAGCATAGCCAGGGGAGGGATGACCGAGGCTGAGCTCGAAGAGATCGAGATTGCCGCTTGTCCTGGCTGTGGCAGTTGTTCTGGCATGTACACTGCAAATACCATGAATTGCCTTACCGAGGCTTTGGGCATGGCTTTGCCGGGGAATGGCACCATTCCGGCGGTGGATTCCAGGAGGATAGTTTTGGCCACGGAGGCCGGAAAGCAAGTCATTGCGGTACTGGAGAAGAGCTTGTTGCCCAGGGATATAATAACCAAGGATTCTATTGCGAATGCCTTTGCTGTAGATATGGCGCTAGGAGGCAGCACCAACTCTGTTTTGCATCTCATGGCAGTGGCTAATGAGGCTGGTATAGATTTTCCGTTGCCATTGATAAACGAGATCAGTCAACGTGTTCCTCATCTCTGCAAGTTGAACCCGGCCAGCGAGGTGCATATCGAGGACCTCGATATGGCGGGCGGGGTTCCCGCGGTGATGCATGAGATAGCAAGCTCCTTGAACGGCAAATGTAAGACTGTATCATTGGTACCAGTATCAGAGGTAGCAAAGAGAGGCAAGGTCAGGAATCGGGATGTCATACGCTCTGCCAGTGAGCCTTATTCTAAGAGAGGTGGGCTGGCTATTCTGTTTGGGAATTTGGCGCCGCAGGGTGCGGTGGTGAAGAGCGGCGCTGTCGACCCTGAAATGATGGCGCATGAAGGGCCGGCTAAGGTCTATGAAAACGAAGAAGAAGCCACAAAAGGTATAATGAAAGGCGAGGTCAAAAAGGGCGACGTTGTAGTAATTCGTTACGAAGGTCCCAGGGGTGGGCCGGGGATGCGTGAGATGCTAACGCCGACTTCTCTATTGAGCGGCATGGGGCTGGATAAAGATGTGGCTTTGATAACTGATGGCAGGTTTTCCGGTGGCACTAAGGGAGCTGCTATAGGGCATGTAGCTCCTGAAGCGGCTGAACGTGGGCCTATAGCTGCTGTTAAAAATGGTGATATGATTAGGATAGACATCCCGGCGTGCAAACTGGAACTGAAGGTGAGTGACGCCGAGATAACGAGACGGTTGGCTGCGTTGCCTGAGTATGAATCGGCTATTAAGAGTGGGTATCTGAAACGATATGTTGAAAATGTGGGCCCAGCTAGCAGCGGCGCAGTCTTTAGGTAGGGGATATTGATGAAAAAAACCGGTGCCCAAATTCTGTGTGAAAGTTTGGTTGCGGAGGGGGTCGAGGTTATCTTCGGCTTTCCCGGTGGTTCTGTGTTGCCCCTGTACGACACACTGCCTCAATATCCGCAGCTTCGGCATATATTGGTTCGCCATGAGCAAGGTGCTGCTCACGCGGCTGATGCCTATGCGCGAGTGACGGGCAAGGCGGGTGTTTGTCTGGCAACTTCAGGGCCGGGTGCCACTAACCTGGTGACAGGCATTGCCAATGCTTGTCTGGATTCTTCTCCTGTGGTGGCAATTACTGGCCAGGTGGCCAGGCCGTTTATCGGCAAAGATGCTTTTCAGGAAATAGATATCACGGGTATTACTCTTCCTATCACCAAGCATAATCACCTGGTTCTGGATGCCAAGGAAATAGCCAGGGTGGTAAAGGAGTCTTTCTATATTGCACAGGCTGGAAGGCCGGGGCCGGTGCTTATGGACATACCACGCGATGTTTTCCAGCAGGAGGTGGAATACGTACCCGCGGGTAAGGTTGACCTTCCCGGCTACAGGCCGACGCTGTTTGGGCATCCGTCTCAAATCAAGAGGGCGGCGCAACTAATAAGCAGTGCTGAGCGGCCTGTCATCGTCGCTGGCAGAGGCGTGGTCATCTCGAGAGCCTTTGCTGAGCTTAAGGAATTGGCCGAGAAAGCACAGATACCTGTTATCACTACACTTCTGGGCATCGGTTGCTTCCCGGAAACTCATGTACTCAGTTTTGGGTGGTTGGGGATGCACGGTATGGCTTATGCCAATAAGGCGGTGCACGAATCTGACCTCATTGTTGCTATCGGGATGAGGTTCGATGACCGGGCTACGGGTGTGGTGAGCGCCTTTGCGCCTAAAGCTCGAATTGTTCACATGGATATTGACCCTGCGGAGATAGGTAAGAATGTAAGGGTAGATGTTCCGATTGTGGGCGATGTGAAGAACATCCTTCAAGCATTGAACACGCAGATTGTTCCGCGGGAGCACGTGGACTGGTTTAACCAGCTTGACCAATGGCGGCATGAGCATCCGGCATTAGATATCAGGGAGTGTGATGAGCTTTTGCCTCAATATGTCATTCGCCAAATCTACCATGCGACAGGCGGCGATGCTACTATAGTTACTGGTGTTGGCCAAAATCAGATGTGGGCGGCCCAGTTCTACTTCTATGATAAACCGCATCGCTTGGTTTCCTCTGGGGGCTTGGGTACCATGGGTTTCGAATTGCCAGGTGCCATTGGGGCTAAAGTGGGGAGGCCAGATGCTATTGTCTGGTGTATTGCTGGTGATGGTGGTTTCCAGATGACTGTACAGGAGCTGGCTACCATGGTACAGGAGAACCTGGCTATCAAGATTGCCATTATAAATAATGGTTATCTGGGCATGGTTAGACAGTGGCAGGAGTTATTCTATAAGCGGTGCTACGTGCATACTCAGCTTTACAATCCAGACTTCGTGAAGATTGCTGAAGCCTACGGAGTCCCGGGGCTGAGGGTCAAGCACAAGGCAGATGTAATTCCGGCTATCGAGAGGGCCATGGAGTACAATGGGCCTTTCCTAATAGACTTTGTAGTCGAGCCGGAAGAGAACGTGTTTCCCATTGTGCCGCCGGGGGCGACACTTGTTCAATCTATCGAGATGCCTAGACCGGAAGCCATTAATCCGACAAAAGGGAAGCGAGGAGGGTAGTGTGACTACTGTAGCAAAGCATACTTTAGTTGCTCTGGTGGAAGATAAGCCCGGGGTACTGAATCGAGTGTCAAGTTTGTTACGCCGGCGCAATTTCAATATCGAAAGCATTGCAGTGGGTCATACGGAACAACCTGACCTATCGCGTATGACCATTGTGGTAGAGGGCGATGATGCTAAAGTAGAGCAAGTGAGAAAGCAACTGGATAAGGTTATCGAAGTGGTCAAAATTGTTGACATAACTGATGATGACCCGGTGGCCCGCGAGTTGGCGCTTATCAAGGTGAAGGCAACCGCTTCTACCAGGAGCGAAATAATACAGATTGTGGATATCTTCAGGGCTAACATAGTGGATGTGGCTGCTGATACGCTGATAGTCGAAGTGACGGGGGACGAGGATAAGGTCAATTCACTGTTAGACCTCCTTCGCGGTTTTGGCATCAGGGAGATTGCTAGAACGGGCCGGATTGCTTTGCCGCGTGGGGGTGCTGGTCCGTTGGTGGTTGAGGAGGCAAGGGCACTGAAGCAACCGCTCAAACCACCGCGAGCTGAAGCCGAAAGTCCCCCCGACTGGTGATATAGAGGCATCTATCCCCTGGGACAAGCAAGGAGTTAGTAAGGAGGTATCATGGCTAAGATTTATTATGAAAAGGATGCTAAGCTAGAACTGCTTAAGGGAAAGACAGTTGGTATTATCGGGTTTGGCAGCCAGGGGCATGCTCATGCCCAGAACTTGAGGGATAGTGGCTGCCAGGTCATTGTGGCTGAAGCCAAGGACACCGAAGGCTGGAAAAGTGCCAAGAAAGCTGGTTTTGTAGTCACCGATGCTGCTGAGGTGTCCAAGAAGGCGGATATCATCGTCATGCTGGTGCCAGACACCTTGCAACCGAGGGTGTACCGGGAATCGGTTGAGAAGCAGCTATCGGCGGGCAAGATGCTGATGTTTGCGCATGGATTCAATATCCATTTCAATCAGATTGTACCGCCTTCCAACGTGGATGTGACCATGATTGCCCCGAAGTGCCCAGGTCACATGTTGCGTCGGCTTTATACCGAGAACTCAGGCCCCCCAGCACTGATAGCGGTTCATCAGGATGCCTCAGGCAAGGCTAAGAACATAGCATTGGCCTATGCCAGGGGGATTGGCTGCGCCAAAGCTGGTGTTCTGGAAACGTCTTTTGCTGAAGAGACGGAGACTGACCTGTTTGGCGAGCAGACAGTGCTCTGCGGTGGTGCTAGCGCATTGGTCAAGGCTGGGTTTGAGACACTGGTTGAGGCGGGGTATCAGCCTGAAATCGCCTATTTCGAATGCTTTCACGAGCTTAAACTTATTGTTGACCTGATGTACCAGGGCGGTCTGAAGTTCATGCGCTATTCGGTAAGTGATACCGCAGAGTATGGCGACTACAGCCGTGGGCCAAGAGTCATAAACGAGCTAGTCAAAGAAGAGATGAGACAAATCCTGGCCGAGGTGCAGGATGGCAGCTTTGCCCGTGAGTGGATTCTGGAGAATCAGGCAGGACGCCCGGTCTATAACGCGCTTAAGCGGATGGAAGCTGAGCATGAGATTGAAATAGTGGGGGAGAAGCTCAGGGCAATGATGCCATGGCTAAAGCCCAGCGCTAAGAAAGCTTAGTATGGACAAGGTTATAATCTTTGATACCACGCTGAGGGATGGTGAACAGGCGGCGGGAGCTGGTCTGAGTGCGCAGGAAAAGCTCCAGATAGCCCAGCAACTGGAGAAGCTCGGTATCGATGTCATTGAGGCTGGCTTCCCTATAAGTTCTCCTGGTGATTTCGAGGCGGTGCAGCTAATATCCAGGAAAGTGGAGAATTCGACTGTATGTGCACTAGCTCACGCTAATCCCGAGGCTGTAGACAAAGCATGGGAGGCTATAAAGAAAGCGAAACATCCGCGAATTCATGTCTTTCTATCGGCTTCGGATATTCATCTTTTCTATCAACTCAAAAAGACGCGGGATGAGATTTTGCAGGTCTCTCGCGACATGGTGGCTCGTGCTAAGAGGTACACAGAGGATGTGGAATTTTCACCTATGGATGCTAGCCGTACCGAGCCTGCCTACATTTACCAGATATTGGAAGCGGTGATTAGAGCTGGGGCTACTACAGTAAATATCCCCGATACTGTGGGCTATGCAGTGCCACAGGAATACGGTGACCTCATCACGGGCATACTGAACAACGTACCTAACATAGATAAGGCTGTAGTCAGTGTTCACTGTCATAATGACCTGGGGCTGGCGGTTGCCAATAGCCTTGAGGCTATAAGAAGGGGAGCCAGGCAAGTCGAGTGTACTATCAATGGTATCGGTGAACGGGCAGGGAATGCTTCTCTTGAAGAGATTATCATGGCACTCAAGACCAGAAGTGATGCCTATGGTTTGACTACGAACATCGATACCAAGCAGATTTATAAGACGAGCCGTCTGGTCAGCGAGCTTACTGGTTTCATCGTCCAGCCGAACAAAGCTATTATTGGTGCTAACGCCTTTCGCCATCAGTCTGGCATACACCAAGACGGCGTAATCAAGAAAGCTATTACCTATGAGATCATGGATCCAAAGACGATAGGTATTCCAGCTAGCAGCCTGGTTCTGGGCAAGCTGAGTGGCAGGCATGCGTTCCAGGAACGGTTGGCCGAACTTGGATATACGCTGGAGGGTGAGGCTTTTAAGCATGCTTTTCAGGCCTTTAAGGAACTGGCAGACAAGAAGCGTGAGGTTACCGACCGGGACATAGAGTCACTGATTGAAGAGGAACTTCGCACTGCTTCTGAGGTTTATCACCTTGACCATATTGAAGTCACCTGCGGTGACCACAGCATCCCCACGGCCACAGTCAGGCTCATCGGGCCTAATGGTCAGGCCGTGGCAGATGCTGCGCTGGGCACAGGGCCGGTGGATGCTGTGTATGAAGCTATTAATCGCATAGTCAGAGTGCCCAACAAGCTCACTGAATTCACAGTGAAGTCGGTGACCGAGGGTATTGACGCTATCGGTGAGGTGTTGATAAGGATAGAGAGCGATGGCGTTACTTATACTGGTCGTGGTGCCTCCACCGATATCATAGTGGCCAGTGCCAAGGCCTACATGAACGCGCTGAATCGCCTCCTGGCAACTAAAAAGACACGAAAAGATTGAGGCATTCTTGATGCAGCTAGTTTTGTCACCAGCGGTGGAGATGGTGTTGCGGTTGCTTTTGGCAACAGCCCTTGGGGCTGCCATCGGCTATCAGCGGGAGCGTGCTAAAAAACCGGCTGGGCTGCGGACGCACATTTTAATCGCACTCGGGTCGGCGCTTTTTACTGTCGTTTCGGTTTTTGGATTTGGTGATACAGCAGATGTGGCCAGGGTGGCTGCAGGAGTGGTGACTGGCATCGGTTTTATAGGCGCTGGCGTTATCTTCCGTGGCCTTCGTGGTAATAAAGGACATGTCGTTGGTCTGACCACTGCGGCGAGTATATGGGTCGCTGCTGCGATTGGCCTAGCGGCTGGTGTGGGCTTGTATTTGGTGGCAGTTCTGGTTACTATTTTAGCTGTGGTGGTGCTTATGATTCCCAGGGTGCAGGGATAAGCTACAAAGTGAGGGTAATGGCCTTTGACCTTAGCTGAGAAGATACTGGCTGCTCATTCAGGAAAAGACAGAGTCAGCCCTGGCGAGTTTATCAATGCCAGGGTTGATTTAATATTGTCCAACGACATCACAGCCCCGCTGGCTATAAAAGAGTTCCAGAAGCTGGGTGTGAATAAAGTTTTCGATTCGAAGAAGGTGGTGATGGTCCCCGACCACTTTTGCCCCAGTAAGGACATTCTCTCTGCTGAGCAGGCTAAGACTATGCGTGAATTTGCCCGTAGATATAACTTGACCTATTTTGAGGTAGGGACAATGGGCATTGAGCATGTACTGTTGCCAGAGTTAGGTCTTGTGTTGCCTGGAGATGTGGTTGTAGGTGCTGATTCGCACACATGTACCTATGGGGCTTTGGGGGCTTTTGCTACAGGCATGGGTTCAACGGATATAGCAGTGGCAATGGCTACTGGCGAGATATGGATGAAAGTGCCACCGACAATTAAGCTCATTTACCATGGCAAGTTGGGCAGGTGGGTTAGTGGCAAAGACCTAATCCTATACACTATCGGTGATATCGGAGTTGATGGAGCGCTTTACTCGGCCATGGAGTTTGCTGGTGAAGCGATTTCTGCTTTACCTATGGATGGGCGCTTCACCATGGCGAACATGGCTATCGAAGCTGGTGGTAAAGCTGGCATTTTCAGGGTTGATAAGGAGACTGTGAAGTACCTCAAGTTCAGGGCTAAGCGTCCGTATCGGGTATATGAATCTGACCCTGATGCCGGATACGCTAAGGTCATTGAGTACGATATTTCCAAGGTTGAACCACAAGTAGCTTTCCCGCACTTGCCTTCAAATGTGAATCCGATAAGCAAAGTAGGTGACATAAAGGTAGACCAGGTGGTGATTGGCAGTTGCACCAACGGACGGTTGGATGACCTGAGAACAGCGGCCAAGGTGATGAAAGGGCGGAAGGTCAATTCTGATCTGAGATGTATCATCATCCCGGGTAGTCAGCGGGTTTATCTTGATGCATTACGTGAAGGGTTGATTGAGATATTTATCAAAGCGGGGGTCGTGGTGAGCACGCCTACCTGTGGTCCTTGCCTTGGTGGTTACATGGGAGTCCTGGCTGCTGGTGAGAAATGTGTCTCTACCACTAATAGGAACTTTGTGGGCAGAATGGGAAGTCCAAAGTCTGAGGTTTACCTGGCGAATCCCGCAGTGGCTGCTGCTAGCGCAATCTTGGGTAAGTTGAGCAGCCCTGACGCGGTTGCCTGTTAGGTGATTGCATAAATAGCTCTAAATGCAGGAGAAAAATATGTTCTGGGACAAAGTATATGATAAAAGCGGTCGGGTCTGGGGTGATAAGCCCAGTGAGCTGGCGCTTGCTACTGCGGGGTACCTGCAGAAGCAGAGGTTGAGTAAGCAGCCATTGGCGGTGTTGGATATCGGCTGTGGCTATGGCAGGGATGCGCTGTACCTGGCCAACAATTTCCGGTGTGCGATTCTAGGTGTCGATGTTTCGGAAAAGGCCATAGAGATTGCGACCGGAGCAGTGCCGCATGAGCAAAAGGCGAGGGTGAGGTTTCAGAAGAGCGACTTCGCTGAATTGGACCACGAGAAGTATGATGTTGTCTTTGCTTCTCATCTGTACCATTTATTGAAAGACGACGAGCGCAAGAAGCTGAGGCGCATTATAATGAGGACACTCAAGCCGAATGGATTGTTGTTCCTGAGCACGCTTTCGGTGAAAGACCCTGAGCACTATGGGAAAGGCGATCCAGTGCCGGGTGAGGCTAATTCGTTCCATGATAAAACATATCTTCATTTTTGCACCAAGGAAGAGTTGATAGGCGACTTTGACTTCCTATATATGAAGGAAATATACGAGCATGAGTTCTATGAAACTCGTGCTACAGGTGAGACCCATCACCACGTTTCCTGGATACTTGCGGGGGAGCATGTGGCCACCCAGACTGATATAGAATGATTAACTTTGTCCGCTGCGAGGTGTTTCATATCATCGGACTGGAGTAGGTGATTGTAATGAGAGCCGGGGACGAGGGAGCCGAATTGACAGCATGCTGCGGTTTGTATTGCGGGGACTGTCTCCGTTATAAGAGTAAGGCGGTGGAATTGGCACGAGCCTTGATGAGTGAGCTGGAGGCAGTAAAATTTGATAGGTATGCGGAGGTCAAAAATGCCTCTCTGGAAGAGTTCAAGCACTATGAGGAATGCCGTCAGGTCTTAGAGGCAATAGTCAGATTAGGATGTGATACTCCCTGTAGAGCTGGTGGCGATGGATGCTTAGGACCTTGTGAGATTAAGAGTTGTGTTCAGGTGAAGAAACTCGAAGGTTGTTGGGAATGCAGTGAGTTCGAGAGATGTAGTAAGATTGAATTTCTCAGGCTATTCCATGGTGATACTGCTAAGGAGAATTTGAGGAAAATCAAGAAATATGGCTTGGATGGGTGGGCGAGACATAGAGGGAAATTTTACTCCTGGTCGTAGTGGTTAGGCTGCAAAGTCCCGTTAGTAAACCATAAGGTGAAATTGATGGTCAGATATGTTATCGTCAGCATTGGCAGTGGTATCCTTTTTGGCGTCCTAGATGGTCTGATTAATGCCAATCCTCTTGCCCAGAAGCTCTACGCAGTGTACACTCCGATCGCAAGAGTGTCTGTAAACATCTTTGCAGGAATTGCAATTGACCTCGTCTATGGGTTTATCATGGCAGCGGTATTCCTGGTTCTCTACAAGAGTTTACCCGGTAAGACAGGTTTAGCGAAAGGAATAAGTTTTGCCTTCTTGGCGTGGTTCTTCCGTGTCGTCATGTCTGTATCCTCAAGCTGGATGATGTTCAACCTGCCAGCTGTAACACTGCTGTATACACTTGTTGCCGGCTTGGTTGAAATGCTTATACTTGGTGTGCTTTATGGATTGACCTTAAAGACCGGTGCATTGAGGCAGAGCGTGATCTGTGAGTAAACAACTATTTGTTGAACTGGAATCCATATACCGTCGTGTTGGTAAAAGCTACTTTGCAAATGTTTAAATGGATTCAGCCGTGATTTATATGGAGATAATGATTTGAAGCTGAGGGGGAAAGTCCACAAGTATGGTGCTAATGTAGATACCGATGCCATTATCCCTGCTCGGTATTTAAGCCTGTCTGAACCTGCTGAGCTTGCAAAACATTGCATGGAAGGCATAGATACAGAGTTTCTGAGTAGGGTACAGGCTGGAGACATTGTGGTAGCAGGCAGTAACTTCGGCTGTGGCTCGTCTCGAGAGCATGCGCCTCTGGCTATCAAGGCTGCTGGCATATCCTGTGTGATTGCTAAGAGCTTTGCCCGCATTTTCTTTCGGAATGGGATTAACATTGGTTTGCCCTTGCTCGAGTGCGCTGAGGCCTCAGATGGCACTGAAGAAGGGGACGTGCTTGAAGTCGATTTGAACACCGGCGAAATAAGGAATATTACCAAGGGCAAGACCTTTGTGGCCAAACCATATCCTGAATTTATGATGGACATAATGGCTGCCGGCGGATTGGTGGAATATACCAGGAAAAAGCTAAGTGTGAGGTCTTAAGTGCAGTTTGAGATTGTGGCATTGCTTGGTGACGGTGTTGGCCCTGAGGTGGCTACAGAGGCCATCAAAGTGCTGGAGACTGTGGGTAAGAAGTTTGGGCATACGTTTAAATTTCATTACGGGTTGGTGGGTGGTGCTGCCATCGATGCTATTGGCGTTGCTCTAGCTGATGAGACGTTGCAGATGTGCAAGGGCTGTGATGCAGTATTGCTGGGTGCTGTGGGAGGCCCCAAATGGGATGACCCGCAGGCAAAGGTCAGACCTGAAGATGGGTTGTTGGCGCTGCGTAAGGAGTTGGGACTGTTTGCTAACTTGCGGCCGGTGAAGGTGCTGCCGATGCTGGTCGATTCTACTAATCTCAAGCCCGAGGTGGTAAGGGGCGTAGACTTGGTGGTTGTCCGCGAGCTTACCGGCGGCCTGTATTTTGGCCAACCCAAGAGGCGGTGGCAGACGGCTGAGGGCAGGTTTGCTGTTGACAGTATGCTTTACTCTGATAGGGAAATCGAGCGTATTATGAGAGTTGGCTTTGAGATGGCGCGTGCCCGACGTAATAAGTTGACCTCGGTGGACAAGGCCAATGTTCTTGAATCTTCGCGATTGTGGCGGCAGGTTGCCATTGAGGTATCCGCTGACTATCCAGACGTGGAACTGGACCATATGCTGGTAGATGCCTGTACCATGCGCCTGATACAGAAGCCGTCCTATTTCGACGTTGTGGTCACTGAGAACACCTTTGGTGATATCATCACTGATGAGGCATCCATGCTAGCAGGCTCTATGGGCATGTTACCATCTGCCAGTCTAGCCGGTATTCCCAAAGGTGGTGCATCTAAAGCCTTTGGACTTTATGAGCCTATTCATGGCAGTGCCCCCAGCAGGGCGGGTCAGAATATGGCGAATCCCATAGCTACAATACTGAGCGCTGCCATGATGCTGCGTTATTCCTTCAACTTGGAGGCAGAGGCTGATGCCACGGAAAAGGCAGTGATTGCTGTCTTAGAGGAAGGCTATCGTACCTATGATATAATGGAGTCTGGCAAGAATAGGGTGGGGACGAAAGAGATGGGGAGCCTCATTACCCAGAAAATCCTCAGTTAGGGAGCAGTTGAAGCTATGCCGCAGGTTCAACTCTATGATACTACCCTCAGGGATGGCGCCCAGCAGGAAGGCATCTCCTTTTCCATTGCCGACAAGCTGAAGGTAACCCAGAAACTGGACGAGCTTGGCATCCATTTTATTGAGGGTGGCTGGCCCGGTGCTAATCCCAAGGACACGGAATTCTTTAGCAAAGCCTGTCATCTGGAGTTGGGACATGGGGTGCTGGTTGCCTTTGGTAGTACCAGGCGCTGTGATGCCAGGGTGACCAAGGATGCTGGACTTCGAGCCGTGATTGAAGCCGGGACAAGAGTGGTTACTATTGTGGGCAAGAGCTGGGACTTGCATGTAACCCAGGTGCTCGAGACTACGCTGGAAAACAACCTGCACATCATCTACGAGTCTGTTGATTATCTGAAATCGAAGGGGCTTACCGTATTTTTCGATGCCGAGCATTTTTTCGATGGCTATAAAGCGAACTCGGAATATGCTATTCAGACGGTGGAAGCTGCGGCTAAAGGAGGTGCTGACTGCTTGGTGTTGTGCGATACCAACGGTGGTGCCTTGCCTTCCGAGGTGGCTGCTGCTATCGGCGCAGTCAAAAAAGCTGTGGTTGTTCCCCTTGGTTTTCATGGTCACAACGATGGCGAGTTGGCGGTGGCGAACTCACTGGTCGCTGTCCAATCTGGTGTGGTGCAAATACAGGGGACGATAAATGGCTATGGCGAGCGTTGTGGAAATGCCAATCTCTGCTCTATTATCCCGGCTTTGAAGCTGAAGCTAGGTATAGACTGCATCTCTCTGGAACGTCTCTCAGAACTCACTGAGGTTTCCCATTTCGTGGCTGAGGTGGCGAATCTTGCTCTTTCTAATCATCTTCCCTATGTGGGCAACAGTGCTTTTGCGCATAAAGGCGGGCTACATGTATCCGGTATTATGAAGTCTGAGGAGAGCTACCAGCATATCAACCCAGAGATGGTTGGCAACCGCCCCAGGGTAGTGGTTTCCGAGCTTTCAGGCAAAGGGAACATCGTCTATAAGGCGAGGCAACTAGGAGTGGAACTGACTGCTAAAGGCAAAGAGGCGCGTGCAATCCTGGAGCAGATTAAGGAGCTGGAGAGCCGTGGTTTCCAGTATGAGGGTGCTGATGCTTCTTTTGAGCTGCTGTTGCGGCGGGCGCAGCCTGACTATAAGCCTCCCTTTGAGCTGGTGGATTTCATGGTGGTGGTGGAGAGACATCGCCGGCTTCCTTCGAAGGGAGGCGAGGCTGTGGTGCTATCTGAGGCTACAGTCAAAGTGAAGGTGGAAGACCGCATAATTCATACTGCCGCTGAGGGTAATGGCCCTGTGAATGCATTGGATATGGCTTTACGCAAAGGTTTACTCGAGTTCTATCCGGGTCTGGCTAGTGTGGAGCTTGTCGATTACAAAGTGCGCATATTGGAGGAAAGCTCTGGCACTGCCTCTCAAGTTAGGGTGTTGATTGAGTCGAGCGACGGGCATACACAATGGCGGACGGTGGGTAGCTCCACCAATATAATCGAAGCCAGTTGGCTAGCGCTGGCTGATAGCGTGGAATATTTCCTGATTAAGCTGAATGCCGCATCTTAGTTTCCAACTTTCCACCGTAGGGGCACCATAATCATGAGTGAGGAGATTGCAGTTGACCCATAGCTGTGCCTGTCGTAACGATGAGCGCAGGGTGGTGATGTTTGCTGGCAAAGGTGGCGTTGGCAAGACCACCTGCGCTGCGGCTACTGCATTACACCACGCTTCATCGGGTGTGCGGACGTTAATAGTCTCCACTGACCCAACTCCTTCCCTGTCCCATATCTTCGAAGTAGGGCGAAGCCCGAGGGGGAATAAACCCCCTCAAAGTTTGCGTGTTGAAGAGATTGGCGTAGATAGGGTGAAGCAGATGTGGGATGAGAAATTTGGCCGCGAGGTATATGGGGTCTTCTCCTCTTTTGTGGATATCGGGTATGAGGAGTTCGTTGAGTTCGTCACCGAAGTGTTGCCGGGCATGAGGGACGAGTTTATGGTGGACTACATTCGGGAGCTGTCCCTGAAGAACGAATACGAAAAGGTGGTGTGGGATACTGCTCCGTTGGGGCAAACGCTGGGACTGCTGAACATGCCGTCGATGTTAGGAAAGCATTTGAAAACAGCTCCTCGCATTTATTCCAGACTAAAGCTCGGGGCAGACAGCAGGCGTTCGGTACTGGGGATTATCAGGGGGTGGGAGGAATTATCAGCCACCGATATGGAGTTCTTGAGAAACGAGGTGGAGTTCGTTATTGTCACTATCCCTGAGGCATTGGCCGTGGAGCAGCTTGATGGCATATTTGCTGAGTTTGGCAAGCATCAACTAAAGATAAGACGGCTGGTGGTCAACAACGTGATAAAGGACACCAGTTCTGAATTCCTGCTGACGAAAGCCAGGCAGCAGCGGGAATACATTGACTTGTTGCAGAATCGTTACCCTGACCTGGAGAAGATAGAGTTGCCTATGTTTTCCCGCGAGATAAAGGGCATAGACAGGCTACAGGATATCGGCAAAGGCCTGTTTCAAAATACAGGGTGACCGGCAGGTCACCGGTCACCCTGTTACCTGTCCGTATTCGGCTTTTATTTATTGCCTATTTTTCTCTTTTGATTATGGTGGCTGCACCCTGGCCGCCGCCGATGCAAGGTGATGCCAGACCATAGGTGCCATTCTCCTCGTTCAGGATTCTGGCAAGCGTGCCGACCAACCTGGTGCCGGTAGCTCCAAGCGGATGGCCTATGGCGATAGCGCCGCCTTTAACGTTGACCTTCTCGGGGTCGATGCCAAGCTCTTTTATGGCGTAGAGGGGCACGATGGCGAAGGCCTCGTTCAGTTCCCAGAAGTCGATGTCTTTGACCTGCAGTCCGGCGTGCTTCAAGGCTGCCCTGGCGGCGGGCACAGGTCCCGCACCCATGATGGTGGGGTCTACGCCAGCCCAGCCCATGGATACTATGGAGGCTAAGGGTTTGAGCTTGTATTCCTTAGCTTTTTCTCTGGACATGAGCATCATGGCTGTGGCACCGGCATTGAGCGGCGAGGCGTTGCCCGCGGTTATGTTACCATCCGGTTTGAAAGCGGGCTTCAGCGGTGCCAGGCCTTCTAAGGTTGTATCCTCGCGGATGCTCACATCACAGTCCACCACCTTCTTTGAGCCATCCGGAAGCGTTACTTCTATGGGCAGAATCTCTCCTTTGAAAAATCCTTCCTTGAGTGCCTTAGCGGCTCTCTGGTGACTGCGTACTGCCCACTTGTCCATGTCTTCTCGCGTAAGGCCGCTGATGGAGAACAGCTTTTCTGCCGTCATGCCCATGCTCATGCTGGTCATATAATCGTATTTCTTGAATCGCGGGTCGTTGAAAAGTAAATTGCTGGGCCTTGATATGATTTGGCTGGGGTCAATGCCTGGCCCGGGCATGGGGACGTGGGTCATGTGCTCAATGCCGCAGGAGATAACAACGTCCGAGTATCCCAGCATAATCTCCATGGCACCGTTGTGAATGGTAGACATGGAGGAGGCGCATTGGCGGTCGACACCCT
>Ga0194112_10003167_pt1 | contig 23067 bp, 16 predicted proteins | sample TA2MahC400mmetaG_FD_146191 | JGI IMG/M metagenome (GOLD analysis project Ga0194112, IMG submission 146191) | Freshwater microbial communities from Lake Tanganyika, Tanzania - TA2015016 Mahale Deep Cast 400m | ecosystem: Environmental > Aquatic > Freshwater > Lake | place: Tanzania: Lake... | reverse complement strand
ACCACAGCCATCCCCCGTCGGATGGCCGCGCGCACGCAGTCGAGGCCAGGCTGACCTGTTTGCAGATTGACGGTCGAGGCCTCAAGCAACAGATCGGCCGAGACCTGCGCGACCAGCTTCGCGGCGCGCATCCCCGCCGCGCCGCCCGGGAAGTTGCCCGCGTTCCCGCCCCGTTCCTTGTGATTGCGCAGGGCGAGCGGATCAATGCCAGCCTCGGCCATCACCGCGCCCAACGAATCGGCCGCGCCGGTGAGCGCCAGCTCCAGGTCGTGGCATTCGGCCAAAACCCGCGCTTTGCTCACCATCAAGTCCAGGAACGCCCGGCCCACGTTGCCGAGGCCGACCAGGGCGAGACGGACAGTTGTGGGCATGGTCAGTTCCTTTCAGTCGGCGGATCGGTAGATTGGCATGTTGGTAGATTGGTATGTTGGTGACTGGTAGATTGGTCCTACCAAGTTACCAAGTTACCAATGTACCAATATACCAAGTCACCAATGTATCATTCCACCAATCTACCCAGCTACCAATGCTAATCTCAACCCCTGGTATCTTTTCAATAAGTGGGGGCCGACGGGGGTCGCAGACCCCCTGAAAGCAGGCTCATAGGCGGTCTGTGACCGCCGTTTCCCCGGATTACTGAGAGGATACAACCCCTGCCATAACTCCAGGCTGACTTCGGGCGCGATGGGCCTGGGAACGAGCTGCGGCTCGGTCAAATTCATTAGCATCGCGATCTCATCGCAGGCGTCGAACTTGGGACAATAGATGCACTCATGCCAGATCTTCGGCGGAATGGCCCAGCGGTCCACCGTGACGAATCCCATCCGGGTGAAGAAACTCTCCACGAGCGTCAAGGCACAGATCTGCTCGAAACGGTCCGCGCGCGCCTTGGCTACCAGCATCTCCACAAGCCGCCGGCCCAGTCCAGTGCTGCGATATTCAGGCAAGACGGCCAGCGAACGCAGCTCGGTCAGCTCAGCATTGAGCGGCACGTTGGAGCCGCAGCCGACCACGCGGCCCTCGTGTTCTGCGACGAGGAAGTCCTTCAGCGCAGCGCGAATCTGCTCGGCCGTGCGCGGCAACATCAAGTTCTGCGCAGCGTAGGCGTTGACGATGGCCAGAATCCCTTCGACATCGGCCTCGCCGGCTGGGCGGATCGTGATCTCCATGCAACCTCGTTGAGCGCTTCCTCTGCGTGTCTCGATGATCCTGTTTCCCTGCGCCTACAGATCAGCGAACACCGCGCTGAGTCGTTCGATCAGCAAGTCAATCTCTGGCCGCGTGATGATCAAAGGCGGCACGATGCGCAAGGTGTTGGCGCCCGCAGGGATGATCAGCAGGCCGCGGCGATGGCTCGCCGCGATCACCTGGGCGGCCGGCGTGTCCACATCCACACCGAGCATCAGCCCCTTCCCGCGCACGGCCGTGATGTGCGGCGAATTGATCTCCTCCAGGCGTTCCTTCAGGTACTCGCCTTTGGCTTTCACGTCGGCCAGAAAGACCGGATCGGAGACGCGCGTCACCAGCACCTCGGCGACGGCTGAGACCAGCGGTCCTGCCGCGAAGGTGCTGCCGTGCTCGCCGACGTGCATCACATCGGCCACGCGCTGCGACATCAGGATGGCGCCCATCGGCAGGCCACCGGCAAGTGGCTTGGCGGAGGTCAGGATATCGGGCGTGACGCCAAAGCCCTGGTACGCCCATAACGTGCCCGTGCGACCCAGACCGCACTGCACCTCGTCGAAGATCAGCAGGGCGTTGTGGCGGTCGCACAGGGCGCGCAGGCCGGCCAGGAATTCCGGCGCAGCCGGATTCACGCCGCCCTCGCCCTGGACCGGCTCCACGATCACCGCGCAGACGTCATCGCCGATGACCGCGGCCGCGGCATCGAAATCGTTGAACGCCGCGACGCGCACGCCGGGCACCAGCGGGCGAAACGGCGCCTGGTACTTCTCGCGCGGGGTTGCGGCCAGCGCGGCGAAGGTGCGGCCGTGGAACGCGTCGGTGAACGCAACGATGGCCGTCTTGTCAGGGCCGAAATGATCGTGCGCCCACTTGCGCGCGAACTTGAACGCCCCTTCATTGGCCTCCGCGCCCGAGTTGCAGAAGAAGACCCGGTCGGCGAAGCTGGTCTCGCACAGCTTCTGCGCCAGTCGGGCGTGCGGCGCCGAATGGAACAGGTTCGACACGTGCCACAGCTTGCCCGCCTGTTGGGTCAGCGCCGCTACCAGGTCGGGGTGGGCGTGCCCCAATGCGTTGACCGCAATGCCGGCCGCGCAATCGAGATAGGCATTGCCATCTGTGTCGTACACCCAGCAGCCCTGACCGTGGTCAAGCACGAACGGCGCGCGGGCATAGGTGCCGGCGACGTAGTGTTGTTCGCGGTCAATGATGTCGTTTGTCAGGTTTCGTGTGTCGGTTGACATGAGTTAACTCCCCTCTCGAATCACCGCGGTCCCTTCTCCACGCGCCAGCCCCGCCAGGTCCGTGATCACAGCCTGGAAGACGCCGCGCTCGACCGCCTCGGTAGCCGAGCGCACTTTGGGGATCATGCCGCCGGTGATGTGGCTGTCAGCGATCAGCCTCTCGATCTGGCCGAGGGTGAGGGCGCGCACGGTGCGGCCAGCCACCTGCACCCCCGGCACGTTGCTGACGAAGATGAGCTTGCTCGCTTCGACCGCCCGCGCCACCCCTGCGGCCACGTGGTCGGCGTTGACGTTGTAGACCAGCCCATCCTCGCCCAATGAGACGGGCGAAATGACCGGGGTCAGGTCCAGGTCGAGCAGTTGCAGCAGCGCCTCGCCGTTGACCGCGGTCACCTGGCCGACGCGGCCCAGGCTCCGGCCGTTGACGGTCATCGGCGTGGTGCGCACCAGGCCCATATCCACCCCGCTCAGCCCGATGGCATCCACGCGACCGCCCGCCAGCCAGCGCAGCAGCCGGGTGTTCACCGTGCCGTTCAGCACCATCTCGACCAGCCTCATACTCTCCGGGCTGGTGGCGCGCAGCCCCTCCACCGTCTCGAAGCCCACGCCGAGCTGGCTATGCAAATCGGTGATTTCCTTGCCGCCGCCGTGGACGATCACCACGGCATACTCGGCCAACAGCCCCTTGACCGCGGTCACGAAGCCGTGCAGGAACGCTTCGTCCTCGACCTGGTTGCCGCCGATCTTGAGGACGAGGATGGGTTTGTCTGTGGTGTGCATGTGCGAGCTCCTGGGCGTGAAACGTGAAGCGAGAAACATCAAACGTGAAACGTGATAGTGCAGGACGCCTGACGCCTGACGTCTGACTCCTCACATCAACCCTGTCGTCTCCGCCAGGCCAAACATCAGGTTCATGTTCTGCACCGCCTGGCCGGATGCGCCTTTCCCCAGGTTATCCATGCTAGAAGTGACGATCAGCGTGCGGGTCGCAGGCACGAAAGTCAGGCCGATGGCGCAGCAGTTGGTGTTCGTCGTGTGGCCCATGGTCGCGGCCTGGCCCGGCTTGAGCAGATAGACCAGCGGCTCGCCGGCGTACATCTGCGCATATTGCTCCCGCGCTTGCGCCTCACTCACATCCTCTGGCAGCGTCACATAGATCGTGGATAGCATCCCCCGGCTGATCGGCGTCAGGTGCGGCGAGAAGATGAGCTGGTAGGTTGGTGGGTTGGTAGATTGGTAGGTTGGTAGATTGGTAGGTTGGTGGGAAGGCCCCACACCCAAGTTACCCGCGCCCCAATCTACCAATCTACCCATTACCAAGTTACCAATCTCCTGCTCCATCTCCGGCAGATGCCGATGCGAGCGGCCGATGCTGTAGGGCGACAGGTTCTCGTTGGCCTCGACGAAATGGGTTTTGAGGGAAAGCGAACGGCCTGCACCGGAGATGCCGGACTTGCTATCGGCGATGATCACGCCGCGAAGCCAACCAGCTTTGGCCAGCGGCGCCAGCCCCAGGATCACGCTCGTGGGGTAGCAGCCGGGGTTGGCGACCAGGTCCGCGGTTTTGATCGCGGCGCGATGCAGCTCTGGCAGGCCATAGACCGCCTGGGCCAGCAGCTCGCGCTGGGTGTGCGCGTGTCCATACCACTTCTCATAGACCGCCGGGTCCTTCAGACGATAGTCGGCGCTGAGATCAATGACCCGCGGCCCAGCCGCGCGCGCTTTCGCCACCCATTCCAGCGAGACCGCGTGCGGCAGACAGCAAAAGACGAGATCCACGCTGCCCAAATCCGCTTCCGCCGAGGCGATCAGGGGCAGGCGGCCGATGGCCGGCGACACCGTGAAGACATCGCCGAACGCCTGCCCGGCCGAGCTTTCCGAAGTCAACCAGGCGACGTGCGCCGCGGGATGGCGCTGGAGGATCTTCAGAAGCTCCAGGCCTGTATAACCTGTCGCGCCAAAGATGCCGATCTTGATCATGTAGTCTCTCCTCAAAACAAAACCAGCACCCGGGGTTGGGTGCTGGTTCGCCTCGATCTGTCGTAGACGTTCGGCTCGCGCGCGGCCCCTCGACCGGGTGCTAACCCGTTCGGTAGGGACGACGACGAGGAAATCGTAGGCTGAAAGCCACGAAGGATGCTCCGAACGCTGGATATGCTTCTGACGAGGGACCTGAGCGGCTCCCCCTCATCTTTTGCAGGCGAGAGTTTAGCATAGATGCCAGAGGCTGTCAAACAGCGAGGCGCGCATCCTCAGATGCGCTCTGTCCTCCGCCTTGCCTGACGCGTAGCCCCAGCCGGTAGAGCCAGTAGCCCGGCCGCGAGATCAGCAGCTCCCAGGCGCCAGTATAGCGCGTGGCCCGGCCGCCGAAGCCCTGCTTGAAGCGATAGACGCCCCACAAGCCGGCCGTCCGGTCGGCGTGATCCAACCCATCGCTCTCGGCGGCGGCGTCTGTCGCCGCTTCGTCCGGGATGCCCCACAGGTCGTAGGTTGTGCAGCCGCGTAGCCTCGCCCACCGCATCGCGGCCCACTGCAGGGCGTGGTTGGGCATCAGGTGACGCCCATCATCGCTCGACGCGCCCCACATGTACCACGCGGTGGGGCCCAGAGCGAAGACAGCGATCGCGGCCAGCATCGTCTCCGCGTGTTCAGCGATCAGCCAGGTCATCAGGCCGGCCGGCTGGAAGATCGCAGTCGCCTCTGTATGATAGGCCAGATTGTGCACGCCGAACTGATCGCGGCGGCCCGTGACCTCCATCAACTGTTGGATGGCAGGCAGGTCGGCGGGGGTCCCCTCGCGTACCGTCACCCCCTTGCGCTCGGCAAGGCGGATGTTGTAGCGCCATTTCTGCTTCATGCGCGCCAGGAGCGTCGCTTCATCCGCGGTCAAATCCACGTGGATGGTACTGAGCGGCTGGATGCGCCGCGGGCTGGGGCGCAAGCCATAACTCGCCAGCCGCGCCTGCTGCTCGTCTGCAGCCAGGAGCTCCGGCTCGATCACCAGCACCGCGGCCCAATGCCTGCGACAAACGGCCGTCGCCTCGGCCAGCAGGCCGCGTACCTGGCCGGCATCCTCCCAATTCACCAGCGGGCCTTTGGGTGCATATGCAAACGTCTGGCCCCACGGCAGCCGCCGAAAGAGCAGGCTGGCGCCCGCGAGCAACGCGGCGTCTGCCGGCCGCGCGTGACCAGCGCGTCGATCATCCCACAGCGTCGCCCGCGCCGCGCGCCAGCCGAACGCGGCCTTCAGCCGCGCCCAGCCGCTCGTCTGCAGAAGGTGGCCGCGCGGGTGCGTTGCGACGAAGTGATCCCACGCGAAGTCCAATAGCCTCGTTTGACTTGGATTTGTTCGCATAGCTTGTCAAGCAAATTCATCTCCAGAGCAGCGGCAGGTAGTGGCGCGGCGGCGCGACACGCAGCCCGAAATCGGTCTGGAGTGTGACATCGCCCGCCACATCTACTATCTGCTGCGTCGGGCCGAGCGCCAGGTAGCCGGCCGGCAGGGTCATACTCAGCAGATAGCGCCCGGCCGCGACCGCGTCGAAGACGAAGACGCCGGCCGCGTCGGTCCAGGTCGTCCGCCGGCCCGCCAGCGCGCCCGCCGGCTCCAGACTCATCTCGGTGTTCCCGATGCCGGGCTCGCCTTCGTCGGCTGCGCCGTTGCGGTTCTGGTCTTCGTATATCCGCCCCCGCACGATGCCGAGGTCAGAGGTGGCCGTCGGCGTGGGCGTCGCAGTAGACGTTGGCGTTCCCGTTGGCGTCGGGGAGGCTGTCGCACTCGCTGTCGGAGTCGCGGTCTGGGTTGCGGTCGCGGTGGGGGTCGCGGTGGGCGTCGCGGTCGCAGTGGGGGTCGCTGTCGGGGTCGTTGTCGGCGTCGGAGTCGCGGTTGGCGTCGCGGTTGGCGTGCGGGTCTCGGTGGGCGTGGGCGACGGCGTGATAGCCAGCGGCGCAGTGAAGCAAACCTCCAGCCGTGCGACGCGCGTCAGATCGCCGGGATTCGCATCCCAGGCGACGATCTGCCGGCCCGCGTTGTCGCCATCTAGCAACAGCGCCAGCGCGTTCAGCGGCATCCAACCGGGTCGTCGGACGATCTCCTGGATGATTGCCGCGAGATCGGCCGAGGTATAGAAACGACCAGCGATCCACGGTTCGTCGTAAGCCCAGCTTACCATAGCAGAGGTCGTGGACCGGCTGCCGGGCGCGGGGTTCGGCCAGTAGAAGTCCGCCGCGTTGTCGGCGGCTTCGCCCGCGATCTTGACAGCCGAAACCACGCTATCGCTGGCGGCCGCCCAAACCGTCAGGCGAGCGGATGTGATCAGGCTGCCCTGCGGGATGTTCCAGCGCACGAAGCGCAGCCCGACGATATCGCCGCCGAGCGGCAGCGTTGCCCCGCGGAGCACGCGGCCGGCCGCATCGTCGCCGCCGTCGGTGATAATTGCCTGCTGACATGCGGCTGTCTGGGCTGTGGCGGTGAAGACAACTGGCGAGCCGAGCGCGCCTGGCGCGGTCACTTCCACCGTGTAGACCCCCGGCAGATTGCCCAGGGCCAACAGATTCGCGGTGAGGCCGGCGGCATCCGTAGGCTTCTCAGCGCGCCACAACAGTCCATGGCCCGTGGCCCCGGCCGGCGCGCCGGTCACGCGCCAGATGGTGGCCACGCCTGCCGCGGGAACGCCGTCCTTGTCCACGACGCGCGCCACAAATGGCTGTAGCAAGCTGCCGCCGACAAAGCCGCTCTGTCCGTTCCCGCTGATCTGCGCGAGCCTGCGGAAGCCGAAGCGGGCCAACACCGGATCGTGATCGGTGGGGCGGGGGGCGCCAGGCAGCTCGGCGTTGAGGTGCACGACATCGGCCGACACGGTGGTGGTGTTCAGCAGATTGGCGCTTGCCAGGATGTGATCGAGCGTCTGCGAGTTGCCGTCGTACAGATAGGTGTAACGTTCTTCCTGCGGCAACAGCTCGATCAGATTGGTCAGAATGCCGGCCTTGAGCGTCGTGATTGGCGGCGAGAACTCGAAGTCGTTCAGATCGCCGAGCACGATCACATTCGCATTCGAGTCGGCCGCCAGGAGGCTCTGCACAAAGCTGCGGATTACCTGCGCCTGCTGCAGGCGCTGCGCCTCTGAAGACAACACCGGCGGCTGAACGTTGCCGAACAGCGGCGTATCGCCGCCTTTGGAGTTCAGGTGGTTGGCGACGACGAACAATCTCTGGTTGCCGAAGGTGAACTCGCCGGCCAGGGGCTTACGGCTATCGCTGAACGCGGCGTTGGTGGGATCGAGCCGGCCGGGGCTGTAGAGAAGCTGGGGGCCGGCCGGCGTGTTCACTACGGCCGTACCGATGGTCGCCGCGCCGCCAGGCCGGTCCACAAAGCTCACGCGGTCGGGCCGGAACAGGAAGCCAACGCGGATATTGGCGCCGGGCGCGCCGCCATCCTGGTTATTCACCGGGTCAATCTGGCGATAGCTATAGAGCGGGCCGCCGGCCGCCTGGATCGCCGCGATCAGTGCGTTCCAGGTCAGGCTGGCGTCCACCACGCCGCTATCGGTGGCGCCGTTGTTGTCCTGAATCTCCTGCACACCGAGGATGTCCGGCGACTTGAGGTTGGCGACGATCTGGGTCGCCAATGCGGCGAACTTGCTGGCGACCGAGGCGCCGGCCAGGTTCTCCACGTTGAAGGTCGCTGCGCTCAACTCGGCCGCGCTGCTCGTGGACGCAGTCTCCTGGCTCAGGCCGCCGGAGATCACCGCAGGCCACGACGAGGCGACGTTCAGCTTGAAGTTGCCGAAGCTGTAATCCATCACGCCGACTACAGGCGCCGCAAAGCGATCGGCGACGCGCATCTGCGGCGCGCCAGCGACGATCGTATCGTCGAGGATGATCCGCTCTGGGTTGTAGTCGCTGGATCGAATCACGACGCCGCCGCGCGGGGTGCGGATGCCTGCATTGGCGCCATTGTCCGCCAGCACGGGGATTTCGCCATAGTTATTCGTCGGGCCGACAGCGACCGCGTCATTGACCTGCATGAGCATGGCTTCCAGGCTTTCGTAGAAGTCTATGCCGTCGTTGGCCGGATCGAAGACGCCGCTGGTTTCCACATCGCCTGTTGCGTCGTCCTCGATCACCATGGTCGGCGGCTGGCGGCCGCCGAGGCCGATGATCGTCGCCGCGGGCAGTTGGTTGCCGCTGGACAGCTTCGTCACCGCAGGAGACACGAGTTCAGTTGTGGTCAGGTTTCCCGACCCGGCGCCGCCTGGGCGGTACTCGCTCACCGCGGCGTTGACCAACACGGCGTCGCCGGTGTTGACCGTCGGCGCTCCAACCGTATAGACGAAGATAGCTTCCGAGGTGGCATCGTCCGCGTCCACGACCGTGTCCTGCATGTAGAAGCCGTTCGATCGCCGCACGGTGACGATGCCGGGCACGTTGTAGACCATCTGCCCATTCTTGGGCGAGATGTGCGCTGCGCCCTGAATCGCGTGGATGCGGATGCCAGTCGGCGCAGGCGCGTGCGCCTGATCGGTGGCAGGATCGTTGCCTGCCGCCGTCGTCGTCAAGGTGACCGTGTTGGTCAGGGTCAGTCCGTCCGCGAGGGACGATGGCGTCGTGAACGCCAACGTGAACGAGAGGCTGCTCCCGCCAGCCACACCGGTCGCGGTCCAGGTGCGCGAGGTCGCGGTATCGGTGAACGTCAGGCCGCTGGTGTCCGTGGCGATGTCGGCTGGGGTGAAGCCAGGGGGGAAGAGATCGCTGAGGGTGAGATCGGCCGGTTGGTCGCCGGTGTTGCCGAAAGCGATCGTGTAGGTGGCCACCTCGCCGGCCATCAGCAGAGCAGGGCCGGCCTTGGTCACGTACAGTTCCGCGCCGCTGATCGTCACTGGCAGGTCGGCACGGTCGTTGGCGGCATTCGTGTCGGTCTGGCTGCAGCGGATTTGGGCTGTGTTGGTGTACTGGCCGGCGATCTCCGCAGTGGCGGTCACGACGACCGTGCCTTGTGCGCCGACAGCCAGCCCGCCGATGTCCCAGGCGATCAGTCCGTCCACGTGGTTGCCCCCGCTCGAATCGGCCACGTAGCTCATCCCCGATGGAAGCCGATCGGTCAGGACCACGCCTGTCGCGGCCAGCGTACCGCTGTTGCTGTAGCTGATCGTGAAGGTCACCGTGTCGCCGGCGTTCACAAGCGCCGGCCCCTTCTTCACGATGCCCAGGTCGGGCGCGCCGACCTGCGTGACGACCTGCGCAGTGTTGTTCGCCGTGACGGTCTCGGTGGCCGTCGTCGAGGCCTCGACTTCGTTGGTCAGCAAGGCGCCGAGCGGCAGGGTAGGCGAAAGCACGACCTCCACGGTGATGGTCGCACTGGCGCCCCCAGACAGTGCGCCGAAGTCCCAGACCAGCGTGTCGGCTGCTGGCTGAGCAAAGGCGTGCGGCAGGGTCGTCGCATAGCCAGCGAAGGTCGTCCCCGCCGGCAAAGTATCGGTGACTATCGTCTCGGTCGCCGCGATGTTGCCGGTGTTGGAGAGGCTGATCGTGTAGGTGATTGTCTCGCCGGCGGCGGCCGCCGGCGGGCCGGTCTTAGCGAGGGCCAGATCGGCCTGTGGTTTGTTGATGTCTATATCGGAGGTCGTCGCAGCCGCGGTTACTGCGATGCCGGTGGTGGGGACGCCGACGAGAACGTTGCTTGCGTTCCAGACTTCGGCCGAATAGCCGGACCCGACTGGCGCAGCGACCTTGTAGTAGCCGGCGTCGGCCGCGCTGTAGCCATCCGAGACGCCGTTGTCTTCGCTGGCGTAGATGCCGACGATGTTGCTGCCGGCATCGCGCACGATGACCGGCCCGCCGCTCAGCAGACTGCCCCCTGTGTCGTAGGCATGGCCCGCGATCCAGCCGCCGCCGGTCGCCATGTTCAGCGCGGTAGGCGTGCGGTTGGCGGCCGTGTAGTTGCTGCTGCCCTCGCGCAGCCGAAAGCGCAGGTTGACGACCGCGCCCGCGTCCGCGCCGACCGCCTTGACGAAGACCCAGCCCGCCCAATCGGCGACGCCGCTGATGGTCGGCAGACCGGTGTAGGTGTTGTCAATCACCACCCAGGCGTTGGTCTGCCAGTTCCACATGCAGCCGCGGTTGTTGGAGTTGGCCGACGTGTAGTGATAGACCTTGACGATGTAGGAAGACGCTGGGGTCAGACCGCTGGCGGTGACATAGACGCCATAGGGCGTGCCGGTGGCGCAATTGCCTGCTGTCGTGTCGGCCGGGATGTGCGTCCCCGCGTGGACAAAGGCGAGCGCGGGCGCAGCAGGTACGAAGCCATCCAGGCGGTCATCGCCGCGGCGCTCCGGCGGCCACGGGCCATCCAAGACTGGGCTGGCGGCCCCCGCTGCCGCGAGCGGCGTCAGCGCCGCCAGGACCACGCTCAGCGCAATGAGCACAGTCAACCAACGCAAGTGGAATGTCTTCTGGGTAAGCATCGCAGAACTCCTCCGAGCAAGGAATCGTGGGTTGGCGGCGCTGATCCTGGCGCAGCGAGACGGTCAGCAACCGCGGCTTGGGGCGACGCCATTACTATAGCACACAACCGGACGCGATGGTAGTTGAATCGAGACGCGCTCGCCCCTCACCCCTTGGGAAAGAGCGCCGGTCCCGGCGCAACGCGCGCGCCAGGCCGGCAGCCGCCCCACCGCCGCGACTGTCCCGATGCGTTTGTGTCCAGCCCCAATTGCGCGGCCAGCCGCGCCGCAGCCTGGGGCATGAACGGCTGGCAGAAGACCGCGACCAGCCGCAAGGTCTCGATCAGGTGATACAGGGTCGTCGCCAGCCGCTCGCCGGCCGCCTGATCCCCTGCATCGCGCGCCCTGGCGAGCGTCCACGGCGCAACCTCTACGACGTACTTGTTGGCCGCGGCGATCACCTCCCAGATGGCGGCCAGCGCCTCGGCCGGCGCGAAGCGTTCCATCGCCTCTCGCACCCGCGCCCCCAGCCCATCGGCCAGGCTGGCCAGACCGCGATCCGCGGCGGTCGGCTCGGCCGGCGCAGGTATGGCGCCATCGCAATAGCGATCCGCCATGGCGACCGTGCGGTTGAGCAGGTTGCCGAGTTGGTCGGCCAGCTCCGAGTTGTAGGCATGAACCAGGCGGTTGCGGCCAAAGTCGCTGTCCTCGGCCACCGAGGTGTGCCGGAGCAGGTAGTAGCGCACGGCGTCTGCGCCGTAGGTCTGCACCAGCTCGCTGGGATCCACCGTGTTGCCCAACGATTTGCTGATCTTCTGCCCCTCGACCGTCAGATAGCCGTGCACCAGGATCGTCGTGGGCAGCGGCAGGCCGGCCGAGAGCAGAAACGCGGGCCAGTAGACCGCATGGAAGCGGAGGATGCCCTTGCCGACCACGTGCACCCGTCGCGGGTTCTCCTGCCAGAAACGCCGATAACGCGGCCCATCCTCCGCATAGTCGAGCGCGGTGATGTAGTTTGCGAGCGCATCGAACCACACGTAGATCACCTGGCCGGGATCGTCCGGCGTGGGGATGCCCCAGCCGTGAGCGCGCGCCTGCGACCGTGAGATGCTGAGATCGTGCAGCCCGCCAGCGATGAAGCGGAGCGTCTCGTTCTTGCGGCTCAGCGGCTCAATGCACAGCCGATCATTGACGATCAGTTCATGGAGCTGATCTGCGTAACGCGAGAGGCGGAAGAAGTGGTTCTCCTCCTCGACCACTTCTGGCGGGGACAGGTGCTCGGGGCACAGCCCATCCGCCAGTTCGCCTTCTGTGTAGAACTGCTCGCAGCCCACGCAGTAGAGGCCGCGATAGCCGCTCTTGTAGATGTCGCCGTTCTGGGCGCACGCCCGCCAGAGCCGCGTCACCCCGGCGGCGTGGCGCGGCTCGACGCTGGTGCGCAGGAAGCCATCGTACGAGCTGTCCAGCCGGTCGGCCAGGGTCTGGAACTCGCCGGAATTGCGATTCACCAGATCGCGCACCGCGATGCCCTCACGCTCGGCGGCCAGCACGTTCTTCAAGCTGTTCTCATCGGCGCCCGTCTGGAACCAGACATCATCGCCCCACAGGCGATGGCTGCGCGCGAGGGCATCGGTCAGCGCCAGCTCCATCGCATGGCCGATGTGGGGACGGCCGTTCACATAGGGAATCGCGGTCGAAATGAAGTAGGGGTTACATTTGGCGTCCATTGGTCTTCTCCTCCTTGCGGCATGACAGTCTGGTCAAACAAAAAAGGGCCGCCCCTCGCACGGGCGGCCCTCTCGACCGATGATCTCATCCGCTTCTCAGGCGGCAGGCAGCACAAGCGAAGGCAGGCGCAGCGCGCTGCGCATTGCCATCGCCATCATCTCCAAACCAAGAGCGCACGGAATGACTGTCATGGCGTTATCTCGAAGTCCCAGACCCTAAAGGTCTTCAAGACTTTCAGGGTCTCTTTATCGGGAGTATAGCACAGTCCTTCGATGTGTCAAGCTAGAGTCCCAGGCCCTAAAGGTCTCGAAGACCTTTAGGGTCTCCACGGATTACACGGATTTCACGGAGGAAAGGGCCAATCTGTGTAATCCGTGCCATCCGTGGCCAATCGTCCTGTTTGGTTCCGGCTCGTCCGGGTTAGGGTATGGTATCACGGTTATCAGCCGCGCAGGAACTTCTTGATGGCTTCCTGTTGCACCTCTGCCACCGCGGCCAGCTCGCGCCAGAAGCTCGCCGCGCCCCCACTGGCCGCGGCTGCGCGGCTATGGCTGGTCGCCGCGGACTCTTCGGCGGCCGCCGCAAGAAACCGCAGTTGGGCGTCAGCGCCCCTGCAGCGTGCGGCTTCGCGCACCGGCCGAGGATCGGCCTCGATGGCGCCGACCGCAGCCCCAGAACGGCGCAAGGCCTGGGCGAGCAGATGGATTGCCTCTCGATAGCTCGTGGCCAGGGCGCCAAGCAAGTCCCTGAAGCCCGGCTCGGCGACGCGGCGACCGTAGTTCTCGCAGACTGTCAGATAGGCGCGCTGCCTGGTCAAGACGCCGCGCAGATCAGCCGCATGAGCCGGCGTCCCAAAAGGCTGGGGCTGGCTGGGTTCCAGCCCAACCAGCAGGTCATCTTGCACGCCGTCTGGCAGGGGCATGCGCGCGGCCGCGAGAACGAAGTGCTCGCTCTCGGCCATGGCGCGGCGCACGGCTTCTGGCACGTTGGTGAACGCGCCGTTGGGGTTGTGTTGCGAGCGATGGCAATCCCACGCAGCCATACGCCGGTCGGCCCAGGCTACCACGCGCATGTGCACGTCAACCTCGGCATCGGGAGTGGCGTGAAAGGGAAGCTGCTGGCCGTTGAGCTGCACGCGATACTGGGCAAAGGCCGGCGCGGCATCGAAGAAGCTCTGTGGGATGGCGCGCGTGAAGAGGCGCGCCGGCGCCCACGCCGCGCCCGCCTCTGGATACTCGTCGCCGTCGGCCGCGGCCGCGAACGCATCGCGCACGAGCTCCCAGACCGCCAGATGGTCGGGGTGAGGGTAGAGGCCGTGTTCGGGGTGTGTGAGGACGACATCGGGCCGGATTTCGCGGATCAGCTTCACGATCTGCCCGATGGCGACTGGCCGCGGCAAGGCAGCGATACCGCCGTCAGTCCAGTCGAGCCAGCGCAGCTCGCGGATGCCGAGCTGCGCGCAGGTGCACTCTAGCTCGCGGGTGCGCACCTGGGCCAGGTTCTCGGCCGTGGCGCACTCGTCGCAATAGATCGTGGCGGCCTCTCCGCGGCTGGCGCACACCAACACCACGCGCACACCCGCATCGCAGTAGCGCGCCAGGGTCGAGCCGGCGCCGATCTCGTCGTCGGGATGGGCGAAAATGGCCAGAATGGTCAAAGCATTTTCCATGAACTCAGCCGGTGAACTCCTCTTTCACATGGTCCTGCAACATATACCAGATGATCAGCCCGCCGATGACCGTGCCAAGCGGGATGTTGATCAGCCGCAGGATTGCCAGGCCGATCGCACCGAGCCGCGCCCATTCGCGACGCCGCCACAGGCCATAGCCGACAACGATGTTCGCGCTGGCGATGAGCAAGAACAGACAGCCGAGCAGAAAGGCGAACACGCCGAGAATCGCGGTTGCGGTCTGGCCGTCTGGGTCTCGGCCGGCCGACAGGCCGACGATCACCGGCAGGCTGAAAACAGCGCACAGGCCCATCAGGCTCAAGAACGCGCTGATGAAGTGGTACAGCGCGATGAGAGTCGTTCCGTCAGATCGTGATTTCATCGTTGCCTCCGGGTGGTTGGTAGGTTGGCAGATTGGTGTCAGTCCGCCAAGTCCCAATATACCAATTTCCCAAGTCCTAATCTACCAATTTCCCAAATCCCAATCTACCGTTCAGCCACCTGCGCAAACTCCCCGCCCTTCACCTGGAAGATGTAGATCTGCGGAGTGCGCAGGTCGCCATTGTCCTGATATTGCACCTTGCCGAGCGGCGTGTCCAGTTCGAGTTTGCGGATGGCATCGGCGACCTTGTTGGCGCTCAAGGCGCCTGCTCTCTTGACCCCTTCGGCCAGAATCTGCATGGCGCTGTAGCCGTTGATCGAGTAGGTGTCCGGGTTGCGATACTCGACCGCCTGGTACGCCTGCACCCAGGCCTGGTCCACCGAGGTTTTGGGGCTGGGCGCGAAACCGGTGACGTACATGCCCTCGGCCGCGCCATCGGCGTTGTCAATCGTGGCGGCCAGGAAGCAGCCATCCGATGCCATGAACGTGAGCTGGCTCAAGCCAGCATCGCGCAGATCGGCGCGCAGATAAGGGCACTCGACCTCGTAGCCGGCATAGTAGATGGCATCCACGCCGGCCGCTTTGATCTTGGCGACCTCGTCGGCAAAGCGATTTTGTTCCACCTTCACCTGCACCGAGAGCGGCACGTCGGCGCCCAGGCGTTTCAGCTCGGCCCCCACCAGCTTGCCCAGGTCAATGCCATACGGATCGTCGTTGTAGAGCACGGCGACCTTCTTAGCGGCCAGTTTGGCCACCAGGTACTCGGCGCCGGTCTTGGCCTGAAGATCATTGGCCGCGTTGACGCGGAAGAAGTTGCGGTAGCCTTGTCGCGTCAGGGCCACCTCAGAGGCGGTGGGCGTGATGACGATGATTGGCAGGTCTTTGTAGATCGTCATCGCCGCGGCGGTCTGCCCGGAATTGGGGTGGCCGATGACGCCAATGATCTTGTCCCCGCGCTTGACCGCCTCCTGGATCTGCTTCGCCACGTCCACCGCGACCTCCGAATCCGCCTCGTCGTCCAGCGAGACGATCTTCACACGGTAGCCCAACAGCCCGCCGGAGCGGTTGAGCTGCGCGGCCATCAGCCGCACGCCGCCGGCCACCGTCTGGCCGGTATTGGCCTGGAAGCCGGACAGCGGCCCCGCGACGTAGACGATCGCCTCGCCTTTGGTCGGCGCGGCGCCGGCGCAGCCAGCAAGGAGCAGGGTCACGATCAAAAACAACATCGCAATCGCGCAGCGTTTCATGAAACCACCTCAACTTTCAGGGATGCACCTCTGTAGGAAGCAAGGAAAGCACAAACTCGCAAAGCGTGGGCGATCTGCAATTGCTCCAGCGCCTCAGCAGGTGTCTGGCCGTAAGCCGAACACGCAATCAGATCGGGAATATCGGCGACATAACCCCCATCTTCTGCACAAAAGAAGATGTTGACGTGATAGTCGTTCATTGAGCGAAGTTCTCTGCGGACAACGCGCCCAGATGGCACACAATACCAATTCTCTCAAGCAGGACTTTCCATCGGCAGTGGTTGACCGATTGCAACAGCATACTCAGTCAGCACGGACCGGCGCCGGCGGGCGCGGCGGGCTGTCTCAAGCAGTTCTCGCACGGTCCCGATCAGCTCGTCTACTGTCTCTGGTGTGAAGGATGCTTCCCCATCTTGCGGACATACCCAGGCATAGACATTCGGAACTCGGACGGCGATGCCTTCATCATTGTACTCGAAGGTAGTTGGACGCCATTCCTTAGTGATCCGATGCTCACCACAAATAGGAATGTGTGTTATTGCCATAGGGTTACTTCACCTTTCGCCTGCGTCGCTTGAATGGCGGGCGTTCCCATTGAACTTCATCAGGAATGTAAGCGGTCACAAACTCGATATCCACAGGATCAAAGTATTCACAGACAACGTGTAGATACGCGACAGAACCTCCTGGGATGGTTGTCTTGCCACAGACCAGCATCCGATGCTCATGCGGATACTCTGCGACAATCTTGCCACGAAGGATGGCCTCGACGATATTCCTACGCTCAAATCCCTCTTTGATGGCGTGCTGTACCGCATGACCCTTCACCAAGTAGTGTCCAGCGCGAACTCATTGCCGGATGACCTCGATGTCCATGCTGTCAGCGCCTCGATTCAGCCACCCGCCCGCCCCACCTGTTGTCGCCGCCCCTTTGCCGTTGTCTCCGGCTCCAGCGCCAATTCGCTGCTCGCGTCGTATACCTCATTCAACGACTGTACGATGTCTTGCAGCGCCAGCATCTCGCCGCGGATGTCGTCGCGCAGGCGCTCGGCGCGATCGGAATCCACGTCCTTGCTGCCGATCAGCAGCATTTGCGAGTAGACCGTGCCCAACGCCGACAGCGAGTGTTCCAGTTGCAGATCGGCGCGCGCCATCCGGTCGGCCAGCTCTTGCAGGTTCGCCAGGAACTGGCGCTTCGAGTCCAGAGTGGTTTCCACCTGGCTGCGCATGCGCGGGTTGGTCTCCAACCTGAGCTGCGCTTCGAGGTTCTTGACGTCTTTGGGCACCGCCCCCAGGTCGCGCTGGATGATCCGATCCGCGCGAAAGGAGTCGACGCGGCGCGCTAGCGCCACCATGTTGGCGATCCAATGATAAACGTCTGCGGTAGTCGCGCGCAGCCGATCGGCCAGCACCCCGGCGCGCTGTTGGGCTACCAGGTCCTGGATACGACGACGATATTGCTCGGCTTCATCGAGCCTGGCGCGCAGATCGCGATCACGGATGCCGGCCGTGCTGTACTTCTCGCGAAAGAGCGACTCCATCACTTTGGCCAACTCGGCCTTGTCGGTCAGGCTGGAAACCACCACTGCGATCTCAGCCGCCAGCCCCACCACCGGCCAGGCCCACAGGGGCCAACCCGGGAAGGGCTGGTTGAAGAAGACGCTCAACAACACAGCGCCGCCGATGACCGCGGCGCTCTCCCAACGAAACACGGCGTTGGTCAGCAGCGCGCGTTTGGCTTCCTGTTCGATGCGGTCGAGGATGGAGTCGTTGGGCATCAGAAGTACGATGACAGTATCTTGTAGAGATCCCGAATCGTCTCTGGCGTGCCGGCGCGCACCTGCCCGCCGCCGGCCTCGGCCAGGGTTTGCATCGTCTTGAGGTCGGCGTCCGAGCCGTAGGCCACGCAGAAGATGATCACAGGCAGCCGCGCGTTGCCCTGGCGAATTTCGCTGGCCAACGCCTGCAACGTCACCTGCGATGCATTCTCGCGGCCATCGGTCATGGCGACGATGGCGTTGATGCGCGAAGCATCGCCCTCGCGCTGCAGCCGGCGGTAGGCGGTGCGGACGCCGTCCAACAGCGCAGTATTGCCATTCGCCTGCAGGCCGTCAATGACCCGCGTCAGCGTCATACGGTTGCGCGCCAGGGTATCTAGTTCGATGATGTTGGCGACGCTCGTGTTGAACTCCACCAGACCGACCTTCTCCTGGTCGCTCGGGATTTGCGTCAGGAAGGTGCGCAGCGCAACCTGAGCGTTGGCCAGCTTCTCGCCCTTCATCGAGCCAGAGGTGTCCACCACCAGGATGACATTGGTCTTGCGCTTGGTGATCGCCCAGACGTTCTGCACGACAGCCACCACGTCGGCCGAGGGCAGTTGCAGCGTGGTCTGCGGCTGGGCCGGATCCACGCCGTTCGCCGCGAGCAGCGGCGAGCCAGGGCTGTTCAGCGGGATGCTCAGGTCAGCCGGCCGATAGCCGCCGCGCAGAATGGCGGTCTGTGCTTCGGGAGTAGCCAGATACTCGCGCAACGCCTGGAAGGTGCGTCGTTGGTTGGCCGTGACTTCGGCCGTCTCGAGGAGCGCCAGCGGATGATCGGCCCACAACGTTCCCTCCGCGGGATAGAGCGCGACCAACCTGGCCGGCGCTTTGCCGAAGACGCCCGTGTTGAACGTCACCACCAACTGCTCGGAAACGACGAACGCATCGAGGAAGCCCGGGCCCTCTTTCTGGGCCCGGCCGATCACGGCCAGCTCGCCCTCGCCGTAGTAGCGCACCGTCTTTTCAACCGCGCTCACGAAGTCAAGGGTCTTTTGCGCCTGGGCCAGCTCGGCGGTCAAGCCGCGCTGCACGCCCGCGCCGGCATAGAACTCGGCCAGGGTGGCAAGCAGGCCGCTGGCGTGCGCGGTGCTCGGATGGCTCCACTTGAAGCTGGCGTCCTGCCTGGCTCGCGTTTGCAGCGTGCCCCAGCCCACCGGCTTGTCGGGCCAGCCGAGCGCCCTGGCAGAGCTTTCCCACGCCGCGATCACGATCGGCGTGATCGCGTAGCGCACCGGTTCGCCGGTGAGCCGCGGGGCGATCTGCCCAGGTTCGACCTTGGTCTGAGTCCCGTACCGGTAGTTCAGCTGATCGAGCCACAGCTTCGAATCGGGCGTGAGGGCCTGAAAGCTGACGTCGCCGGCCAGCGCCTTCGTCACCATCTCGTCCGGCGACATCTCGATCAACTCGATTTTCATCGGCTGGCGATCGGGCGTGCGCAAGTTTCTGGCGTTGAACTTCTCCGCCAGGCTCTTGATCAGGCTGGCCTTTTCCGGCGAGTAGGCGACTGTGAGCGTCGCGCTGCGCTGTTCGGCTGCGGGGGTCGCTGCAGCCTGCTGACCGGCCGGTCGCACGCTGACGAGCACGGCGAACACCGCGGTCAGCAGGCACAGCGCCAGAACGCCCCCCACGACGATCAAAACGGCGTTGCGTTGGCGCCGGTCAGTCCGTTGTCGGCTCATAACTTGCTCCTTGCTCCTGGCGGCCCTGGGCGACCGCCAGGGATCGCCCCTACTTCCCCACGTTCAGGTCAAACCAGCGCAGCAGCGCCAGCAGCACGTCGCGGCTGGGAGAGGTCATGCGGGTCGTCCGCGGGACCACGGCTTCCACGCCTTGCTTCTGCCACCTGGTGAACAGGGTGTCGCCATCGGTGACGCTGACGTCGCTGCTGACGGAACGCAGCCCTTGTTTGACGGCCAGCTTCTGCATTTCGGGCGTCAACAGGAACCTCTGGAACTGCAGGGCCGCGTTCTTCTCGGCGGCGGTCGTCTCTGGTCCCACCCAGACCGTATACGGGAAGTCGAACCAGGTCACATACTTGGGATAGCGGATCACCAACGGGTCGGACCAGCGCGTTTGGATGCCGGCCATGTTGTTGAGCAGGTCGCTCTCCAACAACTGGCCGCCGTCCCCCACTGAATAGCCGAACAGTGCGAAGTCTTCGGCGGTGTAGGCGCTGGCGCCGCTGACATCGGTCAGGGAGCCCATCAGCTCCTTGAGCCACTTTTGGAACTTCGGGTCGGTGACTTCGGCCGTCGAGATGTTGGTCTTGTCATAGTACTCGCCAGCGGCGGCGATCATGGCGGCCAGCCCGCCGACGTTGCGCCGCGGATTGGGCACGACCAGCTTGAAGAAACCCCAGGCCGGATCGCCGCCCAGCTCAGGCCAACCGCCCTTCGCAATGGCCGCGTCGTGGATGACCTGCCAGTCAATCGCGCCGAATTTCTTATCCAGCACGCTGGCGCGGCTCTGGTAGATGCCCCAGGTGAAGAGCGAGATCGCCACCGGCCGGGCGCGATACTCGCCGTCGGTCAGGAAGACATCGCGGCCCAGGCGTTCCTTGTAGGCCACATTGGCCAGCTCGACCAGGTAGCGGCTATCAGGAATCCAGACGGTCGGGAAGGTCGTCTCCAGCTTCTGACGCTCTTGCGCGGTCAACTGGTCGCGCGTCTTGGCGCCCAGGGCGCCGAAGTCGTCGCGGTCGAACTTGCCCAGGGCAGTCAGACCGTCCATGGCAATGACCTGCACCTCGATCGGTTGGCCATCCTGACGCAAGCCCTTCTGGTTGAACTGCTGGGCTGCCTCGCGCACCCACGGCTCAACCGGGAGCGCGGTCAATATGCGCACCTGGACCGGGCCCTTGGGCAGCGCAACCAACGGCTGCTGCTGCGCGCCGGGCGTCAGCGCGCGCCAGCCCAGGCCAGCGGCCACCACCAGCAGCACCGCGGCCAGGATGGTGAAGAAGACGGCCTGCGTGCGCTGCCTGCCGCGGCCCGTCGCGATCCAGAAGTAGATTGCCAGGACCAGCGCCAGCAATCCGCCGCCCAATGTGCCGATGATCGGTGCGAGTTCCATGTGTGACTCCTCTATAGTCCCAGTCGTGCTTTGCGCGCTTCCAGTTGGCTCTCCAACTCTTTACGCTTGAGGACCTCGGGGGTTTCGCCGCGGGCCAGGCCGCGCTGCTCGAGCGCATGGATCTGCGCCTCCGCCTCGGCCAGCCGGGAGCGCACCGAGCCGACGAGGCGCGCCACGTCCGGATCGCCGCTCCCTTCCAGGTCATCCAGCGACTTGATAGCCGCCGCGGTCAGCTCTTTCGCACGCGCAAGGCCCACCAACCCCTCAACTTCGGGCTCGCTCTTTTCCAGCGCGACCACCCGCGCATCGAGCTGGGCCTTCGCCTCGATCATCCTGGCGTATTGCGCTTCGAGCCGCTCGACCTGTTCGACCAGCCGCGCCGACGCCAGGCGGTTCTGGTTCAGCCGATCTTGGGCGGCCAGCGCATCTTCGTGCAGGCCAGACCGCAGCAGTTGATCAACTTCCTGGTCTTGCTTCACGACCAGCGCCAGCATCTCGTCGCTGCGCCGGCGCAACTGCGTGATCTCGGCCCGCGCGCTGACGAGTTGATCGGCCACTTGCTCTTGCAGCCGTTGCAGCTCGCGGATGTGGTGCTGGAACACCGCCGGTTCATTGGATTGCAGCGCCCGATCCACCAGCCGATTCAGATCGGCCGCGACGAGCGTCTGGATCTTCTCGAGTAGGGATGCCATCGGATTGCCCTCCCGTCTCTATCTCCCATCTCCAACTCCCGTCCCCCCGTCCTCACCCCGCCCGGCTGCTGCTCAACCCCAGCCGCGCCTTGCGGGCCGCGAGCTGTGCATCCAGCTCCGAGCGATTGAGCACGTCGTCCATCTGCTTGTCGAGGGTTTGGGCGCGCATCTCGGTTTCGGCCGAGGCGCGATCCAGCCGCGAGCGAATGGATTCTGCGATGCGAGCCACGTCGGCGTCGCCGGCGCCCGACAGGTCGTCCAGGGACTTCATCGTCTTGGCGGTCAGCTCCTTGGACTTGGCCAGCTCGAGCAGCGCCTCCATCTCCTCGCGTTCCTGCTTGATGGTGGTCAGCTTGGCTTCCAGCTTGAGCCGGGCGTTCATCAGGTTCTTGTATTCGCCCTCCATCTGGGTAAGCTGCTGGCTGTAGGTCTCGAGCAGGCGTTGGGTCGAATTGAGTTTGCTCTGCGCGGCTGCGGCCAGATCCTCGCGGCCCTCGCGCAGGAAGATGTCAATGTTGCGGTCGAGCTCGTCGAACCGCACCTGCATCTCATCACGCTTGCGGCGCACCGTCTTGACCTGCCCGCCGACCGTCGCCACAGCATCGGCCAGGTCGCTCAGGTTGTCTTCCACCTCGCGGATATACTGGTTGATGACTGCGATCGAATTCTGCTTGAGAGCCTGATCTACCAACCAATGCAGGTTCGCCGAGATCAACGTGTTGACTTTGTCGAGTAGGGATGCCATGAATGCCTCCTATGTAATAGTGCTATCGTCACTTGGTCATTACCTTAAGACCACCTCAATCGAAGTTCTGAGAAGTCGTTTAGCGGGCCCACTTCAGAGATTGACCGCATAGTGCTTTAGGTACAGGTCTCCATAGTGGGAAACCAAAGCAATTGCTTCGTGTGTCAAACCCAAGCTCGCAATCTCTTCTTTCAGTTTCTTCCGGGGAACCACCGCGTCGCATGAGCGATACCATTTGTCCTTTTCTAGCTCTGTCCACCCGTCCATCGCCCTTCTCGTTTTTTCGGCCCCCTTTCGCTTCTTGCACAATTCCTCTCGTGACAGATCTGTCACGCCGACAAAGAACAACTGAGGTTTCCCTCCCCGTAGGAACTCACGGCACAGAGCTATTGGCATGAAGCCTCTAATATCCTCCGCCGATAGTCCTACCTCTTCCCGTAGTTCATCATACATAGGTCTTACAAAAAAACTGTCAAAGGAGGCTGGGCGATCGCCAGGAGGCCAATTCGCTATGCCGGAGGCACTACAGTGCAATCCACCAGGAAATACTCCAACTTGCTTCACGCGCCGCACCAGGTACGGAACCCAGTCACCTTCATCTTTGTAGTAAACTAGGCAAGCTACACCAACTGAGTTTGCAAGCCTCCCATCGGACAGGCGCGGGAGTTTGGTGCCGTAGCGCGCACTGAGCAAGTCCCGCAATGTGACGGTACCCGACACCGAATCAGTAGTGTGATGCCGGCATGGTTCAAGTGTGATTAGCAAATTGCCCAAAAGCCATCTCTTTGCGATAATTGGTTTGTCGATAACCGAGCGTAAGGAGATGACCTATGGGTGCACGACGC
>Ga0194112_10003166_pt1 | contig 23069 bp, 17 predicted proteins | sample TA2MahC400mmetaG_FD_146191 | JGI IMG/M metagenome (GOLD analysis project Ga0194112, IMG submission 146191) | Freshwater microbial communities from Lake Tanganyika, Tanzania - TA2015016 Mahale Deep Cast 400m | ecosystem: Environmental > Aquatic > Freshwater > Lake | place: Tanzania: Lake... | reverse complement strand
AGAAAACGGGGGACGTGATCCCCCGCCCCTACCTCAGCGTCCGGCGGTCTCGGAGACGGAGCTGCCGGCTCCCGACGGCGTAGGTGTAGTCCGGAAGCGAGGCGGCGACGACCGCCCCGGCCCCGACGACGCACCCTTTCCCGACCGTCACCCCGTCGAGGACGGTGACCCCGGCCCCCAGCCAGCAGTCCTCGCCCACCCGGATTCCGCCCTTGGCCTCCGAGGCCTGGAACATGATCGGCTTGGAGGCGTCGGCGATGGGATGGTTCCCGCCGGCGACGAGATAGCACTCGCCCGCCAGGAACGAGTACGGGCCGAGCGTGATCTCCGTTTCGCTCAGGAGATGGCAGTTGGCCGAGACGTTGCAGTAGTCGCCGAGACGGATCGAGCCTTCCTTGCAGGCCAGGATCGTGTTCCGGCCGACGAAGACGCTGGCCCCGATCCGGATCCCCTCGTTCGCCTGGCCCTTGGCGTCGAGCACGGCATAGTCGTCGATGAACGTGTTGTCCCCGATTTCGATCTTGTGGGGGTGGCGGAGGGTGATGTTGCGTCCGAAAACGACGCCCCGGCCGACCTTTCCGAGAAGGCCCCGGAAGAACAATGTCCGGAGGGCGAAGCCGAGCGCGCCCGGGACGGGGGCGGCGGCGTGGACGGCGAATTCATATTTAAGAAGGGCCCAAAGCCCCCCCCGGCCGACGAACATCGACCCGTATTTCGCTCGGAGGGATTTCGACGGGTCTAAAAGCTCTTTCTGGGTGCTTCCCGGGAAACGGTCGGCGGTCATGGCCTCACCTCCTCCGGAACGATGTCCACCCAGTCGATCGACAGCCGGCTCCGGGCCGGGACGGCGAAGCGAAGCCGGATTTCCTCCTCGGCCTTGAGGGCAAAAACAAAACCGCCCTCCCGCCAGGCGTCGCCCGAGGCCCCGTCGCCGGCCAGGGAAATCGACCGGAGCCTTTCCCCCCGCCCGTCGACGACGGACAGCGCGGCCGGACGCGCTCCCCCGGCCCCTCCCCTGAAGCGGACAAGGCACCGGTAGGTTCCGGCGGCGAGAGGCCGGCCGATCCGGACATCGAAGGCCTCGTCCTTCCTCTGGCTCCCCGACCAGGCCGCGGCCGCGCCCTTCGACAGCCCGTCGGCGTATTCGATTTCCGCCCAGCGGGCCGGGAACCCCTCTCCTTCCGCCGCCCGCGCCGGCCCGGCGACGAAAATCGGGTCGTTCCAGAGGTACACGGACGACATGGCGTCCTTGCCCCGGAAAACGAGCTTGTCGGCGTTCTGGACGGCGATGTAATCGAAAATGTCCGGGTTGATGTGGTCGCGGCGGAGGAGCGAGGGCGACCCGACGAGCCAGACGCGGCGCCCGGGGTTCCCTTCGAGGACCTCCCTCAAGCCGTCGAGCGTGTTGATCCATCGGGCTCCGACATAAAAATCGCGCCAGGTCCCGTCGGCCGTCCTCTCCCAGGCGTCCCATGTCCCCGGCCCGCCCGACCAGAGCCAGTAGTCCACCCGCCCCGTGTAGATTTTTTGAAAGACGACATGGATGGCGACGACGAGATCGTCGTCCCGGAGGAAATGCCGGGCATATTCGCCGGCCCCCCGGTGGTCATAATGCTCGAACCGGCCCGACCGGGTGATGATGTCGGCCGTGATCGGGTCGCCGTAGCGGCGATGGACGATCGCGGCCAGTTTTTTCGGCCCGGCGCCCTCGACCAATCCGAAGACGAGGCCCAGGAAAACGAGAGTCGCCGCCCCGGCCGCGGCCTTCGGCTTGCGAAGGCCCAGGGCGGGCAGGAGGAGGCCCCCGACGAACGTCCGCGAGAAAGCCTGGAGGGCGGCCAGAAAGAGGAGGATGAAGACCGGATGGAGCTGGGTCAGGTAGCGCGGCTGGATGTGGGTTCGAAAAAAGGCGAAGAAGAACAGGGGAAAGACGAGGCAGAGGTTGAGGTAGAGCCAGGGCTCGGCCCGGCCCGGTTCGCCGTCCCTCCTTCGGACATACGCCTCCAGACACAGAAACATCCCGGCCAGCACCGCCAGGCTCATCCAGGGGAAGCTGCGGAAAAACTCCTTGAAGTAATCCAGCGAGAAGCCGCCGAAGAAATATCGGATCATCCCCCCCAGACTCTTGTCGTCCTTGAAATAGACGTAGCCGACTTTCCAGAAGAAATACTCGTGAAGCTGGAGGGCGAGCGAGGCCGCGGCCACGAGGCCGGCGCTCACGAGGACGTCCTTCCTGAAAAACCGCTTCGCCCCCCGGATGAGGAACAGGGCGGCGTAGGCGAACACGACCCCCTGGCCGAGCTGATGGACCTGGGGCGTCAGGAGGAATAGAGCCGTGGCCCAGATCTTGTATTTCCGGACATCCTCGAAAAATCCCCGGTAAAAAAATACCAGGCTCAGGAAATAGAAGAGCATCAGGGGGGCAAAGTATAGGGCCAGCCGGGCGTACTCGACCTCCCAGACCGAGAGGGCGAGTATCCCCGCCCCCAGGAGGCCGACCGTCCGGCCGAAGAACCTCCGCCCGGCGTGATAAACGAGGGGGATGAGGGCTCCGATGCACAACACGGAGACGACCCGGAGGGTGGCCTCCCCGAGGCCGAAGACGAGGGAGAGGAAGGCCAGAACGTAGGTATAAAGGATGGCTTTGAAATAGACGTGCCCCGAAGGAAAGAGAGGGATCCCGTGCTTCAGAATTCCCTCCGCGGCCAAATAGTGGAAACCCTCGTCCATCCAGAGAGAAAGATAGCCGAGGTTCCGGAGAAGGAGGACGACCCAGGCGAGGAGGCCGGCGGCCAGGACGGCGAGGTCGGCCGTCCTCTTCGACCGCAGCAGACGCATCGGCCTCGTCATCCGGGGCCGTCGGCCGGGCCGCCGGCCCGGGAATCGACCCGGTCGACGGAGTAGATCCTGATGTCGTGGGTCTGAAAGTAGATCCGGGAAATCATCTCGGCCAGGAGGCCGGTCATGACGAAGAACACGCCCAGGATCATCAGGAAAATGCTGAAGAGAAGATTCCCGAGGTTCTCCCGGATGCTCCAGCCGAAGGCGTAGAAGCCGACGGTCAGGACAAGGGCGATGACGAACCCGACCCCCCCGAAGGCCAGGCCCAGGAGGCCGAAGATCTGGAGAGGCCGGTCGATGAAGCTGACCAGGAACTTGACCGTCAGGAGGTCGAAAAAAACCCGCCGGACGCGGGACAGCCCGTACTTGGACTTCCCTTTCTGCCGAACGATGTTCGAGATCGGGATCTCGGTGATCCGGACGCCCGTCCGGCTGATGAGGGCGGGGATGAAGCGGTGGAGCTCCCCGTAGAGGCGGAGACCGGAGATGGCCTGGCGGCGGTAGGCTTTGAAGGTCGTCCCGAAATCGTGGATGGCGACGCCCGACAGTTTCCGCATCATCCGGTTGGCCGCCCAGGAGGGAATTTTCCGGACGATGAGGTTGTCCTTGCGCTCCTTGCGCCAGCCGCTGACGATGTCGTATCCCTCGTCGATCTTGGCCAAGAACTGCGGGATCTCCTCGGGGTCGTGCTGGAGATCCCCGTCCATGGAGATGATGACTTCGCCCCGGGCGTGGTCGAAACCGGCCTGGAGCCCGGCCGTCTGGCCGAAGTTCCGGCGGAGCTTGACGACCCGGACGGCGGGGTCGCGGTCGTAAATCGCCTTGAGGAGGTCATACGTCCGGTCCGTGCTGCCGTCGTCGACGTAGATGATTTCGAACGTCTTTCCCAGCCGGTCGAGCACGGCCCGAAGCCGGCGGTGCATCTCCTCGACGTTCTCGGCCTCGTTGTAGAAGGGGACGACGAGGCTCAAATAAGGCCCGGAGGCTGTTTCCTTCATCTCCCGCTCATATCCCGCGAAAGTCCACGAGTTCGACTCCCAGGCCGCGGATGAACGCCGGCAGGCCGGGGTCGAGAAGGGCCGAAAGCTCCCTCTCGCGGAATCGGTTGATGTAATACGGACCGACCTCGCCCTCGGCGCTGAAGAGCTCCTCCGTCTGAAAACCCGGGTGGACCATGATTTCGGCCGTGCCCTCGCCGAGGCCTCCGAAGATCCGGCGCAGCCTCGCGACGGTCATCCGGCCGCTGTAAGATATACCATAAAACGCGTCGGGGTTCACGAGCCCGGCCTTTCGGACTTCCCCCTTCATCCGGGCGCAGCAGGCCGAAAGGAAAGCGGCCTTCAGGGATTGGCCGAGGCGGAGGGAGAGGCGGAATTCGCGGATGAAGCGGATCCGCCCGAATCCGTACTCCCGGGCCAGCTTGACGACGGCCCGAAAGACCGGAGGAAAGGCGTGGAGGTGCTTTTCACTGTCGAGATGGGTCAGGGCCAGCCCCGATGACAAGGCCTTCTCGATCTGGGCCCGCAGCTCTTTTTCGATCGTCCCGATTCCGACTTTCCCGGACGCGATCCGGCGGAGGAGAAGCCCCGGCCTGGCCGGGAATTTTCCGTCGGGCCCGACGAGGCCGGGAAGGTCTTCGGGTTTGGAGAGCGGCCTTCCCCGAACGAGGTTGAGGTGAACGCCGACGCCCAGCCGCGAGTTCTCCCCGGCCAAGACGACGGCTTCCTCGAAACCCGGGGTATTCGTCATCAGGGTCGCGCTCGTCAGGATCCCCTCGCGGTGGGCCCGGACGATGCCCTCGTTGACCGGGCGGCAAAGCCCGAAGTCGTCGGCGTTGACGATGGCTTTTTTCATGCGCGCCGTTCCCCCAGGCTACTCCTTTTCCCAACCTCATTCAAGGACGCACCCGACGTGTTCCGGCTCGTCTCCCCCCCCGACTCTCCCGGACGCTGACGCGTTTCGGGACTCCCCCGAGCCTTTCCCCCCGGCGGATGCTCCGGCTCTTGGCCTTGAGAATGGTCTTTTAGCCGCAAAACATCTACAATGAGCCGCATGTGCGGGATCTGCGGATTCGTGGACGGGGGCGGCCTCGACCCCGGAGCGCCGGCCCTCCTGAAGGCCATGACCGAGGCCATCGTCCACCGCGGCCCCGACGACGACGGCTATTACCTCGACGGCCGGGCGGCCCTGGGCATGCGCCGGCTGAGCATCATCGACCTCGTCACCGGGAAGCAGCCGATCGCCAACGAGGACAAGACCGTCTGGGTCGTCTACAACGGCGAAATCTTCAACTTCCCCGGACTCAAGAAGGACCTCCTCGCCCGGGGCCACGCCTTCTCGACCAACGCCGACACGGAGGTCATCGTCCACCTCTACGAGGACCTGGGCGACGATTTCGTCCACCGGCTCAACGGCATGTTCGCCGTCGCCCTCTGGGACGTCCGGCGTCAGCGCCTCGTCCTCGTCCGCGACCGGCTCGGCGTCAAGCCGCTCCACGTCGCCGAGGACCGCGGCCGGCTCTATTTCGCCTCCGAGATCAAGTCTCTTCTCGAGGCGCCGCTCCCCCGGGACATCGACTACGAGGCCATGGGCCAGTATTTCGCCTTCGAGTACGTCCCGGCCCCCCGGTCGATCTTCCGCGGCATCCGGAAGCTTCTCCCCGGCCAGATCCTGACCCACGAAGCCGGCCGGACCGAAACCCGGACCTACTGGGACGTCCGCTTCCCCGGACCCCGCGCCGTCGACCGGCGGTCCGAGGAGGACATCGCCGAGGAGGTCGCCGTCCGCCTCAAGGAATCGGTCCGGATGCGCCTCCTGAGCGACGTCCCCCTGGGCGTGTTCCTGAGCGGCGGGATCGACTCGAGCTCGGTCACGGCCCTGATGAGCGAGGTTTCCCCCGGGGCGGTCAAGACCTATTCCATCGGCTTTCGGGAGAAGACCTTCGATGAACTCGCGGCGGCCCGCTTCGTCGCCCGCCGGTTCGGGACCGAGCACCGCGAATTCGTCGTCGCCCCGAAGGAAGTCCGGGAGCTCACCCCCCTCCTCATGGGGTATCTCGACGAGCCTTTGGCCGACGCCTCGATCATCCCGACCTATATCATCTCCCGCCTCGCCCGGCGGTTCGTGACCGTCGCCCTGGCCGGAGACGGCGGAGACGAGCTCTTCGGCGGCTATGACACCTACAAGGCTTACAAGGTCGCCCGCTATTACCGGAAAGTCCCCCGTCCCGTCCGTCGGTCGATCGTCCGGCCGGCCGTCCAAAGCCTCCGGGCCTCGCCCCGCCGTCTCAGCTTCGAGTTCAAGGCCAAGAAATTCATCGCCGGGGCCGAATACCCGCCCGAGGTCGCCAACTTCATCTGGTGGGGAGCGTACCCGCCCGAACTCCGGGACAGGCTTTTCAGCCCCGGCCTCCGGGAGAGCATCGTCGGGGACCCTTACGCCCCGATCGCCTTCCACGCCGCCAACGCCGGCCAGGCCTCCGGACTCGACCGGATCTCCTACCTCGACCTCAAGCTCTACCTCCAGGACGACCTCCTCGTCAAAGTCGACCGGATGAGCATGGCCAATTCGCTCGAAATCCGGGTTCCCTTTCTCGACTACACCTTCGTCGAGTTCGCCGCCGGGATCCCCCACCGGCTCAAGCTCAAGGGCTTGGCCTCCAAGCACATCCTCAAACGGGCCATGGCCTCCCGCCTTCCGCCCGAAATCCTGGCCAAGAAAAAGATGGGGTTCGACATCCCCCTGGGCGTCTGGATCCGGGAGGATCTCCGCGATTTCATCCTCGAGACCCTGGCCCCGGCCCGGCTCCGCCGCCACGGCCTTTTCGACGAACGCTTTGTCGGCGGAATCCTGGAGGAGCACCTCCGCGGCTCTCACAATCACCGCCAGCTTCTCTGGCCCCTGGTCATCTTTCAGTCCTGGCACGACCATTATCTGGGATAGGAGACCCGGTGCGCGCCGCCCCCGATCCCCTTCGCCCGGTTCGGGTCGAGAAAAGGGCGGTCATCCGCTTTCTCCGCGGGGCCGGCCCGATGACCAAGGCTTATCTGCGGATCAAGCTCCGGATCTGCCCTCTCCTGCGGGCCGAAGCCTATTTCCCCGACCGGGGGGAGTTCGTCGACCTCGGCTGCGGAAACGGCCTCTTTCCGGCCATCCTCAAGCTCGGGGCCCCGGACCGCCGGATCCTCGGCCTCGACCTCGACGAGCGGAAAATCGCCTCGGCCAGGAAGGCCCTGGCCGGCGTCCCCGGTCTCGACTTCCGGGCCGGCGACGCCGCGGCCTTCGATTTTCCTCCGGCCGACGTCTATTCCCTCGTCGATGTCCTCTATCTTCTGTCCTTCGACACCCAGGACGCGGTCCTGGCCAAATGCCGGGACGCCCTCCGGCCGGGCGGACGCCTGATCATCAAGGAGATGGACACCCGACCCGGCTGGAAATATCTCTGGAACTTCATCCAGGAGACTATCGCCGTGAAGATCGTCGGGCTCACCCTCGGCCGTCGGTTTTACTTCCGCGGCCGCCGGGACACCCTTTCGCGCCTCCGGTCGCTCGGTCTCGAGGCCTCCGCCGTCCGGCTCGACCGCGGCTACGCCTATCCCCACATCTTGTATCTCGCCGGGAAAGATGGGATAAAATAGGCCGATGACCCTCTCGACCCTCGTCCGGACGGACTGCGCCCACTACCTCGGCGAAAAGCCCTGCCGCTTCAAGCGGGTCTGCGACCGCTGCCCGCATTTCAAGCCTTTCGGCCCGAAGCTTCTCGTCATCAAGTGCCGGGCCCAGGGAGACGTCCTCCGGACGACGCCGCTTTTGGCCGGGCTGAAGCGGCGCTTTCCCGGATCGTTCATCACCTGGGTCGTCGACCGGGAGAGCCTCGACCTCCTCCGCGACAATCCCTTGATCGACCGCCTCCTGCCCCTCGACCTCGAAACCGTCCTGGCCCTTCGAGCCCAGCGCTTCGACGCCGTCTATTCCCTCGACAAGGACCCCGGTCTCGACGCCCTGGCAAGCCTCGTTTCCAGTCCCCGAAAATTCGGTTTCGGGATGAACGAGCACGGCAGCCTGGCCGCCCTCGACCCGGCGGCCGCCTATGCCCTCCGCCTCGGCGTCGACGACGAGCTGAAATTCCGAACCAACCTCAAGACCTACCAGGAAATGATCTTCGAGGCCGCCGGGCTGGAATATGAAGGCGACGAATACGTCTTCGCCCTCAAGGACGAACATCGGGCCAAAGCCCGGGCCTTCTTCGCCAAACACCGCGTTCGCCGGGGCCGGCCGAACATCGGTCTCAACACCGGCGCCGGGGCCAAGTTCCTGACCAAGCAGTGGCCGAAAGCCCATTTCCTCAAGCTCATCGCCCTCCTCCGCCGGAGGCTGGGAGCCAACCTCTTCCTTCTCGGCGGGCCGCGGGAGAAAGCCTTCAACGCCGACCTCAAGCGGCGCTCGCCGGTCAAGATCCACGACACGGGGACCGGGAACTCCCTCCTCGAGTTCGCCGGCTTTCTGGCGGAAATGGATGTCGTCGTCGCCTCGGACACCCTGGCGATGCATCTCGCCCTCGCTCTGAAAAGGAAGACGGTCGTCCTTTTCGGGCCGACCGCGCCGGCTGAAATCGAGCTCTACGGCCGGGGGCGGAAGCTTTTCGCCGGGGCGGCCTGCGCCCCGTGCTATCGACAGGCCTGCCCCGAGCCCGTGTGCATGGAATCGATCGCCCCGGCCGATGTCCTGGCCGCGGTCGAGGAGGTCCTGGCTTCGTGACCGACGGACCTCGCCCGCCCCGGGTCGTGGCCATGATCCCGACCTACAACGAGGCCGAAAACATCGGCGATCTCGTCGCCGCGGTCCTCGCCCTGGCGCTCCCGGCCGATCTCCACGTCCTTGTCGCCGACGACGACTCCCCGGACGGAACGGGCCGGATCGTCGAGGCCATGGCCGCGGCCGACCCGCGCGTCCACGCCCTGGTCCGCCGGAAGCGCCGCGGCCGCGGGGCCGGCGGGATCGCCGGCTTCAAGGCCTCTCTCGCCCTGGGGGCGGACCTCGTCGTCGAGATGGACGGCGATTTCTCCCACCAGCCCCGGCACATTCCCGAGCTCCTCGCCGCCTCCGGAGGGGCCGACCTCGTCCTCGGCTCGCGTTTCGTCCCCGGCGGGAGGGACGCCGAACGGGGCCTCCACCGGCGGCTCATCACCCTGGTCGTTCGGACATATATCCGCCGCCTCTATCGCCTGCCCGTCCGGGACGTCTCCTCCGGATTCCGTTGCTTTCAACGCCGCGTCCTCGAGGCCGTGGACCTCGACGACCTCATCTCCGTCGGCCAATCCGTCGTCCTCGAGATTCTCTACAAGACCCATCTCCTCGGCTTCTCCATCCGCGAAGTCCCGATCGAGTTCGTCGACCGGAAGCGGGGCCGGACCAAGCTCGACTTCCTGGCCCTGCTCGAGACGCTCCTCATGGCCGTGAAGTTCAAAAAGCGGTACGCCGCTCCGCCTCGCCCCGGAAAGCCGCCGACGGGTCCTGGTTCGGCTCGCCCCCATATGTCCTTGCCATAGCGGCGGGCGTCCGAGCGCCCCCGGGCCTTTTCCCCGTCGGGGTTCATTCCGACGAAATCGTCGTGAGGAGCGACAAGGCGCTTACTGAGGAGTCAAGAGAAAAGGAAGGATCGAACTTGAAAACTCGGCGGCGGGCCCTTGGTCAGCATTTCCTCCGAAATCCCCGGATCCTCGAGCGGATCGTCCGGGCCGTCGACCCCGGTCCGATGGAGACGGTCGTCGAAATCGGCCCGGGACACGGGGCCCTGACCTTTCCCTTGGCCGAAAAAGCCCGCCTCGTCCTGGCCGTCGAGAAGGACCCCGCTCTCGTCCGGGAGCTCGAAGCCGGCCGCCCGGCGAGGGTGAAAATCATCGCCGGGGACGCCCTGGCCGTTCCTTTCCGGAAAATTCTCGAGGAAGCCGGAGCGCTTCCTCCGGTCAAGATCGCCGGCAACCTTCCTTATGCGATTTCCGGACCGTTCCTGGCCCGGTTCTGGGAGGAGCGGGCCCTGTTTTCCCGGGGGGTGTTTCTTCTCCAGAGAGAAGTCGCGGCCCGGGTCGCGGCCGGCCCGGGGTCCAAAGATTACGCCCCCTTGGGGATTCTCCTTCAGATCGCCTTCGACGTCGCGATCGCCCTCAAAATCTCCCCGGGATCTTTCGCCCCTCCGCCCAAGGTCGACTCGGCCCTCGCCGTTTTTTCCGCTCGGGACAAACCGTTGGTCGAAGTCGGAGACGAGAGGGCTTTTCGCCGCTTCCTCCGCGCCGCCTTCGCCCGCCGCCGGAAAACCCTGGCCAATAACTTGGCCGCGGTCGGGTTTCCCTGGGAAAAAACGGCCGAGATTCTCGGCCTCCTCGGCCGGCCGCCGTCGGCCAGGGCCGAAGAGATCGATATCCCGGGATGGGCGGCGGCCTTCGCCGCCTGGAGGCGTCTCTCTAGCGAATCGGGCCCCGGCTCGGAAGACGACGGGCGCTCCCCTCTGCCTCGAGAACGGAAGAGGACCCTTCCGCCGGCGAGGCGGACGGACGACTTTCATGGCCTTGGCCGTCGACGGCCGCGACCGTGTAGACGTAGGCGTCCTTCTTCTTGACGTTCGTGTCGAGAAAACGAAAGACGTCCCCCGCCGTGTGGCCGACGGCTTTCCACGGATTGGCCGTCCCGGCCTCCCGTCGATAAACGTTGTACCGGACGATGCCGTAGGCCTCGTTGGCCGGATTCGCCTCCCAGGAGACCTCGGTCACGTAGCGGGACAGGAACATGCTCTCATCGACGACGGTCCTCCAGCGGATGTCCAAGGGCGGAAAGATCCCGAGAATCTCGATCGAGCGGACCTCGCTCGCGGCCTGGCCGTCGTTGTCGACGACGGTCAATTTGACCTGGTAGACGCCGCGCTGTTCGAACGTATGGAAGACGACCCCCCCCGAGGCCGTCCCCCCGTCGCTGAACAGCCAGTCCCAGTGGACGATCCGTCCGTCGGGGTCGGTGGAACCGAAGCCGTCGAACTGGATCTCGACGGGGGCGAATCCGCCGGAGGGGGAATGGCTGAATCGGGCGACGGGCGGCTGGTTGATCCGGGGCGGGACGACGACGGAGTCTCCCGTCCTCTCGAAATAGACCTGGCCGGCGCCGTTCCAGACGAAATTCATCCGTCCTTGAGGATCGAAGCCGAAATCCATGTAGACCGCCCCGTCCGAATGGGGCACGAGGTTCATGTCCGACCATTCCCGGCCGCGGCCGAGCCGGTAATGGAGCGTCCCTCCCTCCCAGCTGCCCTCCTGCCAGAGGACGTAAACGGTGTTGTTTCTCTGGACGACGGCGGGCCAATGGGTGCCCGTCCAGTCGCTCATCTCGACGGGGGCCGAGAAGCCGCCGCCCGTCCCGCCCGAATAGAGGACTTGGGTGGCGCTGTCGTCGGGAAGGACCCGGCTCCAGGCGATGTGGGGAACGCCGCCGCCGTCCACGGCCACGCTGGGATGATGGTGGGCCAGGGGAAATTCCGTGAAAACCGGAGCCGGCGTGCTCCATCCCGCGTTCAGACCCGTGCCCCGATGGCAATAGACGACTTGATAATCATAGGTGCTTTCGGTGAAGACGGCGTAAACGACGCCGTTGTTGACGGCGATGTCGGGGAACTTCGACCGGAAGGACCTTTGGCTGATCGTCCGCACGGATTCCCAGGCGCCCCCGACCCGGGCCCGGGAATAAACCTCCCCGCCGTCGTGGGTGAACCAGACCAGGAAAAGATTCCCCGGGCCGTCCACGGCGATCCGGGGCTGCTCCGGTCGGGCCGTCGAAGCGACGTGCTCGACGCCGCTCCATGACTCGCCGGTCAGGGTCCTCAGCTTGATGCCGGACCCGATCTCCCCCCAGGCCGCATACAGCCGCCCCGAGGCGTCAAGACCGAGGGCGCAGGCTTGAAAGGTGTCGCAGGCCGCCGCGCCGCTGTTGCTGAGGTTGACCGGCGTCCTCCACTGGCCCGTCGCGGCCGGGCAGCGGGTGTAGAAGATGTCTCCGCTCGTGGGGCCGTAGGCTTGGAGCCAAACGACGTGGATATTGCCCTGCCCGTCGACGGCCATCCGCGGCCCCCAACAGTCCCCTTGGGTCGATATCCTGACCTTGGCCTCGGCCTCGAGGCCGAAGAGGATCTGGCAGACCGCCAGGAGGAAAACGATTTTTCCGGCCCGGCGGCGGGGCCGGGGGGAACCGCCGGAGGGATGATCAGCCGGTCTTGCCATCGGAATGACCTCCTCGCCATCCGGTCGGAAATTGTACCCATCCTCGGTCCGTCGGGCAATCACCGGCGGAGATGAACCGGGGGGTGATATCGCCCGCGTGATCCCCCGCCTTCGCCGGGGACTCGGGCCGGTTCGCCGTCCGGGCGATTGACTTCGTCTCGGGGAGTGGTGAATAATGAAGCCCCTTTCGTCCATGGGAAACCCTTCCAATCCGCGCCGGTCTTGGAGAGCGGCCGGGGCCGTTCTCCTCCTGGTCCTCGTCTCCTACGCCCTCGGGATTTTCCTCTTCGACCGCGATCTCATCGTCCACAAAAAAATCGACGCGGAGGGGGCCTCCGTCTACGCCAACGCCTCGGATCTCGCCGGCGCGGCGAAGTGGTCGGCCGTCGCTTTCGCCGCCCTGGCCGTCCTGGCGCTCGCCGGAGGAAAGACTTGGGCGGCCGCCAGGGGACGCGGCCTGGGGGAAGGCTTCGCCGGACAGGTCCGGACCTTGGCCCCCGCCCTTTTCCTGGTCTTCGGGCGCTTCGTCGAGGGCAAGGCCGTGAATTACATCGTCCCCCTTCCCCTCGCTCCGGCCCTGGCTTTCGGCGTCCTGCTCGCGGTCGTTTGCGGCAACGCCCGGTTCCATCGCGGCCTCCGGCTTGGGGATTTCGTCCGGCGGAGGCTGGGGCCTCCGGGGGCCGCCCGGAGGGAGAACGCGAAAACCGCCCTGCTCATCGCCGGGCTCGCTTCTCTCCTCGTCCATCTCCTGACCCTGAGCCCGTATTACCGCCGCTTTTCGAGCAACATGATTTTCCTTGGAGACGAGCCGAAATACCTTCGGATGGCCTATTCCCTGGCCAGCGACGGCGACGCGGACCTGACCGACGATTTCATCGGAGACGATCTCTTCGTCTATGAAATGTACCAGCAGGCCCGGGCCTCCGGGACGAGGCCGCTCGGGGATTATTCCGTGACCGGGCGCCGCGGCGGAATCTACCATTTTCACATGCCCGGGATTTCGGCTCTCATATGGCCGAGCCTCGTTCTCGACTTCAAGGCGTATCCGAGAGATATCCCCAACACCCAGCCCCTGATGTTCCTCCCGGCCAAAATGATCGTCACCCGCCTCTGGATGCTGGCCCACGCCTTGGGCTTCTTTTTCTGCCTGGCCCGCTTTTACGACCGGATGTTTCGCTCCCGATCCCTCCTGGCCGTTCTGCTCCTGGCCTTTCTGTTCGGGACGGCTTTCCCCGAATTCATGCTTCAAGTCTACCCGGAAACGGCGGCCGGTTTGTCCCTCTTCCTCGGCCTCAACGCCCTCTTCTTCCCTTTCCGGGGGACCTGGACAAACCGATTGGCCCTCGTCATCGGAATCGGGTCGCTGCCTTGGCTCCATCAGCGATTCGCCCCCCTGGCCGTCAGCCTCTACCTTCTCTTCCTCGTCCGGGCTCTCCGTTCCCGGGCCGGCCGGAGAGAGGCCTTGTCCGTCAGCCTCGGCTTGGCCCCCGCCGGGGCGGCTTATGCCTATTATTTCTACGCCATCACCGGAAGCCCCCTCCCCTGGAGCCTCTACAGCCTCTGGGGGACAAGCTACACCCGGGCGGCGATTTTTCCCTCCGGCTTTTTCGGCTACGTGTTCGACACGAGTTCCGGGCTGCTCGTCCTCTTTCCCGTATTCCTGTTCGCCCTGGCCGGCGTCTACTGGGGCCTCGCCCGCGAGCGGCCCGCGGCCTTGAAGCTCCTGGCCGTCATCCTCCCTTATTTTTTCCTCATCAGCATCACCCCCTGGCATGGCCTCTCCTGGGAAACGACCCGGATGAGCCTGATCCTTTTCCCCGTCTTTCTCGTTTTCGCCGGATTCACCTTGCGCGCCCTGGCCGAATCGGCCTCCTGGGCGCATCTCGTTTTTTACTCGGCCGCCGCGGCCTTTTTGATGGGGAACAAAGGCGGCCGGTTTTGGGAAATCAGCCTCGGAAACGTCCTCATTCTCCCCCATCAGGTCGGCTACATCATCCAATCCGCGGTCGTCCTGATCCTGTTTTTCCTGGCTCATTGGGGATTGGACCTCTGGGCGAAGAAATCGAAAGCCGTCCTTTCTCTGGACAAGCTCCGCGGCCGCATCCGCGAGCGGTCCGGGCCCTTCCTCAAGGCGGCGGCCGGCCCGGTCCCGCGCAAAGTGCTGGCCGGGTTGATGGCTGGCCTGCCCGGCCTGTATGCCGCGGTCTTCTTCAACAATTGGGGGGATAAAACCCTGTCCCCTTCCTATTTCAGGACTATGGCCATGGTCCGCCGGTCTCCCGAGGCCCGTCTCCATCCCCTCGACCGGCCGACGGCCGTCATCAAGCGATCAGACCCCGAATTCGTCGGGCTTTTCCGGCGGGAAGTCCTCTTCCAGCTGTGGCCCGGACGACAGCGAGAATCCGTCCGCCTCGGGCCGGCCTTTCTTCTCGAACGCTGCCCGGCGGGAGCCTATCGCCTCGACCTCGAGTTCGACGACGCGCCGCCCGAGCTGACCCATTTGTCCTTGGATTTCATGGGCGAAACCCGTCCCATCGAAGTGTCTCCCCGGACGGGCACGACATTCGTCTCGGCGACCTACTTGGCCTTCGAGGACATCTTCATCTCTCCCGAATTCGTCCTCCGGCACGCCGCACCGCTGTCGCGGCCCGTCCGAGCCAAGCTTCGCTTTTCCCCCCTGCCTTGTCTCGTTTTCGGCCGAGAGCTTATCGTCCTTCCGGGGGACGATATGTCCGCGGAGGCCGTGAGAGCCCGCGGGTCCCGGGCGGACATCGTCCTCACCGCCTACGCCCGAAAGGCGCTCTCCTCCTACGCCCTTCGTCTCGCCGGGGCCGACGGAGTCGAGATGGGAAGCGCCGCGGCCGTTTTCCCGGCCGGCGGAAAGCGGAGACTCCTCATCCCCGGGGACGCTCTCCCTCCGGCGGACGGATCCGCTGTCCTCTCGGTTTTCGACGGGACCGGACGTTCTCTGAGCGGCCGCGGCGCCTGGCGGTTCTCCTCGAGCCTCGCCGTCCTCCCGGCCCGGCCGATTTCTTGAACGACCGGGGGGTTTGTACTATAGTTTTTCCGTTCCCATGAAGGTCAATAAACGGGCGATCCTCCCGGCCCTGGCCTTGACGGCCGCTTCGGCCGCGGCGGCCGACCGCCTCTCTTTCAACAGACCCGAATTCGACGAACATCGCCGCCTCGTCTCGATCGCCCGGGAGGGCGAAGGCCGTTTTTTCCTTTTCCTCGGAGATCCCGCGGCCCCCGAGAGCGAGGCGAAGCCGCTGGCTCTCGGCCCTGGGGCCGGTCTTCCCGTCCTCAAGAAAGACGTTCTCGGCCGGCTGTGGGCGGTCTGGATCGAGGCCGAAGCCGGACATTCCAGACTCGCCGCGGCTTCCGTCCCGGACGGATTCGAAACGCCCGACTTCTTTCCCTGCCCGGCCGATCCCTTGGGGCCTTGGGATTGCGGCTTCGACGCCGGCCGCGGCCTCTGGCTGGTCTGGGTCGAAGAGACGGGACGGCGTCGCTTCCTTCGCGTCCGGGACACCGCCTCGGGTCGGTCCTGGACGATCTCGTCCGGATCCGATGAGGCGAACGCTCCCTGTTTTCTCCGGGATGCCCGCGGGCACCTGTGGGTTTTCTGGACGGCCGCCGGACCGGGGAGGGAGCAGGTTTTCGGAAGCCGGTTCGACGGGTCGTCCTGGTCGAGGGAAACCCGCCTTTCCGTCGACCAGGACGGGCCGAATATCTCTCCGGCCGCGGCGGCCGACCGGGAAGGAAACGTCTGGCTCGCCTGGTCGGGATACGATGGGGCCGATTACGAAATCCTGGTCCGCCGATGGGACGGTCGGAGGTGGCTTCCGACGGCCATGGTGACGTCCGATGACCGGGCCAACGACGTTTTTCCCCGCCTCGACGCGGCCTTCGGGATTATCCCCGTCGTCTCCTGGGTCCGGCATGCGCCCGAAGGCCGCCGGGCCATGATCCGGAGCGGCGGGGAGCTCGGCTGGGGGGAGGTCGTCGACCTCGCCCCGCTCGCCGTCGAGCGGCCTTTCGTTCCCCTGGCCGTTCAAGACGACCTCGCCGGACTGGCCTTCGCCGACCGGGGCTCAATCCGCCGGGAGTGGCGTTTTCTTCCGGAGCTCGCCCCGCCCGGCCGAGGGCGGAAACGGCTTCCGCTCCTGCCGGCCGCGGCGGCCCGCGGCGACATCCCCGCCCGGGCCGGGCCGATCTACAATCCTTCCCTGGAAGAATGGCGGTTCATCGCCTTCGGCGACAGCATCACCTACGGCATTTGCGACGAGGACCGGAGCGGCGACCCGGAAGATTACATCCCCGAAAAATCCTATCCCCCCCGGCTCGAATCCCTCCTCGCCCTCCGCTTCGGCCCCCACGAGGTCGTCAACGCCGGCGTGCCCGGGGAAAGCACGATTCAAGGCCTCTCCCGGGTCGACGCCCTCATCGGCCGGTCCTCGGCCCGCTACATCCTCATCCTCGAGGGGACGAACGACATCATCTGGAATTGGTATTCCCTGGACACGACATCGTTCAACCTGGAGGAGATGCTCCGGAAAAGCCTCGAGCACGGGATGCTGCCCGCCCTGGCCACGACGACGCCCCGTTTCGACCACAACGCCGACTGGCCCCGCCAGTCCCTCCTGAACGACCGGATCCGCCAGCTGGCCGTTCTCCGGTCCGTTCCCCTGGCCGACCTCTACCAGGATTTCGCCTCCTTCCCCGAGGCCGCGGGAGGCGTGACCTCGCTCATCTGCTGGGGCGAAGACCGTCTCCATCCGAACGAAAAAGGCTATCAGTTCATGGCCGAGAAATGGTTCGAGCGCATCCTGGCCTTTCCCTTCCCGCCCGCCGAGACGCGCATCCGGCGGGCGACCGACAAGATCCTCTTTGTCCGGACCTCGGGAAACCTCATCGAATGGCGGGACAGCCCCAAGATCGCCGATTCGGGCCGAATCCAGGAATACCGGATCTACCGGAAAAAGAAGGCCGATCCCGCCTCCGCCTTCAAGCTCTTGACGACGGTCGCCGGCCGGCTTTCCTTCTTCGACAGGGACATCTCGCCCTCCGAAACCTATGTCTACCTGATTTCGACGGTCGTCCTCGCCGGCATGGAAGGGCCGGCTTCGTCCCCCTTGACCCGGTAAGAATGTTGTCTCTCCGGCCGTTCGCCTGCCCTCCGCCCCGGAAAAAAGTGGGGAGGAGGTCCGGGTTGATATGGGGGACGGCGGCGCTGGCCGGAGCCGCGATGCTCCTTCGATGCGGAGCGGAGCCTGGGCCGGCTCCCTCGGCGGCCGGCCCGGACGAGATCGTCGCCTATCACCGCCTTCGGGTGGAGTTCTCGACGACCTCGGACTGGTCGAGACTCGAGATTCTTCCCCCGCCCGGCGTTCTCGCCGCCAGGGTCATGGGCTTTTCGGGCCGCGAGGCCGGGACCTCGATGGCCTCCGGCATCCTGGCCCTTCACCAATCCTTCGAGGACGCCCGGGCCGCCCGGGCGATGTTCATGAAGGCCGAATACGCCCTCGCTCCCGAGGCGGCCGACGGGACGATGGAATTCCTCCTGAAAAGAGGGGCGATCAACGCCAGCCGGGTCCGGGTTTTTCAGGTCGCAGAGGCCGGGGAAAAGGTCCTCTTCCAGAAGGACCATCGGTCCGTGGACGAGAAAGACACGGACAACAATCCCCTGGCCTTCTCCGTCGAGATGGCCTCCCTGAAAGCCTCCCCCCCGCTCCGCTCCCGGGTCGGATTCGGAGCCGGGAGCATCCGGTGGGAGTTCTACGATCCCGGCGAGGCCGCCGGCGCCGGCCGGTCCCCCGAGGAAAAGCCAGGGGCGTATCTCCGGTCGGCCAAGAGCCGCGGCAGCCGGGGGATCTTTTTCCCCTGGCCCGGGTTCGCCGGTGATTCCGCCCGGATCCTGGAAGGCCTTCTCGAGGCCGCGGCCGGGGAAGAGATCGAGATCGCGGTCTTTTTTCGGACGCCCGGAAACTCCGGAGGACGTCCTCCCGAAGACGTTCCGTTCCTCGACGGCCTGACCGCGGTCCTCGATCGGTTCGGCGGCCATCCCGCCTTTTTCAGGTTGGACGGCCGGCCGTTCGTCGTCGTCCTGGCGACCGACGAGTCCGCCAGGAGGGCTTGGGGCCGGATCGCCTCCGATTTATCGGCCCGCGGAAGGCCGGTCGTGCTCCTGGCCGTGGGTTTGCGCCTGGAGGAGCTGGAAACTTATTTCGATCCCGACGAGGCCAGGATCTTTCCCTATCCCGGCGAGGTCAGAATCGGCCTGGATTACGCCTCGAACGTCCGCCACCACGCGCTTCTCCGGGATGAGGACTCCCCTCCGATCTGGATGGCCTTCCGCGAGCCGCGCTTCGCGGGCCGGAAGGGCCGGAACCTGCTCGTCTGGGACCTTGCGTTCTGACCCGCGGCCGGCCGCCTTGACACGGAAACCGGCTCCGGGTAATTTTCCTTGACAGGACCGAAACCTTGAAAATCGGAAAGATCGCCGACCTCCCCGTCGGGCGGCTGTTGGCCGTCGACCTCTTCGTCCTGTCCGTCCTCTTCCAGGTTTTCCTCGTCACCCGGCTGGCCGTCTTGTACCACGTCCTCAAGGCCGTCTTCTTCACCCTCCTTCTTCTCCTCGCCCTCGGCCTCATCCGATTGGCCCGCCGCGAAAAGCTGCTTCTCCTCGGCCTCGTTGCCCTCGTCGCCGTCCGGCTCCCTTACTACGCCCACCCGACGAGTCTGCTTTTCAGTTCGGACAACGCCCTGGAAGCCCTTCAGCCGCTCGAAATCCAGGACGCCAAGGCCGCCCCGTTCTTCCTCCTCGACTCCAGCGGGCACAACGGCACCCTGAAGTATCTCTGCGTCGCCTTCCTCTGGGATGTCCTGGGGACCGACTTCCTGACCTTCCTCCTCTTTCAGCTTCTCATCTACGGCGGGTTCCTCGTTCTCCTCTACGACCTTCTCCGCCGGATATTCGACGAGAGAACCGTTCTCCTTCTCGTCCTGACTCAATTCGCCTTTATCGAAGTCCTGTTCGACTACTCCCTGTTCCTCCGGGCCGCCCCGTACCTGGAGATGCTGTTCTTCTTCGTCCTCGGCCTCCGCCTCTTCGATTTCACCTTCCGCGATCCCCGCCGGGTCTTCGCCGCCGTTTATTTCTTCATGATCGCCTTTTATCTCCACAGCCTGGCCGTCTTCCTGATCGTTCCCGGCGTCTTGACGGCCGTCCTGTACGCGGCCAAAGGCCGGTCCCTGCTCCGGGCCGTGGCCGGGATTCTCGCCGGAGCCGTCGCCGGCCTCGGCCACCTGTTCTATTACAAGCTCTTCTACCCCCCGCCCCCTCCCTCGACCTGGTATAAAATTCATTTCTTCCCCCTGGCCGATTTCTCCCTCGAGCGGCTTCCGGCCTATCTGGCCCAAATCGGACGGGATTTCTGGATCTCCTTCCACCACATCCTGAGCTACGAATTCACCTACAACTACGGGAAATGGGACGGCTTCGATTTTTACTTCTCGTCCCGGCCGGTGAAAACGCTCCTCTACGCCCTCGACCGGACGTTCCTCTATCTCGCCCTGGCCGTCCTGGCCGCTGCCCTCGTCCTGGCCGCGGCCAGGATCGTCCGCCGCCGCGTCTTCGAGACGGCGGCCCGGGATTGGATTTATCCCTTCCTCTGGCTTCTCGTCCTCGTCCTCATCGGCAAGTTTTTCATTCTCAGCCCGAGCCCGTACTACGAGCCGCGCCACAATATCGACCTGGCTTTCCTTCTCGTCCTGGCCTTCGTCATCGTCGGCGACGCCGTCCTGAAGGCCCCCAAGGTCCTCTCGGCCAAATCCCTGGCCGTCATCGGGCTGAGCACCCTCTTCGCCGCCCCCCACTACTTCACGTTCCTCAAGGTCGCGGCCTTCAAGCAGCGCTCCTACGAGATCCTCATGCCGGCCCTTGAGGCCAACGGGATCCGCTATCTCAACACGGACTTCAGTCTGGCCTACATCATCCACTTTCTCTCCGGCCGCAAGATCAAGGTTACCGATTCCGTCGGCCCGACGACCATCGATTTCTTCTATTACTGGATGCGGGAGGAGCTCGAGGCCGTTCCCGAGGAGCGGATGGCCTATATCTTCCTGACGGACAAGTACCCCTGGGAGGAATACCTCCTGGACGACACCCGGAGGCGGATGAACGGCGTCCTGACGCGATTGAAAGACCGGGGCATCCCCTACCGCATTTACGACCTCAAATGGTATCTCCTCGTCGTCCCCGGACCGAGCCGTTTCCGGGATGTGCCGGAGAGGCCCGGCCCCGCCCCATGAAGCTTTCGATCGTCATCCCCGTTTACAACGAAGAGGAGCGCGTCGGACCGGCCGTCGAGGCCCTGAACGCCTCCCTCCCCCTGCCGGACGCCGCGGCCGAGGTCGTCTTCGTCGACGACGGCAGCACCGACCGGACGCAAGCGGTCCTCGCCTCCGCCCCGGCCCGGTTTCCCTTCGCCGTCCACGCCTACCGGCCGAACCGGGGCAAAGGCTACGCCTTGAAGACGGGCGTCCTGAGGACGACCGGGGACTACATCCTCTTCCTCGACGTCGACATGTCGACCCCCTTGACCGAGCTCGAGAAATTCCGCCCGGCCATGGCCCGGGGAGCCCCGGTCATCATCGGCAGTCGGAAAACGGCCGGATCCAGGATCGTCAAGGGCCAGTCCGCTTTCCGGCGGAAACTGGGCGAGGGCTTTTCTTTCCTCTCGAACCTCCTCCTCGTCCCGGGCATCACCGATTTCACCTGCGGCTTCAAGGTCTTCCGCGGCGACGCCGGCCGGCGGATCTTCGCCGCCCAGCGGATCGAACGGTGGGGCTTCGATGCCGAGATCATCTTTCTGGCCGGGAAATACGGCTACCCCGTCACCGAGATTCCCGTCTCCTGGACGAACGACGAACGGACGAAGGTCCGGCTTGGGAAAGACGTCCTCCGCTCCCTGTCCGATCTCTTGAGGATCCGCGGAAACGACCTGGCCGGCAAATACTGACTCGCGGGCTTGGCCGGACGGGCGATCTTGGCTACAATACGGCCCATGACGAGGCTCGATTACTACCGTCGCCTGTGGAAGATCTTCCGCGGCTACCGGGGAAAGCGAACCCGTCTGTCCTACCTCCCCGTCCGTCTCTGGGTCGAGCCGACGAGCGTCTGCAACCTCCGCTGCCTCATGTGCCCCAACAAGGATCTCCCCAGGGAGCAGAAGGGATTCATGGATTTCGGCCTGTTCCGGAAGATCATCGACGAGGCCAAGGATTTCATCTTCGACGTCCATCTCCTCCACCGGGGGGAGTCCCTGCTTCACCCCGATTTCTTCCGGATGGTCCGCTACGCCCGGGAGGCGGGGATCTCGACCCGCTTCCACACCAACGGGACGCTCCTCGACGAGGACAAAAGCCGGCGGCTCATCGAGGCCGGCCTCGACCAGTTCGCCCTCTCCTTCGACGGCTTCGACGCCCCGAGCTACGAATCCATCCGGGTCAACGCCAAGTTCGAGGCGACGATCTCCAACATCCGGCGTTTCCTTGAGATCAAGAGGGAGATGGGGGCGAAGCGCCCTTCGACGACGATCGAGCTCATCCATTTTCCGAACGTCTTCGCCAAAGGGAGCCGGCCGAAACGCCGGGCCTTTCTCGAGCGATTCCGCGGGCTCCCCCTCGATCATGTCCATGTCAAGGAGCTCCACAATTGGGCCGGCCAGGCCGGGCCGGCCGGCGCTCGGGGCGGCTACTCCGCCTGCACGTTCCTCTGGCATGCCCTGATCATCTTTTGGGACGGATCGGTCCTCCCCTGCACCCAGGACTTCTTCGGATATTACCCCCTCGGGAACGTCAAGGAGGATTCGATCCGGACGATCTGGAACAACGAAAGAATGATCCGTCTGCGGACGAAGATCCTGGCCCGGGACGTCGCCGACCTGGAAACGTGCGGCCGGTGCGATCGTCTCCGGCGACCCCGGATTTTCGGAATCCCCCGGGAATATCTCGGCCGGGCCCTCCTTAAAAAAATGAACTGAACCTCGCGGCGAGGGCGGCCGCCCGTTTGTCACTCAAGCCCGCCTGTGTTATAAAATCCGGCGTGAGGACCGAAGGATGCTGAGAGCGGCCGGCCGGAGGAACGTTCTCCCGGCCGTGGCGGCGGCCGTCGGTCTTCTCTTCCCGGCGGTCTCCGGCCGGGCCGAGGAAAAGCCCCGGCCTGCGCCGACGTACCTCGGCCTCAGCCTCGCCGTCCGACACGTCTCGGACGAGGTTTTCGAGGAGGTCTATGGCCCTTCCGGGACGATCCTCGGCCTGACCGCCTCCCAGGGCTTCTTCGGCGCCCAAAACTTCGAACTTTCGGCCGTGATCGACATCCGCCGGATGAGGCGCGATGGCCTTTCAACGGTCAGCGGGGTCGAAACGAGGTTCGGTTTGACGCCGCTGAGCCTCGGCCTGGAAGGAGCTCTCGTCCGGGGCGTCGCCGTCCTCTGGCTGGGTCTGGGCGGCGACCTCGCCTTTTATCGGGAGGAAAGCGGCCTGGGGACGACGTCCGGTTCGACCCTGGGGTTCCACATCGCCGGCGGCCTGGCCCTTCATCCCTGGAAAACCGTCCCCGTCCGGTTCAAGCTCTTCCTCCGTTGGACCAAGGCCGGGACGACGGAAAACGGGATTCCCGCCGAACTCGGGGGTCCGGAGTACGGGCTGGGCGTCCTCTACGGCTTCCGCCTGCTCTGACCGGCGGGCCTCGTCCCGATCGGTCCTCGCCCTCTATACAAACCCGGGAGGCCGTGCTAGAATACCACGCCATCGGCGCCGGGCTTGATCTTCTGCGGGCCGAAGCGCCTCATTGCCGCCGCGGCGGTGAGCAAGATTTCGAACGGAGGTCAGTTTGAAGAAAAGCATATCGTGGCTCCCGCTCCTCCTGGCGGCGTCGGCCGCTCTCGGCGCCCAAACGGCCCA
>Ga0194112_10003164_pt1 | contig 23079 bp, 2 predicted proteins | sample TA2MahC400mmetaG_FD_146191 | JGI IMG/M metagenome (GOLD analysis project Ga0194112, IMG submission 146191) | Freshwater microbial communities from Lake Tanganyika, Tanzania - TA2015016 Mahale Deep Cast 400m | ecosystem: Environmental > Aquatic > Freshwater > Lake | place: Tanzania: Lake... | reverse complement strand
ACCATGTTGCCGCCGGCTGAGCCGTCGCCGGTGGGCAGGTCCGTCAGGTCGCTGTAAACGTATCCGCGGTCGCCGCCCCCGGGGCGGGCCTCGCCGTCAAAGCGGTGGCCCGTCAGGTCCAGGAGCGTGCCGGCGCCCGAGATCGTAACCTTGACCCAGGTGTCCATCGCCGCCCCGTCGGGCAGCGTGATGGTCATCGTCGCGGTTCCCGAGCCGCCGATGCTCACGGCGATGGCGTGCCCGACCTGCTCAACGCCGCCGGGGAAGGTTACGGCCTGGACCAGCACGTCGGCGGGGTCGAAAGTGACGGCCTCGCTGAAACTGATTTCGACGGTGCGCACGCCGATGCCTGAGGGTTCTATGCCGCTGGCGCCGCGGCCGGCGGGTCCGTTCAGGCGCACGGCGGTCGCCCGCGGGAACTCGTTGTCGGCGATCGTGACGGTCGCCGAGGCGGAGGCGCCTACGCCGTACGTCGGCCTGGTGGCCAGAAGGGTCAGGATGACTGTCTCGTCGGCCTCGTTGGCCGTGTCGTCGGCGGGCGTGACGTCGAGGGTCACGGTCGCCTGGCCGGATGAGAAAGCGACGGAGCCGGTCAGCGTGGTCTGAAGGTCGGCGGCCGACGCCGTGCCGCCCACCGTGTAGTACACCGTGAGGGCCGGCAAGAGGTTGCCGGTGCGGGTGAAGGTGAACGTCCCCTTGTTGCGGCCGGCCTCGGCGGCGTTAGGGTCGGTGGCCTGGATGGTGATGGTTGCATCGGGCGTCGGGAAGAACGGCGAGAGTCGCGACGCCGGGATGGGCCGCTCGTAGGCGCCGTCGGGCAGTTGCCAGCCGACGGCTAAGTTGTCACCGCCCGTGCCGTCTTTCTGGAGGGCCTCGATGTAGTAGCGCTGGCCGGCCTGGAGATAGATGGCTGCCGACTTCTGCTGCGAATACTTGGACCACTGCTTGTTGCTCGTGTAGCCGGGCACATAAGCAATGCGGACGGCGCCGGCGGGGTCTTCGCCCGCTGCGTTGAACCAGAGTTCGGAGTTGTCGTCGCTGGCGATCCAGAAGCAGTAGTTGCCGGTCTGCGGGGCGGTAACGTAGCCGCGAACGCGGGTGCCGTAGTTGTCGGTAACGCTGGTGGGCATTTCGAAGGCGGTGCGCTCCTCGCGGCCATTCACGGGAAGCGTGAAGTTCAGCGTGTCGTTCTTCAGGTCGGTGATCGTGGTGCCGGACCCGAGGCCGGTCCACCACTCGCGCAGGATCGTGCCCGTCCCCTTAGGGATGTACGTGAAGGTCTTCGATGAGCCGGGCAGCAGGGTGTAACCCGACGCGCCCAGGACGTCGTGAACGGCCAGCGTGAAGGTGGTGTTAAAGGGGAGTTCTGCGCCAAGCGTCAGGGTGACGGTTGCGCCGTCGGCCCCGAGCGTCGCGGCAGAAACGGCCACGGACTGACCGGACCCGTAAGTGACGGCGTAGTTGGCCGCGGTCTCGGCCGAGTCGCGCTGGACCGCTTCCGTAAAGACGACGGCGACGCTCGTGCGGGTGGGCGCGTCGGCGGAGACCAGGGTCACGATGCGCGCCAGCGCCGCGGGTGTGCCTAAGGCGCTGGCGATGCCGTCGGCGTTCACGGCCAGGACCTGGTAGGCGTAGGTGACGGCCGGTGCAATCTCGGTCGTGTCGATGTACGACAGCGCGGCCGAGGATCCCACGAGCGCCCCGTTGCGGTAAACATCGTAGCGGGCGACGCCCGTCTCGGGGTCGGCGGAGGCCGCCCACGCCAGGTCAATGCGGGCGACCGAGGCGGGGGCGGCCGTGAGGCCCTGCGGCACGGACGGCGGCGTGAGGTCGGCCTCTGTGTTGGCGGCCCCCGGGCTGCCGCCCGCGCGGCCGACCGTCCAGTTGGCCACGTCGTTGCCGTAGTCGGCGGGCGCGCGGCGAATGAGCGACGGCCCGTGTCCGTCGGGCCACTCGGGCCAGGGCGGCGCATCGTTGTACGTTACGCGGTCGGCGCGGACGTAAGGCACGTAGCCGCCAGGCTGGGGCTCGCCCGGCCTGGAGAGTTCCACCGTCTCGCCGTCGTTGTCCAGCGCGCCAGAGTAGGGGCCGTATATCTCCACGGAGGGGGCGATGCCGTACTTGGTGCGGAACGCGGCGGGGTCCGTCTTGACCACCAGCGCGTATCCGCCGGCGGGGATCGACGCGCCCGCCGGGAAGGTAAACGCCACGCCATCGGTGAACTGCCACGTGTTCAACGGATTCGCGGGGTCGTAGAGGAGGACCGGCTGGGTGCTAATGTTGAGGAGTTCGATAAACTCATCGCCGTCGGCTGCCGGGTTGTACATGATTTCGCTGACGACCACGGGGCCGACAGCCGGAGCCGCGTTGGCAGCGCCGCGCGTCTGGGCGGAAGACGCAACGAAGTCCTTGCCGCCGGTGGACTTGACGTAGCAGATGAAGGTCACGTCCTTGTCGGCGGCGCCGAAGTCCTGGGCCTCGCGGTATCCCCCAAGGACGCCGGCGGCGGGCGAGTACGTAAGATAAACCGTCTCGCCCAGTTCGCTCAGGGCGAAGGCCGTGGCGCAGCCGGGGTCGGCAGGGTTGCCGAAGTTGTCGTGTTCCGTCAGGACGAGGTACCCGCCGGCCGGGATGACCGTGCCGGGGACGATGCGGTACTTCATGAGGTCGGCGGCGGAGTCGCTGACGTACCAGCCGCCCACGTCAACGGGGTCGGGGGAGTTGTTCAGGAACTCAATCCAGTCGCCCGGGTCGTCGGCGTCCTGGTGGGTGAGGACCTCGCTTATGACGATCGTGCCGGGGTTGTAGCCGGGGTCGGCCTGGCCGGGCGCGCCGTCGGCAAGCATGCTTGCGCGCCAGCCGTCCTTGTCGCCCCACAGCCCGGCGTCCTGGGAGGCGTTGCGGACGACCAGAGAGAAGCCTTCGCCGTCGGTGTGGCCGTACCAACTGTCGCTGTAGGAGAAGTCGAGGATGGCGCCGGACCAGGGGCTTTCAAGGCGCAGTCGCTCGCCGCCGTGGGCGAGGGACGTGCCGCCGGCGAACTCGCCGGCGATGCGGAGGCCAGCCGTCGAGTAGCGAAGCGCAAAGGCCGCCTGATTCATGACGACGAGCACGCCCTCGCCGGGCGCCAGCGACATCGCCGGGAAGGTGAAGTCGATGCCGTCGGTGAATCGCACGCCCGCCAGGTCGAGCGTCTCGAAGCCGACGTTCCGAAGTTCGATGAACTGGAAATCATCGTCGATGTACGTTCCGGCGCCCTCGGCCGGCGAGGGGTCGCGCGGATGATACATCAGTTCCGTGATGCGCAGGGCCTGCGACGGGTCGGCGTCGGGCAGCCCGGCAACGAACTGGACGGCGTCGGACCAGTGGCTCCAGCGGCCGGTGAAGTCTTTCATGCGGACGCGGACGCGGTACGTGCGACCGGCCTGGGCTGCCCCGCCCGGTACCGTCACGTCGGGGTTGAACTCGGGCAGTTCGCCGCTCTGCCAGGCGGCGTTGATTTCGTAAACGTTGGGGGCCGAGGGGTCGTAGTTCGGGTTGGACGGGTCGGTGACCTCGGCGATGCGCCACTCGATGGCGGCAAGTGCGCTCGTGCCGCTGTAGTCCGAGGCGTGGAAGGTAAGGCGGTTCACGGGATGCCCGTCGGGGCCGGTGTATGCGATGGTGGGCGTGTCCGGGATGGTGCCGTCGGCGGTTATGTTGGCGTCGATCCACGCGCCGCGCGAGACGACGTAGTTCTTCATCTTCTGGACCATGCCGGCGAAGCCGCCCGGCGCGGGAATGACGATGCTGGGGGGGTTGCCCGCGTAGAAGAGCCCCTGGCCGGCCTTGCTGGTGTTCACGTAGCGGGTGTCCACCATGAGGGGGTTGTAGTCCCACCTGGCGCGGTCTGCGCCGACGATGGAGAGGCCGCCGCCCGGGTCGTGGATGAAGGCGGCCGTCTCGTCAATCAACTGCCAGGCCTGGTCGGTGTTGTAGAGGAGGTCGCGGATTTCGCGCATCCGGTTCTGGTAATCCACGATGAACGCGGCGTGCGTCTGCGACCCGACGGGCGTAAGGAGGTATTTCTTGAAGGGTTCCTCGCCGTTCCCGTACATGTTGTCGGCCCACGTGAGGTCCAGGTCCCAGGGGTGGACCGACCACTTGCCGGTCACGGGGTCGTGGTAGTAGAAGTAGTTCTTGCCGTAGCCGACGTCGCCGTGGTGGATGGCGTCGACGATGGCGCGGTAGGAGTAGTAACTTTCGAGGTCCAGGTTCTGCCGCCACCACTCGTCGGTGGGCGGGGTCGTGGTGTTCTTGTAGGCGTTAGTGAACGCCAGGAGGTCCGAGTTGTCGACGGGCTGGGTGGGTCCCTGGTTATTGCTCATGCCGCCGCCGGGTCCGGTGTCGGCGTCGCCGCCGTCCATTTTGTAGAAGTTGCCGTCGGCCAGGCCGTGCTCGTCGAGGAATCGGCCGTCCTCCTGCTCGATGGCCAGGTAGAGGCCCCAGAAATCTCCGTCGTACTGGGTGGGTCCCTGCTCGGCGGCGTCGTCAATCACGCGGAACTGGACGAAGTTCGTGTTGAAGGACTCGACGCCCGCGAGGTCGAAGAGGCGCGAGCCGACGGACTCGAACAGGCCCTGCTCGCCGCGGTGCCAGTAGTTGCCCTGCTGGATGTTGGCGCCGAGGTTGAGTTTGGTCCACTTGGTGTCGTACTTCCGGCCGTAATCGTCGCGGGCCTGGAACTCGTGGCCGCGGTTGAGGTCGAACTTCCACATGTTCTTGCCCATGGCGTATCGCCACACGCCGCCGCGCGCGCGGAAGTGGATGGCGTCGTACACCACGCCGTCGTAAATGAGCGTGCCGCTCCACTTGTAGAGGTCGCCCAGGTACTTGTTGGTGCCGGCCTCGCCGCCGTACTGGGCGTCCATGACGGAATCGTGCGTCGTAAGGAGTTGATAGACGGGCAGGCTCCGCATGACGTCGGCGCCATAGGTTACGACCTCGGCCTTTTCGGGGTCGGCCGAGCCGGGCTGGATGGCCCCCGACCACGCGGGCACGCCGTCGTAAACGAAGTAGGCGAAGTTCGGCTGAGGGTCGTCGGCGTATGGCACGCGGACGGAGAGGTGCTGGGCCGAGTTGTCCACGGCCGTGATGCGGTACCGCACCAGCCGCCGGTTCACCTGGATCGAGGCCGGCAACACGACGGTGTAGATGTTGTCGCCGGCCTGCTCGTCGCCGCCGGCGCCCGAGTCGTTCATCGCGGCGGCGGTCCAGCCGGTTGAGTACGCCGCGTCCTCCACGGCGATGTAGTTCCCCGGGTCAACCACCTGGTACTCCAGCGTCACGGACTGGACGCCGTCCGGGTCGGTCACCTTCGCGGTGATTGTAACGGCCTGGTTGGAACCCGGCTCTTCGGGGTCGTGATCCACCTGGCGTACCTGGGGCGGCGCGTTGGCGGCAAAGGCGGCGTTCTGCGCCCCGGGCGTGGGGTGCGCAGCCGAGGGCCACGCGAGCAGGCACCCGTCGAAGTACGCATCCAGGCTTCCCTTGTTCGTATTGAGCAACTGGACGGCTATCGTGTTAGTCCCAGCCACCAGGTAATTCACCGGCCACTTCAGCGTAAACGACTGGTAGTTCATGTCGCCGGCCGGCTGGTACGCAAGGGCGTTGTAGGCGGGCGGCGTGGGCGACGCCGGCGGCGAGTTCACGCTGAGCGCCAGCACCCCGTTTATCCACACGTTAAAGCCGTCGTCGTACAGAGCATCCAACTGGAGCGTAAGCACCTGCGAGGGGTCGGCCACGGTGAACGTATTTCGCAGATACAGGGTGCTGTAGCCGGCCTGTGTGCCGCTTATGTACCTCATGTCGGCCAGGGTGGTGCTGACGAAACTCTCGCCGTAGCCGATGGGGGCGGTGCCGAGCGACCAGCCGCCGTCGGCGAAGCCCGGCTGTAACCAGGCGGCGGGCGGCGCGGCCGTGCCCTTGAGGTAGCGCCACGACGAGTTGGCGGCCAGAAGCGTCGCGGGGGTAACGCCGCTCGCCTCGGGCGTAGAACGGCGCCAACTGCCGCCGAGGTCGTTGTCGAGCGCGGGGTTGATGAGTTCGATGGAGTACCCCGGGGGGTCGCCGACCGTGGGCCAGGGGAAACCGAGTTTGTAGTCCACCTGGTCAACGACCGCGCCGGCGGCGTTGCGCAGGACGACCTTCTCGCCGTCGTTGTCCAGCAGGCCGTCCCACGGACCGAGTGCGGTGACGCCGAACTTCGCCGCCAGGGCCGCGGGGTCCTGCGCCACCACCAGGTATCCGCCCGCGGGAATCGACGCACCCGGGCCGAACGTGTACTCGATGCCCTCGGTGAACCGCCAGCCCTCCAGCAGGACCGCTTCGGTTCCGGCGTTGTAAAGTTCGATGAACTCGGCGGCCTCGGTCTTAACGTCGGGGTCGTAGTGGATTTCGTTGATGACGATCTGCTCGCCGGCCAGAAGGATGCGCGGTTCGAGCGCCTCGGCCCGCGGGGCCGAGAGACGGAGTGAGCGGGACGTCTTGTGCCCTGGCATTTGCACCACTGCCTGCCGTCCGAGGGCCGCATGGTCGCATGCTTTCGCAACGGCGCGAAAGCATGGCGCCCAGGCGGGCCAGCCGACCCGGCACATCCGTGCACGCGCGCCGCAAGAGGCGCCGGTCAAATGCGAAGCACCACCGCATCTTCGGCGGCGGCCGGCGTGATGACCGCGGACTCGTAGAGCCGGAGCAAATCATCACCCACGTCCGGGCCGTCATCGTCGGCGCCCGACAACAAACTGGCGGACGTTTCGAGGGGCGCCAGCAGCGGCCCCACCTGCCCTGCCGCGGCGAGGATGTTCATGCCGCCCGCGGGCGTCCATTCCGCCGGGGGAAGCGCCAGCGGCGGCAGTTCGGTCACGCCCGCCGCCGCCCCGCCGCCGAGGGGCAGTTCATCAAGGTGCCGCCCGTCGGCCAGGCCCGCCTGGTAAACCGTGGTGAATCCGTCCACGTCGGCGAGGGTGATGCGGCCGTCGGGGGGGCGGGCGCCGAAGCCGACGCCGCGGAAATCGGCGTCGAGGTCCTGTGCCCGCCAGGCGGCCGCGAACGCGGCCTTGTCGTCGGCGCCGATGCCGCGGTCGCCCGTAAGATCGCCGCGCAGGCTGCCGACGTAGAAGACGGCGTCGCCGCCCGGGTTGCCGTCGCCCGACGGAAGGTCGGACGCGGCATAGATGAACCCGCCATCGCCCGCCGGCTCGCCGTCCAGGAGGTGCGACATCAGGTCTCTCAGCATGCCGCCCCCGGAAAGGGTGACCTTGACCCACGTGTCCACGGCGTCGCCGGGGGCCAGCAAGATAGTCATCGTCGGCGTGCCGCTGCCAGCGATGCTCGCGGGCGTGAGCGTGGCCTGCGCCTGCTCCGTGCCGCCGGGGAACGTAACCGTCTGCACGGTCACGTCGCCAGCCAGGAAGGAAACGGACTTGGAGAAGGTGACGGCGATGGTTCGCACACCAAGGCCGCTGGGGTCGATGCCGCCGGGTCCCCGTCCGCGGGCGTTCAGGTCGATGGCGACGACGCGCGGCGCCTGTGCCCCCGCCACGCCGCCGGGCGTGCCGTAGGGAGGACCGGCCGCCCAGGAGAGGACCTCGTTGCCGTAGGCCGCATCGCTCGTCCGGACGAGCGACGGGCCGCCGCCGTCGGCCGACACGGGCCACGGCAGCGCGTCGTTGTACAGGACGTGGTCCACCAGGTAATACGGCACGCCTTCCTCGCCGGGGTCGCCGGGCTTCTTCAGGGTGACCGTTTCACCGGCGTTTTCGAGGTTGCCGCTCCACGGGCCGTAAATGGGCACGGACGCGGGGATGCCGTACTTTTCGCGGAATGCGGCGGGGTCGCCGCCGACAACCAAGGCGTATCCGCCCGCCGGGATGCTGTCTCCCGCAGCAAAGGCGAACTCGATGCCGTTGGTGAACTGCCACGTGTTGGCGGGGTTGACCGGATCAAAGAGAAGGACGTCTTCGCCGGTGACGTTCTTGAGTTCGATGAACTCGTCGCCTGCGGCGGGCGGATGGTACATCAGTTCGCTGATAACAACCGGGCCGACCTTCGGTGCGGCGTTGGCCTGGCCGGGCGTCGCGTCGGCCATCGCCACGTACTCAGTTACGCCCGTGGAATTGGTGTAGCGGCCGAAGGAGACCTCGCGCTGGGCGGCGGTGAACATGGCGATCTCGTGGATCGTGCCCGCCGGGTCGGTCAGGTGGACCTCTTCGCCCAGTTCGCTCAGGGCGAAGACGGCCCCGAAGTCGTCGCGCTCGGTGAAGACCTTGTATTCGTGCGGACCGATGACGACGTCGGCGCCGAACTGGAACATGTGCAGGTCCGCGCCGCTGTCGCTGAGGTACCAGCCGGTGAGGACCACCGCGTCCGTGGCGGAGGCGTTGTAGAGTTCGATCCAGTCGCCAGGGCCTTCGGGCGGGTCGAGGTCGGAGTGCGTCATCACTTCGGTGATGATGACCGTGCCGGCCGTGGGCGCGGGTTCGTCGGCGCCGGGCGAGCCGTTGACCGCGGCGGAGGCCTTCCAGGATTCCTTCTCGTCCCAGGTGTGGTCGGGCGCGGTGGGGCTGACGATGACAAGGCTGCGTCCGCCGCCCGCGGTGGTCGGGTACCACGTGGGTTCGTAGGAGAACCGGAGCATGGCCGCATCGTACGGGGCGGGCAGTTTCAGCGTAATGCCCTCGCCCGAGTCGCTCAACTTGCCGGAGTAAACGCCTGCGGCCAGAACCGGGGCGCTGCCGTAGCGGCTGCGGAACTTCGTCTGGTTGGCCGCGACCACGATGTGCGCCCCGGGCACGAGGTAGCGGTTCGGGTCGGCGTCAGAGAAGGCGTAGTCGACGCCGCTGGTGATGCGGACCCCGGCCAGGTCAAGCGTTGTGGAGCCGATGTTCTTGAGTTCGACGTACTCGTAGTCGCTGCCGCCGACGGCGTTGTACATGAGTTCCGTGATGCGCAGGTCCGCGGCAAGGGCCTGGATGTTGGCGGGGATAACGACTTCGCGCAAGACGATTTGCTGTAGGGTTGATTCCTGAAGTTCCAGTCTTGCGCCCCACACGATGTCGCTGCTCCCAAGGGAGTTCTGGTGCACCTCCACGGCCAGGATGTTCGCGCCCTGCACCAGGTACGAAGCCGCGACGTCCACCGGCCCTTCAAGTGCAAACTCATGGCTCGTTGCCGGCGTGCTGTAAACCGGCGTGCCGGAGGGCATGTACGCGCGCCGGATTTCCTTGCGGTCCGAGGCCGTCCCGTTCAGGTAGGCCACAAACCCGTCATCTACATACCAAGAGAACTTAAGAGTTGCGTTCGGCCCCGGCGTGCCGTCATAGTTGAAGTGGATGCGGAAGTAGTAGGTCCATCGGCCGAGCGTCAGCGACGTGCCCCGAAGGTTCTGCGGCACGTTGGTCTCGTTGTAGAGCAGGCCGGGCCCCGACGGCCAGCCGGCGTCGGAGTATTCGGCGGTCCACCACGTCTGGCCGTCCAGGTTGGAAGTCTGATTGTAGAACCACGTGCTCGTAAAATCCACCAGCGTAGTAGTGGTAACGCCTCCCGTCCAGGTCGTGGTGGTGCCTGGGTTCTCTATGCCCGGCGTGGGGATGGACGAGAAGGCAAAGGACCCCGCCCCCAGGGGCGTGCGGCCCTGGGAAACGTCGGGCCGCTGCGAGCCGTAGATGACCTGGTCAATCACGCTGCCGTCGGCCGCCAGCAGGCCCACCATGCCCCACTCCAGGGCCAGGCGGAAGTCGGCGTGGTCGGCCCCCTGCCCCGGGTTACTGTCGGCGGTGAATACAACGTAGCCCCCGACGGCTTGCCCGTCCACCATCTGGCTCCCCGCGACGAAACTCAAGGGCGCGATGCTCCACGGCGCGGGCTTGGCGGGGTTGCCCGGGTCGGCGGCATGCAGTGCCAACTGCTGCTGAGTTGAAAGCGGCCGGTCCGTGAGCATCAGGCCGCCCATGTCAACGGGCAGCGGGTCGGGGTTGTAGAGTTCCACGAAGTCGTGGTCAACGCGGACGATGCCCGAGGCCAGCCACTCGTTGACCTTGAGCGTGGCCGGGTCGCCCGTCCGCAGCAGAACGTTGGCGCTGCCGAACGTCGGCTCGGCCAGGCCCCACGAGCCGTCATCGCGCCGGGCGATGGACTTGTCGGCCAACTGTATGCCGAAGGTTACGCTGTCAACCAGCGTGCCGGCGGGGTCGTACAGGTGCAGCGTGTCGCCGCCCGCCCTCAGCGAGAAGCCCAGATGGTTCTGCGGCGTTACGGTGTCCGTGCCGCCGTAGAGCACCAGGTACGCTCCCTCGGCCAGCAGCGTACCGGCGGGCAAAACGAACTTGGTCTTGTTGGCCAGGTTGTCGGTCAGGCTGTAGCCGGCCAGGTTCATCGTGCCGCGGCCGTCGCTGTACAATTCAACCACGTCGGGCCAGAGCGCACCGTGGGGCACGGCCGAGGCGTTGTCGGCCAGAACCTCGTTTATGCGGACGTGCGGCGTCATGGCCGTGTTGACCGTCCAGGTCCTCGACGCGGTGGGGGCCGTGGCGTCCTGCCAGTCGCCGCCGGAAGACTTCGCCAGCACCTCAACGTAGTGCGTGCCGTCGGAAAGGCCCGAGAGCACGATGGGCGGCAGGCCGCGGATGCGCAGCGTAGCGGCAATCGCGCCGCTGGCGGGCGACGCGGGCGTGCCGGCGATCGTATAGTCGAAAGTGTTGGCCGTGACGTTGCGGATGATGTAGTCGCCGTTGTACTCGGCCTGCGACGCGCCGTAGATGGAGACCACGTCGCCGGCGACGTAACCGTGGCCAGGGATGGTGGCGGTGGCCGTCGTGCCGCTGCGGGTGATGCTCGTGACGGCGAGGGCCGGCGGGGCGACCTCGGCGCTCCACGGGCCGCCGTCCAGGCGCCACTTGTAGGCGTAAACGTCGGGCCCGCCGACCGTAAGGGCGGCGCTCGTCAGCCAGGTCGTGCCGACGGGTTCGCCGGCCACGGAGGCCCCGGCGGGCACGACGCCGCCGATGTCGCGTGCGTTCGGACCGGCGCCGATGGCGGGCGACCCGGGGCGCAGGGCGAAATCGGCCCACGGGTCAGTCACGTTCGCGGTGTTCTTCAGGCGCGGGTCCGCGTCCACCAGGTTGCCCGTGCCGGTCCAGGTGACGGGCTCGCCGGTGGCCGGATAGATGCTGCGATTCACGACGACTGGCAGCGGGTGGCCGGCCCAGTCGGGGTTCTCGAACAGGGCCGAGACGTCGTAGAAGATGTTGCCGTCCAGGTAAACGCCCCCGCCCTGCCACTGGCCGGAGCGGGCCTCGTAGAGGTTGATGGCGGCGGTGGTGGCGTTCGTGCCGGTGTTCTTCTTATAGACCTTGACAAACGTGTTGTTGACGATTGTGCCGAAGCCGCCGTCCTTTATGAGGATGGCGTGGTCCACGTCGTAGAAGAGGTTGCCGACGACGGTGACGTCGCTCGTGAGGCCCCCCGCGGTGCCGGTGGTGACGCAGTGCGACTTGGAGTCGCGGTCGGCGTCCTGGTGGAAGTTCATGAAGACGTTGCCCTCGACGTGGGCGTCGGTTCCGTCGAGGTCTATGGCGTCGTCGCTTCCGCCGAGGAAAACGTTGCCTATGAACCGGGCGACGGGGCCGGGCCTCTGCCCGCCCGTGAAATCAATGATGTCGTTGTAGCCGGTCGTGGCGCCGAAGGTGTTGCCCTGGATGAGGGCGTACCCGGCGGCCGGGAAGCCCGAGTAGTGGAACAGTTCCGCGCCGCTCAGGCCCGGCAGATACGAGTTCGTCAGGATGATGCCTGAGTTGTTGATATCCAGGTATTGCTTCGTGTGGTTAGCCCACCGGACGTTGTCGAGAACGAGTTGGGCGTTGTTGGAGTAGATTGAGCGCGAGCCGGAGTCGCTGTAGGCGATGTCGGCATAGGCGATGCGGTTGACCTGGGCGGAGTAAGAGCCGTAGGAGAACTCCAGGCCGGCCCAGTTCGACGCGGCTGCGGGGGTGCGTGTGAAGCGGATGCGCGCAAGGTCCGTGCCCTGCGCGTCGAGGCGGCCGCTGACGGTCATCTTGGCGCCCGGCTCGAAGAAGACTGTCGCGCCGGGCTCTATGACCAGCGTCGCCCCCGCCGGCACGGTCAGGTTCGCGGTGACGCGGTACGGGCCGCCGGCGGCCGACCAGACGGTCGTGCCGGCGGGCAGCACGCCGGAGACATCGGTCATCACCCCGGCGTCGTACCATATGTCTATGTAAGTCCGCTCAAACTCCTGACCGTTTTCGTCCAGGGCCTGGACCAGAATGCGGTTTATGCCCGGCGCGAGCGCCACGCCCGAAGCGGACCAGGACGCCTGCCACGGCGTCCACGCGGCCGCGACGCCATTTACCAGGACGGAGCGAGTCGTGACGGCGTTTGCCTTGCCGCTGAGGGCGGTAGTGGCGCCGGTGGTGCGGTAGTAGCCGTTCTGCTGGCCCAGCGTGCTCGCGGCCGTCAAGGCGAGCGGGATCTGCGCCAGGACGTACTCGCGGCGGGCCGTCACGTAATCCTTCATGGCCTGGATGGTGGCGGCGGGCACCCAGCCGCCAAGAAGGTTGTTCAGCAGCGGGTACATCTGCGCGTCCGAGAAAGTCGTCTCAGCCAACTGCTTGAACATGGCGAAGTAGCGCGGGGCGAAGTCCTTCCACTTCAGGAACCGGTCTATTGCCGGGATCGTGCTCGTCGGGAAGAGGCCTTCCGGCAGAGACGTGGCCCCCGGCCGGTAATCTCCCTGGTTCAGCACCGTGTCGAGGTCGTGGACGAGGATGCGGAACCGGGCGTCCACCATGCCGCGGTACAGCGAGTAGTCGTCGCCCTGGTAGTGGTTCTGAGTGCCGACGCCGCCCAGGCTGTTCTCGCGGTTGCCGATGAGCAGGTCTGCCGCGAAGTAGCGGAGCCACTCGTCAACGTCCACCACGCGGCTGACCTCGGCGGTGTACAGCGCGTCGGGCGTGGTGTTCAGCACGCGCACCAGTTCAATCAGGTCCGTCCAGTCGTCGTCGGCGGTGTTCGTCTGCTTGTAGTAACTCATGCGGTACGAGTCGGGGTTCTCGTTGATGTATCGCAGGTCGGCGTCGGGCGACGAGGTGCTCACGCCCTTGTACATGTTGCCCGACGGGTCCTCGGGCAAGTGGCGGTCGGCCCACTCGCTGTTGTACGGCTCGAAGGCGAAGTACGAGCCGAACTGGGGCGACCCGGCACTGGCCAGGTTGGCGCCGTTGACGCGCACCTGCACCGGCGTGCCGTACGGGGCCGGCAGGCCGGCCATCGCAAAAATGGCGTTGCCTGCCACCTGGGCCTCGGTGTATTGCGTGTTGAGGTTCAGCGCCAGCGTGTCGCGCCACGGCCGGTCGCTCGGGAAGGACACGTGCATGTTGTGCGGATTGTTGTCGCGGGTTCCCTCGCCGCGATTGCGGACGCCCACGCAGTAGCGCAGGCGCAGGTCTATGCCGTCGAGACTGATAAACGTGGCGTTCATCTGGGCGTTCGAGTAGTCCTCGGGGTGGCCGAGGTCCATCATGGCCTTCCACACGCGCCACTCGGCCGCCGGCATGATGAGCCGGTACACAGGCTGCGCGGCGGCATACGTGGAATCGTCCACCTGGTACAGGGCGTTTGCGCCGTGCTCGGTGCCGGCGTCGTTGGTGGGTCCGGGCCAGGAACGGGTCTTGCCGCCCGAGTCGGCGGCCTGGACGTAGAACTCGACGACGGTCTTGTCGGGCAAGGCGGGGATGACGGCCCCGTACACGCCGTCGCCTGCCGCGCCGTCGCCGTGCAGGCCGTCGTCGTACATCGGCTCCCACGCAAACGGCGAGGTCTGCGGGTCGGCGTCGAGGCGGCGGTAGAGCGTAACCGTGAGACCCGTAGTCAGTTCGTCCACGATGCGGGCCGTGATGGTGACCGGCTCGGTAGATTTCGGTACGTACGGCAGGTGCTGGACGTCGAGGATCAGGGGCGCGACGTCGGCGGAAGCCACCGAGTTGGCGGCGCCGGGCGTTCCGCCGTCGGGCAGGCTGGCGGCCCAGTTCTGGCCGTACTCGTTCGACAGGAACGCATTGACGAGTTCCAGCGACTTAAGGCCCGCGTCGGCCCCCGTGACCCACTCCCACCCCTTGAATCCGTACTCCGCCTTGATGGCGCCCGTGGCCGGGGTGGCGGGCGTGCCGGAAACCGTGTAGGTAAACTGCGTGCTGCTTGTAACTGTGATCCTATAGACGCCGTTGTATTGCGACTGGGCGGCCCCGCTGATGGTGACGTACGAGTTGGTCTTGAAACCGTGGCTTGCGGTCGTGGTGACGGTGGCTGTTGAGCCACTGCGGGTAATGGCGGACACGGTGCGCGTGGTCACCTCCCCCGGCCGGCGGAGGGCCCAGTCGCCTTCGTCGGCGTAGGAGACGAAGTCCGTGCGCTGGCCGGACGCATCCTCCAGTTCGAGGTCCTGGCCGGCGTTTGAGAGGCGCCCGGTCCAGCCGCCCACGACCTTCGCGGGGTTCACCGAGGGGTACTTCGCCAGAAACGCCGCCACATCGGCCGCGACGACGAGGTAATCGCCCGCCGCAATCGACACGTTCGGGAACGTGTACGCCACGCCCTGGGTAAACTGCCAGTCCTGGAGGTTCACCGCCCCTGGGCCGCGGTTGTACAACTCCACGTACTCCTCGGCGATGTTCTCCGGCACGTAATCCGCCTGGCCGTACTCTCCGTAACCGGGGTGGTACATTACCTCGTTGATGACCACCTGGCCGGCGTCAAGGAGGAGGCGGCTCTCTAGCGGTTCCAGCCGGGGAGCGGATACCTGGTTTGACTTGCGGTAGCGGCTCATTGATTCTTCCCCATCCTGCATGCACTGCAACGGGGGCGGCGGCCCACTGGCGCCCTCGTTTCCCGCCCCCCGCTTTGCGCGGCGGGTCTCCGTACCCGCCGCGCACCACAGCCACGGCGTCGCTCCCTTATGGTCGCGGCTCTGATTCGCCTCGCCGGGCGCCGATGCCTGGGCGTCGCGCCGGCTTGCATGCTCAAATCCGCAAGACGTCCGCCGGATCGTCAGCAGCGGATGCCTCGTACACCGGCCGCAGGCTGAGCGCCTCGTCGGCAGGCGCGGCCGCCACATCGACTTCTCCCGGCGACGGCGGGGCGTCCGCCGGCGCCGCGAAGACCTGGCCGGCCGCCGCGGCCAACAAGTCAATGCCGCCTGCGGTCGCCGAAGTAGGCAATTCTATGCCGGCGCCGGCACCCGACAAGGTCGGCAATTCCGCTACGCCTCCAGCCGCAAGGCCGCCGCCCGCGGGCAGTTCATCCAGATGCCGGCCGGCCGCTACTGCCGACTGGTAGGCCGACGTAAAGCCGTTGATGTCGGCCACGGTCACCAGGCCGTCGGGCGGGCGTGCACCGAAACCGACGCCGCGGAAGTCGGCGTCCAGGTCCCCTGCCCGCCACTTGGCGGCAAAGAGGGGCTTGTCGGCGGCCGTGACGAAGCGGTCGGCGTCAAAGTCGCCACGCAGGCTGCCCACGTAGAAGACCGCGTTGCCGCCCGGCAGACCGTCGCCCGAGGGCAGGTCGGCCTCACCATAAATATACACGCGCCCGGCGCCGGATGCGGCCGGTTCGCCGTCCAAAAAGCGGCCCTGGAGGTCCAGCAGCGTCCCGCTGCCGGAAAGGATGACCTTCACCCAGGTGTCCGCGGCCGCGCCGGGGTCCAGCGAAATCGTCATGGTGTCGGTGCCCGACCCGCTGACGGAGGCGGGCTGAATTACCGCCAGGACCTGCTCCACGCCGCCGGGGAACGCCACCGCCTGCACCGTCACGTCGGCGTCCGCGAAGGTCACCGGCTCGCTGAAGCGGACCTCGATAGTCCGTACGCCGGCGCCCGACGGGTCGATGGCGCTCGGGCCGCGGCCGTCGCGCCCGTTCAGCACCACGGCCGTTACGCGCGGATACTCGTTGTCGGCGATGGTCACGGCGGCGGAGGACGCGGCGCCGATGGCGTAACTTGCGCGCGGCAAGAGCGTAAGGATAACCGTCTCGTCGGCCTCGTTTTCGGCTTCGTCGATGGGCGTGACGTTGATGGTTGCCGAGTTCTGGCCGGAACTCAGTTTTATCCAGCCGCTGAGAAGTTCGCGGTAATCGTCGCCGCCGGCCGTGCCGCCGACCGTGTAATAAACCGTGAGGGCGGCCGAGTTGCCCGTGCGGGTGATGGCGAAGGCGCCCTTATCGGCGGCGGCCTCGGCGGCGGCCGGATCGGTCGCCTGGACCTGCACGATGATGCGGTTGTCGGGCGATGAAGGCAGGATGTAGGGCGACAGCCGCGACGCCGGAATCGGCCGCTCGTACGTGAGGTCGGGCAGTTGCCAGCCTACGCTGAGGTTGTCCGGGCCGCTGCTCCCTTCCTTGTGACGGACTTCGATGTAATACCGCTGGCCGGCCACGAGCCACACCTGGGCCGACTGCTGCGACGCATACTTGGTCCACTGCCGCCAGTTGGTGCTCTGCGCCGAGCCGGTGGCGCCCACGTAGGCGATCATCACGGCGCCAGCGGGGTCCTCCCCCGCCGAGTTCAGCCACAGTTCCGAGTTGTCGTCGCTGGCAATCCAGAACGTGTAGTTGCCCGTCTGCGGGGCCGTTACGTAGCCGCGCAGGCGTGTGCCACAGTTGTCGGCAAAGTAGGGGAACGCATCAAGGGACAGCAGTTCCCGCCGGCCGCTCGGGCTGCTTGGATAGTTGCTGCTGCCGGTCAGGTCCGACACGTAACTGCCCGAGATGCCCGTCCAGTACTCCCACAGTATTGACCCGGTTCCCCTGGGCACGCAGGAGAACGTCTTCTGCGAACCAGGGACGACCGCATACCCCGACGCGCCCTGGACGCCGGAGACCGTCAGCGTATGAACCGTGCCGAGGCTGAGCGCCGAGGCGGTCGTCAGCGTAACGGTGCGGCCGTCAGAGCCGAGGACCGCGCTCTCGACGGTTACGGTCCCGCCGGGCGGATAGGTGACGGTATAGTTGGAGGCGTTCTCGGCCGAGGATTGCTGCACCACCTCCGTAAAGACGACCTGCACGCTGGTCGGCTGCATGGAGTCGGCCGAGGCCAGGCCGACGGCGCGGCGAACAACCGCCGCCGTCAGGCCGCTCGCCGTGCCGTCGCCGTTGACGGCGGCAACCTGGTATGAGTACGTCACGGACGGGCGGACGCTCGTGTCACTGTAAGTCGTGCCGGCTGCCACGGCCACGACCGCGCCGTTGCGGTAAATCAGGTACCCCGCCACGCCCGTCTGCGGGTCAACCGAGCCGGTCCAGGAAAGGTCTATGCGCGACGTGCTGACGACCGTTGCCGCCAGGCCGCTCGGGTCGGTAGGCGGCGTCGCGTCAGCCGCGCCGCCGTTGGCCGCGCCGGGCGTGCCGCCCGCGTGGCTCGCCTGCCAGTTGGTGTAGTCGTTGCCGTAGGCTGCCGAGACGATTCGCGCCAGGGCGGGCCCGAGGCCGTCGGGCAGCGTGGGCCAGGGAGCGGAGTTGTCGTACGTCACGCGGTCAACGCGGTAGTACGGGACGGTTCCGTCGGGCTCGGGCGTGCCGGGCCAGCAGAGTTCAACCGACTCTCCTGAGCCGCCCAGGCGGCCGTCGTACGGACCGTATATGGGCACTCCTGCCGGGATGCCGTATTTCGCGCGGAACGCGGCCGGGTCGATGGAGACGACCAGCGCGTATCCGTTCGCCGGGACCACGGCGCCCGCCGGGAACGCAAACGGGAGGCCCTGCGTGAACTTCCAGGTGTTGGCCGGGCGGGCGGGGTCGTAGAGAAGCACGTCGCTCGCCGTGAGATTCCGCAGTTCGACGAACTCGTTCCCGCCCTCCGCAGGATTGTACATAATTTCGTTGATAACCACCGGGCCTACGGCGGGCGGGGCGTTCGGCGTGCCGGGGGTGGCGGCCGAAGCGGGCGTAAAGTCCTTTCCGCCGCTCGGCTTCTCGTAGCGGACGAAGGAGACCTCGGCGTCGGCGGCGCCGAACGTCTGGCTTACCTGGTAATCGCCCAGGACGCCGCCGGAGCCGCTCGTCAGGTACGCCGCATCGCCGAGTTCGCTGAAGGCGAAGGGCGTGGCGACGCCGGGCAGGCCCGCGATGCCGAAGTGCTCGTTCTGCGTCAGCACCAGGTACCCGCCGGCCGGAATCGCCGGCACGGAGTCGGGGATGCAGTACTTCGTGAGGTTCCGCGGGTCGTCGCTCAGATACCAGCCGGCGATGGAAATGGGCTCGCCGGTCGCGTTGTAGAACTCCACCCAGTCGCCCGCCGGGGCGTCGGTGTGGCTCATAAGTTCGCTTATTACGATGGAGTCGGGGGCAAGGGAAGGTGAGTCCTGCGTGCCCGGCGAGCCGCCCCACGTGCCGCCCGTGCGGCCGGCGCGCCAGCCGCTCTTCGAGTCCCAGGCCTCCTGCGGCCCGGTCGGGTCGCGGATCACGAGCGAGAAGCCCAGGCCGTCGGTGTGCGTGTACCAGTCGTCGTCGTAGTCAAACGACAGAATGACGCCGTCCTGTGCATCTACGAGGCGGATGTGCTCGCCGCCGTTGGAGAGGCGGCTGGGGGCGGCCTCGCCCGGCGGCGGCGCGAACTCGCCCGCAATCAGGCCCGCCAGGCCCGTCCCGTAGCGCGACTCGAACGCGGCCTGGTCGGCCACCACGAGCACGTACGCGCCGGGGGCAAGGCTCCACGACGGGAAGATGAAGTACACGCCGTCCGCCAGGCGCACGTCCCCCAGGTTGAGCGTGGTCGTCGCGCTCGTGTTCCTGAGTTCGATGAACTCAAAGTCGCTGCCCACGCAAGGGCCGCCGGCCGGGGCCGTGGGGTGATACATCAGTTCAGTGATTCGCAGGTACTGTTGTACGTCGGACGTGCCGCCGGGCACCTGGTACGCGGCGACCTGGTTGCCGCCCTCGTCCAGCAGCCAGAACGCCTCTCCGCGGTAAAGGCGGCCGTTGTAGTTGCCCTGGACAAAGAGGCCCCTGCCGCCGCGCGGGCCGCTCTCGCGGGCAAGAAAGGCCGCCAGGTCGGGCGTTACATAAAGCGAGCCGCCAGCCGGAATGACCGTGCCGGTGTCAAACGTGTGCTCCGCCCCGCCGCGCAACTTCCAGCCCGAGATGTCCACGGCATAGTTGTTCGGGTTGACAAGTTCGATGTATTCCTCGCCCTGGTTGCCGGAAGCGGGGCTGGACTCAACAACGCCGATCTGGATGGCCGAGCGGTCGGGCTGCGCGGCCGGGATGCCCGCGAAGTCGGGGTACGTTGTGTCCGTCGAGTGATTGACGTACAGGTGGGTCCGGCGGACGTCAAGGTACTCGCTCTTGAGGATGCCGAGGGCCGTGGCGAAGTCCTGGTACGTGCCGTAGTTGCCCCACTTGGCGTCGTCCAGGGCCACGTCGGGCGCCATGAGCGCATAGAGTTCGTCGATGCGCGTCTCGTAGTAGCGCTCGGCGTAGGGCGTGCCGGGAGGCTGGAGGAACTCGTCCATCAGCGTGCGCAGCCGCCGCAGGTACATCTCCTTTTCCTTTATGGCGGGAACCTGCATGAATGCGCCGATGATGGGGTTCCAGGCCTTGTAGCCGTCTATCTTGCCGTAGCCGATGGCCGAAAAGAGGGGGTGGCTGGGGCTGGTGCCTGTGCGGCTGGAATCCTGAAGGAGGACCCGCCAGCCGTCAAAGTCGGCCCAGATGACGTCGCTCAGGACGCCGCCCGACCACGGCACGAAATTGCGGCCGAAGGTAAGGTCCTTGTCCCACGGCAGCATCAGCCACAGGCCGGTCTTGGGGTCGTGATACAGGTAGTAGTTCTTCTGTGCGTTGTCGTTGTCGTGGATGATGGTGCTGGCGGCCAGGTAGTTTATGACTTCGGGCACGTCAAAGTTGTCGAAAATGAATCGCGCCAGATAGTCGGCTCGGGGGCCCTCGTCCAGGGTCAGGGCGTAGTTCAGGCCCGCGACCAGCGCTTCCAGGTCGCTGAAATCTCCGGGGGTTCCCGTCTTCTTTTCAAAGTTCGTGGCCCTGAACAACCAGCCCCCGCCGTCGGTGTTCAGGTGCTTGTACAGGTTGCCGTCGGGGTCCAGGCCCTGGCGCTCAAGGTACGCCTCCTCCGGTTCCTCCACGAAAATGGCCACGCTGTAAAACGCGCCGTTCTGCTGGACTCGCATGGGGAACGACTCGCAGTACGGCACGCCCGCGTCGCGGTAGGTTTCCCAAGAGAGCACCGTGCGGATGTACGCCTTGTCGCCGTAGGTGCTGTTGAGGTTGAACTCCTGGACGTAGCCCAGGCCGGGCACGTAGAAGTTGTCGCCCGCGTTGAACTTGAACTTGAAGTGCTTCTTGGGCCAGTTGCGGGCGCTGCCGCCGCGGAGCTCCACCTGTACGTTGTCGTAGAACCGCCCGTCGTAATACACCGACGCCTTCGTGCCGGCGTCGGTCTCCGCGGCCGACGGACTCTCGACGAACCACCAGAACACGGGCAGGGCGCTGGCGGCCGAGGGGTCGGCCACCACCGTGCCCATGTACCGGGCCGAAGCGTTCGGGTCGGGATACAGCGGCCAGCGCGAGGACACATCGTCCTCGTCCTCGGCCGTGACGTAGTAGCGGACCATCTGGCCGGGCGTGGATGCCGAGGCGGGGATCGCCGCAGTGGCGAAATACAGGCCGTCGCCCGCCGCACCGTCGCCGTGCAGGCCGTCGTCGTACACCGTCATGATTACGGCCTGCTCGGTGCCGTACATCACGCGGTAGTGGAGCGTAACGGAGGAGGTCGCCAGGTCCTCAAACGTTTCGCGGATGAGGGCCGTAACAACAAGGTCCTGGGCGTCGGTGGGCTGCGCGGGGCTGTGCGAAACGTCATATATTACCGGCCCCAGGTCGGCCGTCCCCGCTCCGTTCGGCTCGCCGGGCGTCGGCAGGACGAAGTATCGCACCACGTCCGTGAGCGTGGCGTCCGGGCCGCGCGCCTCCAGCACGGGCAGCGCAAGGAAGTGATAGTCGGTGCTGCTATAGTTCAAGGCGCGGATGGCCAGGACGTTCGCGCCCGTCACCAGGTACGCTATGGCGTCGCTCACGTCGAAGTCTTCGTAGGCCAGGGCGAGGGCGTCGTCGCGGTCGGCCGTGGCGGCCGAGTTCCAGGCGGGGTCCTCGGGCGCGTTTGCCAACGCCACCTCCTGGCCGTTGATGTATGCTACGAAGCCGTCCTCGTACTTCATCCGCAGAAGGAGCGACGAAATCTCTGACACATCGGCCACCGCGAACGGGATGCGCACGTAGGCGGTCGTGTTCTTGCCGGAGCCGTACATCGCGCCGGCGGTGCTCGTGCCGATGAGCGCGGAATAGTCCGGGCCGGCCGCCAGCGAGGTCTTCACCCCCCAGCCCCTCACGCCGTCGGCGAGGATCGAGAAGTTGGCCGTGCTGAAACTGCTCCTCAGGCCCGAGGCGATGGACAACTCGACATCGTCGCTGCCGCTTGCCTCGAAGAAGTCAAGCGTCAGCGTGGTCGTAAGCGGGCTGCCGCTAACAGTGAACGTCCCGAACGTGTTGCCGTGGCTCCGGCCCGCTCCGTAAACGATTGTGTCGGGCGAACTGGGGTTTGAGGTGCCCGTGAAGTTCTCGTAGTACTTGGTTATGAAGGTGATGCCGGCGATTGTAAGCATGAAGCCGTCGTCGCTGCCGACGTTGACCGTCCAGTTGCCCACGGGAATCGTAACAGTGGCCGTGATGCGCAAGACATACTGCGTGCGCTCCGGCACAGCGGAGTCGGACGAAGTGCCGAAGCCGTTCGGAAGCAGAAGGTCGCCCGAAAAAACACCGCTGCCGAAGCCGTAGTTGACGGCCGTGCGGAAGGCGCTAACGTCCTGGTAGATGGTGAACGCCCCCGGCGCGGCCGTGCCGTTAAGTATCTGCTGCGCTTCGCCGATGTTGCTGATGGCGGCATCGGTGCCGCCGTTGGTATCAACCATGCGCACGCGGAAGCCCGATACGGGCGTCGGGGGCGGCTCGGTGTCGTACCCTGCGCCGGTCGGCCCCGTAGTCCAGGAGCCGTCGGGCGTGTACGCGAGCGTGTGCCAGGTTCCTTCGAGTGAGTCGCCTGTCGGAACAAGAGTCTGTGCTGTTGCCCCGGCCGCGATGAGGGTCTGCATCACCTGCACCTGGCCGATGCCGTACGAGACGTCCTCCACCTGCTTGGGGTACTTGGGCGCGTAGGCGTGAATAACGGTGGAGCCGTCGGATGCAACGAGGGCCAGGTACTCGCCCCCCGCGTCCAGTTTGAAGTTGGTGTGGTATTGCGGGTTGTCGCCCACCAGGAAGGTCGTATCTTTGCCGGAGGCGAAGACGACCAGGTAGCGGCCTGCGCCGATGGTCACGCCGGCGGGGAATTGCCACTTGTTAAGGTTGCCCGAGTTATCGGTCAGGTGCCAGCCGGTGAGGTCAACTGCGGACGCCGTGGGGTTGTAGATTTCTATCCAGTCGCAGTACTCGCCCTGGGCGTCCGCCAGGGTCGTCTCGTTGCTGGCCATGAACTCGGAGATGAGAAGGCTGCCGTCGAGGAGCAGGCGCGGTTCGAGCGGCTCCATCGCCGGAGCGGCGCGGCGCGGCTTTGCCCTTGACTGCGGCATCGGCATAAGAACCCTTCGCGGGCGTCCCCAGGCCCGCTCAAATGCGCATCACGTCCGCCCCGGCGTCAGAGGCGGCCGGCTCCTGCCGCAGGCACAGGCCGTCATCGGTGTCGGCCTCGTCGGTCCCGCTGTCTGACGTGTGCAATTCCGCGCCGGGCGGGGCAGGGATAACCTGTCCGACGGCGGCGGCCAGGAGGTCGTCGCCCGCCGGCGGCAGCGCCGCCGCGCCCTCCGCACTGGCCGGGGATCCCGCGGCGCCCGCCAAGCACAGCAGGGGCAACTCCGTGACGTTTGCGGCCGCGCCGCCGCCGTACGTGGGGGGCAGGTCGTCCAGCCGCCGCCCGGCCGCCACCGCCGCCTGATATATCGCTGTAAATCCGTCAATGTCGGCCAGCGT
>Ga0194112_10003163_pt1 | contig 23087 bp, 16 predicted proteins | sample TA2MahC400mmetaG_FD_146191 | JGI IMG/M metagenome (GOLD analysis project Ga0194112, IMG submission 146191) | Freshwater microbial communities from Lake Tanganyika, Tanzania - TA2015016 Mahale Deep Cast 400m | ecosystem: Environmental > Aquatic > Freshwater > Lake | place: Tanzania: Lake... | reverse complement strand
TTGTTGCTCGTATGGCGAAACTCCTTGCTGCACGCGGGACATCGGAACACGTACGTCGGTCCGACGCGATGCGTCCTGGGAGAGGTCGTCGTCCGCAAGCGCCGAGTCGGCGCTGCGGCATGACGCTGGGGAATCGCAGACGGCAGGATCGGCGCGAAGCCGCCGGAGACGAACTCGATCCGGTACCGAGGCGTGAAGGGCTGATCCGTCGGCCGCGCGTTACGGATCTCGGCAGTGTTGAACGCCTTGATGTGTGTTCCCCCAACCTCCCAGGCGTAGAGGAGGATGTTCCCGGTTCCCGCTTGCCGTAGTGAGTAGGGTTCGACCAGCCGGTCGCGTCCGTGGTAGGTGAAACGAATGAGAAGCCGGTTCGACCCGGCGAAGCGGATCGCCTCGAGTCCGAGGCCCCGACCCCAGTAGCGGATCCCAGCAGGCGCGATCGACTCAAGATCGCCTGGAATGGGCGCCCGAGGGAGTGCAGCGGCGGGAATCGGAACAGGAGTGTCGATCCACTGCAAGGAGGCGGGGACGCCTTCGAGCATGCTGTCGATGGGCGGAAGCTGCGGCAGTTGGTGCCGGAGCATGTTCTCCCACTCGGACCTGAGCTCTTCCGCCGTCCGGACATGAGCAACGAGTCGAGCGGATGTCGGGATCTCAAGTGCCTTCGCCTGGCATTTTCCTCGGAAGAGCTCCCGCGTCCGCTCGAGATTCAGACCGACGTCTTGGTTGTTCAGGACGTAGACGACGTCATAGAGGTCCCGCGGGCGCGTGCGCTCCTGAAGCGCCCGGGTCTTCTCAGCGAGAAGCTCTTCGAGCGGATAGGCCCGGATGCTCGCCGGAAGCGGGAGCGTGTCCGGATACGGATGGAAGATCGGAGCGCCGACCGGTTCGCTGAGGAGGGGTTCGTGCGCGGTGAGGTCGAAGAGGATCCGGCGGGGTTCTCCCGGGAAGGCGAGCGGTCCCTTGTATCCGAGCCGCGCCTTGAAGGTCGCGCGGCCCTGTTTGTCGTGCCTTTCGTCGACGACGATAGTATCCGCGGAGATCTCGATGCCGCTCTCCTCCGCCACGGCATGGGCGACCTCGCGCAAAACCGTGAGGATCTCGTCCCGCGCGTACGGTGCTTCCGGCCGCAAGGTGAAGTCGAGATCCTCGGAGAACCGGTACGTTTCGAAGTAACACTTCTTGAGGCAGGTGCCGCCCTTGAACACCCACATCTCGCTGACGACGGGATGGCGTCCCAAGCCCCAGAGCAGCCAGCCTAGGACGTAGTCCTTCTCGACGACCTCGGGCCGGAGTTGCCACTCGCTCGCCCGATCGAGGATGTCCTGCTTCGTGATCATTCGTCGTCTGATGAGGGGATCGATGCGTTCACCCAGAGTCCCCAACGCTTCAGGAGGCGCCCCTTGCTCCGAATCGACGGATCGAGTCGGATGACGCCAGTGCTCCGCCGGGCATGGGAGGTCAAGATGAGCGCCGTTTCTGTAGGGAAGAGCCGTTCGAGAAGAAACCCGAATCTCTTGATCCCAGCGGCCCGTGTCGCGTCACCGAGGTATTCGAGGATCTTCGGGAAGTTCGAGCTCTTCTGTGCGGCGTATGTCTTCAGGATATCGGTGAGGTGCCGGATTCCGCCAGCCCAGGTCGGATCAACGAGGGCGTCCGCGATCGTCCGCTCACGGTCCGAGACCGGAACCCGAACAGCCCCGCGCCACACCGGCGCGGTTCCGACAACGCGATCCGGGCGGACTCGGACGAGATGGAACTCCGTGCCGAGAAGACGCGGCGAGCGATTCCGAACGGCGGCGGCGGTCACGACGAAGGTGGACCGGAAGAGCTGTTCGGTCAGGCCCCAGTGCTCGGCCGCGCTCCAGCCGCCGATGTAGCACGGGGAGAAGAGACGGAGAGCGAGCACCCAGGGGTCGGGCGCGACCACAGCCTCACCGGCGCTCGACTCAAGCGGCAGGACGTAATAGAGTCCGCGATGCACGCGGGCGAGCCAACCCCGCCGGGCCAGGGCGGCCAGGCGGACGGCCGTGGATCGGCGGCTCAGGCCGAAGAGCGACGCGGCTTCGTCGACGGTGACAATCCCGCCGACGGCATTCCGAGCCAGGACCGTCAGGACAGCCCTTGCTGACGTGGACTCGCCCATTGCCTTATTTCGTAACGAGTTAGGTTCCATGGTATGATGCGAATGCCGTTATTCCTCTATTCCAGATACAACTGCACTCGCAGTGTACCCCTGTGGATCCCCCTGTCAAGACCGTCGGTTCAGAAGATCGCGACGCCGGGACAACGACAAGCGCTGCCCAAGTCCAAGGCCGCCGCGACCACTGCACGGAGCGCGCGCTGAGAGTCGCGGTCGGCGGTCCGCGCGAGGAGCCGTTCTTCCTGGCGCGCGCCACGCTGCGCTGGAGCGGGCGACAACAGAGAGAAGGATGATGAAGAAGATCGAAACCGATGCCGAGGAATGGGTCAAACTGGATCAGCTCATTGCGGAGATCACGGTCCATGCGCAGGGCGACGACGAGCAGTTCCAGGCGTTTCGGCAGATGCTCGCAGCCCGAATCAGTCTGCCGTCCGACGGGTTCGTCATCGGTGAACCTGTCTCGGTCGTGGGGTTCGAATACGATGGAAACCAGCGGCGCGGGTTGACGGTGCGGTGCCGGCGCCATGACGGCTCCGAGCATGTCGTGGTGGCATCTGAAGTCATACTTCCCGCAAGCACGGGCGGGGCTCGCTACCTTGACGCTTACCGGATGTGGATGGGCCTCGATCCGTCGCCTCGCGACGTCGCAACTCCGCCCTTCCGCAAGCGCCAGCACAAGGTCAAGGCGGCCGACATCGACCTCGGCGGTCCCGTCGAGCTTGTCGTGCTGTCCGTCGCGCAGAACGCGGCGCGTTGCAGGCTCCTGGGCAGCGATCGGGTCATCACGCTGCGCCCGAGTCGTCGCCTCTGGGATCTCGTTCCCGGCGAAATCGCGGTGGTGAGTCCGCGCAGACAGTGGAGCTACGCCGGTCACCCCTACCTGTCCGGCGAGATCGATTCAACGCGACTCGACGCCGCTGCGCTGGGCCTCGTGCCGCTGAAGCTAGAAGACCAGGGCGCCTGGACTCCTGGCGAGGACTACTGGGGTGAGGAGGATGAGCCGATCGAGGACTGGGCCAAGCCGATCATCGCCCATGGCCCCAGGCGAGCATTCGAGATGGAACAGGTGGTGCCGGGGAGAGACGAGCACGATTTCGACTCCGACCCGATCTGCGAGTCCAACGACCTCAAGGATGCTGGTGATCATGTAGCCGCGCACAAGATCCTCATGGGGCTCTGCTGGGCGGATCTCCGTTGTCTGGATGCCCATGCACATCTCGGCAACCTGGTCTTCGGCCATGGGCTGGGGGAAGCGATTCGTCACTACGAGGTCGGGTTTCGGATCGGCGAGCTGTCGCTGGGCCCGAACTTCGATGACCTCCTGCCCTGGGGACATATCGACAACCGACCGTTCCTACGTTGCATGCACGGCTTCGGCCTCTGCCTGTGGCGCCTTGGCCGATTCGAGGAAGCCGCGCGTATCTTCGACCGGATGCTCTGGCTCAACCCGTCGGACAACCAGGGCGTGCGCTTCCTAATCGACGACGTGGGGAGAAAGAGGGCCTGGGAAGGCCGGGAAGGGAGGTGACCAAGTGGGGAAGAAGTTGATGAGGCTGGGCCCGAAATCATGAAACGATACAACGCTGATGGAGGAATCCCCACGCTCCAAGTCGCGCTCACTGAGTACATGAACGCGGACGACCTCAGGAAGCTCGCCGCGCTGACCAAACAGAAGCTGCCCACCAGGAAGGGCGACCTCAGCGACCTCATCTTGCGGCATCTCGGCGGGGAGCGGTTGCGCACGGCCTGGCAATCCCTCGATGAGCTGCAGCGCGCGGCCATCGCCGAAGTTGTGCACTCGAGCTCGACCCGGTTCCTCGCCGATCGGTTCCTCGCCAAGTACGGACGAGATCCGAACTGGGGCACCGGCGACAAGTACGGCTACCAGCGCAGCCCGTCGATGCTGGGCTTCTTCTTCTACGGCAACGGGGTGATGCCGGACGATCTCAAGGCGCGGCTCAAGGCGTTCGTACCTCCCCCTGTCGAGGCCAGAATCAAGGTGATCGCGGACCTGCCGGCCGCCCACGCCCTTCCGTTCTCCCGGTGGAACCCGAAAACCCATGCCACGGAGAAAGGCACCAAAGAAGTCCCGCTCGCGGTTCACGAGACCGAGAGAACCGCCCAGCGGGAGCTACTCTCCATCTTGCGGCTCGTTGACGCTGGCAAGGTTTCAGTGAGCGACAAGACGCGTCGTCCCTCGTCTACGGCAATCGGCATAATCACGAACATCCTCGAGGGTGGCGACTACTACCCACGCCTCCCGGTCAAGGACAAGTGGCACGACGAGAACGCCGGGCCGATCCGCGCGTTCGCCTGGCCTCTTCTCCTCCAGGCCGGCGGCCTGGCTCAGCTCTCGGGCTCGAAGCTGCAGCTGACGAAGGCAGGCCGAAAGGCGCTCGCCGAGGCCGCTGCCGAGACGATCCGGACAATCTGGACGAAGTGGGTGGACACGACCATTCTCGACGAGCTGTCACGCATCGATTGCGTCAAGGGCCAGAGCGGCAAGGGCAAGCGTGGGCTCACGGCCGTATCCGCGCGGAGGGACGCGATCGCCAATGCGCTGGCCGAGTGTCCGGTCGGAGTCTGGATCCTGACCGATGAGTTTTGCCGCTTCATGCGAGCCTCGGACAACGATCTCTCGGTGACGCGTAACGCCTGGAACCTCTACATCAGCGAGCCCCAGTATGGTTCGCTGGGCTATGACAACAGCGCGCGCATTCTGGACGAGCGCTATCTCTATTGTCTCCTCCTGGAGTACGCCGCCACGCTCGGTATGATCGATGTCGCGCTCATTCCGCTAGTTGGCGCTCGCCGCAACTACGGCAATATGTGGGGCACGGACGGGCTGGCGTACTTCAGTCGCTACGACGGACTGATGTACTTGCGAATCACCCCGCTCGGCGCCTACTGCCTGGACGTCTCATCGAACTACCAGCCCACGCCTGTCGACGTGAGACCCGTACTGCGGGTGCTGCCCAATCTGGAGGTTGCGGCCATCGGTGCGGAGCTCGAACAGAGCGACCGGCTTGCCTTGGATACCTATGCAACCAGAGTGTCGGATCTTGTATGGCGGCTGGACGCCGACAAACTCCTCGCCGCCACGGAGAAGGGCCGGCCGGTACGTGAGATCCTGGAGTTTCTGATCGCCCGGAACGGCGATGCGGTCCCCGATACGGTCACCCGCTTGCTCGATGATGTCGCTGACCGAACCTCAAAGATCCATGACCGTGGCCTCGCGCGCCTTGTCGAATGTGCCGATCCCGCACTGGCTGCGCTCATTGCCAACGATTCGCGAATGCGAAGGTACTGCATGCGAGCCGGGGATCGACATCTGGTTGTGCCGGCACCTTCGGAGGCGGCATTCAAGCGCGCCCTGCGCGAGCTCGGCTACCTCCTGGCCCTGGGCGGGGCTCGACCTGCCAAGGACCACCGCCCGAGTTCAGCGGACGACGAGACACCGCAAGCAACTGAGGTCTGACCGCGTGGCGCTGTCGCCCGAAAACGCCCTGATCGTACAGAGTGACCGCAGCGTCCTCCTGGAGGTGCGCACCCCGAGGGCTGAGGACGCCAGGGTAGCGGTTGCTCCCTTTGCCGAGCTTGTGAAGAGCCCTGAGCATGTCCATACCTACCGCCTCACGCCGCTGTCGATCTGGAACGCCCGCGCGGCGGGGCTCTCCGCCGAGATGATGGTGGCTGCGTTGCGCGAGCACGCCCGGTACCCGGTGCCTCCGAGCATTGAAGAGGAAATCACCGACCTGGCGGCGCGCTACGGCCGCGTGGTCATCACTCTGGAAGGCGGGTCGCTGCGATGCACATGCGCGGACGAGGCGACGGCCGAGCTTCTCCGCCGAGATCGAAACGCCGGCCGGTACCTCGCCGACCGCGTGGACGGGACCAGCTTCCGCGTCGACCTGGGGCAGCGCGGCGCCCTGAAGCAGGCCCTGGTGGTCGCCGGATTCCCGGCCGAGGATCTAGCCGGCTATGTGACCGGAGACAGCCTCACGATCGCCCTGCGGGAGCGCACGGCCTCCGGCACGTCGTTTGAGGTTCGCGAGTACCAGAGGCGGGCGGCGGAGTTGTTCTATGCGGCGGGTTCCGAGCGCGGCGGCAGCGGTGTGATCGTCCTTCCCTGCGGCGCTGGCAAGACGATCGTCGGGCTTGCTGCCATGGAATTGGTCGGCCAGACGACGCTCGTGCTCACAACCAGCCTCACGGCGGTCAAGCAATGGCGGCGGGAGCTGCTCGACAAGACCACCGTTCGTCCGGACGACGTCGCCGACTATACAGGCGAACAGAAGAACACGGGGCCCGTGACGCTGACCACCTACCAGATGCTCACTTGGCGAGCGGATCGGGAGGACGAGTTCCAACACCTCGAGCTCTTCCGGGCGCGCTCGTGGGGTCTCATTATCTATGATGAGGTTCATCTGCTGCCGGCTCCGGTGTTCCGCGCGACCGCTGACCTGCAGGCATGCCGGCGGCTGGGGCTCACGGCCACGCTCGTGCGAGAGGACGGCCGCGAGGGAGACGTGTTTGCCCTGATCGGACCCAAGCGCTTCGACGTTCCCTGGAGGGATCTCGAACGGCAGGCCTGGATCGCCACCGCAACCTGTGTCGAGGAGCGCGTACCCATGAGCGCTGAGCGGCGGATGGAGTACGCCCTTGCGGACAGACGGTCGCAGTTCCGGATCGCTGCCGAGAACCCGGCCAAGATGGCTCGACTGCATAGACTGCTTGATCGACACAGCGACGGCAGCGTGCTGATCATCGGGGAGTACATAGCGCAGGTTGAGGCCATCGCCGAGGAGATCGGATCCCCACTGGTCACGGGCAAGACGCCGCAAGCCGAGCGCGAGCAGATCTATGATCGTTTTCGTCGCAACGAGCTGCACTGCATCGTGCTCTCAAAGGTCGGGAACTTCGCCATAGATCTTCCCGACGCCGACGTGCTCATCCAGGTATCAGGCATGTTCGGTTCTCGGCAGGAGGAGGCGCAGCGGCTCGGTCGCATCCTGCGGCCCAAGGGTGATGGCCGCGCCGTGCACTTCTTCACCCTAGTCTCACGCGATACCCGCGAAGAAGAGTTTGCCCACCACCGCAAGCTTTTCCTCATCGAGCAGGGCTACTCGTACCAAGTGGTCACCGCCGATGGCGGGTGAAGACCGAGAGGCGCACTCCCGCAAGGAGCGCCGCTCCTTGGTGGTGCCCTGGCCGCAGAGCGCATGATTGCCGAGTCTCGGCTCCTTCCGAGGGCCTTGTTGGAGCATCGAGGCGTCAGGACCTGAAGGCGGCGTGCGATGGGCAGTCATTGTCCGGCGGATCAGCATGTTCACGAAGATTCAAGTGGACCCTGGTTTGATCTGGACGGCATGAAGTGGATCAGGCAGGCGGCGGGACCCTGCCCTGCCGCCTCCAAAATGCCTCCACGACCGGGGGGGACTCGGGGGGACTCCAGGGGATAGAGGGGCAACGGAAAGGCGGCGGTAACTCGTGGTTTTCGAACCCGATCCGTCCGAACTCGCGCAGCGCCATCCGGTTAGGTTCTTGCCCGTAATCGGCTTCGATTCCCGCCGCCTCCACATCCCGAAGCGTCATGTCCCGGCGTTCAAAGGGCGCACGCGCTCCAGAAGCTGTACGCACGCGATTGCCCGGACCCGCTCCGCCAAGGGAAACGTGTCCCGCCCCGCGTGAACGATCTCCAAGCGGTCCAGTTTCAGATCCACCAGTGCGGAACGCATCGACGGGGTGACCTTCGGCGCATCCGTGCGTTTGAATTCGAAACCCAGACGCCGGTTTCCGCGCACGACTAGAAGGTCCAACTCCGCTCCCGTGTGGGTCCGCCAGAAGAAGCACTCCTCCGGTCGGGCCCCGAGCCGAGCCACCACTTGCTGCAGGCAGAACCCCTCCCAGGATGCGCCGAGGGCGGGATGCGATTGCAGCTCGTCGCGCCCCCGGATGCCGAGCAGTACGTGGAGCAGCCCCGGGTCAGAGAGATAGACCCGGGGCGCCTTGACTTGGCGTTTGCCGAGGTTCTCAAACCACGGCTGGACCTGGCGGACGACGAAAGCCGCCGTCAATAGGTCGAGGTAGCGGCGCACCGTGGTGTCCGCCACGCTGAACGCCCGGCCGAACTGAGAGGCATTCCATGGCTGCCCGTGGACATGGGCAAGCATGGACCAGAACCTGCGCAGGGTGACTGCCGAGACCCGCAGCCCGAAACCAGGAAGGTCGCGCTCGAGAAAGGTGCGTACGTACTCCTCCCGCCATTCCACCGAACGCGCCTCGGAGGAGGCCAGGAAGGACCTGGGAAGTCCGCCCCTCAGCCAGAGACGATCCAGGCGGTGTGGGCCGACTTCATCAAGGTCGAAGCCGCCGACCTCGTGGTGGGCAATGCGTCCCGCCAGAGTCTCTGAGCTCTGCTGCAGGAGCTCAGGAGAGGCACTTCCCAGGACCAGGAATCGCGCCGGAGTCCGCCTCCGATCGGCCAGTACGCGGAGGACAGGGAAGAGATCGGGGCGATGCTGGATCTCATCCAAGATCACGAGTCCGCGGAGATCCTCCAGTGTGAGCATCGGCTCCGCCAGGCGGGCCGCGACCCGGGGATCCTCAAGATCCAGGAAGGTGATAGGCCCGCGATGCCTCGCGGCCAGCATGTGTGCCAGGGTGGTCTTGCCTACCTGTCGAGCCCCGAGCAGCGCCACGACCGGGTGCCGGCTCAGCAAGGACTCAACCTTTGTGAGCTGTCGAGCTCGCTCCATGTCACCCTAAGCTACTATGAAAAGTCGGCGGCAGCCACAGACATTTCATGGTGACTCGCATGTATGACCCAGCGGACCCGCAGCGTCCGCGATCCGAAGTCCGCACTCGCACCTTCCGATCGGTTCGCACGCTTCATCAAACAGCTACAGCGGGCACCGGGACACGGGAACCTGCCCTGCCGCCTCCAGAATGCCTCCGCGACTGGTGGGGGACTCGGGGGACTCGGGGGGAATGACGGAGGCCGCGGTAACCAACCATTCTACAACCCGATGCGTCCGAAATCGCGCGGCGTCAACCGGTTAGGTTTTTGCCCGCAATCGGGTTCGATTCCCGCCGCCTCCAAAGTCATCTGCTGAGACTCCTCGGAATCAGGTCGGCGCACTCGCGCATGCCCCGGAAGCACTAGAGCGCGGCCCACGGGTGCACGACAAAGCCCTGCCTCCGATATGCCCGGTCCCCTGCGTAGACCAGGGCTCCCGGCGCGTCCGGTTGACCGCTCAGCTTCCTCCAGTACTCCAGGCCCCGGAAGAAGTCCGAGGCCACCGTCATCCCCGACTTGATCTCGATCGGCATGAGACTAGGGCCAAGCTCGAGCAAGAGGTCGATCTCATGCCCCGTCGAGTCACGCCAGAAGTAGAGATCACTCTCTTCTCCCTGGTGCAGCCGATTCTTCAGCAGTTCAGACACGATCAGGCTTTCAAAGACGGCGCCACGGGATGCGTGCCCGTGAAGCTCATCCGGGGAACGGATTCCGAGGAGGTAGCAGAGCAGGCCCGTGTCGAGGAAGTAGAGCTTGGGGCTCTTGATCATCCGTTTGCTGAAGTTGCGGTGGTGTGGCCGCAGGATGTGGATCAAGAAGCTCGCCTCCAGGATCGATGTCCACCGGCGAGCCGTGGTGTGCGTGATCCCGCAGTCGGCGCCGAGGGCGGAGAGGTTGAGGAGTTGCCCGTTGCGTCCGGCACATAGGCGGATGAAACGCCCGAAGATTTCGAGGTCGCCGACGTTGAGAATGCTACGAACATCCCTCTGAACGTAGGTCTGATAGTAACCTCGCAGCCACTGCCGGGGCTCCAGTCCCTTGTCGTGGATTCTCGGGTAGAATCCCCGGAAGAGCGTTTCCATGAGGTCGGGAACGGGTCCCCTTCTCTGCCGCGGCACGGTTCGCCCCAGTCGGGATACCGCGAACGGCCTTCTACCGTCCAGCTCCGACATCGAGAACGGAAGGAGATGGAGAATGGCGCAGCGGCCCGCCAGGGACTGGCTGAGTTTCTCCAGGAGCAGGAAGTTCTGAGAGCCACTCAGGATGAAGCGCCCCGGCTTCTCCTTCTCGTCCACCAGGGTCTGGATGTAGGAAAAGAGGTCCGGCGCGCGCTGCACTTCGTCCAGGATCACAGACCCGTTGAACTGGTGCAGGAAGCCCCGCGGATCCTCGCGTGCGAAGCGGCCATCATCAGGGTCCTCGAGCGAGACATACCGGTGACGTGGAAAGGCCGTCCGAGCCAGCGTGGTCTTGCCCGACTGGCGGGGTCCCGTCAGGGTGACCACGGGGTACTGCTCCGCGGCTCGGTGAAGGATGGGCAAGAGAGAGCGCCGAATCATCGGATCCTCCGTGAAGCGTCCGCAGATTGAATTTACGATATTCAATCTGTAAGATCCACTTGCCCGAGTCAAGGACCTTCCGCGACCCGGGACGCGGGAACCTGCCCTGCCGCCTCCAGAATGCCTCCACGACCGGGGGGGACTCGGGGGGACTCCAGCGGACTCGATGGGGATAGGGAGGGCAGCGGTAACCGATCATTCTGCAAACCGATGCGTCCGAACTCGCGCCGCGCCAACCGGTTAGTTTTTTGCCCGCAATCGGGTTCGATTCCCGCCGCCTCCAATTCTATCCGTGAACACTTCAGGCGAGAGGGCCTCTGCTGCATATTGGGAATCCGATTCCCAATTTGCTTGACATGGGACCGAAAAGGGAACAGGTTGTTCGCATGGCGGCGGCGAAGTACCTGACACGCACCCTGACCCCGGTGCTCCGGCGTGTTGCCCGGGAGTTCCCGAGCGTGGTTCTCACCGGTCCCCGGCAATCGGGCAAGACGACCCTGGTCCGGCGGATCTTCGGCGCGACCCACCGCTACTGCAATCTGGACGATCCTGAGCTGCGGGAACAGGCGCGCCGCGACCCCCGATTGTTCCTCGACCGATTTCCTCCGCCTCTCATCCTGGACGAGATCCAATACGCACCCGACCTGCTCTCCTACATCAAGATGGACATCGACGAGCACCGCTCGAGGAGAGGTCGTTACATTCTCGCCGGATCGCAGGTCTTCCCTCTCATGCAGGGAGTCACGGAGTCGCTCGCGGGGCGAGTCGCCGTTCTCCATCTGCTTTCCCTCTCCCTGCGCGAAGCGGCGGGAAGCCCCGATGAGGCTGCGGCGTGGCGGGCCCTGCTCTTCCCGGCCTCTGCGCCGGCTCCGACGGGCTCGCCCGCTCGGATCGCGCAGATCATCCTTCGGGGAGGCTATCCGGAACTCAGTGTGAGCCGAAGGACAGATGCCAGGCTCTGGCATTCCTCCTATGTCAGTACGTACCTGGAGCGGGATGTTCGCTCCCTGCGTTCCGTGGGTGACCTGGGTGATTTCCAGAGGTTTCTTGTGGCGCTGGCCTCGCGCACCTCCTCGTTGATCAACCTCGAGGACATCTCCCGTGATCTGGGTGTCACCGGCAAGACGATCAAGGCGTGGATCTCCGTGCTGGAAGCGAGTGGCCAGGTCCATGTCCTCCGCCCCTTCTTCGAGAACATCGGGAAACGACTGGTCAAGCGGCCCAAGATCTACTTCCAGGACACGGGGACCCTGGGCTTCCTGCTCAGACTCAGCGAGGCGGACCAGGTCCTGGCTGGAATGTCGGCCGGCCCCCTCTTCGAGGCCGCCGTCTTCGGGCAGATCCTGCGGCTTCTCCAACACCGCGGGGAACCGGTGCGTCTGGGCTTTTGGAGGACGGCCGCCGGTCACGAGGTTGACTTCGTCGTCGAGGATGGCCGTCGCCTGATCCCCATCGAAGCAAAGGCCACGGCCACGCCGACCCGTATGGACGCCCGTGGAATCGAGGAGTTTCAGAGTCTCTTTGGTGAGAGAGCCGAGCGGGGCCTCCTTGTCTGCCTGTGCCGGGAGCGCTTCCCACTGACTCGCACCGTCGACGCCGTGCCCTTCGGGAGTTTCTAGGCGGATCGGGCGGACACTGGGAGATCGGCCCCGCCACTCTCAGTCGCACCGGGCGCACAGATGATGCATTCGTCGACCGCTGGGAGAACGGAGCGTACAGGCCAGGACGCGGGAACCTGCCCGGCCGCCTCCACAGGTGTCTGCTGTTGCGGCTTGATGTCAGATGACGAACTCCCGGCCCGCTTTGCAGCTGCCAGTTGTCTCGTCTCTCGAAACCGCTGCAACCGAAGCCGCGCCCGTTGCGGGCTCACATCCTCGGCCCCGCGCCCCTCCCTACCGCCGAATCTGAGGCATGAAGTGAACGTGCTATCGACTCTTAGGCCATATGTCCGGTTGCCAGGTTCTTTGACAGTTTGGACCCCCGAGGACCCGGCTTCGGCCCGCTCGGGGATTCGCCCTTCGGAACGACCTCACCAGATCGCGCAGGAGGCACAATCGACGAGGCGGGAGGATCAGAGCTACCCCCCTTCTCCAGGCTCTTGATCATCGGAGCCACCTGCTCGGCCGGCAGATTCGCCGTGCGAGAGAGCCTCTTGAGTCGACTATACAACCAGTTCCGATGGCTGTCGTTCATGAGCTTCGGATGGAACTGCTCAACGATCTCCAGGTACTGGGCCACCGTGCGCGCCGCTCGGCCCGTGACCTGGCAAATCGTCGGTGCATCCATTCCCTTCCGCAGGAGTACCTTGATTCGATTGTACGCGCCCAGGTAGTTGTCTACCGCCGCCAGCGTATGCCCGGTGGCACGTGCGATGTCTGGAGGGCTCATCCCTTCCTCGAGCTTGCGGCAGATGATCCCCTTGTGCGTCGGAGAACTCCCTTGATCCAGAACATAACCCTTCATCGGAAGGGGATCTCCGGTCTCCTGCTCGTAGGTACGAATGTACTCATGCACCTTCATCAGTGACCGATTCATGAGGACCGACACCTCGGCTCCGGAAAGCAATCCTCCCTGCGCCGCGGCGCTCTTCACCAAACGAACCATGGTGGCCGTGTCGCGACGAAACTCCTTGCGCCGGTTGTCCCGAGGATCCCGACCCGGACCCGGGTACATCCGGCTCTCGATCTCCGCTTTGGTCACCAGCGGCAAGAGCACCATCTGGATCCCGTAGCTCTCCGCCCGTTTCCCCCAGCTCACCCGAGCCTGGTCCCCTGCCCTGGTCGTTGCCCAAAGAATCGTCCCTGGTTCCAGACGCCGCGTCTCCGGGTAGAACTCCCGCACCAAGTCCATCACGGATTCGGAGATCAGCCGGATGACACGATGGCTCCCCACCAGCTTGAACTCCGTTTCCAGCAGGTATTCCAGGGCCGCCTGAAAGTCACGCCGCCCTACCGCCTTGTACCGGTCCGGCAACGCCCTCATCGGGAGCCCCTTTTTTCTTCCCACTCCCCGCTCAAGGCTCGCCGCACTTGGCGGGCGATCTCCTCCAGCCGATCCTGATACTCCAGGATGTCGTAGCGCTCCCGAAGTCGCAGGTACTCGCCAGCCAAGCGCGGGCTCACTCCCACCAGATAGGCGATCTCGCCCGCCTCCCGGATTCCCTTCTCCCACAGCACCACCACCCGCCCGAACGTCTCTACGTAGCGCTTGACCGAACCCGGAGCGTGTCGCGCTTTGCGCACGATCTCCGAGTAGGTCATCCGCTGCAAGTACATCTCCACGATCTTGGCTTTGTGCGACTGCCCGCGACCAATCTCCTGTACCACCCCACGCGTCGGAACCCAGTGCCCCTCGGATCGAAGCATCAGCACGTCCCGACGAATCGTGCGCACTCCCACCTGCAGAAGCCGAGCCAGATCCTCCTGCGTCAGAACTCCACCCTGGTCTACTGCTTCCTCTGCCATCCGCAACAACCGAACCCGCCGAAGTCCTTCCACTCCGAATCGACGCTGAACCTCGAGATCCTCCATCCCACTGTCGATCGTCACTACTACGCTGACCTTCTTCATCGCTGAAAGAGGCTTGCCGCTCGGCTCGTGATCGCTCACCACCGTGATCCGCATCTGCCCTTCGCGAACCTCGCCCAAACTCAGAGAAGGCAAAAGCACCTGCTGCGCCGTCTCCAGAACCGCCCGAGACGCAGCAGGTGCCAACTCGAAGTCCGTCTCCATCTCGTAGAGAAACTGCCGCTCGGCTGTCTTCTCCGCTAAACGCTCAACCTCCCTACGAACCATCCCGTCCTCCTTCTCTTCCCTCCTCGAGCCCGTGGGATGACCCAGGATCTACCTAGGCACCCCACCCCCTCAACAGGAAGTGGGAGGACACATGGCCTTATCGAAGCAGCGTGATCTTCATGCTCTGGGAGCCCATCGCGTTTCGCAGGTGGGCGAGATAGACACCGGAGCGGACCGCGTGGCCCGATTCGTCGCGGCCGTCCCAGCTCGCATCGCTGAGCCCCGCCTCGACGGGATTGTCGATCAGCGTCCGGATCCGCCGGCCGGTCAGATCGAGGATATCCAGCCTCACCTGGCCGCCCGGAGTCTCGTACCGGATGTTCGTCACGCCGCCGGTCGGGTTGGGCACCGCCGCCGCTATGCGGAGTCTGAACGGATCGATAGTCAGCGAGATCCCGCCGCTGCGGAAGACCTCCCGTCCGTACGCGTCGAAACCGGTGACACGGTAGAGATGCTTCCCTGGACTCGCCGGATCGCGGAAGGTGTACCACGAGCCCTCGAGGAAGAGGGACGGGTCGCCTTCTCCCCTGATCTCCCACTCGCCGAGGGGACCCTGCCGCTCGACGCGGAAGACGGCCGGTTCGACCGGCGTCCGCCACGTGAGCACCGCCGCGCCGACCTCTGCGCGCGCCTCCACCTCGATCGTCACGACGGGCGTGATCACATCGGCGTCGATCCGCCCGGTGTTGCGAGCATCGTGGCGGAAGGAGGTCCAGGGGTTGAGCCGCATCGCGGTCGGGAGGTCGAGCGGGAAGATCACGTCCGAGATCTCGAGGATCGCGATCGACGCCAGGAACTCGGCCTGGACCACGAGGTTGGGATTGGCGTTGCGGTCGATGTCCCAGCAGGTCAGGCCGTGCTGGATCCGGCCGCCCATGACGTAGGGGAAGCCCGCGACCGGAGCCCCCTGCGCGTCTCCGTTGATGGCGTGGACGATCCCCTGGTTGTCGCCCACCACGATCTCCGGTAGCGCGTCGGCGTCGAGATTGACGAGGATCGCCGAGCCTACCTTCTCGTCCGCGTCGGCGATCTGGCGCGGGAAGCCTGGGAGCGCCGCCGCCGAGTTGGCATTGACGGCGACCAGCTTCCCCCGGCCCGATCCGAGGACGATGTCCTTCTGTCCATCGCCGTCGATGTCTCCGATCGCCGGAGTCGGCTCGGTCCAGTTCGTCGGCAGCTTGTCGATCTGGTAGGGCCAGCCGGTCCGCAGGACGAGGCTCCGGGGCGGCGACGGCTCGTACTTGAAGCTCCAGAGGTAGTTGCGCGTCGCGACGAAGATGTCGTAGGCGTCGTCCCCGTCCACGTCGGCCACGGATGGGGACGAATTCGAGCGGGCCTCGTCCCCGGTGAGTCCCTGCTCCAGCGGCGCGGTCGCCAGGATTGTCCCGTCACCGCGGACGACAGCGAGTATCGAGGCGGCGCCCGTTCCCGATGTCTCGAGCTGCACGATGATCTCGTCCTTGGGATCGAACTGGGGGTCGAGATTCGCCGCCGCGGGCGATCCGTATGTGTAGGGCCAGCTAGCGGGATCCGCCGGGTTGCCTCCGCCGAGATAGGCGAGCTTTCCATCCGCGTTCCCGGTGATCACCGGGCTGCCGTCGCCGTTCCATGCGTAGAGGAATCCCCTGTTCTGGACGATGACCTCGGGCTTCAGGTCGCCGGCGATGTCCGCGAGAAGCGGAGAGGCCATCAGGTAGTTGTTCGTTCCCGCCGCGCGGCTCCAGAGGCGCGTCCCTTCCCTGTTCCAGACGAAGACGTACGGGGTCTTGTCGGTCTCGGACCGATACCGCGCCGTGACGACCACCTCAACATTCCCGTCGCCCGTGATATCGGCGATCGCCGGCTTGCTCCAGATGAAGGCCGGGGTTTCGGACCAAACCCCGAAGGTGGAGGGCACCCCATCGCCATCGATGATCTCGGTCCCGTTGTCCCTCAGGCCGTAGACCCGATCCGCTCCAACGAAGATCTCATAGTGGTCCGTCGCATCCAGATTCTCTATCGTGGGGCAGCCCCAGTTGGGGTCGCCTGACACGCTGATCGGCCATCCGGAAAGGGAGGCCGGGTTGGTCGTCGCCCCGACCGGCTCGGAGTAGGCGCTCCAGTTGCCGGAGGAATCGATCGCGGCGACGCGATAGAAGTAGCGGGTCAGTCCGCCCAGCCCCTCGTCCCGGAAGTACTCCATCCCCCGCAGGAATCGATCGTGGACCCTCGCGTAGGCCCCCGTCTCCGTCGCGCTGCGCTCCAGGACGTACCCCTCGATGTCGGGGTCCGGCGTCGCCGACCATGTCAACATGATCGCGTCCTTCGTGGCCTGCGGAGGTCGATCGGTCGGGAAGGAGGGCGGGGCGGGCATCTCGAACTCGACCTCGCGGACCAGGAAGGAGAAGGAGGCATTGAACGCCGACTTCACCTCGAACTGGAGACGCAGCGTCTGCGCGTTGGTGACCTGGAAACGGTACTGGGCCCCACCCACCGTCGTCGACGTCTGCCCTTCGATCGCCTGCGAGAGCGGGTAGCTGTCCGTTCCGGACACGATCGTGGCGCCCGAAAGGGCGGTCAGGATCCCGGTCAGGTTCGCGGCGCTCCCGGCGCCGTAGTTCCTGAGAACCGGGCGCCAGCTCATCGTCTCGCCCGTGTCGGGGAGACCGTTCCCGTCCCCGCTCACCTCGGCGAGCACGCCCTGCTCGAGATCGAAGAGGGGGCGATAGGCGGGCAGGGGCTCTGTGAAGGTCGATGTCCGGGCCGGGGACGCCTGACTGATCTCCACCACGGCCCGGCACGGCAGGCGGTCGCCGTTCTGCAAGACAGTCGAAGGGGCGCCCGGTGTGACCCTGATGCGGAAGGCGCCTTGCGCCTGGGCGGTGGCGCCGGGCGTGATCCCCCCGGCGAGCTCCTCGGTGCCGTCCAGAATCTCTATCCAGGGGTTCACCTCGGAGGGCTCGATCCGGAGCGTGAGGGTCAGCGCCGAGGAGGTCGCCTGGCCGCTGTTCTTGATCTTCACGTTGAGCTTCACCGTCTCGCCGAAGTCGAGCCTTCCGTCGTTGTTCCCCTGGACCTGGGGGGGGCCGGCTGCGGTGAGATCGTCGACGGTGAGCTCCGTCAGGGCCAGGGCCGCCCTTCCGGCGGCTGCCTGCACAGGGATGTCCGCCTGGACATAGGGGACGGCACTCCTTTCCGTCACGGTGACGTTGAAGGTGCCCAGGCTCCCGGGCCTGAAGGGAACGACCGCCGTGCCCTGGTTGTCCGTCATCGCCGATCCCCAGGTGTCTCCGGTCTTGTATGCAGAGACTCTTGCCTCCCGGAGATAGACCCCGTCGCGCTGCACCCTGACCGTGATGGTCGAATCGCCGAGCGTCATCGACGTGGGCGCCTGGATCGTCAGCTCCTTGGGCGTCTCGAGCCATGGGAGCATCTGAGGATCGCCGAGCAGCGCCAGGCTGAAGGCGAGGAAGCGAGAGTACCCCTCCCGGTCTCCCCAGAAGGAGAGCTGTTCCGTGATCGCGTCGAAGAAGGCTTCGCCGAGCGAGCCGGCCCGGTTGTCGAGGAAGAGCTTCGAGTAGGTGCTGTTCTGGAAGGCGGTCGCGGCCGCCGGGAAGTCGAGGTTGGTCGATCCGATGTAGGAGACCACGCCTCCTCCGGACGCGAAGAGGAACGCTTCGGCCAGGCAATCGAGATCGAAGGCCGCGGAGTTGCAGTTGATCGAGTAGAGGACGCTCAGTCTCTGGCCGTTCGACATCTGGCGGGCGTCCCCCACGAGGTAACGGCCCGATCCGTCGGCGCCGGTCTTGGTTCCGATCGACATGCGATCCCATGAGCCGTGGCCCACGTGGTGGATGAAGCCGACGCCCTGGTTGAGCTGCGTGATGACGTTCGGTTGCAGCTCGAGGACAGCGTTCACGCGGTTCCTCGGAGGTTGCTGCCAGTACTCGTGCCACTCGTACATCTCGATGATCTGGGGGTTCAGATCCTCGGCCTCCTCGATGATCGAGACGGCGCTGACGCAATCCCGCGCCCCGTCGAGCCGGACGCACGGGCTGCACTGCGGACGGTTCTCCGAGCAGATGAGGCACGGCGGAACACGCGTGAGCTGAGTCAGCGTCCAGTCGGAGTCGAACAGGACTTCGCCGAGGAAGAGCATCTTGTCGAGGTAGCCGTCCAGGACGGGGGTCTTCACATAGGTCAAGTACTTGTCGACGAACGTGGCCACCTGGGCGGGAGTGGACGCCGGGATGCGTCCCACGTAGAGCTCGGGGTCGAAATCGGCCCCGTCCCCGATCGGGTTGGGCGGGCACTCCGCCTTGATCCCCTCGCCGAAGAGGTCGTCGCCGTCCCGGTTCCAGTTGCCGTCCAGCCCTGCGTAGTAGATGTCGGAGATGATCCCCAGCCCGACGGGGCAACCCCAGGTGTAGGAGCGAAGCGTGCGGACCGGAACCTCGGTCGGCCCTCCCACGATCAGCAGCCACCGCGCGCCCCAGTACTGGTAGGCCTCGATCAGGAAGTTGCGGATCCTCTCCGCCTGATCCACGCCCTCGACATAGGTCGAGTCGACCCACTCCACGGTCCGAACCGCCGTGGGAGTGCCGCTCTGGTTCTTCCAGTTGACGAGCAGATTGAGTTTCGAATTCTCGACAAGCAGCGTCTTGCTCGTCAGCACGACATACTCCACCGGATCGCTCGCCAACGAGGGGCGGGGCGCCGTCGCCAGCGTCTTACGCGAGGAGACCGGCGGGACGCTCTCCAGGGGGGGAATGAGGAGATCCCCCGCGCCCTCGGTCCGCAGGCATTTCAGCGGCCGCGGAGCGGCCGCGTCCTCCTGCCACCGGACGACCAGCGTCCCCTGCTCGAGCAGGCTGACGGCGTCGCCGTCCTCCAAGACCAGCGGGTAGACCGCGAACTGCGCCCACGAGCGGCCCCGTCCGAGGCTGATGCCCAGGAATCGGACTCGCTCGGCCGGCCAGCGGGGAGCCGCGTATGCGTACTCAGCGGGATCCACCGAGGTCGGCCCACCCGCCTCGATAGGGGCGTCCCGGAGGACCGCCGCCAAGGGGCCCGGGAGAGGCCGGGTCGAGGCGATCTCCCCCACAATCTCGTACCGCGAGGGGCTGCTCCCCTCGGGCGCCTCCATCCGCACGAGGCGGGCCGGGAGCGCGGGCTCGCCGGGGAGGCCGGGCCGCAGAGCGGCCCCCCGGACGGCGCATTCCGTCCGGCCATCCTCCGTCACCTGGAAAGCAACCTGATCCCAGCTCCAGCCGAGGTTCGTCTCGTCCGGCCCCCTTCCCGACGAAGGGGAGGAGCAGAGTCCGAGGACCACGGGGATGACGAGCCAGGAGAGGATTCGAGCGCGCATCAGACCTCCTCGGCGCCGCACAGGATTTCCCTGTGTCGGACGCCCCCGGCCTCCTCACCCCAAGGCGCCGGGGGTTGCCAACAATCCAGGGACCGGCGGCGCGCCAGCCCTGCGGGATGACCGGCCGCCCCCCGCTCCCCGGCTTCTGATCTCCGGCGGACTGCGGCGCGACCGTCAGCCGCAGTCTAGCTTGCTTCCGCCGGGGCCGTCAACGCGGCTGGAAAGGCGCCCGCGACCCCGGGTTCACTCCGAGGGGCATATTTCGCGGCTTTCCTGAAAGAATCCTGTTGCCTTGCCCGCCGACCGGTGTTACGAAATGGGCGGTCTCGAACTTGCGAGACAGTGTCAAGTTGAACCCAAGGAGGGATGGAAGCCATGACCAAGAGCCAGCTCGTGGAGACCCTTGCGAAGGAAGCGGGCCTCGAGAAGAAGCAGACGAAGATGTTCCTGGAGGGTCTCACTCAGGTGGTCGAGAAGACCTTGAAGAAGGGGGGCGACATCCCCCTGACCGGCCTCGGCAAATTCAAGGTCCAGAATCGCAAGGCCAGGATGGGCCGCAATCCGCAGACCGGCGAGTCGATCAAGATCCCCGCGAAGAAGGTCGTGAAGTTCACGGTCGCGAAGAATCTGAAGGACACCGTTCTGAAGCGGACGAAGTAGCGGCGGCGGCGCGGGCGCGACGTCGATCGCGACGGAGGACCGCGTCAGACAGGCTCTCGTTCAGGTGGGAAGGGCATCGAGGCGACTCGAGGCCCTTCCCGTTTCTTCACGCCGTGCGATCGAGCAGCCCGCGGTAGAGACTCGCGAACTGCCCGTAGGTCGCGGCCACGCTGTATCGTCTCGCCGTCTCATCGAGGGCGGAGCGCGCGAGGCGCCGCGCGAGCGCGGGATCGCCCAAGAGGCGATCGATCTGCGCGGCGAACTCCCCCGCGGCGCGGGCGGCGAGGTAGTCTCGCTCCTCCTCGAAGCCCATTCCCTCGAGCGCGCCCGGGTAGGCGACGACGGGAAGCTCCATCGCCATGACCTCGCAGACCCGGCTGCGGATGCCGCTCCCCTGCGGAATCGTCAGCGCGACGAGATCGACGCCGGCGAGCTCGCGACGGGGATCGGCGACGGTCCCGGTGACCCGAACGCCGGGGATCGTCCCCAACCGGCGCACGTCCGGAGGCGGATCGGCGCCCACGATCAGGACCTGGACGCCGGCGCGCGTCCGCCGGAGCATCGGCAGGATCTCCTCGCACAGATGGCGGGCCGCGACGCGGTTCGCCTCGCTCGCCATGTTCCCGTAGAAGGCGATCGTCCCCGCATCCCGCTCCCGGCCGGAGCGAGACGATTCCCCGCGCCTCCAGTGAGACAGATCGACCCCCATTCCGATCGTCGCGATCTGCGCCTCCGGCCCGAGCTGCCCGCGCAGCGCCTCCTCATCCTGAGGCGTGATCGCGATGAGGCGGTCATAGCGGGACCACTCACGGATCTCGGATCCCCGCTCCTTAGAGCTCACGGGTCGTCCCAGACGGGCATGGCGCTCGAACTGGATGTCGTGCGTGTCGAGGATCCAGACCGGCGGCCGGATTCCGACCCCGGCGAGATGGCGCAGCGTGAACCAGTAAGCGACGTGGACGATGGCCGGCGGCCTGCGTTCGACCGCCGCGCGAACGGCTCGCGCGAGTGATCTCGAAGCCAGGAACCAGGCCTCGCGACCGTACCCTGTCCCGGCGACCCGGTAGCCGACCTGACCCACGAGGCGATGGACCGGGGATTGTCGATGCCACGCGAGGACGGGAGTCCATACGCCGAGGGATGCGACCGGACCGGGATCCTTCATCCGATCGCGATCGTGGACCAGAGTGATTGTCTCGATCTCGAAGTGGAGAGAAAGCGCCTGCAGAATCGAGAGATTCCGCACGCGCCCCCCCATCGTGAGCGGATGGGGATGGTCCGGAAGAACGGCGAGCAGGCGCGGCCTCAGGGTTTCCGCTCTCCTTCCCCGGTGCCCGCCGGACGCTTGGGCTTGTCCTCCGATCCCAGGATCCGGTCGATGATCTTCTGTCTCTGGATCTCGGACATCTTGTTGAGCTGCTGCTCCATCAGCCTGTAGTGCGGCAGGGGAACGACGAAGTCGATCGTGTCCGGGCAGGCCGGATCGACCACGACCAGCCTGTGCATGAACTTGTCCGTCATGGGATCGGCGCTCGTCGTGTCCACGCCGACCCCCGTCAGGCTCAGGATCGTGTTCCAGCGGGGGTCCTTGCACTTGCCGACGAGGCGGTGGATGATCCAGTCCTCTTGCGCGACGCGCATCCCGTGCCGCTCGAACCACCCGCTGTGTAGCTGCCTGTAGAACTGGACGAGGTCCCAGAGGAAACGTAGATAGGCATCGAACAGGACAGCCTCGTCCTTCGGACCGGCCTCGATGAGGCTCCGTCTCAGCGCGCCTCCGCGCGTGGCAAGCTCGACGAACTGGAATCCGAAGAGCCTGTTCTTCGGCACTCCCAGATTCTCCGCCCCGATCTCCCACTGGACCCGGGCGGGGCCCAGCGACTCCTCCGGGTGCGCCTTCACGTAGCGCTCGAGGACGAGGCCCAGCCGGTCGGTCAGAGTGTCGGCGGCTTCGTCCGTGGTCAGCAACCAGTAGGCGCCGCCGCGGTGCATCTGGTGGAAGTCCCCGCGCTCCTCAACGAGCCGGTCGCCGAACCGCCGCCAGGCGGCGAGCAGCGAGTCGGTCAGGGCGATCACGCCGGCGCCGCGGCCGAGTTGCGGGCGCGCGGTCTCGATCCTGGCCTCGACCTCCGCGCGGAAGCCTCGGACCTCCTCCTGCATCCAGAGCTCAGGGACGGGGGGGAAGTTCGCGTGCATGCCGCCGGGCACGGAGGGCCGCTGCGCGGCCGCCTGGATGGGCGCGGCGATCCATAGCAGCAGGAGCATGGGAAGGTAGCGCATCATCTCTCCTCTCTAGGCTGTCGGGCCGGGGCGGGACGCTTCATGGTCCAAGGTCTCGAGGACGACAACCGCGGCCGCGTGTCCTGCGGTGTGCGTGATCGAGACATGGGTCCGCCTGGCGCCCATTTCGTCCGCGCGCTGCGACGCTGTTCCGTGCAGGAGCAGGATCGGCTGGCCGCTTCGCAGGTTTTGGACCTCGACGTCGATCCAGCGGACTCCACCCGACCAGCCGGTCCCCAGCGCCTTGAACAGCGCCTCCTTGACGGCGAAGCGCGCGGCGAGGAATTGAACCCACTCCCCCCTCGGATGTTCCAGCTCGTTCGGATGGAAGATCCGCCGCAGGAATCGCTCGCCGAACCGCTCTGCTGCGCGCCCGACCCTCTCGACTTCGACCAGGTCGATGCCCACTCCGACGACCATCCCCCCCCCCGCCGCGCCCCTATCGCTGGCAGCGCTTGTCGATCAGGTCGGCCAGAAGACCGATGGCGGCCCTTTGCAAGGATGT
>Ga0194112_10003155_pt1 | contig 23119 bp, 19 predicted proteins | sample TA2MahC400mmetaG_FD_146191 | JGI IMG/M metagenome (GOLD analysis project Ga0194112, IMG submission 146191) | Freshwater microbial communities from Lake Tanganyika, Tanzania - TA2015016 Mahale Deep Cast 400m | ecosystem: Environmental > Aquatic > Freshwater > Lake | place: Tanzania: Lake... | reverse complement strand
CAATTCCGGATCAAACATTTTCTCGTCCGCGGCCTTCCAAACAGCGTCGCCCGCCAGCATCTGAACCGCTTTGATTCCAGCTTCGCCACCGCGGCGCTGCTCGGCCAGCGCTTGAACAAATTCCAACGCATGAAAGCCGTAAGCATCGGTTGTGTGGAAAGTGATGGCTACGATTTCGGCGATGGCTTCGCCGCGTGTCACGTCCGCGGGCGGGTTCCGCCAACTCGTCGGCAAAGACGAGCCCGCCATCAACGGAATCTTCATCTCACGCGCCGTGTCATAGATAAACTTCGCATCAGTCCAGTTGTCGGCGAGATGTTTGTCAACGAAAACTGGCGCGACGCGTTCGCTCGCTTTGAAGACCTTGATTGTCTCATCCCAGAATCGCCGCTTCGGATATTGCGTGTTGCCGGTCGGCGATTTCGGGTAATTGCCATGCTCGGCAATCAACAGCACGCCATCGACCGCCAACTTGCCCGTGCCCAGCGTTAGCGCGTCTTCGATAGAATCGCTGATCCGAAACCGGTGGGAAGCCGCGAGGAACTTGCTGGTGTCGCCCGTTGCCCTTTGATCGGTGTACAGTGAAACCAATTTGAGCGGCGAATCCTTCCCTTTGCCATCGAGCGTGTCAGTCTGCAACAGCCGGCTGACGATAATATCGGCGTGAGAATTATGCCGATAAACTGTGACAATAGCTGCGACGTTCTTAATTGTCGCCGGTGGTTCGGCAGGTCGGAGGTCAGCGCCGCTCCACAACGCGGCCAGCAGGAAAGGAAATCTCATTAACGCGGGCATGGGCCGGTTTTAGCACGCCTGTTGATTCACCTGCAAGGCGCATCGTGCTGAACCGAGGTTAATGACGAAAGCCCAATGACGAACGGAAACGGGTTGCAGATGTGCCGGCCCATTCGAGCTTCGTCATTTGTCATTCTTTAGTCATTCGGATTTCGGCATTCGTCATTGTGTCACCATCGGCGCCTGTCCGCTGGTGGTGAAAACGCTAATCCTCCACCGGGACCACCAGATTCTCCATGATGTAATTTTTTCGTTCCGGCGTGTTGCGGCCCATGTAAAAGGAAAGGATGTTCGCGGAGTCGGGTTTAGGGGCGTATTCCACTTGGCTGAGGCGCATGTTGGAACCGATAAATTGCTTGAATTCGTTCGGCGAGATTTCGCCCAATCCTTTGAACCGCGTGATTTCGGCGCTCTTGCCCATAGCTTTCGCGGCGTTATCGCGTTCCGCTTCGGAATAGCAATAGATCGTTTTCTCTTTATTGCGCACACGGAAGAGAGGTGTCTCCAACACGAACAAATGGCCGTCATGGACCAACTGCTCGAAGAAGCGGAAGAAATAAGTGATCATCAAATTGCGAATGTGCAAACCATCCACGTCGGCATCGGTGGCGAGAATCACCTTCTCGTAACGGAGTCCTTCGAGGTTGTCTTCGATGTCGAGGCTGCGCATGAGATTGTACATTTCGTCATTCTTATAAACGATATCGCGCTTGAGGTCCCAAACGTTTAGCGGCTTGCCCTTGAGCGTGAAGATGGCTTGCGTGTTCACGTCGCGGCAGCTGACGATGGAACCGGCCGCAGATTGTCCCTCGGTGATGAACACCATCGAACCTTTGCCTTTGCCTTTCTGTTTGTCGAAGTGGATTTTGGAGTCTTTCAATTGCGGAATGCGGATAGTGACCGCTTTGGCGCGTTCCCGCGCCAGCTTCTTGACTTCCTGAAGTTCTTTGCGGAGCTGCTGCGTATCTTCGACCTTCGCCAGAATTTTCTCGGCGATCTCCTTGTTCCGGTTAAAGAAATGCAGCAACTCCTCGCGCACGGTGTTGACTAGGTCCGAGCGAATTTCAGTGTTGCCAAGTTTATTCTTCGTCTGCGACTCGAAGACCGGATCTTTCAAACGAATGGCCACGGCGCCAACCATGCATTCGCGGACGTCGTCACCTTCGAATTTGCCTTTTGAATATTCGTTCACCGCTTTGAGCAAGCCTTCGCGAAACGCGCTCAAGTGAGTGCCGCCGTCTGATGTGTACTGTCCGTTCACGAAGGAATAGAAGCTTTCACCGTAACGGCTATTGCTATGCGTGAAGCAGAACTCGAGCGTCTTGCTGGCGTAATGGAGTGGAGTGTAAATCGGCTCACTATTGTCGGCTTTCAAATCTTCAAGCACGAGATCGAGCAGGCCGTTCCGCGATTGAAAGACCTGGCCGTTGAAGACGAGCTTTAGGCCGGCGTTGAGATAGCTGTAATGCCGCAACCGTTTCTCGACGTGTTCCGCGCGGAATTCGACTTCTTTGAAGATTTCCGGATCGGGTTGAAAACGGATGAAGGTTCCATCCGCTTCCTCCGAGGCTTTGCCATCCTTTTGGTTCCGGAGTTTCCCTTGCTTGAAGGCCGCTTCGACATATTCGCCAGAACGGTGGCTGCGGACCACAAAGTCCTTGGACAAGGCATTGACCGCTTTGGTCCCGACACCGTTGAGACCCACGCTGAATTGGAAGACGTCATCGTTGTATTTGGCGCCGGTGTTAATCTTGGAAACGCAATCGACAACTTTGCCGAGCGGAATGCCGCGCCCGAAATCGCGGACGCTCACATTGGGACCGTCGATCTTGATGTGAACTTCCTTGCCATGGCCCATGATGTATTCGTCGATGGCGTTGTCGATGACCTCCTTTAACAAGATGTAGCAGCCGTCATCGTAATGAGAACCATCGCCGATGCGCCCGATGTACATGCCGGTCCGCAACCGAATATGCTCCAGCGAAGAGAGCGTCTTAATTTTGCTTTCGTCGTAAACGTGTTTCTTATTCTCTGCCATATTTTGAGGACTGAAATATTGGCGCGATTAGGAGATTTGCCAACAGGGAAATGAATGGAAATGAAGTTGACATGAAGTTTTCATTGGAGCGCGGGCTTCAGAAATCGCGCATTGCTCCCTGTGAACGCGGTAGGTCAGCGCGTCTCGCTTATCCTGCTCTTGGTGTCCGCAAATGCTGGACAGGCGGGACGCCTATCCTACGACGCCGGTTCAGGGGCAGAAGCTCACTTGCAGCGAGGGTCTTGGATGGATATTCTTCTCAAGATCAAGTTGCTCCTGGAGAATCTGCCGCCGAGCCTCGCGTCTCAACGCGAAACGCTGGCGCGCTGCCTGGAAGCGATGAACCGCGTAATGCCGTTGCGGGCCGTTTATCTCTTCGGTTCGCACGCTCGCGGTGAGGCTTGGCCCGATAGTGACGTGGATTTGTGCCTTGTGGCTGATGGCGGGGCACGGCAACTCAAGGCGGCGCAGAACTTACGTTTAGCCATGCGCCCGATTCCGGCTAAGCCGCCGTTCACGCTAGTGCCAATTGCTCCGAACCGCTTGGCGGAAAAACAGAAGATTGGTGATTTTTTTCAAAACGGTCCTGACGGAAGGGGTGCTGCTTGCCACGGAAGACTGACTCAAACAATCCGGCCGACTGGCTTTGGATTGCGGAAATGGACCTCGAAGTGATCCAATTGGCGGCCACGAACGAAGTTGGGTACGTCACTGTTCGAAGCAAGTTGGCCGAAGTCTTGGAAAAGGCTGTTTGACTGGATACGCGACCACGAGGTCAGGTGACAACAACGACCCTCGTGAGCAATCGCATTTGGCAGGCAGGGGGCGGCGCAGGAATGTTAGCCTCCGCAGACCGCGCGCCAAAAAACTGAGATGCAAAGGTTCTCCTTTCTTTGCCCTGGTCCGCCTGCTACGTATCTCGGCAAGGCAGCTAAGCTAAGGCAGCTTATGGGCAGCGAACTCATTCCATTCGGCGGGGAGCGTGCCTCCGATTTTCAAACGTTGGTCGGGCGCCTCGGAGAGGTCTTTCGCCTCGGCCAGCAACAGATCGAGGAAATCAAAATCCGCAGTTATTGGGAAGCCGGCCGGCTCATCCATCGGCACATTCTCAAGCACGAAAAGCGCGCCGGTTACGGCAAACAAGTGATTCGGAAGCTGGCCGAAGCGCTGGAACTTGGCGAGAACTTGCTTTATCGGATGCTCCGTTTTTACCAGGCATTCCCAATTCTGGCCACGTGGCCAGAATTGACTTGGAGCCATTATCGCCTGCTTTCACAAGTGACCGACGCCAAGGAACGGCACGAGTTAGGAGCCCAGGCCGCCGCTCAAAAATGGACCGCGCGCGAACTGGAAGACCGCATCCGCGAAAGCGCCAGCACCGCCGCCAAGACAATCTCCGCAGACACGGGCGACAACAGTGGAACAAAAATCCGGTTGCTCGAGCCCACGCAAGGCAAAATCGGAATCTACAAGATCGTCGAAACGCATGACGGTCTCGCCGTGGAAAGAAACGGTGATACAACGGTAACATCTCCTTGCTGCAAGACAGCCAGAGATTCCGAAGGTTGCACGACCTTAACCGCGCGAACGGTCACCGGCGCGCTCGCTTTCGGTGCAGATACAATCCGTCTCCGTTCCGTGATACAAAGAAGCAGTTCAATCACAGACCTAATCGGGGACAGCGAATAATTCTTTATGATCGTTTGGGAACCTTCGTTCGACGAGGTTTTCGCGAGCGCGAAATAATAGCGAACGATTGTGATTGGCTGATCAGAACGCGGATAGAATCTGATCGGCAAAAGATCGAGCAATAGGACAACAAGGTTACCAAGGAGATCCAGCCCCGCCTTCGCCTCCTGGATCCCACAATCCTGAAAATCCGCCATTGATTGGTGGATTTTCATGGTGTAGTCTTTGCTGCCATGATCGACCGCGAAATCGATATCGAGTTGGTGCGGCGGGCGCTCAAACGGAGCCGAGTTGTCGCGCTGGTCGGACCGCGGCAATGCGGCAAGACCACTTTGGCTCGACAGTTGGTGCCATCCAACTCATTGAACTATTTCGATCTCGAAGACCCGCCGGGCCTCGCGCGATTAAACGAGCCCGACTTGGCTTTGCGGCCCTTGAAAGGCATCGTTGTCATCGACGAGATTCAGCGCCGGCCGGAGCTATTTCCCTTATTGCGAGTCCTGGCGGACCGCAAACCGCTGCCCGCGCGCTTTCTCGTCCTGGGCAGCGCATCACCCGAGCTCTTGCGGCAATCGTCCGAGACGCTCGCTGGGCGCCTGGAGACGGTGGCGTTGGAAGGTTTTCGTTTGGCAGATTTGGGCGCAGCCGCCCAAGGCAAACACTGGCGTCGCGGCGGGTTCCCGCTGGCGCTCACCCAGCGCACGGAAGCGGACTCAACGAGTTGGCGGCGTCAATTCATCCAGACCTTTCTGGAGCGTGACATGCCACAGCTCGGAGTTTCCATACCAGCCGTCGCTTTGCGCCAATTTTGGAATATGCTCGCCCATTATCACGGCCAGATTTGGAATGGCGCGGAACTGGCGCGGGCGCTGGCGCTCGGCGAATCCACGGTGCGGCGTTATCTCGATCTGATGACTGGAGTATTCATGGTGCGACAATTGCCCCCGTGGTTTGAAAACTTGGGCAAACGGCAGGTCAAAGCGCCGAAGGTGTATGTGCGTGATTCCGGCCTGCTTCACGCGTTGCTTGGTATTGGCAGCCAGAGAGACCTGGAACAGCATCCGAAAGTTGGCGCTTCTTGGGAGGGGTATGCCGTCGAAGAAGTTCTCAAAGCATTGCAGCCGGACGATGCCTATTACTGGGCCACCCACAGCGGGGCTGAAATCGATCTGGTGCTCTTCAAGGCCGGACGCCGCATCGGCATCGAGTGCAAACGAGCGGACGCTCCCGGTCTGACGCCCTCGATGAGAAATGCTCTGGCCGACCTGAAACTCGACGAACTATTGGTGGTTTATCCCGGCGCCAAGTCTTACCCATTGTCCGCCCGGGCGAAGGTCGTGCCGCTGGCCGAGTTGGTCGGGGCTTCGTAACGAGGATTGGCCGGCAGGCATGCGTTCCTCCTTTAGTTGATGTGGCATGTGTCTTAACGCAAAGATCGCAAAGACCGCAAAGAGATGCCAAAACCGCGTCGTCGATCGGATCGATATCATTCTCGAAAAATAAAACCAATCCGGCTTGCCGGCGCTCTCGGATGCCGCAGCACCTTCAAAAGCGGGAGCCAGATCCGCGGACAAGATGCTCAATCGCTGCACGAAGGCTCTTTCCACTTCCGAAAGCCATTGTGGCGGTGCGCCGCGATTTGCGCAGTGGAACCGAAAACGAGACGGCGTTGGTCAAAGAGATTGAACCGCACGCGAGTTATGGATTTCCCATTACCGGTGATTTGAACACGCGCTTTCTCGCAGTCGTTCCCGAGAAACGCTCGCCAGATCATCTCGCGCGCATTTATCGCTGCGACCTCTGGACAGGGCAAACTTCAGAATGGATGCGCTCCACGAATTTCATCGGAGCCTTTCCCACGCCTGACTCGCGAGGCATTGCCGTTCTTGAGGCGCGAACATTTTGGGAACGCGAGATTCGCCTCTTCTCCAACGCACTGAAAAAGACTTGATCCGCAAACTTTGGCCTCACTATGCTTCTATCGCTAGATTTCTGGCTGACCTTCGCGGCTCTTCTGTGCCGGGTTGAGAAACAGCCTCCAGGCGGAGTAATTAGAACATGGCTAAAGTTGTACGGAATAATGGGCAATCCTCGCGTCCCGCGATGGCCACGAAGTATGACGCCCACCACACGGTGCTCAATAAAACTTACGGCGCGCTGGCCGACCTGCGCCGTGAATTGGCCGATTCCAAAGCCGCCGTCGCGGAACGGACCGAGATTCTCAATGTCTTTGCCAATTGCGCCGATCCGCAGCGTTCGTGGCTCCTGTTGGAGGATTACTTCGAAAAGCTCTCTCTCGCGCGCAAAGATTTTGCCGGCGACAGCTGGTGGCCCCGCCTTTTGGAAGCGCGCGGCCGGGAACGGCTCGAGTCCACGGCTCTCTTGTTCTTGCGCTCGAATCGGCCATTGCCCACCGAACTGTTGTCGTATGCGAACCTCGAACGTTTCGCTGAAATCGAGCAAGCTGAGAAGGAACAACAAATCGTCCGGCTCCTCGAGAATTGGCTGTTGCCCCCGGCTCCGGTTCACCTCGATTCACCCCGGGCCTCACTGCGCGTCCTTTGCCAAACACAGCTTCTGGATGGCTCAGATTCATTGTTCGGTTTAAAGGTTCAATTCGGACTTTTCCGCCCTCGAGCCGGTGAGAAGTTAAAGACCGTCGCTGAGATCATCGAACTGACGACCCGCTCAGCCCACGAACAAGAACTCTTTCCCGCGAAAGATTGGGAGTTCATTCAGTGGCTGGCGGAAACATATCGTGACGCGAAGAAGGATTCGGAGTGGCTGTTGCTCGCTGGCCTCGAATTGTTGCAATGGCTGGCCCGCTGGGGACAAGTCGCGCGGTTCGAATCAGTGCCCCATCAAACGGTGCTGAAGTTTTACGGCCAGCTGGCCGAACTGACGCCTCACCTCGAAACGATCGATGGCGAGCTTTGCTTCACACACCGTTTGCGGGTCGCAAACGACGAAATCCATCCGGTCAATCGAGGGCGCTTTTTCGGCGGTCATCCCTCGCTGGTCCTGATCAACGACACCTTTTATCTCCTGCGCAATCCGCCCTCGACTGATCTGCTGACCACCTGGGTATTGAAGCCTTACCTGCCGGTTAGGCGGCTCAGTCATCGCTTGCTGACGCAACTGCGCAAGAACAGTCCGGCGGAGAACAATCACGAGTGGGCACAACTTTGCGTCAGTCATACTGCTGTCCCGCAATTTGCTTTCGAGCTTAACGACGAAACGGTGCGATTGCGTTTGCTGGCCCGAAGCGAAAGCGACGAGAGCGTTTGGCAATGGAACGGTCATGAATGGCAACGCGCCAATCCGCCCGCGCGGCCAGCGGAAAAACCTGAAATTCTGGATGACTCGCGCTTAGAACCAGCCATTCAATGGTTGCGCCGTCTGGATTGGTTCACGCCCGAACCGGGGCTTTGGCTCGGCGATGCGAACGAACATTTTCTGAATACTTTGGCCGTCGCTTGGCCAGACCGCCCGATGGCTGCCGAGTACTTGGGCAATCCGCCATTTCATCGTTTATTTTTGGCGCCTCGCCGGTTGCGTCCGAAATTAATGGTCCAAGGCAGCGGCATTGACTGGTTCTCGGTTTCCGCGGCATGGGAGGCGGAGGGTTTGAAATTAACCGCAGCCGATTTGCAACGGCTGCAAAACGCGACCGGCCGCTTCGTCAAATTGCCGGACAGCGGCTGGATGGAACTGGATTCGGCAGCCGTTTGCGCGGCGCACGAAGCCATGGCGGATTTGGGCTTGGATGTCTTGAGCCCCATCCCGCAGCGTGTGGACCTCGCGCATGCGAAACAATTGGATGAAGCGACGCTGGACCGGTTTCAGGACCAACCGCAAACGAGAACCTTGCGGGAGCGCGTGGCCGCGTTCACCGGCGTCCCGCCCGCCGTTATCCCGGCCTCGGTTCAAGCCGAGATGCGGCCTTACCAGAAGGATGGGTTTAACTTTCTCTGTCATCTCACGCAGCTCAAGATGGGCGGCGTCTTGGCGGATGACATGGGCCTCGGTAAAACGCTCCAAACCTTGGCGTGGCTCGCATGGCTGCAGGAACAGAATCCCCAAAAGCATAAGCCGGCCCTGGTTATTTGTCCCGCGTCGGTCCTGCACAATTGGCGGCGCGAAGCGAATCGCTTTACGCCCCATCTGAAAGTGCTCGTGCTGGAAAGTGGCGCGGCGCGGCACAACTTGCGCAAACGAATTCCGCAGCACGATCTCATCGTGACGAACTATGCGTTGCTGCGCCGTGACTTGAGCGCTCTGCAAAAGTTCGAATTCCGCGCCATCATTCTGGACGAGGCCCAGTTCATCAAAAATCCGACAGCGCAAGTGACGCAATCGGTCAAGCAACTGCGCGCGGACCAACGACTGGCTTTGACCGGCACGCCCTTGGAAAATCGCTTGCTCGATCTTTGGAGCATCGTCGATTTCGTGCAGGCCGGATACCTTGCCACCCAAGCCGACTTCCATCAGAATTACGAACCCAAAGGCGAGGACGTGGCGTGGTCGCAGAAGGTCGCGCGACGCCGCCTCTCGGCCAAGTTGCGCCCGCTCATGCTGAGGCGGCTCAAACGGCAAGTCGCACAGGACTTGCCGGATAGGATCGAGGAACGGCGCGATTGCCAATTGGGCGAAGCGCAACGCAAGTTATACTTGGTGGAACTTCGTCGCAGCCGCGAACAAGTCCTGCAGACGATCGATGAGAAGGGCTTGGCCAAAATCAAGATTCACGTATTGGCCGCGTTGACACGTTTGCGCCAGATCTGTTGTCATCCGCAATTGGTCGGCAACGATTCGGCTTCCGGCAAAACCGAGACGTTATTCGAGTTGCTTGAGCCGTTGCTGGCCGAGGGGCAAAAGGTGCTCGTCTTCAGTCAATTTGTCCAAATGCTGAACTTGCTTGAAGTCGAATGCCGCCAGCGCGAGTTCCCAACTTACGTCTTGACTGGCGAAACGAAGCAGCGCCAGGAGGTCGTCAATGCGTTCCAAGGCGACTCGAACGCTTCGGTGTTTCTATTGAGTTTGCGCGCCGCCGGAACTGGATTGAATTTGACGACCGCCAGTTACGTTGTTCTGTACGATCCGTGGTGGAACCCAGCCGTGGAAGCGCAAGCGATCGATCGTTCGCATCGCATCGGTCAAAGCCGCACCGTCAATGCGTATCGATTGATTGCGCCCGGAACCGTCGAGGAAAAGATTTGGGAACTGCAGCAGCGCAAAGCCCAAACCATTGTCGATGTTCTCGGTGAAGAAGGCTTCGCCCAAAGCCTCACCAAGGGCGATCTCGAATATCTGTTCTCGGAGGATTAACAAGATTAGGGAATCGCGAGGCCACGGACATCGTAGGACAGCGCGTCTCGACCGTCCTGCTCTAACAGGCGCAACGCCTGCCCTACAACACGGGTTTCGGCCTACGGTCTCATGCCGCGCGCGGGTGCACCTTGAAAGTACCACCATTGTTTTTGACAGGAGACGCCTTGGTCGTAACGCAGACTTGTAGTCTGCCGTATCCCCGACTTGCAGCCGGCGCCGGGTTCGCCTTGCCCAGCGCGTCCGAGCTTGCGGAGGCACGGCATATTGAAAATATGCGCTGCGAAAGCGGCGCGTTCCGGTTGGTGGTTCTGACGAGGTGCACCCCTTCCGCGCTCTGCCGCCTGCCACCAGAATTCACTTGCGCCCCGAAACCGAACTTCAGAGGATGCTGGGCAGTTTACGGACAGAAGGAAAAGGTTATGCAACAACTCGAATCAAACGATTCCAAGACTCCACTCGCCAACTTGGAGGAGTGGGAAGATTTTCTAAAGACGCGCTATCCCGAAGCCGACGCCTTGCAGACCGCGCCCAAAAAGTTTCAAGCCACGAATCCTGAAAAGAAGAAGGAGGAATTCCGGAATTACGAAGCCGATGCGCGGCCCACGGTTCGCGAGTTCTACCGCCTGAATCATCGTTATCAAACCTACGACTTCGTTCAGGCCAAGAAGCGCGAATTTCTGTCGCGCAACCGGCGCACGATGAGCATTTGGGAAGCGATGGAATATCTCAATCAATTAGTGGATGATAGCGATCCAGATACCGACCTTTCCCAACTCGAACATCTGCTTCAAACCGCAGAGCACATTCGCCGCGACGGTCATCCGCGCTGGTTCATTCTGACCGGACTGATCCATGACCTCGGCAAGATTCTTTGCCTATGGGGTGAGCCGCAATGGGCCGTGGTGGGGGACACTTTCCCGGTTGGTTGCGCCTATTCGGACAAAATCGTCTTTCCGCAGCACTTCACCGACAACCCGGATTCCAACGAGGCAAAGTACCAGACACAAGCCGGTGTTTATGAAGAAGGGTGCGGGCTCGATAACGTTCATCTTTCCTGGGGACACGACGAATACATCTATCATGTCGCCAAGGATCATCTGCCGGATGAAGCGCTCTACATGCTGCGCTACCATTCTTTCTACCCCTGGCATCGCGAGAACCAGTACCTCCACCTCACCAACGCGCGCGACCGCGAGATGCTCCAATGGGTTCAGGCCTTCAATCCGTACGATCTCTACACCAAGAGCCACGCCAAACCAAACGTCGCCGAACTGCGGCCATTCTACGAAGACCTGATCGCGGAATATTTCCCCGCGAAGCTGAACTGGTAGCAAGCAAGCGAGACCAGTTGCACGTGCCGCGGTCGTAGCACAGAGTTTCCGGAGCGCGGACATTCTTGTCCGCAGTAATTCCTAAAATGAAACCGCAGCGCGAGCGTGGCTACAGCAAGCCGCCCTGCCATCTGAACTGCGGAATCGGCTGCTCCAGTCGAAATAAGGATGCGCTGCGCGGCGCTAAATCCTCTCAAAGTACCGGACGCGTTCCCAGTCCGTGACCGCGTCGTCAAACGCTTGAACTTCGAGGCGAGCGGTGTGCGCGTAAAAGTTGACGACGTGATCGCCGAAAACGCGGCGGGCGAGTTTGCTTTCGCCTAAGAGTCTCGCCGCGTCGCGGAGCGTCTTGGGTAACGAAGCGAGTTTGGGATCGATGTAAGCATTTCCTTCATAAACTTCCCCGCAATCCAATCGTTCTTCGACACCGGCAAGACCCGCCGCAATTGTCGCGGCGAACGCCAAGTAAGGATTCGCATCCGCGCCAGGCATGCGGTTCTCGATGCGGAATGAATTCCCCTGGCCCACCACGCGAAATCCTACGGTGCGATTGTCATAAGCCCAAGCCATCTTGGTGGGCGCCCAACTAGCCGCCTGGTAACGCTTATAGGCGTTGATCGTCGGCGCAAAAAAGCAGCAGAGTTCCGGACAATACTTCATCAAGCCGCCCAGAAAGTGGCGGAAGAATTTCGAACCGCCACGCCCCCTTTGGTCCCAAAAGAGGTTCTGACCATTCTTCCAGAGGCTGACGTGAATATGGCAACTGCTGCCGACTTCCGTTTCGGCGAGCTTCGGCATGAACGTAATCGCTTTGCCGTGCTGATCGGCAATTTCTTTGATTCCCTGCTTGAAGACGACGTGCATGTCAGCCATCGGGAGCGGTTGATCATAAATAAAATTGATCTCGTGTTGTCCCCTGCCCCACTCGCCTTTGCTCGATTCCACCGGGACGCGAGCGGCGCCCATCATGTTGCGAATCGCTCGCATGAGGTGCTCTTCTCGCGCGGGCTGCATGGTGTGATAATCGATTCGGTAATCGCTGGCCGGAGTGAGATTACGATAAACAGCCTGCGAAGCCTGGTGGTAGGTATTGTTGAACAGAAAGAATTCCAACTCGCTGGCGATGTTGCAGACGAGTTTCAGTTTGGCGACGCGATCTACTTGGCTCTGGAGAACCGAGCGCGGCGCTTCGTCCACGATCTTGCCATCGTGATGATGGTAATCGCAAATCACCAACGCCGCAGCCGTTTGCCAGGGCAAAATTCGAATGGTCGATAAATCCGGTCGCATTTCGAAATCGCCGAAGCCTTTTTCCCAATTGGCAATTTTGAAACCGTCCATCGGATCCATTTCCATATTGACGGTGAGCAAATAATTGCAGCCGTGCGTGCCATGGCTGGCGACGTTCTCAATGAAGAATTGGCCCGCAAACCGTTTCCCAACGAGACGGCCGAGGACGTCCGGGAAGGCGACGATGACGGTGTCGATGGCGCCGGATTTGATTTTAGATTTGAGAGCTTGCAGGTTCATGGGAGCGCTTGTCCTAATCTTAATCCTAATCTTACTCGTACTCCCCTTCGTGAAGGCGATAATCTGAGTTCGCCTTAATCAGTCCAACGAGCATAGATACGATCTGACGCAGTGTTTCCTTACCATTGAGAACCTCCTCGCCTTTACATTTGCCCTTCGCCACCAGCACATCGAGTCCCGCCGCACATTCCAACGCCGATCCGCGTGAAACGTCAAAGAATCGGCAGCGGTCCGGCTTTGTGAACTTTCCGTTGCCTTCGGCAATATTCATGGGAATCGAACTGCTGGCGCGATCCAGTTGGTCGCGAACAGCGAGCTTCTTAGGCAACTTCTCCATTAATGGCTCAAGCCAAGAAACAAATGAAAGGGACTGCTGGTAAACTCCCCGTCTCTCATGGTCGAACATTGGGGTCATAAATGTAATAGGGTCAAGGTTCTGAATTGGAATCGAGATTGAGATTAAGGTTAGGATTAGGAGTAAGATTAGGACAAGTCCGAGGGCATCACTCCCCCACATACACATTCTTCAATTCCGTGTATCCTTCCATCGCCGCCATCCCCAAATCTCTTCCCAACCCACTCTGCTTAAATCCGCCGAACGGGGCTTCGACATGGACGCTGCTGTTTGAATTGATGCTCAGCACGCCGCTCTCAACTTGGCGGGCCACGCGAAGCGCGCGCCGCAAATCATTCGTCCAAAGCGAACCACTCAGGCCGTAAGGCGAGTCGTTCACCTCCTCGATCATTTTCGCCTCGTCATCGAAGGGACGAATGCAAACGACCGGACCAAAAACCTCTTCGCGCCACACGCGATCCGAAGGCTCGACCTCAAGGACTACCGCCGGATTCAGATAGTAGCCGCGCGGGAAAGGACGATCGCCGCCCGCCGCAATCCTGCGCCCTCCTTTCCTTGCCTCAGAAATAAAGTCTTCCACAACTCGCCGTTGCCCGGCCGAAACCAGAGGGCCAAGCTGCGTCGCATCCTGGACAGGGTTCCCCACACGCAATTGACGGGTCGCTGCCGTGAATGAATCAACGAATCGGTCAAACACCCGTCGCTCGACGAACACGCGGCTCCGCGCGCAGCAGTCTTGTCCGGTGTTGGCGAAAACACTCATGGGAGATTCCATCGCGGCGCGATCGACATCAGCATCGGCAAAGACAATGTTCGGTGACTTGCCACCCAATTCCAGCGAGACCCGCTTCAATCCGCGCGAGGCCAACTCCATAATGCGCGATCCAACACTCGTCGAACCCGTAAACGAAACCTTTCGAATCAACGGGTGCGTGACAAGCACGTCGCCAGTTTCCTGTCCCGAACCAGGCAAGACCTGTAACACGCCCGGCGGCAAGCCAGCCTGGCGCGCGATCTGCCCCAAAAGCAGCGCGGTCAAAGGCGACAGCGAAGCGGGTTTCAGCACCACCGAATTCCCCGCCGCCAAAGCAGGCGCTACTTTCCAACAAGCAATCGGGAACGGGAAATTCCAGGGAACAATGGCGGCCACGACGCCCATCGGCTGCCGCAAAGTGAAATCAAAGCCGCCGCGTGCAACCGGAATGGTTTGTCCCGTGAACTTCGTAATTGCGCCGGCGTAATATTCGAAGACGCGGGCTCCGAGCGCAGCTTCGTCGCGAGCATCGCTGATGGGTTTGCCGATACTCTGTGACTCCAACTGGGCGATGCGTTCCATGTTCTCGCGCAGCAGTCGTGCGATATTGAACAGAACATCCGTCCGTTTGCCCGGGGTGAGATCCCGCCAGCCGCGGCGGTATGCCTCATGGGCGCTTTCGATGGCTGCGGCAACGTCCTCGGCGGATGCGCCGGCAATTTCAGCAATGATCTCTTCCGTCGCAGGATTGATCAGACCGGCAGGTTTGCCCTGCGTGGAACTGCGAAATTCGCCATTAATGAATAACTGCGTCGGGATTTCGCTCATAGCGCGCTCAAGTATAGTGATTTCAAATCAGCGACCGTCACTGGAACGGGGTTGGTCCGATGACACGAATCTTCAATCGCTTGTTCAGCGAGCGCATCAACGTCGGATTCTTTGACGCCGCAGGCGCGGAGACCCGGTTTCAGGTCCAGCTCCGACAGAAAATTCGTGAGAAAATCGATCGTCAACAAATCTGCGTCGATATCGGACTGCTTCATAACATCGAGGCCGCAAGCCAATCCGACACGCCGATAAAGTCCCGGCTTGCGTTCAGCATTGAAACGCATCACGAATGGCAAACAAAGCGCATTCGCGGTCCCATGGTGCATGCCGCAGATCGTCGAGAGCGGATGGGCGAGTGAATGCGTCGCGCCGAGGTCCTTCTGAAATGCAACCGCGCCCATCGCAGCCGCCACGAGCATCTTGCCGCGGGCCTTGATGTCATTCCCATCGCGAAAGGCGCGCGGCAGGGCTTTGACTGTCAGATGGATCCCTTCGAGCGCAATGCCATCGCAGAGCGGATGAAATACGGGCGATGTAAATGACTCGATACAATGAATCATGGCATCGGCGCCCGTGGCTGCCGTCAGTTTCGGCGGCAGAAAGCGAGTCAGCTCCGGATCCAGAATGACCAACTTGGCCAGCAGTTGCGGCTGAAACAGCACAGCCTTTCGTTTCGTGCTCTCGATCGTAATAACTGAACTTCGCCCAACTTCACTGCCTGTTCCGGCCGTTGTAGGAATGCCGATTAACGGCACTAAATGTGTCCAATCATCCTCGTAATTGAACTGGCTGAGTTGCAGCTTCGGACGTTTGATCAGCAAGCGCGTGGCTTTGCCCACATCCAGCGCGCTGCCACCGCCAAATGCGATCACCGCGTCGCATCGCTCTTTGCGAAATGCTGCCGCTGCTTGGACAACGTCTTGTTCCACTGGGTTCGGATGCACTCCTGAAAAAATCAACCAATCTTTGCCGCGGTGATCCGCTCCTAGGGCTTGTTCAAGGAGCGCAAATGCCTGGGTCCCCAGCAAACCGCTGTCGGTCACAACCAACGGGCGTTCAATTCCCAGTGTGTCCAAGCGCGCCGAAAGCTCGGTCAATGAGCCGGCGCCAAAAACAGTTGTGGTTGGAAAAGAAAAGGTAGAGATGGATGGATTCATTGAGCGGTAAGATTCAAGTTGTGCCATAGCCTTCCGATGAACCAACTGGCAGGACAGTGCGTCTCGCCTGTCCAACGCCGCGCTCCTATCACCAGGTTCAAGGTTTCGCGCGTTGCGCCCATGAATCTGGCAGGACAACGCGTCTCGGAGAGAGGCCAGCTTGACGGCATACAATTACCTGAGGCTCTTCTTCTGCGCCGGCGCCACGAGCGACCGGAGCACAGCCAAGTTTTCAACATCCTCGTGCAAGTCATCCGATTTGGGAGTTTCCAAGCAACCGGGCAAATCAAGAAAGCGCGCGTCGTTCACAATATGTCGAAATGCTTCCCGTCCGATCTTCCCTTTGCCGATGTGTTCGTGGCGGTCCACGCGTGAACCAAGATCTGTTTTGGAATCGTTCAAATGAAAAGCCAGGATTTCTTTCAAGCCGATCATGTTTTCGACCTCCATGATTGCGGCGTCCCAGCCCGCGGAAGTTCGCAAATCATATCCAGCCGCGAAGAAATGCGCCGTGTCGAGGCAAATGCCAAGGCGTTGGGGCTTGCTGACTTTTTGGTGAATCGCAGCCAACTCGGAGATGCGATGCCCAAGACAGGTGCCCTGCCCGGCGGTGTTCTCGAGCGCGATCCGCACCGGCGAATCCTTTGTCGCTCGAAAGACTTCGTCCAACCCCTCGGCGACGCGACCTACGCCAGCTTGCTCACCAGCACCCAGATGTGCGCCGGGATGCATGACAAGGAACGGCAATCCGAGATCGGTAGCCAGGCCAATTTCCTGAATCAGAGATTTCAACGACTTGTCGCGATTGGACGAAGGCTGAGCGGCGAGGTTGATCAAGTAACCCGTGTGACCGAAGACGCAAGCGAGTTTATTCTGAGCGAATTGATCGGCATACTGAGCGAGATCCGCAGACTGCAGCGGTTTGCCGAACCATTGCATGTTGTTTTTGACGAAAATCTGGACAATGTCGCAACAGATTCCGATGCCGCGTTCCAAAGCTTTCCAGACTCCGCCGCTCGTGGACATGTGGGCTCCAAATTTCATGATGTGTGAAACGTGAAACGTGATCCGTGAGAAATCGCAACGAAACGTTTGATTGCGCGAACAAATTCCCGACGCGCCCCGCGTCAAGCCACCTTTCGCAAAGGGCGACACCGCGTTCGCTCGATACGAACGATGTGATCAGATGCGAGGAGGGTAGCTTCTTTGGGAACTCCCCGTGGCGTTTCCGTGCCCGAGCCAATGGTAACAAGCTCCGCTGTTATGAGAATTGATTCAGGATCGTTCAGGTAGATGTTCCGGCCGTCCGGAGCATAAACATTCACCGGCAGCTTTGTCGTATTGATGATCTCGCGAATAGTGTGAAGATTCATTTCCGTTCAATCTTGTGATGCTCTCGATAGAAAATGTGTACCCGCCAGGAGGCCAACACGCAACAATCAAACGGTGCGTTGTTACAAGGCGGCTGGACTGCCGAGCAGCCTTGCCACTCGCGTCAGCAGACGTCCGGCCGCCCCGCCATCAAGCACGCGATGGTCGAAGCTTAAAGTCAGATTCGCTTCCATTACTGGCGCAAACTGGCCTTTCTGTTCGTCCCAACTTGGGACGCGCCGTCCGGCGCCCATGCCGAGGACCAACGTTTGCTCCGGCAACGGAATCGGGGTCGCCCAAGTCAAGCCAAACGAGCCAAAGTTCGTCACGGTCGCGATCGACCCGCCGGTTGCGTCGGAAGGCAATCGGCGTTGCCGCGCGAGTTCAACCAATTGGTTATAACGTTCGACCAAATCGCGCAACGGATGCTGATCAGCATTGCGAAGCACCGGCACAAGCACGCCATCTTCCGCCTCGACCGCAAACCCAACATCAATCGCGCTCGGATGAACAATCCGATTTCCAACCAACCGTCCAGCTGGAGCACTGTTCTCCGACAATGCCAAAGCCAAAGCGCGCAAAGCGTAAAGCGCTGGACCGGGCTTCGGGTTCGTGGACTTGCGGTGCGCCAAAAGCGCATCCAGAGAAATCGGCAGCGCCACGGTGGCCAGCGGCCGTGTCCAACTTCGCCGCATCGCATCCGCCACGGCGACGCGCATCGACGAAGCCGGGCTCATCTTGTTCTTTTCGAGGTTGGCCAAAAACTTCTCGAAATCTTCGATAGTTACTCGACCGGCCGCCCCGCTTCCCGCGATTCCAGCGAGGTCCGCCGCATGAAGCCCCAACTCGTTCATTCGAGCTTTCATTCGCGGCGACATAAAGCTCGCGCCAGCGGCATGGGCCGGAACCGGCAAGCCGCGCACGGTAGGCGCTACCCCGGATCGGACTTGTTCGGTTGTTGAATCAACCGCTCCGTTTCCTGGTGTTTGGCCTTTGTCGTCCGCCTTGTCCGTCGTTGGTGAATCGAGGCCCAGCCGCGCCGCATTTTCCCGGCTCACTTCCAAGTAACCCAGCACGGCGCCGACGGGATAGCTCTCGTTGAGGTTGACCAGAAATTTCTGAACGCGCCCGCGGCACGGGGCCGTCACATTCATGGTGGCTTTGTTCGTCTCGACTTCGATGACATCCTGGTCGGCATCGATTTCGTCGCCGACCTTCACCAGGAGATTGATCACGGTAGCTTCGGCGATCGATTCGCCGAGTTGCGGCATGATAATTGGAATCTGCGGCATAAGCTAAAGTCGAACTAAGTTGCGTGCGGACGTCGCGATGCTCCGCGCGGTCGGTCGGTGAGCGGCCCACAACGTCGGATGGTAGGGAATCGGCGTGTCCTTGGCATTCAGCCGTTGCGGCGGGGCATCGAGCAAACCAAAGCCTTCACTCGCTACGCGCGCTATGACCTCAGCAGTAACTCCGCCCCACGGAAACGCCTCGCCGACGCAAAGCAATCTTCCCGTCCGTGCTACCGAGGCGACGACTGTATCGGTGTCCAGAGGTTTGACGGATCGCAAATCGACCACTTCGACGTCGGTTCCTTCAGTCGCCAATTCATCCGCGACGGCAAGGGCTTCGTGAACCATTGCACTATAGGCCACAATGGTGAGATCGCGTCCGACCCGCGCAATTCGGGCCTTTCCGACAGGCATCGCTTCCGTCGGCAACTTGTCGGCCTTTAAGTGGTAATAAAGATATTTGTGTTCACAAAAGATGACTGGATCGTCGATCGCGACCGCTTCGAGCAGCATGCTGTAAGCGTCTTCCACCGTCGCGGGGGTCATGACGATTAGCCCTGGATAATGCGCGTATAGCGCCTCCATGCTTTGGCTGTGAAACGGTCCGCTGCCCGACGTTCCACCCGAAGGCAAACGGATCGTGATTGGGCAAGGCACCTGCGTCCGCCAATGAAGCGTCGCGGCTTGATTGACAATTTGATTAAAACCGATGGTCGAGAAATCCGCGAATTGCATCTCAACAATCGGGCGCATCCCTTCAATGGCTGCGCCAATCGCCGCGCCCACAATCGCGTCTTCACTAATGGGAGCATCAATCACCCGCCCCGGGAACTCTTGCGCGAGGTTCTTCGTGGCCTTGAAAGCTCCACCGAACGCTCCGACATCCTGGCCATAGATAAAGACCCGCGGATCTTCTGCCAAAGCCCGCGCTTGCGCCTCACGAATCGCTTCGAGATATGTAATGCTCATTGCCACAGCCGTGTCCAATCACCTCAAACAAAAAACGGTTCGATGTTACGTGCATCCAAGGCCGTTGGCAAAAGCATTCATGAATGTGTGGAGGCTCTTTGGGGCGCGTCTTTTCTGGCTGGGGCGGCGTCTCGTAAGAGCGCCGCTAACGTTCACGGGAAGAATGCGGCGCTCTTGCGAGACGCCGCTACAACTGAAAAGACGCGTCCTCGAGGCTCTTTGGCGGTTTCAAAAGTACGACACGCCAGCCGGATCGGTTGAACCGCTGGTTTTGCATGAACCAGCCTCACAGCTTCTGAGTCTGGACCTGCCGAACGCTCCGGATTTTGTCTCGCGGCCATCGCGCCTTTCTTTGGAACGAATGGTTGCTCTGTTGGAGCAGTATCGCCGCTGGTTTCCTCCCACAGAGGCAATGATGGCCCAGCGCACAAAACGCAAATGCAACGTCGAGTTCCTTCTTTGACCTTGTTTCTTGGTGTTTTCTTAGCGCTCTTTGCGGTCTTGGTGTTCAGGATGTTTCATCTTCGGTGCGAAAGGCAGGGCGCCCATGGCCATTCGGTTAAGCCCTGACGTTTAGAGAAGCCGTTTCTTAATCGTAATCGTAATCGTAATCGTAATCTTTGGTCACGAGGTTCTGGAGGATTAAAGAGTAGGATTAGGATTACGAGTAAGAATCATCTCACAATGCTTAACCGAATTGTCTCCGATAACGGCCGCGAAAGTGCGTCACTCCAGAGGCATCGGTCCGCACTGTTTCGGAAACGAGAAAGATTTCGCCCTCGTCTTCAATCAGATTGTTGATGAAGAACTGCAGCGTGAACGCCGTGACTGGAGTGCTCTGAAGTGTGTCGGAGACGTTGATTCGTCCGGGAAGAATCCAATTCGCGCCGCCTGGGGAATCCGAGATAAAGTGTGCCGCCGGTGATGTCGTTTAGTTCTGGCGATGGCGTGACGATCTCGATTTCTCCGGCAACCGCGAATGCGATTGTGTCCGGGCCAGCCGTGTCGTTTGCCTTGATGATCGCGTCTCGCAGTGAACCAAGTCCCGCATTATTAAGGTTGGTGACGGTGAACATATCCGCGTGAGATATGCCCGAATGTGGGCAGACATCCGGTCTGCCGTTGGCAGAGTGAAACTCTGCCCTACGAGACTCATCCCCTCCTCCAAGGCAGGACTATGATGCGCCTGATGCGCCTGGATATGGTATTGATATGGCATCGTCGCGGGTTGCGGCTTGGAGGCCGTGTGTGATAGCTTAGACCGGTTCCAAATATGAAACTCGAAGCATTGCACATCAATATGCGGGTGAAGCATCCGCAATACGGATTAGGCGCCGTAAAGAGAATTCTTGAACACACCGCAGATATTCAATTCGACGATGGCTTGCGGACGATTGCTCCTGAAACCAGCGGAGTCGAGCCCGCGGAAGCGCGCGCCAGCCTTGCCGGGTTAGAACTTCCGTTGAAGGACCTCATTGACCAGACAGTTCAGGCTGCAATTGACGCGCTCGGGTTGGAGAAACCGGATTCGCTGATCGAAAAACTCGGCCCGCGCTGGCACAACGGGCGCCTCGTGATTTACCCGGCCGACCGGACGCTCCAATCAAAAGAGGTTCCGCTGGAGACGTTCTTTCATAAGATCGTCATGATGCGAAATAACCTGCGTGTGCTCGAACAGAAGATTAACGGACATCCGCAATTGACCGACGGAGACAAGGTCGAGATGCAGCAGTACATCACCCGCTGTTACGGATCGATGACTACTTTCAACCTGCTGTTCAAGGACAAGGAGGATCAGTTCGCCGCGAGCAGCGAGGTGAGCCGCTAGCCAGTGTTCCTGAGAATCCTGTCAGAATCGATCTCGATCCCGCGAATGGAGGCTAGAACTATCGTCTGTGATGGCCACTTCGAGCGACACAATACGTACGCGGCCCAGCTTGCTCAAGCGCCTCCGTGATCTCGGAGATCATACGAGCTGGAGCGAATTTTTCGAGATTTACTGGCGGTTGATCTTCAATGTGGCGCTCAAGGCGGGTCTGACCGAGAGTGAGGCCGAAGACGTAGTTCAGGAGGCCATGCTATCGGTCGCCAAATTGATGCCGGATTTCAAATACAATCCGGCGATTGGTTCGTTTCGCGGATTTCTCCTGCAAGTCACACGGAGACGGATTGTGGACCAATTCCGCAAGCGCAAGCCGGAGATTTGCGCATCAGACTTTATCAACGGGGGAGATGCGTCCTCGATTGAGGCGCTGCCGTTGCCGGTGGAATCGAAACTTCAGGCGATTTGGGAGGCGGAATGGAAGAACAATCTGATCGAGCAAGCCACTGAGCGGGTGAAGCGTCGCGCCGAACCATTGAACTACCAACTCTTTCACCTCTTTGTCATAGAGCGTTGGACGGTTAAAGACATTATGAAGACGATGGGTCTCAGCGAGCACCTCGTTTATAAGTCCAAAGAACGAATTTCTAAATTGATCCAAAAAGAGTTGCAGCGCCTTCAAGAGAAAGTGATCTGACTCTCGGATTGCCAGGATGCCTGTCTCGGTGTAGAAAACCGCCGGTCGTTGCCAAACTCACAGCCTCTTGAAGGTATGCCGACGATTACGCCGGAGATCTCTTATCGCGCGACGCCCACAGCGGGGACGAGCCAGCAGGGTTCCATACCGCCCAATATTCCTGACCACGAATTGCTCCGTATTATTGGTCATGGCAGCTGCGGCGCAGTTTGGCTGGCTCGCAATGTTCTGGGGCAGGACCGCGCCGTCAAAATCGTTTACCGGGACAACTTCGAAAACGACCGGCCTTTTGAGCGCGAGTTCACAGGCATTCAACGATTTGAACCGCTTTCCCGCTCACACGCGAGCTAGGTGGACATCCTGCATGTTGGCTGGAATGAGGCGTATTTTTACTACATCATGGAGCTGGCCGACGATGTCGATGCGAAGAATCAGAATTGGGAAACCTACCAGCCGCGCACCTTGCGTAATGAGTTGAAGCGCCGCGGCCGTTTATCGCCGCACGAGTGCGTCCAGTTGGGTCTCGCTCTTTCAGATGCGCTGACCCTGCTCCATGGTGAACGGCTGGTGCATCGCGATATCAAACCCTCAAACATCATTTTCATTGGCGGCGTGCCCAGACTTGCTGACATCGGACTGGTGACTTCTACGGATGATGCCTTTTCGATGGCAGGCACGCATGGTTTTCTTCCTCCAGAAGGGCCGGGCACACCGCAGGCAGACATATACAGTCTTGGTATGGTGCTCTATGAGGCGAGCACCGGCCACAAGGCCAGCGAATTTCCGCTGCCACCCGCGGACCTTAGGGAGATCTCTGAATCTAAAACGTGGGGCGAATTGAATCACATCATTCTCAGGGCCTGCGCGCGGGACATTCGGCGCTGGTATCCTTCCGTTCAACATTTGAAGGCAGCTTTATCTCGAGTCCGTGACGGAAAGTCCGTCAAGGACGAGGATGCCCTGCTACGCCTGTTCACAATGCTGGGCTGGGCCACTCTCGCGGCAGTGATTCTCACTCTGGCTGGAATTGGCGCTCGCTCTGTTTGGGAATCAGGCGCTCGTCTGACGAACTCGGTGTCAGTTTCTTGGCCGGTAACGAACAACATTGCTTCAAGTGTGTTGCCGCCACCGAGCCCAGCCCTTCGAGAGGTGGGTCCATA
>Ga0194112_10003142_pt1 | contig 23162 bp, 21 predicted proteins | sample TA2MahC400mmetaG_FD_146191 | JGI IMG/M metagenome (GOLD analysis project Ga0194112, IMG submission 146191) | Freshwater microbial communities from Lake Tanganyika, Tanzania - TA2015016 Mahale Deep Cast 400m | ecosystem: Environmental > Aquatic > Freshwater > Lake | place: Tanzania: Lake... | reverse complement strand
CAGCGTAACCAGGGGTTTCCGCTTCAGTATCTATCACTCACAAGGTTCGCGCCTCAACTCTGTTTCGCATGGCCTTGGTGTGGCTTTCAGCGTCATCAATCGCCGCCTGATGAGCCTGAGAGCTTCGATACCTCGGTAGACTGGAGCTTTCTACCTAATCTGGCAGAAATAGCTTCCCATCGCTTGCCCCTGCTCAAGGATACTGGCGTAGTCAGAGCCCAGGCTGGACTTCACGAAGATACGCCGGATGCCAATGCTATCATCGGCAAAGTCCCGGAAATGGACGGCTTATGTCTCGCCTGTGGCTTCAGCGGTCATGGCTTCATGCACTCACCGGCGGTGGGCAGGATAGTAGCCGGGCTTGTCCTTAAGAAGACGCTCGCTCCAGAGCTTTTGCCTTTCACGCTGGAAAGATTTAAACTTAAGACATATCAAAAAGAGCAATGCTTCATCTAAGGTAAGGGCGAGAGGTTGTTTAGCAATGTTCATCCACTGTCTTAGTCATAATGATGAGCCCCCCCACCCAACCTCATCCTCAATGGGAGAGGAACAAGGTAGGGAAACAAAACCAAAATGACAGATAAAAATGCAAAAATCGCTACGGGGGTATTCCTGTCATTGCCGGCCCTTTTCTCCTACGTCATTGCGAGTCCTTCCAGTCCTTCCACGGAAGATGAAGGACGTGACAATCTCATCGCCTCCCAGCCACCAGGAGAACGCCACAGGGCTAACGCCCCTCGCGATGACAAAAGAGCCTCGAATTTGACAGACCTGATTACACAATATAAAAGTACGCCCCTATATAGGTGGGATAAATCATAAATATACCTGTAAATAACTAATATGGCAAAGGTGAGAATTTGAGCACTGTCCAGAGAATTGCCAAGAACACCACAGTACTACTTGTAACCCAGGTAGTAAGCTATTTGCTCGTCTTCCTCTACATGATGTATACCGCCCGCTACCTTGGTCCAGCGAGCTTTGGCATCCTCACCTTCGCCCTTGCCTTCACTGGAATTTTTTCCATTTTTGCTGACCTCGGTCTCACAACGCTCACTGTGCGAGAAGTTGCCAGAGATAAATCTTTAGCCCTAAAGTATCTTGCCAATGTCAGCCTGATGAAGATAGTCCTGGCGGCTATCACCTTCGGCTTAATTGCCCTCATCATAAACCTCATGGGCTACCCCGAAGAAACAATTAGAGTCGTTTATCTCTTTGGATTATATGTTATCTTCGTAGCTTTCACCCAGATGTTCTATTCCATTTTTCAAGCCTATGAGCGCATGGAATTTCAGGGAATCGGCCAAATGTCAAATGCCGCTCTAATTCTCGGTGGAGTTATCTTCGCCATAAAACATGGCTTCAGTGTCGTTGGTTTTACCTTCTTGTTCTTTATAGCCAGCGCCATTGTTCTAGTCTACAGCCTTGCCATAATGAAGCTGAAATTCTCCAATCCAACATCAGCTCTAGCAGCTAAAGCCCTAGAATTCGATTGGAGTTTTTGGAAGCCGACGATTAAAGAAGCGTTGCCGTTTGGTTTGGCAATGGTCTTTTCTACTGTCTTTATTTGGATAGACTCAGTCATGCTCTCCGTAATGAAAGGTGATGCCGTAGTCGGATGGTATAATGCCGCCTATAGAATGGTGCTTATTCCACTACTCATTCCAACTGCTTTTAATGCCGCTATTTTCCCCATATTATCCAGATTTTACATAACCTCTCGAGAATCCTTAAAAATGGCCTATGAGAAGTATTTTAAATATATGGTAATACTAGGTATTCCCATTGGGGTCGGGACAACACTTTTGGCTCAAAGGTTCATCCTACTGATATTTGGTACGGAATATTCTAACTCAATACTTCCCCTTCAGATTTTGATCTGGTATCCAGTGCTTGTTTTTGCTACCAGCCCATTTGCTCGTCTATTTGAATCCTTAAATAAACAACTAATACTAACAAGGATAACCGGAATTTGTGCTGCATTAAACGTGATTTTAAATCTAATCCTGATTCCCAGATATGGCTTGGTTGGGGCCAGTATCGCAACTGTGTTTACTGAGTTTGCACTTTTAGTGTTTTTTTATATCGAGAGCATGAAAATCGGCTATGGCATTCCCAGAAGGAAAGTTACCGGCATTATAATCAGAGCCTCAATTTCAAGTGCGCTGATGGGCATCTTCATTATGTGTTTCCATAACTTAACCTTATTGGCATTGTTACCATTATCAGCATTAATATACTTTCTGGTATTATATGGAATTCGAGGAGTGGATAAGGAGGATATAAGTTTGATTAAAAGGGCTGTCGAGCGAAGATGAGGTGTGGACAAAAAATGAAGAGAGATGCTAACAAATCGTTGGGCGATAATAAGAGGCTGAATATTTTGATTTTGTATGCTCCTTGGAATAATAGAGGCGATGAAGCTGCAATAAGGGCGATGATAGATTCTCTTAGGGCAGAGCTGCCTGTTAGCAAGATGAGCGTGGTAATGACGTGCGAAAATGTCCCCCAGTTCCCCTATGATGATATAGAAATAATGAAGTCTCCTTTGCTAGCGATTGGTAAACCTGTCCAGGCAGGTTATTCATTAGTCATCTCAATTCTAGATTATTTACATACCCTTTCAATGTTATTTACATTTGGGAAACTATCGTTCACTAGAGCAGGAAGAGAATTCATAAAAGCGGTAGATGAGGCAGATGTGGTAATCCATGCGCCCGGAGGGCCAGACATGGGTGACCTCTATGGGCACAAATTACTAGGCGATACTTTCTCCCTGCGTGAACTAATAATATCTAAGGTTTTTAAAAATAAGCCCTTCTTTTTCTATGCTCCGTCAATGGGGCCATTTTCACGAGGATTTCTGAACTTTGCTAGAAGACCTCTGCTTAAAAGGGCTGATGCTATAATAGTTAGAGAGGAAATTTCTGCCAAGTATTTAAAGGAGCAACTCGGTTTGGATTCATACGTGACCATGGATTCCGCATTTCAAAGTGATATACCTGAAGATTATGTTAGTCAATACACTACTCTTTCCGAGATATTAAACATAATTGAAAATGAAAGAGTAATAGGCATAACAATGACAGATTTGAAGTGGCATCCAGCATACAGGAAATGTATTGGAGACAAGATAAAAAACTCATTTGTACCTCTAATCCAGTATTTAATTACACAAGGATACGCAATACTTTTAATACCTATCCTGTTTGGCGAAAGACTAGAGGAACAAGATGTGTCGTTATTGGAGGATACCTACAGTTCAATTCAAAAAGAAAAACAGGAGCGAATCTTTCTTCTGCCGTCAGATATTGATTCTTATGCACAACAGGTAATAATTTCCAAATTATTTTGTGTCATAAGTGTGAGATACCATGGCACGGTATTCAGCGTAAAAGGAGGAGTTCCATTCATAGCTATATCCTATGAGCACAAAATAAAGGGGTTTGTTCAAAAAATAGGTCTCACAGACCTTATGATAGATGTTGAAGAGGTAAACGGAAACAAACTTATTGATAAATTTACATATTTGGAAGAAAATTACAATATAATCAAGGAACAACTCAAAAACAAAGTTTCTTTACTAAAGGAGGATTCTAGGAAAACGACTAAAATTGTGGTAGAAAAACTGCGATGCCAGGGGCTGATATAGCTCTTTTACATGGATGGCTTTGCCGTTCTACATTAAGAAAAGCTTGGGAGTAATCAAGTGAAATATCAAATAGAGCTAGGCATAAAGGGTACAGTCTATGGGCTTAGGAACCTCGTCTTAAGAGCTACAAGCGGGGCGCTTAGACCCAGATGGCTGATGTTTGCTGTCACTGACAGGTGCAACTCGCGCTGTAAGCATTGCGATATTTGGCGTAAGAAACCAGCAAAGGATCCCTTAATGCCTAAGGAAATAGAGAAAATGCTCAGTGACCCCCTCTTTGAAGGAGTGGAATATATTCTGAACTCTGGGGGTGAACCTACCCTCAGGGCTGATTTAGAGGAGATTTTTCTTGCCGAGCACAAAGCTCTTCCCAAAGCTAGGCTCCAGCTAAGCACTAACGGCTTACTCCCAGAACGAGTAGTAGATTTGGTTAAATTTGCAGTTCAGCATGATATCAATTTAGATGTGGGAACATCCGTGGATGGTGTAGGAGAAAAACATGACCAGATAAGAGGTGTTAAAGGTAATTTCAAGAAAGTGGACTATTTAATAGACGAGCTTATTTCACTAAGAGCAAGATATGGAGAGAGGCTACGCATTGGCGCTCAAGTAACTCTCTTTGACTTCAACCTCGATTCGCTTGAGAAAGTCAGAGCATACGCTCAAAGATTGGATATAGACCTCCTTGAAGGTTGGTACAATGAGGCGCCATTTTATGGTAATGTTGGCAAGAAGCCTGTTAGTAGCGAGTTAATCAGGGCTGTGGAATCACAGCCAAGCTCACTTCTTCAAGAGAAGTGGCTCAGAGCACTAAAAGGTAAATCTATTAAATTTCCTTGCTTTGCTATGTATACGTTTTGTGCGTTAAAGTGTAACGGCGATATCGTGCCCTGTTTAAATCTCTGGGATACTAGAGCCGGAAATGTCAGGGAAAATTCTCCTACAGAAATATGGCATAGTCCCGAGGCTAAAAAAGCCAGGAGGACTGTTAAAAATTGCCGGGGATGCCTGAATTCATGGGGCGCTGGCTGGAGTTTTGAATCTGGTTTTTATCAATTTCTACCCTTCTATTTTAGACATCCACACATTTTGATAAGAGACCTAACAAAAAAATAAATTCTATATTGCAATACCTATAGTACTCAAGGACGGTTATGAAAATAACATTTATATTGCCTGGAATTGAAATGTCGGGTGGGGTAAAAGCTGTCTTTGAATTTGCCAATCATTTGTCTGCGCGAGGGCATGATGTTTCAGTAATATATCCCCTAATACCCATGAACTCAGGAGCAGAATGGTATAACCTCAGAAGCTTAGCCGGCCGAGCTTTAGCCACTGCTGGCAGTCTCAGGCGAGGCGTTCATGTAGATTGGTTTAACCTTAAGGCAAATCTCATAAGAGTGCCAACACTTGCTGAAAGATATATTCCTGATGCTGATATTATCGTAGCCACATGGTGGGAGACAGCTTATCATGTGGCTGAGTTTAGTAAAGGCAAGGGTGAAAAATTTTACCTTGTTCAACATTACGAGACGTGGGGAGGACCCGAAGAGAAAGTTAATAATACCTATAAGCTGGGGTTACACAACATCGTCAATTCCACGTGGTTAAAGAACATCCTTCAAAATAAACTTGAAGCACCGGTTGAAGCTCTAATACTGCACGCCCCAGATCGGAATGAGTTTTATCCAGAAGACATGGAGAGAAGCAACGACACAATCAGAATTTTGATGCCATACCGCAGGATAAAGTGGAAAGGCGCTGAAGATGGACTTAAAGCCTTTGAAATAGCAAGGAAAAAATGCTCCAATGTTCAATTAGTGATGTTTGGTGAAGCTCCAGGCAAAAATATGCCTGAATATGTAGAGTTTCACAAAAGACCTGCTGGCAGCAAGCTAAGAAAAATTTATAATTCCTGCCATATTTTCCTTTTCCCAAGTCATCACGAAGGTTTTGGGATGCCGCCAATGGAGGCAATGGCTTGTAAGTGTGCTGTAGTCTCGACTAATGTCGGAGCAATTCCCGACTACACCATCCCTGGGAAAACAGCATCAGTTTCCCCGCCAAGGTCACCTGAGTTACTGGCAGAAAATCTCACCAGATTACTAGAAAGTGAAGAACTGCGTAAGCGTATTTCGGAGGCCGGCCATGAGCACATCAAGAACTTCACCTGGGATAAGGCAACCGCTGCCTTAGAGCAAACCTTTTATAGGGCTATAAGTGAGAACAAAACGTGAATTATCCCAAAGTCTCCATCATAGTTCTCAACTGGAACGGGCTTGAGGATACCATTGAGTGCCTGGAGTCCCTAAAGAAAATAACCTATCCCAATTATGAGGTTATTGTGGTAGATAATGGCTCTGAAGGGAATGACGCTCAGGCGCTGCAGGAGAAATTTGGCGATTATATCTATATGATTAAAAATAATAGAAACTATGGTTACACCGGTGGCAACAATATCGGCATAAAATATGTCCTGGCTCATTCCCAGCCGGATTACCTCTTGATACTAAATAATGATGTCGTTGTTGCCCCTGATTTTCTCAATCACCTAGTCGAGGCGATTGATGCTGATGCTTCAATTGGCATAGCTGGTCCAAAGGTTTATTATTATGACTTTCCCAATCGCATCCAGAGCGCTGGCGCCAAGATAAATATGCGAAAGGGGCATATCCATTCTATCGGTATAAAACAAGTAGATGTCGGGCAATATGACGCACAGCAAGAAGTGGGTTATATCGCTGGCTGCTGCCTGTTGGTCAAAAATGAGGTTATTCAAAAGGTTGGGTTATTTGATGAAAGCTATTTCTGTTACTGGGATGAAGTCGATTACTGTGTCAGAGCCACGAGGAGTGGTTATAAAGTGGTGTATATCCCGAAGGGAAAAATATGGCATAAACTGCCTATGAAACTGAAAATATGGACGAAGACCCCGACAAGGAGCAAGGCAATCGACTTACCTTCTTACTATACAGCAAAGAACAATTTCAAATTCATGAGGATGTATGCCACTAGGTGGCAATATTGCAGTTTCCTTGTCTATTTCTTCGGCTTCCACTTTTGGTTCATGGCCGGGAATTGCCTAGTTTACCATCGGGATGCTAGGCGGCTTATTGGCTTTTACCGTGGGATGAAGGATGGGCTGCTTGGTAGGGGCGGTGCTAGTACCTGTGCACCGCCGTTGTTATAGATTACGTTTCTGACTCGTAGAGCCTTCGCCAGTGCTGGAGAGTGCTCAAGGCTGAGCTGAGGTAAAATTGCTGCCCATCCTGGCGCTATCTGTCCGTTTCTTATATTCCATGTTCCTAGATAAATATACGCCTCAGGGTCAATTTCCTCTGGATTGCTATTAAACCATGTTGCCCTGCCGTTAAACCACAAGGACAGCATCCACTTGTCAGAATAAATAGGGCTATGTCTATCCTTGGCACAGACATGAGCCAGCCACTGGGCTGCGGCAACTTCTTTTTGGTTAGTGTGGCCGGTATCTATTATGCCATAGCTTAAAGAACTAGAGGAGGGAATTGAGCGGGTGTTAATAAGCTGGTAACTACCCGTGACCTCAACTATGAAACCGCTGCAGAATAGAAAATAAGGTATCAGCACTGCCAGTGCCACGAATCGGTAATAGGCCGGGCTGTCAATTAGCGAACTGCTGGAACTGATGCCGGAAAGTTGCCTATACTTCCTAAGCCGAGACAGGCAACTCTTGTAGAAGTTGCTAGCTCCTTTCCAGATGACCTCACCGCCAATGATGCACAACGGCGCCAGCATAAACAGGGTAATGAAATAAATCCTATTAATACCCAGGTGAATCGAGAGGTAAGGTATCACTATCCAGGCAAGCAAAATCACAGCGGCGGCTGAGCACAGCCCAATATATTCAGCGGTGAATCCCAACCCCCTTGGCTTGAAGATTAACCTGACAAAGCCAGCAACAATGAAAAACTGGGTTATATATTGAAATACCCTGAAAAGCTTACCTAGCGCTGGCGCTGACGCAAAGTCAAGCCCTAAAGCACTGGCAATGAGAGGGTCTCTGACTTTGGGCTCGTCAAAGGGGCTTGGCGTTGTAGGCTGTGTAGGCTGTGTAGGCTGCGCAGGCTCTTGACGTAAGGCTGTGTATTGTTGGTGAGCAATGCCTGAGCCTTTCTCTAGCGGTGCGCCTGAAGCACTAATTGAATACCAAGAAAGCATGAAGATTAGGTATACGCCAACGATTATTCCAAATGTCTTTAATGGAAAGGCTATATCAGATATGATGCTGCGTGACAAGCCACCAAACTTGCGGGTTAGCCATTCCCAGATAACTCTCGCCTTGCTTCTTATCAAAGCTACCACAATCCAAGTGCCAATTAAAAAGGCTAAGCAAATATAGCCCACGGCGTAATGGGAAACTATAAGTGACAAACTGAAGATAACGAATAAGCTGGTTCTTCGACTCAAAGCTAATTTCCTGTCAACCATAAGCAGTATGAGCAAGGCAAAAAACAAAACAGCAATTTGATGCCTATAGAGCAGAGCCCCCACTCCATAAAAATAGAACATCGACATAAAGAAGAATACCGACAAGAAGGCGATTTTGGCACTTATCTGTTTACCGTAGGTCTGGAATAATGCCAGGGGCACTAGACAAAAGATGAGAGGATATATAAGTTTGAACAGCCATACGCTGTCCATGTTGAGAATTAGCGAGTAGACAGGCGCTAACATGACAATGGAAAGCGTGCTATTGACGTTGTGCGGCAGCGACGGATTCCATAAGCCGTTCTGAATTACTAGATTTTGATAGTAATACTCAGAATCAAGGTTCCACACCATCGGATACCGGGAAATCAAAGTGGTATGTAGCAGCAATCCACTGGCAATCATGACTATTGCCAGTGGATATGCCTTTTGAGGCAATCTATCAAAGGCAACCAGAACCACAACACAGGCAACAATGATAATGAAGAACAGAAGAAGAAAATTATTCTGGTAGAAATTGACCAGTACTGCTCCCCAAATAGCAAGCAGTGGCAAAACTAGAAGTAATAAGTACGAAGGCGAAAAAAAATCAGCTATATTGAGCTTTGGCGCCGGCGTGGAGAAATCTTTATCTCGCTTATAAGCTATGCCTCCAAGTAGCAAGGTAAAGACAGCTAATACAGCTATTATGGGGAAGAGCGAAATAGGTTTTGAGACTCCAAAGAAGGGAAGCATGAAATTGGCAAACGCGCCAGTAAACATTACAAAGGCAAGGCTTATCCCCACTGAATATAAGAGGCTTTCCACTATACCTGTATTGTGAATTTTAAGAATGCGAAGGATAAGAATACCAGGAACAAAGGTTAAGAAAACAAAGCCAACAATCTGCCTCAGGAGAGGGATATAGAAACCTAAGCCGGCTAAACCAACTAGCCCCATCATGGCTAGCAGAATAACCAGCAGCAATCGCAGGCACTTTTTAATTTCCCAATCGTTAGCCGGAATCATTGTTTAGCCTGCTTATTCAGCAATAGTTTCTCTTGCTATCACCACGGCTACGACCTCTGTTTTTAATAGTGTCGCCTTGGCTGAAAGAGCGAATCAGCAGCCTCTGTTTCTTCAAGACTAGCTTCCCATCATCTTTGTGCAGCTATACTTCGGAGGAGTCCATTAAGCGTGTCTGCTGATATTTCCCAAGAATAGCGGCTCTCCACCAACCTACGGGCGTTGCTTCCTATTTCCTGCCTTAATGGCTTATTGTGCAAAAAGCGTACCACTTGTGTGGCAAATTCACGAGGGTCGTCAGCAATAATGATATCTTTGCCTGGAACGATTTCTAACCCCGTGGCACCTATAGAAGTGGAAATGACAGGCTTCCCCATGGCCATTGCTTCCAGCACTTTGGTTTTCATCCCTCCCCCCGATACCATAGGAACGACAACAATAGAAGAACGAGCCAAATATGGCCTGATATCCTCAACGTAACCCTTGAGAAGTATGGAGCTATCCGATGTTAATTGTTGTAATGTCTTATCGGCATGTCTACCCACTATTTGTAGCTTTATATCTGGCGATTGCCTTTTTATGACAGGGTAAATATAGTCGCAAAAGTAAACGACTGCTGCGACATTATTATCTGTTTGCATAGAACCTACGAATATCAAATTGGGGAAATCTTCTTCTATAGACATCGGCTTGAAAAAGTCAATATCAACGGCCTGAGGTACAACAGCAACATTCAGTCCGGGTAAATATGAGTTTAGGATGTCTCTCTCTTGAGATGAAACTACCGTGAATAAATCAATTTTTGCTTTGTACGCGCATCGAAGGTCTCTCTTAACTCTATAATACAAAAGCCATTGAGCTATTTTACGAGCTGGGTTTCTCTCTAATTTATATAGTTCATAAAATTGATTAAATGCCGCATCCGGACAATCGATTACCCGGGGCAAACTCACATCTAATATGTAAAAGTACATATTCATAGGATGGGCGTATATAATGTCAAAACTTTCTTTGCTTAAGATTTCCCTCACTTTCCGTTGCATAGCTGGCACGTAGTATGTGTTTAAAAAAGCATGGTTTTTAGAAAAAACATTTTGAGGTGAAAGCATATTCTTAAGAGTGGAAAATTCCCTCGCCGACTTCAAAGAGAGTCCCTTATGTTCAGGAACAGTGGTTGTTTCGATTTGCCTACAATACTTTTGCAAATCATCGATATATCTTGGCTCTCTTGTTTTTTCCTTTAGTGTGACTAAACTAATGTCATGGTCATATTTCTGGGATAAAATCTTCAAGAAATTGTAATCCCTTAAGGGCTCTGCAAGAGCGGGGGTGGGAAATTCACCAGCAAGAAACAGGATTTTCATCCTACACTCTTTCCCTCCAATAGTCCAGCAGACCCTTCAACGTCTTCTCGAAAGGTATCGTTGCCTCCCAACCAGTTATCTTCTTAAATTTCATCCTTATACAATTTCAGACTCACAGCGTTTTGGCGAGGCAACTACCATCGCTATAGCCAGTGCCGATTTCCATTTTGATTGCATTGATGAGTCGACATCTCTTACTTCCTCGAGACTTGCTGGTTTCCAACCGGCACAACTATGCATAGCATATTGTATATCAACCACATTAAACAAGGGAGTCAAAATTGACACTAAAGAATGTTGGTCATAAATCCTGCCGTAGTCAGCAGAAAACCAACCTTGATGGGTGTGGATACTCTTGATTCCAAAGGGAACGGTTAATATTAACTGGCCATCATTCTTTAAGATTCTCCGAATTTCTTGCAAAGCTATCATGTCATCTTTCGTATTTTCAAGTGGACCAATGTGTTCAAGCACGGATACACAGGTTATAAAATCGAAATAGGCATCTTCCCACAGTGTTTTACGGATATCACCGCGTATGAATTCCAAGTTAGGATGTTTAACAAAAGGGAGAACTGAATTCAGATTAACGTCAAGCGCATAAACATGATAACCCTTACTGGCTAGCTCCAATGATAATCCGCTAGCTCCAGAGCCTATGTCTAGAACTTTCTTTCCCTTTCCATTGAAGGGTATTTTCTCGTGGACAAAAGCATACTCAACAATTCTTTCTGTAGGATGAAAGTCATAAATTGCAGTGATAATCTGGTTGACAGTTTTGGCGAGGCAAGGGATATGTGTTGCCAAGAAAACGAGTCCCCCAATCAAACTAGTTCGAGGTAATACATACCACTGTCTTTTAGGCCACAGCCAATCAGTATTCACATTACCCATACAGAATAAAAATCCTCCTCTTCAGTTCTGTGTCCGTTTACCCACTAGCCTTAAAACTTAGTCCCAATAGATAAAACTCATCTTCCGCAGTTTTTTTCCTACCACTCCAAATCTAGAGTTTCTTGTTTTTCTCTAGAAAATACATAGGGAAGGAAGTATTTCGATGAGCGCATCATCCTATCCCATTCATAAGGCTTTGTCGCCATTCTAAAGAGATAATTAGGGCTGAAAAAGACCTTCTTTAGTGACCATTTGTTCCATCTGTAGATATCCTCCGTCGAGAGATTAGGATAATTAGGCCTGCCGTCCTTGAGACAGTCGTGCTCAGCAAGCCATTGGTAAAATGGTGTCCCGGGAAACGGTTTCGGGAGTGTGTAACAGTATCGTTGCACAGGAAGTTTTTTTGCCCATTCTGTAGTTGCCTTGATGGTCTCCACGGTTTCGCCAGGCAAACCAGTAATGAAGTCAGCTACGATGAGTAAGCCAGCGTCATTTGCGTTTTTGGTGAACTTTTCCATCGTTTCTAGGGTAATGCCTTTCCTGATATTCTTCAGGATTTGTTGATTTGAACTCTCATAGCCAACATGCACTGTTCGACAGCCTGCCCTTTTCATCAACTTTAAGGAATCGAGAGTGTGGTCTCCGGTAGCTCTCAAATAACAGCTCCAGCAGATTTTCAACTTCTTCTCTAGTATTGCCTCAGACAAGTTAACAGCTCTCTCTCTAGAAAGGGTATCATCCTGAATAAAGAGCTCCTTAATGTAAGGCATTTCCGAGTGGACAAACACAAGCTCCTCAATCACATTCGACATCTGCCTGGCTCTATAACCAGCCCCTTTGTTTATCGTGTATGGCCACAGGCAGAAGGTACACAGCCCCCAAGGACACCCTCTACCGGTGAAAAGGTCAATAAAAGGATGTAGCTGGTCCGGTTGGAAGTAATTCTTAATATTCAGATGTCTTCGGTAAACATCAGTGACAAAGGGGAATTTATCCAGCTCTTCCGCAGTGACTGGTTCACGAGGAAGATTCTCAATGATTTTCCCATTTAAATCCTTCCAAAAGAGCCCCTTTATCTGTTCTTTGGGAACTTTGTTAGCCAAGTCAAGGACGGTAAAATCAAATTCACCGCGAGCTAACATGTTCACTTTGGAGGACAGTTTAAGGGTTTCAATTGGCTCGATAGAAGCCGCGGGTCCAACTAAGACAATCTCACCCCCTGTAACATCATGGAGCTCTTCAGCTACTTCAAAATCATTCTTTAACGCCTTTATGGAATAGTAAAGCACAATCAGCTCGGGAGAGAATTCCTCAGCTATCTTACATGTCTGCTCATGGCTCAAATTATCAACTTGCGCATCCAACAATTTTACTTTATGCCCCTCCCTTTCTAGAAGCCCTGTGCAATAGGCCAAGTAAATAGGATACCATTGGGCATCACTAATAGTAATGACATCCCAGCGAGCATTTCGCATAAAACCACGAATAAAAGGTGGGGTGAGCAAAAGGACTTTCATTTTACCGTTTTCTCCCTTCGGAAATAGGTGCTGATTGCTCTTCTTTCTTGACAACCTCAACCCATACAGATGCGGCAAAATAACGGAGTGGTGGTATGCCTTTCTGTAATGAAGACAGGATATCGTCGAGGTAATAACCGATTCCCAATCTATGTTTTAGAACAGTAGTGAAGTTAACATATTTAACGTCCAAAACATCGGAGCACAATACACTGTCAAAGGATTCGGCTGTGAAGGGCAAATGGCAAGCGTCTGCCTGAACCGTGGTAATAGATGTATCTATGTCCTCCAGCCGGCAGTGAGCAATATCGAGCCCAACGACGTCCAGTGCCTGTCGCTTCATAAACTTCAAATGCCTACCCCACAACCCGAATCTAGTACAAGACCATGTGGCCGGAAGAAGTCGACCAGTTGCTCGCTGGAATAACCTGCCGGGCTGTAACCAAAGTGGTCAGTATCTTCTATTATCCTTGGCATCTGTAGTTCCAGTCCATTATTACTCGTGCTGCCTCTAGGATATCAGGAGCGATGGCATCAGGCTCTACCGTTCCCTTATCTCCTGGAGAAGTTGAATTAACTACCATTATTGTTCTGCACCCGATAACCTTGCCCAGTTCAATATCCATCTGCAAGTCTCCTACGACAAACGAGTGCTCAAGGTCTATATCGAAATCCTTAGACGCTTGCAGAATCAGCTTAGGCTTTGGCTTACGACAGTCACATTTATCATCAGGATGGTGAGGGCAATAATAAATGCCATCCACCCAAGCACCTTCCTTTGCCAGCTCTCTTTTCATCTTCTCATGGATTTTGGCAAGTGTCTCTTCGGTGAAATAACCTCGGGCGATGCCTGACTGGTTAGTGACTACAATTACTTTAAAGCCGTGCTTATTAAGCGACTTTATAGCCTTTGCCGTATTGGGGAATAGCTCGAAATCTTCGGGGCGACTACAATAGTGAACATCCTTTGCCATCGTGCCATCTCTGTCTATGAAAACAGCTCTGTTAGACATTTGATAATTTCTCCCTGACCAAGTAGGAAATAATATGAGTTAAGCCCAGATGAATATCCTCGACCTGACCATAGTCCTTGCTTGATAGAACAACGCATTTGTGGGCAAGTTGCTTTAGCCTACCACCGTCAAAACCGGTGAACCCGATAGTCACGGCTCCACTAACTCGGGCAAACTCAATGGCCTTGAGGATGTTTGGTGAATTACCTGAGGCACTTATTCCGATGACCACATCGTTTTCATTTAACGAACCAATTAATTGCTCCTCAAAAATGGAACTATAATCTATGTCGTTAGCCAGCGCTGTAATGAGAGCCAGATTGTCGGTAAGGCTAGTTGCCCTGAGTCGGCGTTTATTCTTTACCGCAGCTCCTATTTTAAGGTCGCGGGCAAAATGAGAAGCGGTAGTGGCACTTCCACCATTACCCATGATAAATATCTGCTTATCTTTTTTATAAGCATCAAAAATTATGCCTGCTATTTCCTCTACGCTCGTACTTTGCTGAGAAAGCTCTTCAAGGCAATGTATTAAGCCTTTTATATAATCTCGAATTAATGACATCATTACTCCGACTTAAATACTATATTATATAGATAATTTTACTGCCTTCTGGCTCGAATGAAAATTGTGTTAGGGCAAGATTGCTTAACGCTTCTCGTACCTTTGGCTGTTTTTCCTTAGGGCAGTACAGAAGTAAAAAACCTCCCCCTCCTGCTCCTAGGATTTTACCTCCTAGGGCGCCAGCACCAAGTGCCTTCTCATAGAATTCATCTATTTTACTGCTGCTTATACCGCTCGCCAGTTGCCTCTTGAGCAGCCAGCCTTTGTGTAAGAATTCCCCTAATACATCTGGAGATGAGCCTTTATTAAGCTTCTCCTTTAATTCAAAGGCCAAGTTACTCATTCTCCTGAGAGAGGCTAGTTTGTCAGCCTGTTTAGTATTTGCCTTCTGCTCCTTTAGGATGCTTCCAGCTTCCCGTGTATCACCGGTATAGAAAAGAAGCAGGTTTTGGACTAGCTTTTCTTTGGTCTCGCTACTACACATAATCGGCGCGGTAGAGACAGTTTCATCAGGATTAAATTGAATGTAGCGAAATCCACCATAAGCAGCAATATATTGGTCCTGCTTGCCTATAGGCTCACCTAGAATGTCTATCTCTATGTGACATGCTTCTCTTGCTAAGTCTTCAGCAGATTTAAGAATTCCCTTATAAGCATAAAGGGTATTCAGCAGCCCCACAGTAAAGCTGCTGGAGGAACCAAGCCCGGCTCCAGCAGGAATGTCGGCTATGGAGACTACCTCCAACCCTTTGGTTATTCCCACTAACTTTAAGGCTTCCCTAACGATGGGATGCTGTATTTCCTCCACATCTTCCACTATTTCTGTCTCGGAATAACTCACCCTGATGGTATCGTCAAAGCGCTTGTTGACCACAATATACATATATTTGTTTATCGCCGTGCTCACTACTATCCCTGGCTCGACCCGATGAAAATCTGGCAGGTCTGTTCCCCCACCTACAAAGCTTATCCTGAAAGGCGTGCGGGTAATAATCATTTTGGCATCCCTTTCAGAAATTCCTCGAATATTTTTAACTGCTCGTAAGTACCGATATCATAAAACCTTTGATTGGTGATATAGGCTGCTAGTTGTCTTTGCTCGATTAACGTTGGATAGAGTTCATCCTCTAAAGAAACCGGGGACCTGCCTTTAATAAAGTTCAGCACTTCTCGGCTGAGAACTAGCACTCCTGATTCAACATACTTCAAGCTGTGGTCAGGTTTTTTCTTATCATGCCTTATAACCATCAAATCAGCATCTAGTTCTACATTGTTTTTGACACCGGTATCTTCCCTGTTATCATAGACCACCATGAGAGCCTTCTTGCCACACCTGATAAAAGACCTTTCCATTTCCGTATAGTCGATGGGAAGATAAGTATCCCCGTTGATAACAAAAAAATGATTATTCAGCAAGTTTTGGGCCTGTTTTAGGGCACCACCAGTTCCCAATAGTCCTCCACGTTCTTCGCTATACCTTATTTCAAGTCCAAATCTCCTTCCATCTCCAAAGAAAGCCCTAACCTGCTCACCCATGTATCCGATGCATAGAACAATATCATTGATTTTCTGGCTTTTTAGAAGTTCAAACAAGTATACTAGGAAGGGCTTACCATTAACAGAAACCATAACCTTAGGAATTTGCTCTGTTATAGAGCTCAATCTCGTGCCCAGACCCCCAGCGAGAATAACTGCTTGCATCTTGGTCCTCAATATGCTTTACTCAAAATACTTCTTATTGCTTCGTGAATTGCCTCATCAGAAGTATACTTTGGCCTCCAGCCAAGCTTCTCCATTTTTGAGGTATCGAACCTTACCTGAGGCACATCTCCAGGCCATCCTCTATCACCACCGGTATATCGAAGCTTAACTTCATTCAAACCCATTTCCCTTATGACCATCTTGGCTATGCTAATCACATCAGTGGCTGTAGGGCAGCCTAGATTAAACACATTGACCTTATCGCGGGAATTGCTAAAACCGAAAAGGACACCATCTATGCAGTCATCTACATGCAGATATGGTTTAGATTGGCTACCATCCCCAAGTATCTCTAGCTCGTGGGGATTCTGCCGCAGTTTGCTAATAAAATCGAAGACGACCCCGTGGGTTGCCCTTTCCCCCACAACATTGGCAAATCTGAATATCCAAGCACACATATCGAAAGTACCACAGAAAGCGCTTATCAGACCCTCAGAAGCCAGTTTGCCGGCTCCATAAAGTGAGATAGGGAGCACTGGGCCATAATCTTCAGGCAAAGGGGTCACAGGTGTTTCGCCATAAATGGTGCCGCTTGAGGAAAATACGATTTTCTTAACTCCGCCAACTCGCATAGCTTCGAGAACATTATAAGTAGCGATCGTTTCCTGCCTCAAGTCCAGTTCAGTATTCTCTGCTCCTAGCCTAGCATCAGGATTAGCCGCAAGATGGAAGACCACATCATGTCCAGTTATGGTATTTTTAACTTTGTCTAGGTCGAGCAGATCAGCTTCCATAAATTTAAAATTATCCTTTCCTAAATGGTGCTTGATAAACTCTATTCGTCCAGAACTAAGATTATCAAACACGCTCACTTGATTTCCGTCAGCCATGAGTTTATCAACTAAGTGACTGCCAATAAATCCTGCTCCGCCGGTAACAAGCACTCTCATTTCCGTTATTTCCAAGGAACCCCTTTTTTTCTCGGTCGTATCGTTTCTTTCCAAAAGCCAATGATGTAAAACAGATGCTGAACAACATAAGCCACAGGTATTGAAACTAAATATATAGGCTTGCTCTCTTGAAAGGCAATTCTTATGCCCATAGCAATGACGGCAGTTGCATATAGAGCAATAGCGACTAAGCAAATCCATTGTGTGAATATCAAAGATAGAAGGACTAACGGAGCAACAAGCGGTGGAACAACTTGCAGGTCCCATAGCCGGGATTCCCTGCGCCAACCCCCATAGCGATAAGCGTGCTTTGCAAAATCCCTTAATCCTCTCTTATGATTATGCCGGACAAGGGCATCTGGAGTATATACTAGACTTCCCAATCTGGTAAGGCGGCTGCTTAGTTCTAAGTCTTCAGCACCGGATAAAGTCACTTTGAACCCTCCCACTTTCAGAATGTTCTCCCGGCGACACATTCCACTAGCTCCACAAACACTAATGTTCTTAGCAACCCTTCTACCAGTCCATCTTGACTTGGCTCCACTGAGGAGCGTTTTAAATGTGAGGTTAATGGAGCGAGCCCATAATCCTTCACCGATATCTTCATACCTCCCCCCAACCCCAACAATGCCATCATCGAACTCTTTGATGAGATTAGCTAACCAGTCCTTACCTGGTATGCAATCTGCATCTGTAAAAGCTACATATTCACCCGTCGCATTTTCAACCCCTACCTGGCAACCACCAGCTCTATTATGATAATCTTCATAGAATACTTTGACAGGGAATTTCTTTGCCCTTTCTACAGTTCCATCGTTGGAACCACCATCAACTACAATAACTTCACATGGCTTTAAGGATTGAGCAAAGACTGCCTCTAAGCATTGCTCTATCTTGTTAACCTCGTTTCTCATTGGTATTATCACCGATATTTTAGGTTTATTCATGTTTTAAGTCCTATATACGCTCAATGCTCACCTGCCAGTGGAGGTAATTTCAAGGTCACAGCAAGATTAAAGCTCCGGAGTCAGTATCACAGGTAGACCATCATGTATGTATGGCCAGACGACATCGACATAGAAGTACAGCGGCTCTTTGTAGTAGGGCTCAGCACTGCCATTTTTGTAGAGCCGGAATTCTATCTTCTTTCTGTCTCCCCACATCCATGATACAAAGCTGACCTTTTGCTCCCATTTGTCACGGTGAGCCAGTGTTTTGATACTCACCACTTTTACACAGACACCGTCTATCTTTATCTCCACTATATAGTTTGTAATTTCGTATTCGTGATTGACGATACCAGCAATTACTTCAATTGGCTCTCCAAGCTTCACTTGCCAGGGATAGTAGTCCATCTTGCCATAGGCATTGAGAACATAGAACTCGGTGAAGCGGTCACCTCCTGGAAGCTTGGCTATAACATAGCGGGGATAGAGTGCCACACTTATATCAAGGCTCACTGGGGTTTCGAAACAGGGCTCAAGCTCATCACCCCTATACAACCAGAAGTCTATTTTTTGTTTCTCCTTCTGTAGCCAAGGGACAAAACTGATTTTTTCCTGCCATTTCTCCCGGTAAGCCAGGATTCCAGTAGTTATCTCCTTATATACAGCACCATCGGTCTTTATCTTCATCCGATAGCTCGTTGGCTGAAGCTCATCACTGACGACACCGACGATTAGTTCAACAGGCTCGCCTTGCTTGACCTTTTGCGGATAGTCCCCAGGCCCTGCCTCGGCAGTGAGTACATAGAATGTGACCACATCTATATACAGGTGAAGAGGGGTAGCGAGGCAGGGCTTAATCTCCTCATTCTTGTATAGATAAAACTCCACTTTCTGCTTTTTGCCAGCTATTTGAGGGACAAATCTGACTTCCCTCTCACATTTCTGCTCGTTATCCAACGTGCCAATATCTATCTGGCTATTTTTGATGCCATCTATGGCCATATCCACTCTATAGCTGGCTGTTTGATGCTCGTGATTGACTACGCCGATGATTAGTTCAACAGGCTCACCTAGTATCACCTGTCTAGGGTAATCTTCTGCTTTGCCTTTTGTACTGAGAATGTAGAATTCAGTGAAATTTTCGCCCTGTTTTGGCGAAGCTATAACATAGCCAAGGGAGCCTAATGCCGCCATTATAGCTACTACCAGACAAATAGATACGCCTTTATCTAGCTTGCTCATGTCTGCCCAATCAGGTAGGCTAGCTTTTAAGTATGAGTATCTTTCGATTGTCAAGCTTCATTTTATAGTTGTCAATAATTATAGTTGGATGCTATCTGGCTTGCAATGCTACGACAAGTACAGTATGTTTACCTCTGATTTTCAGTTTGATATAAAATTGGGTCCTCTGCTTGAAGTGCCAATCGTGTGCCAACAAAGTGACGCAGTGGGGCAGGGCTAATAGTCCACAAGAACAACCGTTTTGCCTCGCTACCTTGAAGGATCTAAGAAGTAATTAAACTGGTCGTTTATTATGTCCCTTAGGCTATGGACTATCTGGAAGCCTAGTCCCTTAATTTTTGCTGTATTGGCTAGTAGGACTGGCACTTCGGCTTGTCTGAATTTCTCTTTGTCAAATTCTATGGTTATTTTTCCCTTATCGGTAACTGCAATAATCCCCACGTCAGAAAGTTGGAACTCCAACTTGTCTTCTAGCATCAATTTATCCACCTTAGTTTTCTCAAATCGCAGGCCGAACTTCTCCGAGCTGTCCAACTCATTAGGATTATCTACCACCTTCTTGCCATCAATCGTTTGAATTTTATTTACAGTATAACCGGCACACTCCAGACTCAATAGAAGATAGCTCAACACCGAGTTAGTTCGCTGCGAACCCTGGTTATAAACATCTCCATATCTGCCTTTCTCAGCCAGCAGGCAATAGCCTTTCAGTATATCATTAACATGCGACCAGTCCCTAAAGGCATTAACATTGCCTATTGCAATCTTGTCAATCTCACCACGCTTGTACTGCATAACCTGGCGGGTTATCGCTGAAGTCACAAACATCTTGCCTCTGCCAGCGCCCTCAGTATTAAAGCCTCTGGAGACCACTATCTTTAAGCCGAAGCAAGCATGATAGTTTCTGGTTAGATAATCGGCGTAAACCTTACTGACAGCATAAGGAGACATGGGGCGAAGGGGGTTGGTCTCAGTGATGGGCAACTCTGGGATACCGGTTGGTTCCGGGAAAATCGTGCCGTATTTTTTCAAAGCACGTTGATACTGAGAATCTGAAACGAAGGCCAGTCCGTATTCCTCGCTGCTACCAGCAAAGACTATAACTGGGTCTAATCCCTTGTTTCTAATCGCCTCGAGAAGATTAGCTGTACCCAGGCAGTTTATCTCCATTGTTTCTCCGGGACATGAAAACGACCTGGGAATGAAAGACTGGGCAGCAAGATGAAAGACAATATCTGGCTTGCTCAGGTCTAATGCTGAAGCGATGCTAGAAATATCTCGCATATCGCCCTCTAGCAAGACTATCTCATTTTCAATCCCTAAGTACTTGATATTCTGCGGGATGCTGCCATCGGCCCGTCTCCTGACCAGACCGAAGACACTACCATCTTCATCAAGCACATGTTTAGCCATGTGAGAACCGACAAAGCCGCTTATGCCGGTGATGAATACGTTCTTGTTTTTTAAGCTCATTTCAGCCTCCATTCATTGAGTTCGTTGGGTTTATTGAGTCTGTTGAGTTATTGAGTTCATTGTGTGTTGAGTTCATTAGCTTTAACCTGCTTGCGCTAGTGTCTGAAAAGGCGGAGCTTTATCACGGTGAGGGCGACACTTAGACCGTGAATTACAGGATTAAGGCTGGAGCTCTGAGAATGATAGACACAGGAGATGGGCACTTCAGCGATAACAAAACCTTTTTCCCTAGCTCTAATTAGGATTTCAACGCTAGCTGCCATTCCTTTTTCGGTGGGGGAGAGAGCATCCAATAATCTTCGGCTGTAGGCTCTAAAACCACTCTGAGCGTCGGATACTCGTGTTTTAGAACCAAGGTTTAACAGAAAAGTTATAGTATTAATGCCGAATTTACGATAGCGACGAATATTAGTTCGTTGAGTTTGTTGAGTTCCTTGAGTTAATTGAGCTGGTGGGAGGAAGCGGGAGCCGATGACCATGTCTGCTTCCTTGGTAAGCAACGGTGCTAATAATTTAGGAATGTCATTTGGGTCATGTTGACCATCGCCATCAAGAATGACTAAGATGTCGGCACCCTCCATTGTTGCTACTTTGAAGCAGGATTTTATAGCCTCTCCATATCCCTTATTTGCATTGTGAGCTATTACAATGGCTCCAGCAGATCTAGCTGTCCTAGCAGTGTTATCGGTAGAGCCATCGTCAATTACCACTACTTCATTAACGAATCGTTTAGCTTTTGAAACTACCTCCCCGATAAATCCCGCCTCGTTATACGCAGGTATTGCAGCTATTATTTTATATCGAGACTTATCCCAGCGAACTCTGGCTGACAAAGACCTATCACAACTCATCAAAGCTTCCTATCAGGTTTTTAGTTTAAACAATTCACATAGTTCTTCGAGCCCCGTTTTGAGGTTGATCTTAGGCTCGAAACCCAGTATTTTTCTTGCTTTGGTTATATTTGAGTAGTTTCTCTCGATTTCTCCTCTTCGTTTAGGCTTATTGATAATTGGCAGTTTTTTGCCCATTATCTCTTGTATTATCTCAGCAAGTTTATTGATGCTGGTTTCAACCCCACTGCCTATCTGGAAAATCTCGCCAGCTACTGAATCGACCGCAGCAAGACAGAGATAAATTGACTGGCAGACGTCGCCCACGTGGGTAAAATCTCTAGTTTGGCTACCGTTACCGTAAATTATAAGAGGCTTGTCTTGTCTTGCCCAATTTATAAATTTGGTAATCACCATGGGCTTGTTTTCAGAATAGGGGCCATAGCAGTTGGCAAAACGCAAGGAGACTGTATTCAAGGCGAAAGAATGGTAATAAGCAGTACATAAGGCTTCACCAGCTAATTTAGACGCTCCATAAGGAGAAATAGGTTTGGGAATTTTTGTTTCATCAACTGGTGCCGCTTGCTCACCAAGCACCGCGTTAGAGGAGGCGAAGATAAAGGTCTGCACTCCTTTAAGACGGCAGAATTCTAAGAGATTGAGTGTGCCTGTCACGTTGATGTGCCAAGTTTCTTCAGGATTGCCTAGTGATTCTACCACGCTGGTGTGAGCAGCAAGGTGAACCACCGCTTTTATATTACACACTGCTCTTTCCACTGTGTCCCTATCTCTGACATCTCCTATTACTAACTCAACAGCTGACGGTGGGAGGCCAGCAGATGTCAGCTTTTCTTTCTTTCCAACGGACAGATTATCAAGTATCCTGATTTTATAGCCTTTGCTGTATAGATATTTCGCTACGTTAATACCAATGAAACCGCAACCACCTGTAATTAGAATAGTTGGAGCTTTACAGTTAGCAGCCTGAGTATTCTCAACCTTCTTGCGTCTTTTTAGCTTGTCTTTTCCTTTAGTGATTGCAGAGGTATTGTCAGTTGAGCCATCGTCTACAACAATTACATTGTCGACATATCTCCGGGCTCTAGTTACTATATCACTGATGAACTGCTCTTCGTTGAGGCAAGGAATGGCGGCAACGACCTTTGGTTTAGTTCCTTGAGTTTGTAAAGTTGATAGAGTTCGTTGAGTCATCTGAGTTATTGAGTTCATTGTGTCTTGCGGGTTTTGGATTTGTTTAAGAGATAGCGGATGAAACCGGAGATTAGACGGGCTACTCCATCAGATTTGGAGTATAGTTCTTCGAACTCTTGCTGACTGATATAGCCCTGGTCTAAGGCAACGTAGAGCTGGCTTTGTACTTCGGCTGCCGAGCCTTTGGCAATAAACAAAAACTGTATAAATTCCTTTGCTGTCCGTCTTGAGAACCCCTCCGCTATATTAGACATTATCGAAACTGTCGCACTTTGAATCTGCTCCCTGAATTTATAATCATTGCTAAAGCCCTTATCAGAGTTTACAGCATCA
>Ga0194112_10003140_pt1 | contig 23166 bp, 26 predicted proteins | sample TA2MahC400mmetaG_FD_146191 | JGI IMG/M metagenome (GOLD analysis project Ga0194112, IMG submission 146191) | Freshwater microbial communities from Lake Tanganyika, Tanzania - TA2015016 Mahale Deep Cast 400m | ecosystem: Environmental > Aquatic > Freshwater > Lake | place: Tanzania: Lake... | reverse complement strand
TATCGATCTTTCAGCGCCGGGTGTGGATGTCTGGACAGCGGCCTCGATCCGGGGCGTGCGGACAAAGACCGGCACCTCCTATGCCGCCCCCTTCGTGACGGCTGCGGCTGCCCTCTGGCTGCAGGCCGAGCCGGGCTTGTCACCGGCTGATCTTGTCCAGCAGATGACGGAGCGGGCAGACGATCTGGGAGCGCCGGGCCATGACCCGATCTTCGGGGCCGGGCTTCTGACCGCGCCACCGCCCTGCCAGGCTGCGGGCGCACCTGCCACATCGCCCGCAAGCGCCGAATGACCGGCATCCCAATAGGTGCAGTAGCCGCAGCTGCACCAGACGATGTCCAAAGCCCAGAACGGCGACAGCCTGATCGAGACGATCTACGTCATAACCTGAACTGGACAGGAACCGGAGGCTTCCCCCGCGCAACGCCCGATACTGCCGATGCCGATCATGGTCAGTCTCTTGATAACATTTGTAGCCGTTTGGTGTGTCGGCAGCTAGGGTCAGTCCCTGTAGGCGCACGCCTTGTGCTGCTTGCTCATCAGCCGCGTGTGGCCAGACGTGCCGCCCGGGCGGGTGTCGATCTGCAGCTTTCCGGCCATACGCATGGCGGCATGGCCATGGGGCTCAGGCGGCTCGTCGCGAGCCTGAACGGCGGCTTCGTCTCCGGCCTCTATCAGGTAGGCGATATGCAGCTCCATGTCAGCAATGGCACTGGGTACACACCGGGCTTCGCCTTTCGCTTCGCCGTTCCGTCGCAGATGACGTTGATCATCCTGCGTTCGGAATAGCAAACGGGAAATCCTCTACGTTTTGTTGGAGAACTCATGTTGCCGGAAGGGGTTCTGTCGCAAACCGTACGGCGTGGGACAGGAGGCCAGCAACTTCCTCGGCTTCAGGCGGCGAGTTGACAGAACTGCTGAAAGGGACATAGCTCGGGCGTGAACTGGCCTTTGCGGATCATGTTCACCAGCTCGATACCTGCGATGGTCGACGCGGCTGACATGAAGCTCTTGAAGCCCAGCATCGGCATCACCCGGCGCTTGATGAAGCGGTGGTCTTGCTCGACCATGTTGTTCAAGTACTTGATCCGCACCATCTGGATCGGGATTGGGCAGCCAAACCGCTTCAACATACTTTTGATGTCCTTGATGCCTTGGGTGTTGGCGGCGCTCCTGTCGATCACGATCCTGCGGGTAAGGCCGTTCACGTCCATCGCGCGGGCGAGAAATCTGGTGGCTGCCCTTGTTCCGGCGCTTCGACAGCAGGAAGTCCAGCGTTTTTCCGACCTTATCCACGGCGCGATAGAGATGGACCCACTGGCCTTTCACCTTGATGTACGTCTCATCCATCCGCCAGGATCTGTCAGGGGGCCGCTTGCGCCGGCGTGCATCTTCCGCGAGTTAACCGGCATTGCGCTTTACCCACCGATTAAGCGTGGCATGATCGACCCTGACACCTCGCTCGGCCATGATCTCCTCAAGGTCACGGCAGGAAACGCCGTAGCGCAGTGAGACAGAAGACCGCGTGCAGCATGATGTCCTTAGGGAAGTGGGCACCTTTGAACGAGATCGTCATCACATCCTCCCCATCATGCCGCTCTGCTCAACCGAGCGTAGCTCAGGCTGAAGCATCAGCAAAATTTGCGACACAGCCTGCAGCCTGTGCCAGACACTGCGCGAGACGTTCTGCACCTCGACCTTCGAACATGAGGCCGCTGAACCGGGGCAACTTGAAGAGATCTCTCCCTCATCCCCCAGATGTGGTATTCTGCATCGGCGACGGGCCGTGTTCAGTGACACGAGCGGCCTTCGCCAAAGTCCATGTGTTCACAGTGTGCAATCCGACCAACAACAGAGTTGCAGGAACGGAGAAAGAGTATGAATGTTAGCCAGTTCAAAGCTGCCATCGCCAACATGGCTGATGCTGATCTTCGCGAGGCTCTCGATGCCATTGGTCGCGCGCGTGACCATGCGGCGCAGCTGAAGATCAGCGCGCGCCTGCCGGAATGCGCCGCCTTTGGAGCGATCGCGCGGGACCTTGATTACAGCCTGGGCATCATCCGCCGGTCTGCACCCGAAGACCCTGCCGCCGAGGACAGGGATGCGGAGGAGCTGCCAACTGCCGCGCTTGTCACCTTCGACATCAGTAACGGCCGAGAGACAGCCACCAGGCCTTGAGCTCTCGTGAAAAGCTGGCAGCGTAATAGCGAGGACCAGCCCTGTGGCGCGCCAAGTAGCACTACCACAAATGCAACATGCGGGTGCGTGGAAACACCAAGGGCATAGGCAGGTTCAGAGCGAGCGCCTGGGGCGGTGGAACAGCAGCCGAAAGCCGGTCGTGCCACTCATGCCCTCGCCCACTCCTCCATCTCCCCTGCCAAAGCCTCCACAAGTTCCCCTGCCGGAAGCGCGCGCGCCCGTGCGGCCTGCGCGCCCGCCCACTGCGCCCCGTAAGCCGTGGCGCCCCTGGCCTTGGCGGCGGTGGAGAGCGCCTTGGCCAGATCATAGGCGCAGGGATAAGGCGGTATGGCGGCCGGTGCGATGTCCTCAGCCCATTGGGTGAGCGCATTGCTGAGGCAGCGGGCCGGGCGGCCGGAGATGGCCTGCGTCATGACCGTGTCGCCGCCAAGGGCAAGCCGGTCGCGGTAGCCGGCATCCGCCGCGCTTTCCGGGCAGCCAATGAAGGCGGTGCCCAGTTGCGCCGCCGCGGCACCCCGCTCCAGCATGCGGCCGATGTCCCGCCCGTCCATGATCCCGCCCGCGGCAATGATCGGCAGGCTCACCTCGCTCAAGAGGGCGCGCAGCAGGTCGCTGGTCGAGAGCCGCGCGTCCGGCCCGGCCGGATCGAAGAGGCCACGATGCCCTCCTGCCTCCCACCCCTGTGCAACGACCGCGTGAAACCCGGCCGCCTCGATGGCGCGGGCCTCGGCCGGTGAGGTGGCGCTGGCGATCAGCACCAGCCCCGCCACACGCAGCGCCTCGATCTGGTCGGGGCGCGGCAGGCCCAGATGGAAGCTCACCACGTGCGGGCGCAGCTGGAGAACAAGTTCGAGGTAGGCGTCGGTGTCGCGAAAGCTGGTGTAGAGGTCCCGGAGTTCGGTGGGCGGCTCCGCCTCGAACCGCGCAAAGAGCGGCGCCATGCGCTGGATCCAGGCCGCCTCCAGCGCCGGGTCGCGCTGTGGTCGCGCGTGGCAAAAGAAGTTCACGTTGAAGGGGGCAGATGTCCGATGCTGCACCTCGGCCATGGCCTGCCGGGCGGCTTCCGGGCTGGAGGCGCAGAGGCCCAGTGCACCCAAGGCGCCGGCGGCCGAGACGGCCGCGGCCATGGCGGGCGTGGCCACCCCTGCCATCGGCGCCTGAAGGATGGGTAGCTGGACCTGAAGCAGGTCCAGAAGCTCGGTCGTGGCGGTCATCGGGGGATCCTCCCGGCACAGACTGGGCGAAGAGTCCCGCCAGATCAAGGCTGCAGGATGATCTTGCCAAAGGCTTGGCCGCTCTCCAGATAGCGATGCGCGTCGACGATCCGGTCCAGCGGGAAGATTCGGTCGATGCGTGGCACAAGGTGCCCATCCGCGATGGCCTCTTCGGCAAAGCGCAGAGCCCGGGCCAGGACGTCCGGGTTGCTGGTGACCTCGGAATAGACATAGCCGCGCAAGGACAGGCTGTTGCGCAGCGCCACCTTCAGGGGGAAGGGCGTGGGATCCGGGCTGAGGGCGCCGTGAACCACGATTGTTCCGTGAGGCCGCATGGCCTCGGCAATGGCGGTGATCTGCGGGCCTCCCACGGCATCAAAGGCGACGTGCAGGCCGCCACCTGCCGCGACATCCCCGGTGATCTCCACCAGACGTGCCGCCAGATCCTCGCGATCCGAGGCGATCACCGCCTCGGCCCCGGCCTCCATCATCGCGGGACGCAAGCGCTCGCCGAGGATGGTCGCAACGGGACGTGCGCCGACGGCACGAGCGATCTGGATGGCGGTCAGGCCGACGGAACTGGAGGCAGCGGTGATCAGCACCCATTGCCCCGCCGCCAGCCGGCCGCCTTCGATCAGGGCGCCGTAGGCCGTCAGAAACCCCATCCAGAGCGCTGCGGCCTGGGGCGCATCGAGGCCCGCAGGCTGCCGGACCACATGGCGGGCGGGAAGCGTCAACCAGTCGGCCGCCGTTCCATACTGCGCCATGGAGGCGCCCGGGATCACGTTCACCCGTTCTCCGATGCGGAAGTCTGCCACATCCTCCCCAAGGGCCGTGACGACGCCCGCCGCCTCGCATCCGGAGCGGGCCGGGAAGATCGGTTTCTCCAGGTAGGTCCCTCGCCGGAACATCGCGTCGGCCCGGTTCAGTGCGATCGCTTCGACGCGCAGCTGAACCTCGCCCCGCTGCGGCGCTTGCGGCGGTTCGTGCTCCAGGTGCAGCACCTCCGGACCGCCAAGCTCATGGAAGCGGACGACGCGGCACGGATCGGGCTGAGGCATCATGGTTCCTTTCGCGGCCGGCCGGCGTTGCAGGTGATATGCGAGTCCGGCCGGCCTGCTTTGCCTGACCCTAATGGTTCTGAACCAAGGAGAGAACAGATGGCACATCTCGTCATTGCCATGGGCGCCACACCGCACATGAAGCTGTCGTGTTCGGGGCACGAGTTCACAGCCGTCGATGCTCTCATGGCCTTCGGAAGCCATGTAGCCGCCCATGGTTATCTTGTTCAGCATACCGGCAACGGCCCGTTGAAGGATGTCTGGGGGGAGATCCTCGAAGACCTGTCCCTCTAAGAGGGCTTCCCACCGGAGCCTTACCCTTTCCAGCCTGCAAAAAAGGACGACGCGATGTTCAGCGAGTGGAAACAGGAAAAAGCAACGGCCGCCCTTGTTGATGAGGCGCAGGCTCTTGCGGACAAATTGGCAGCGGCGAAACCGCATTTTGTGGAAGGCTACGCCGCCGCTGCACAGTTCTGGGCAGCCTCCTATCTGGCGGATGGGCAGGACCTTCACGAGTTGATCGACTGGCCGCCCGACGCTGTTGCACGTTTTGCGTCGACCGCGCAGGCCAGGATCGCCGCCCTGCGCAAGGCGCGCGAGTATGACAGCAGCGATGGCCTGGCGATCTGGCTTCACACCGCTCGCGCCGTGACCGAGCCGCGGGTCGCGCCGGCGGTTCGCGTCCTCTGGCAGCATCTGCTGGACGCAGGTCCTAACGCCGACTCCGTGGCTCAGGATCTCATTCAAGAGGCAGGCTTGGAAGCGGATCAAGGCCGCCGTGCCCCAAAGGGCTTTGCCATCTAGGATTGAGGCACGTACCAAGGAACGATCCGGCTCTTTCATTGCTTTCGCTACAACGGCTGATTGCTCCCTTGCTTGAGCGACCGGCAACAAAGCGGCACAGGCAAGGTGGGAGTCAGATGGAAGAGCAAACCGGGACAGCGATCCTTCACGAAATGAAGCGTCAGTCAGAGATAAGCGCTGAGCCTGAGGTGCGGCAGGGCGGCAATCACTTCAGGCTCAACGGGCCGATCGATGTGGACGCCATCGTCATGGCCGCCGCTGGTCCGGTCGTCGGTGGCCCGTGACGTCGGCACCGGTGAATGGCGGATTCAATGGTCCGGCGGGCGGACCGCAATTGGCGAGTCATCCTGCTGACGGGCGCCAGCCCCAAGGGTTGTCGGTCTACAATCCGGCGCGATCAGGACTGCCCCGATGCTATGCATGTCAGCCGTGAGCCGGCGCGTAAGGGGGCCCGCCGTGCCTGCCCATGAAGCATGCACGTCCATGCCAAACCTTTGATCCAGCGCCTGAGCCCCGGCGGAGTCCAAGCCGTTCCCTTCACAGGAGACACGAACATGACGAAGAAAATCTATTGCGCCTTCGGCACCGATATTGACTCGGTAGCTGGCTGGATCGGTTCCTACGGCGGTGGCGACAGCCCGTCCGACATCCAGCGCGGGATCTTCGCCACTGAGGTGGGCGTGCCGCGACTTCTGCGGTTGTTCAAGAAGTTCGACATGCAGACGTCGTTCTTCATTCCCGGCCATAGCCTTGAGACCTTTCCCGATGAGATGAAGATGATTGTGGACGCCGGCCACGAGATCGGCGCACACGGCTATCTGCACGAGAACCCGGTGGCGATGACGCCGAGCCAGGAGGAAGAAGTTCTGGTCAAGTCAATCGAGCTGATCGAGGGACTGACCGGAAAGGCGCCGCGTGGTTACGTCGCACCCTGGTGGGAAATGTCCGCCGTCACAGCCGAGCTTTTGAAGAAGTACGGCTTCACCTACGACCACAGCCAGAGCTATCGCGACTTCCAGCCGCACTATGCCCGCTCGGGCGATGAGTGGAACGTGATTGACTACACGAAAACGGCAAAAGAGTGGATGCGGCCCTTGAAGCGCGGTGGCGAGATCGACCTCGTGGAGATTTCCGCCAATTGGTATGTCGACGATCTGCCGCCGATGCTGTTCATCAAGAAATCCCCCAACAGCCACGGCTTTGTTGATCCCCGGGTGATCGAACAGATGTGGAAGGACCAGTTCGACTGGGTCTACCGCGAGATGGACTACGGCACCTTCGCGATCACGATTCATCCCGACGTCTCCGGGCGCCCGCAGGTGCTGCTGATGCTCGAGCGGCTGATCGAATACATCAACGGTCACGACGGCATCGAATGGGCGCCCTTTGAAACGATCGCCGACGACTTCCGCCGCCGCTATCCGTTCGACGGCGACGCCCGCCCGGAAGTGATCTGACGCATGTGCAGCGCCTGCGGATACCCTGCCGCGCCGGGCCACTGGACGGATGCGGGTGCCGTCACCCCCGGCGACCGGATGCGCAACCGCCTGATCCGGATGACCGTTGTGAACCGGATCCTTGCCCCCTACCGCCTCAACGCGCGGGATGACGGGGTCATTCCCGGCATCCAGCTGTCGAGCGGCTTCGGCGCAACCGTTATCGTTCCCGACCTCGAGGCGCTTTGGATCGAAGCCGCGCGCATGGCCAGGCGGCCCATCGACCCACTGGCCGATGTCTGAAGGGGACGGACGCATCCCCCTGACGATCGTCGGGGGCTATCTCGGTGCAGGCAAGTCGACCTGGCTGCGTCATGCTCTGCATGTGGGCGACTTCGCGCAGGCGCATGTTCTGATCAACGAGGCGGCCGAACTCCCGGTGGATCATCTCCTGCTTGCGGGAGCCGCGGGACTGACCGTGCTGGCGGACGGCTGCGCCTGTTGTGACGGGGCAACACGCTTTGTCGCAGCAATGCGCGACCTTTGCGACAGGAACGTTGCTGCCATCGTCCTGGAAACCAGTGGCCTGTCCGATCCGGCGCGGATTGCCGCGCACATTGCCAACGATGGCGTGCTTGCGCGACGCATCCGCGTGACTGAAACGATCGTCGCGGCAGATGCGTTACACGCCGCAGCACAGATCGGCACCGAACCGCTCTGGCTCCGTCAGATCGAGGCTGCGGACCGGATCGTGCTGACCAAGGTTGACGCGGCCCCACCTCCTCTTCTGGCGCGGCTCGCTGCGACCATGGCTGTTCTGAATCCCGAAGCCGTGGTTTCGGGGGCGGTGCTCGGGTCTGTGGTGGAGCTGCCGGATACCCGGGGTGCCGACCCGCTTCCGGTGCTTCCTGTTTGCGGCAAGAGCGCCCAAATCCGCACGGTACGGCTTGAGGTCCGCGCACAGGCAGAGTGGGCGGCGGTTTCGGCGTGGCTGTCGGCGGTGCTGCAGGCCCACGGCAACACGCTCGTGCGGGTGAAGGGAGTTGTACGGGCACCGGCGGGCAGGCTGCTGCTGCAATCCGTTCGGGGGACCGTACAACCCCCTGAGATCCTTCCCGCAAGCATGACTGTGACAGATGAAGACAACTTCATCGTTCTGATCGGGCGCGATCTGGACGACGATCGGATCAGCCGGTCATTTGCCGTGCTGACTGCCTGAGCGCATCGTTCCCGCATCGCTCCTCAAGCCAAGTAGTGTTGCAACAAAGTTAAAATGTTTCTCGGCGTGCAAAGTAGAAGTGTCCAGGTGCAGTATCGCAGCCTGGCTGGACAGGGCGAAGACTTCATCTATCGCAGCCCTGAACAACCATGCTTTTTTGGTCATTCAGCGGGATGTGGCGCGGCAGCTTCAGCTTTCGCCTTTGCCCTGCGGTCGAGTTTTGAGTTCCGGCCTTCGGTATTGCGTCGGCCGCTCGGGACGTAGGCCGTCGCCTGCTTGCCCGCGCGACGCGGCTTGGGGGCGCCTTGTCCTGTTCCGCTTTGATATGCTCCAGCACTGCATTAAGATGCTTGTTCTCGTTAATCGCCGCGTGCGTGACACGCTGGTTCTTGTCGAAGACGGAGTAAGGCAGCGAGATACCCTGCTAGCGGAACTCCAGGCGGCCATCCGGAAAGGCATAGCTGTCGACGTATTTGCCCACGGGGCCACGCGCGACCTCGTTCTCCTCCAGAATGATCCGCTACCGCTCAAAGGAGAACGCCAACACTGAAGGCATTAAGGACATCAATCGTATGTTGAGGCGGTTTGGCTGCCCAATCCCGATCCAGATGGTGCGGATCAAATACTTGAACAACATGGTCGAGCAACACCACCGCTTCATCAAGCGCCGGGTGAGGCCGATGCTGGGCTTCAAGAGCTTCATGTCAGCCGCGTCGACTATCGCCGGGATTGAGTTGGTCAATGTGATCCGCAAAGGCCAGTTCACGCCCGAGCTACGTCCCTTTCAGCAGTTCTGTCAGCTCGCCGCCTGAAGCCGAGGAAGTTGCTGGCCTCATGTGCCAGGCCGTACGGTTTGCGACTGGACCTCTTATGCATCTCTCCGTCTTGCTGATATCGGGGTCGGTTTTATCAGCTTCAGCTCCGTCTAAACTCTTCTGATGCGGAATGCAGCCAGCACCACATCAAGGCTACCATTTCAGCAGCCAAGCGCCAGCTGCATATTAACCTACTTTTGTAGCATTCACGTCTGCACCGAAAAATGCGACGGTGTGGGTACAATGCGTCGCCAAGGCAGCTGAACCGGGCCTTCACCTCGGCCAAGCACATGGCCGGCATCAGGAAGCCCGCGACACTGCACACGTTGCGGGGCAGCTTTGCCGCCCACCTGCTGGAGGCCAATACCGACGTCCGGGTGATCCAGGTGCTGCTCGGCCACGCCAAACTGACGACCACCGCTCGATACACCCATGTCGCTACGAAGACGATCCGCGATACCGTCAGCCCCTTCGAGATGCTGGCCAGGTTGCAGGATCAGGCGGTGACGCGAAGTCATGGAGTGATCGGACGCCGGGGTGTCCCGGCCGAAGCTGGAGATCGCTGACATCTTCCGCGTCCATGGTTCAGCGTGGCCGCGGGCTAATGCCGGGCATATCAGCCTCTCCCAGCTCAAGGTGATGTCGGCCATCGAGGCCTGCCGGACCGAGGCGCTCGGCGGTCATGTGGCCGTGTGTGGCAAGTGCAGCCACCATCAGGTCGCCTACAACTCCTGCAAGAACCGGCACTGCCCGAAGTGCCAGGGACCGGCGGCGCGCGACTGGATGGCGGCGCGCGCCGAGGACCTGCTGCCCGTGGAATACTTCCACGTCGTCTTCACCCTTCCGGAGGAGATCGCGCGGATCGCCTACTGGAACAAGCGGGCGGTGTATGGGCTGTTGTTCAAGGCATCCGCTGAAACGGTGATGACCATCGCCGCCGATCCCAAGCGCATGGGCGCGCGGGTGGGCATGACCAGCGTGCTCCACACTTGGGGATCAGAGCTGGCACATCACCCCCACGTCCACATGATCGTTCCGGGTGGCGGGTTGTCACTTGAGGGGACGAGGTGGGTTCCCTGCCGGCCCGGGTTCTTCCTACATGTGCGGGTTCTGTCGCGGCTGTTTCGACGCCTGTTTCTGGAGGGGATGAGGGATCTGCACCGGGCCGGTCAGCTGGCCTTTTTCGGCGATCTGGCGGAGCTGGCCCGCGCGGACACCTTCACAGCCTGGCTCGCCCCGTTCCGCAAAACCGAATGGGTGGTCTATGCCAAACCGCCCTTCGGAGGACCCGAGGCCGTGCTGGCCTACCTGAGCCGCTACACCCACCGCGTCGTCATTTCCAACGCGCGCCTGGTCAGCGCCGATGCCCAAACCGTCGCCTTCCGATGGAAGGACTACCGCATCAAATCTGGCAACCGCCAGAAGGTCATGCGGCTGGCCACGCCCGAGTTCATCCGTCGCTTCCTGATCCATGTCCTGCCAGATGGCTTCCACCGCATCCGGCACTACGGCCTGCTGGCCAACGCGACCCGCAAGGCCAACATCACGAAGATCCGTGCCTTGCTTTGCGTCCAGCGCCTGGACCTACCCGCCACGCAGGGACACCAAGCTGAGATCATCCCAGTCACCTTGCGCGAGCCGTGCCCCTGTTGCGGCGGCTCCATGCGCATCATCGAGATCTTCCGCCGCGGGCAAAAACCGATGTCGCGCGCACCTCCGAGGGAGCAGGCAGTATGACACACCGCCGTCGTCCGTCACAAAACAGCACCGGCTGTGCCTCGAAGAGCCGGCCGGGCCCGCATGCGCTTATCGTTCCTCGGCACGACACACGGCGGCGATCAAGGCGCAACCAGAAGCTTTTGGGATCATCGAGCAAGCTTGCGCTCGTCCCAGGCGCCATGCGAAGCTTGAGCCGCACTCCTGACGAAGCCGTCGTCCCAACCGTCTGCGCACTTTCCCCATAGAACGATCCAAGACCCCCGCGGCTTCCTCCTTGGGAGGTCTTCCAACGCGGGTCGTGGTCGCACATCACCGCCACCGTTATGCCGCGACCCGCATCAGAAAACCTTCACCAAAGCCGACAGTCACAGATGACGCAGCGAAGGGTCGCCTCGCCCATTCCTGCCGCCCACAGCTGTTGCGATGCTGCAAGGGGGCTTCCGAAAACCAGTCGTTCAGGCGTGGCGCGACATGTCTCGTCACGTGAGTCACAGGCTTGATCCCGAGACATTGCATCTGAAGACGGTGCACATCGCACCGCCTTCAAATGTGCGTCCTCAGAATGCCGTCGCTTCGCCATCTCCAGGGGTAAGCAGCTTCTCTGCAAATCCCTCACGTGTCGCGAACGCCCGCAGTTCGGCCCGCGTCAGAACGCAGTGATTGATCGCCTCCATGTGCGAGGCGATCAGAAGCGCCTCGGGGGCGGCCTGGTGTACGCGCAGGACATCTTCGGTACCCATGATGATCGCGCCATCAATGCCCTGGACCATCGCGTAGCCCGCATTCAGGATCGCCACGTCAGGCTCATGTCTGGACAAGGCTGCAGCGACATCGTCGTTCCAGATCGTGTCCCCCGCGAGATAGATTGTCTTCTCGCCGGTGCGGCGGAACACCACGCCGCAAACCTCGCCCAATACCTCTGCCATCACGGCATAATGCGCCTCCGTTCCGTGGCGGCCGCCGGTCTTGATCAGGTGGACGCCGTTGAACTGGGTGCTGTCTGTCAGCACGCGTACATCGCTGAAGCCTTGGCCACGGATCACCTCGGCATCGGCATCGTTCTGCACAAAGATCGGCAGATCCTTGTCCAGCGCGTCGCGCGCGGCCTGGTCCCAGTGATCTTCATGCAGGTGAGTGACGATCACGGCATCGACGTCGATGAGATTGGCAAGCGGCAGGGGCAGATGCACCATCGGGTTGGCTTCATGAGCGTTGGCCGTGCCCGGAAAGCCAGGGAAAGCATGGCGCTCGGCCAGCATCGGATCAACGAGGAAGCGGACGCCGCCATAGTCGATCCGTAGCGTGGCGTTGCGGATCTGAGTGATCGTGCTGCCGCCTTCCGAACCGGCCCCGGCTTCCTGAGCTGAAGCAGGAATGGCGCCCGCGGCAAGGGCCGAGGCGGATAGTGCAAGCATGTGCCGACGTGTGGTCATGTCTTCTCTCCTTCGGCCTGTTCAGCGCGCAATGAAATCGTCGGTCGAGACGACCTCGCCATAGGCAAAGGCGAAGGCCGACATCATCGCGGCGTGAACATGGGCGGCGGGCACGCTTGCGCCGTTGAATTCCAGTTCGCGGCTGGCGCAGGCGTCATGAACGGTGACGGTGCGGTAGCCGAGATCATTGGCCGCGCGGACGGTCGCGTCGATGCACATGTGGCTCATGGCGCCGACGACCACCACTTCCTCGATCGCCTTCTCTTCGAGCAGGCCCTTGAGGCCAGTCTCGCGGAAGGAGTTCGGGTAGTTCTTGGTGATGACCGGCTCATCCTCAGCGGGAGCGACGGCCGTAGCGATCGCAGCCTCGTTTGATCCGGGAAGGAAGACCGGCCCGCCGGGCATCTCGTGCCGCACGTTCACGACCAGATCGCCGGCCTTGCGTGCATGGGCAATGACGCGGGCGGCATTTGCCGCGGCGTCCTCGATGTTCTCCAGCGGAAGGCCACCATCCGGCCAGTATTCGTTCTGCAGATCAACGACGATAATCGCGCGCTTGGACATGGCTGCACCTTTCAGGAACTGGGTTTCTTGATCTTAACCTGGTGCGTGGCCATCTCTTCTGCCAGCGGCACAATCGACACAAACAGGGGCGATACCGACAAATGGACGAGATCAGGGTCGGCATCGTTCTTTATCCCGGCGTCCAGCTGTCCGCAGCGACGGGGCTGACGGACCTCTTTCATATCGCCCGGCAGATTGCGGCAGAGCAGGGCTCGCCCCGCTTGCGGGTGCACGACATCCACCCGAACGTTCCCGCCGAGCCGGCAGCCGATGTCCCATGCGATGTCCTGATCCTTCCGCCGTCGCTTCAGCCGCCGATCCAGCCTGATGCTGCGGCCTCGTGGGCGCACTGGCTACGAGAGCGTCATAGCGAGGGAACTGTGCTCGCCTCCGTCTGTGGTGGTGCCTTTTTGCTGGCGGAAACGGGGCTGCTGAAGGAACGCACGGCCACCACACACTGGACCTATGTCCAGGCTTTCCAGGATCGTTTTCCTGACGTAGTGCTGGACACTGACCGCCTTATCATCGACGGCGGCGACATCATCTCGGCCGGGGGGCTGATGTCCTGGATTGATCTCGGCCTCAAGCTGGTCGAGCGGTTCCTGGGACCCGTGGTGATGGCGCAGACGGCGCGGATGATGCTGGTGGACCCACCGGGGCGCGAGCAGCGCTACTACAGCGGTTTCGTTCCACGGTTGACCCACGGCGACGCGGCGGTGCTGAAGGTTCAGCATCACCTGCAGGCAACGGAGGGCCGGGAGGCGCGCCTTGCGACGCTGGCGGATCAGGCCGGGCTGGAAGAGCGCACGCTGCTGCGCCGTTTCCAGAGGGCGACGGGCCTGACCACGACCGACTATGCGCAGCGGCTGCGGGTCGCCAAAGCGCAGGAGCTTTTGCAGTTCGGCCGTCTGCCGGTGGAGCGCGTGGCTTGGGAGGTCGGCTATACCGACGCCGGGTCGTTCCGCAAAATCTTCCACCGGATTGTTGGCTTGACGCCCGGCGAGTACCGGCAGCGGTTCAACGCGTGACGCGTGACGCGGTCCGCTTGGATCGCAAGTTCGAGGGGATGAATGGCCGCTTTCGCCCGACTGCTGCGCTCGTCATGCCGCACCAAGCTGGCGGTAACGCGGCTGCTATGCGGGACCTTTCCGCCGCTTGCTGCACGTGCAGCATTATAGGCATTTTCCAAACGCAGCAGTCGTGGAGCGTGGGAAAGGAAACCCTTGCATTGCGGCAGTGGAAGATGCCGCTCAAACAGGAAGCAGACATTCAGCTGTGGTCGCTTACGGGGCATGTCAGCGCCAAGGAAGGTTGTGTCTCTGGCACCGTCATCAGCAACTGAACGAGCGCCGTGTGGATCGGCAGACGGCTAAAGAGCCGTTGCGAGAGGATTTGAATCTACGGCGACATCCATGCTGAGCAGCAGGAACGAGAGCGTCTTGCCGTGTGCATCAAGGCAGAGCGCGGTGTTCACGCCGCCCTCGAGCGCGTCCTCAACCACGAAGTTCATCGCGCCGAGCGACGGCATCAGGTAGCGCCGCACCGCGCTGGCGCCGCGATGGGCGAACAGCGCCAGCACGCGCGCCTCCGTCACCTCCCGGACCAGCAGGTCCCAGTTCTCGCGGTCATGGGCAATGAGGCTGACGTTCAGGCGATTGCCCTTGTCGCCTGTGCGGGCGTGAGCAAGGCGGTGCAGCGGAACGGTGGTCATGCCAGCGCCTCTTCAAGGATTGCAAAATGGGCGTGAACTTTCTCGCGCGCAATCATGCGGCTGCGGGTGACGATGCGCGGAGTGACCTGGATGCGAACGCCACCGCCACCTGCGGGGCCGCAGCAATAGAGCGCGCCGACCTCCTGGCAGGCGGCGCGCACCGTCGCCTCGTCGCCACCGAAGGCGAAGTGCGCGCGGTAGTCGCCGGAGCCTGAGGCCGCCCCGCCCTGCCGCAAGCTGGCGCTGTCGTCGTCGAAGACGCTGACCGCGCCGAGGATATCAGCGCGTAGGCGCGGCTTCAGCCCCCGGATCGCCAGGCGCTCACGGATGGTGCAGACGGCCAGTTCGGCGCGGGCCAGGGCATTGGGACCGGCATAGGAAATGCCTGCCTCGCCCAACCATTCCCCTGGATAGCTGACAGTCGCCTTCAGACGTGGGGGCGCGGGGCGGCCGCGGGCGCCGGTGACGCGGACGCGATTGGGGGCGAGCTGTTCCAGCCGCACGCCGGTCACGTCCAGCGTGACATCGGGGGTGAGGTAAGCGGCGGGATCGTGGATCTCGTAGAGCAACTGCTCGGTCACCGTAGCGATGTCGATCCGTCCGCCAGTCGCCGGAGGCTTCATCAGGACCGCTGCTCCGTCAGCCATGACTTCGGCGATGGGAAAGCCGATCCGGGCCATGTCCGGGACGTCCTTGACGCCAGGATCGGCAAAATAGCCACCCGAGACTTGGCTGCCGCACTCCAGCAGATGTCCGATCAGCGTTCCTGCCGCGATCCGGTCAAGGTCGTCCCAATCCCACCCGAAATGCGCGACCAGCGGCCCAAGTGCCAGTGCCGGATCGGCTACGCGGCCCGTCACCACGACCTGTGCGCCCGCGTGGATGGCCTCCGCAATGCTGCGGGCTCCGAGATAGACATTGACCGCGAGGGGGGCGGCCACCGGCGTCGGCAGGCCGGCATCGCCCTCCCACAACTCACTTTCTTCGAAGGCCGGGTCGCCCAACATGTCGTCGCCCGTCACCACGGCAATGCGGGGTGCCAGCCCATGCGCCTGCGCCAGCTTCGCCACCGCCTTCGCTGCAGCTTGCGGATTGGCGGCGCCGAAATTGCCGACGATGGTAATGCCAGCCTTGAGGGCAGGAGCGAGGATCGGGGCAAGAAACTGCTCCAGCAGCGGCTCGTATCCTTTTGAAGGATCGGCTTGGCGCGCCACTTGGCCAAGCGCGAGGGTGCGTTCGCCGAGGGTCTCAAAGATGATCGCCCCGCCGCGCCCCTCGGCGGCAATGGCCGCGATGACGGGAATGGCTGCATCCACGCGATCGCCGGAGAAGCCTGCGCCGCTGCCGATCAGGAAGGGTTGTCCGCTCATGGCTTGGTCCTTGTTCTGGAGGTCATCGGCTTCACGCGTCCTGCGTCCGCTGGCGACGACCCAGCATCCAGGCACCGATTAACAGCGTCAGGGCAGCGACAGGCCCTGCCGGGTGGGGCCAGATGGCCAGCGCGATTGCGAGGATGAAGATGCCCGCATCAAGCGCCCGGTGCCCCAGCATCCGCGAACCCGACAACAGGCCAGGGATCGCGAGAACCAGCACCAGGCCTGAAATCGCGGCCTCGGCAATGGCGAGGGTGCCGCCCTGCATGATCATGCCAGGATAGAGCAGCAGCATGAACGGCACGACGTAGGTGACGGCGCCGAGGCGCACCGCCTCGACTGCGGCGCTGGTCCAGGGGGTTTGCGCAATGCCTGCGCCGACAAAGACGGCGACGCAAACCGGCGGCGTGATGACCGAGATGGTCGCAAAGTAAAAGACGAAGAGGTGTGCGGCCAGAGGATCGACGCCCACTGCGGTCATGGCAGGCGCCAGAACGGCGGCGACCAGCACATAAGCGGCCGTGGTGGGCAGACCCATCCCCATGATCAGGCAGACAAAGCCGACGACCAGCGCGACCAGCGCCACGCTGTCGCCCGCGAGTGTCACGATCAGCGACGAGAGCGTGACCCCGATCCCCGTCAGGTTGATCATCGAGACCAGCACCTGCGCACCCGCCAGCAACACCCCGATGATGACGAGGCCCTTGCCAGCATCAACCAGTCCTTCAAGGATGCGGCTTGCCATGTCCCGAGCGGGCATCTGCCCAGCCTGTGTGACGACGAAGGCAACCAGAAGACCCATGATCCCGTAAAAGGCCGAGGTCGCGATAGAGCGGCCGAGCCAGATGCCGAGGCCGAGCCCGCCGAGTGCGGCGACAATAGGCAGCACGCGGCGCGGCGCCAGGATCAGACGCCATTCGGGCAATTCGGCTTCGGGGACGATGGCCAAGCCGCGGTGCAGCGCGACCAGATGGACGGTGACGAAGACCGCCAGGTAGAACAGCACAGCCGGAATGATTGCGGCCATCATCACCGTCACATAGGGAATGCCCAGGATCTCGGCCATGACAAACGCGGCGGCGCCCATGATCGGCGGCGCGATCTGCCCGCCGGTCGAGGCGACGGCCTCGACAGCCGCTGCGAAGGGTCGCGGATAACCAAGGCGCACCATCATCGGGATGGTGAAGTTGCCCGTGGTGGCGACATTGGCGACCGCCGAACCCGAGATCATCCCGAAAAGCCCGCTGGAGATGGTGGCGATCTTGGCCGCTCCGCCGGGCTGGCGCCCGCCAAGACGCATAGCCAGGTCCATGAAGGCTTGCCCGCCGCCGGAATGCAGCAGCAACGCGCCGAAAAGCACGAAGGCCGCGATGACGGTTGCCGCTACCCCGGTCAGCATCCCCCAGATGCCCAAATCGCCGAGGAAAACGGTCTCGGTCACGAATTCGATATCGAACCCGCGATGGCCGAGCGCGCCAGGAAGACTGCCCCCCAACAAAGCATAAGCGAGGCCGAGCGTCACGAGGATCGGGAAGATCAACCCCACGGTCCGGCGCCCCAGCTCCAGCACCGCGATCAGCAGGCCTGCGGTCAGCACGATGTCGGTCGTCGTCGCCCAGGGCAGCGAGCCCATGATTGTCTCGTAATTCCAGACGATATAGCCGCAGGCCGCCAGCGCGACGCCGGTCAGGACCAAATCGACAGCCAGCCCGACCCGGCGCCAGGAGGTCCCGGCGCCCAACGGGTAAAGCGCGAACCCGAGCGTCGTGACCAGGCCCAGAAACAATGCCCGCTGCTCCAGCGCCTCGAAGGCGCCGGCGGCAGCCGTCCAGAAGACGAACAGCCCAAGGACCAGCGCAAGCGCCTGTGAAACCCGGTCACGCATGATGGTTTACTCGGCCGGGCGGAGCTGCTCGGGCAACTCATGCCCGTTTTCCTCGAACCAGCGCGCGGCGCCGGGATGAAGCGGCACGGTGCCATATTGCAGAGTCAGCTCGGCCAGCGAGGCGTCCCGTAGCTCGGCCAGCGCATTCACCTGCACCGTCTCATCCGCCATCACAGCCGAGACGATCTTGTAGGCGTCCTCCTCGGACATCTTAGAGGTCACGCCGACACCGACCCCGAAGCTCCAGGTGGTATACGCGGGGATCCCTTCGGCCGCGCCCTCGGGGATGTCCAGGACGGAGATATCCGGCATCTCCGCGCGCAGCATGTCCGCCTGTTCGGGCGTCAGGCTTAGAACGTCGATGGGCGTAAAGGTCGCCACATCCATGGTCGAGGCATCCAGTCGCAGCCCCGAGCCCGACTTGACATAGCCCACAGCCCGGTTGTCCTTGATGGCATCGACGATGTCGGTGGTCGAGCCGCGCACCCAGTCTGCCACAAGGCCCAGGGTCTCGAACACGGCTTCGGTCGTGCTTTCGGTGGCGGAGCCCCGGATGCCCGGGTTGATCCGCGCCCCCGCCAGGGCCTCCAAGCTGTCGATGCCCGCGTCCCGCCGCACGATGACGTTCTGCGGCGCGCCGGTATAGACCCACAGCAGTGACAGGTCTTGCGCATCGCCCTCGAAATCGTTGGTTCCGGACACAGCGTGCTGGGCGACGTTGGTGGTCACGAGCCCCATGTCCATCTGCCCGCGTGCCATGCGGCGGATGTTGTCCATCGTCGCGCCGGTCTCCACGACGGCGGCACTGATGCCGTCCACCTGATCGTTCACGATCTGCCCGACGGCGACGAAGTAGCCGTAATGGCTGGACGAGGCCGAGGTCGAACCGATCAACAAGTCCGTCTGCTGGGCAAATGCCGGGCTGGCGCAGAGCAGCGCAGCCGTCAAAGCGAGGGTCGGTCTGGTCATATGATTTCCTCCTGTCGGCCCCTCCACAGGCCACTGCCTCCATCATGCGCAAATTAACCGTTGTTTAAATAGGTAAGACCGCAATAATTGGTGCATGAATTGCACCAATTTCGATCTCGGCGACTGCCGCGCCGTCCTCGCCTTGTCCGAGGCGCGTTCGTTTCGGCTAGCGGCCGAGCAGCTGGGCCTCTCGCCCTCGGCGCTGTCGCGGATGGTGACGGGGCTCGAGGCGCGGATCGGAGCGCGCCTCTTTGACCGCGACACGCGCAATGTCACCCCCACCGAGGAGGGGCGGGCATTTGCGGAACTGGCCGAGCGGCTGGTGAATACCGCAGAAGGTGGAGCCGCGGACTTCACCGCCTTCATCGAGGCACGGCGGGGGCGGCTGACCATTGCGGGACTTCCTTCGGTCACGGCAGGGCTGCTGCCGGACCTGCTGGAGCGCTTCGCCGCCGCCCATCCTGGCGTCGATCTGCGCATTCTCGACGCGCTGTCGGATTCGGTCGTCGCCAGTGTTGCGCGAGGCGAGGCGGATCTGGGTTTCACCGCCGGCACCGTCGGCACGCGCGACCAGCTGTCGTTCCAGGCGCTGCTCGACGACCAGTTCGTTGCAGTTGGCCGGACCGGCGGCTTGCTGTCCGAGGACCGCGCCTACTCCCTAGCCGAGCTGCTACGCATGCCCTTCATCGCGATGGCCCGCGGCACCAGTGTGCGCGAGCTCCTGGACGGGGCCTGCGCCCGGATCGGACAGCCGCTCGAGCCGCGCTTCGAGGTCTCGCATTTGGCGACCGCCGGTGCATTGGTGGCGCAGGGATTGGGGGTGTCGGCCTTGCCCCGCCTGACGCTGCCGGTGCTGGGCAGCCCCGACCTGCTGATCCGCCCCATCGCTGATTTCGGCGCCTCGCGCCGCATCGGGCTGGTCTGGCGCTCGGGCCGGACGCTGTCGCCTCCAGCCCGGGCCTTCCTGCAACTGGTGCGCAGCGGGCCACTGCAGGGTGCAGACTGATCCCAGACTATCTCAGCCAGGCCTGCCCTAGATCCTCGAACTGCGGCTCATCAGCGTTCCTCCTGAAGATGCTGCCCGATCCTCCTCCGGGCTTAGCTGAACAGCGTGTTAGTCCGGGATTGTAACGTCGCCGGCCTCGACCAGGATCAGGTCCGCCTGATCCGGCTGAGCCGCAATCTCCGGCAGGATCATCCCGCTTCCGCCTCTGCCCTCACCCTCGGCGCCCACGGCTGCACGGACGACCTGGCTCGGCGGCAGGTCCTGCCCGTCCGTCAGATGGGCGTGCATCAGCTCCAGCGCGTCGATGTGGTAGGGCTCGATCGGCACGAAATGCTCGGCGTAGCCAGGCAGGCCGGCACCAAAATGTTCGACATTGGTCAACTCGAAGTAACGGAGGTGGCTCTGGGCATCGTTTAGAGAGTTCAGTCCCAGATAGGGCCGCGAGGTGAAGCCGACCGGCACACGGGCATCCGCCCGCCCATGAATGACGAGGGTAGGAATGCCCCTCAGGTTAGCATCGCCCGAAAGCTCGGCTATCCCCTCCTGAACGCGTCGCGCCTCATCTGAATTTCCGACAATCAGGTCGCGCAGACACCTTGCGCCGTCCAGGTTGAAGTCTTGGCGCCCCGTGCTGGGTGAGCGCGAAACGAAGTCACGCGTTGGACGTTCCGGGTCCAGATCATTGACAATGTCGATGCTGCCCGTCGGCGGACCACCCGGTGCGTTGGCGAACAGCACGGCCAGCTCTTCCTCGGGGACCGGCCGCGGGTGGCCGTCCTCATCCACCGAGGCCACCGAGTAGCCGCAGATCCGGTCCTCCACCCCAAACCGCCCTTGGGCACTGGCATATTTCACTGCTGTCGCCGTGGGCGCGATGACATAGTGAGAGGGATGCAGTATGTCCGACTCCGGCTCCCAGCCATAATCGCGCAGAGCCGCGAGTGACGCGTCTGCCGCATCCTCTGGTGTTTCGGCCTGAACAAGGTCGGCCTCGATCAGGCTTTCGCAGCCCCCCTCTGCAAAGGTCACGCGATCCGCCCAAGGCGCGTCCGGCAGAGCAAGTGCGGCGCAAGGCTGGTAGATCAGCGCATGAGTGAAGTAGTCCAGCAGAGGCCGATCCGTTCCTTCCAACGTCCGCCCCCCGCGCGTCACCGATACCCGGTCGTCGGGCACAAGTTGGACCTGCGGCTGCGCGGCTACGATACCGTCGATCAGGCCATGTTCATCCGCCTCTCCCGCGTAGAGCGCCGCTCCCCCGCCATTTGAGTTTCCTGCGACGATGACAAGTGTTTCATCAGGCGACAGCGGCTCGCCCTCACCCAAGTGATGAAGGGCGAACTCGATTGAGCGCAGCACGTCGCGGCCCCATCCCGCATCCGGGTTTTGACGAGAATGGGCATGCTTGAAGGCCAGCCGGTGCGGAGCATCTCGGAGAAACGCCTGCCGATCCTCGTCGTCGAGTTCGGCTGTGAAGTGCGAGTCCGGCCCAGCCCCCTCGGCATCGGCAAGAGTGCCGTCGATCTGCAGCACGCGGTTCGACTGCAGGTCATGGAAGCCGTTGCCGAGCCCCTTGTCCGTGTAAACCACCGCACAATTCTTCTGCAGGCCCCAGTAGCCCAGATTTCCAATGTTGCGATAGAGGCTGGCTGAGCCACCTACCGGCACGGCCAGCAGGCAAGCGCTGTCGCGCTCAAAGCTTTCGGGCACCTGCAGCAGCAGGCCCACATTTTGCTGCCCCTCCCCCTCGTCCGCAACAGCAAGAACTTCTCGTCCTGCAACCATCCCGTTGCCAGGCCGCTGCTCGCGTGTCGCGGCATCGACGGTCGGACCCCAGATATCGCCGAAGCCAGCCGCCCCTTTCGTTCGGAGGGAAGCACGGCGCAGTTCCGACGCCGTCGGCTTCAGGGGGTCGGCATATGTTGGCGAGGCGCCCTCGGTCATGGCCGCAAAGCCGATCCCGCCGGTCACCAAGTCGTCCGTCTGACCGTCGAAGCTCGTTTCTGAAATCACCCGCAGCCACGCCGGCGCCGGAGTATCTGCCTTCGCCGGCGCGGCAATGCATGATGTCGCCATGCCTGCCGCCAGCAGGCCTTTCAAACCGCTTCTCATCCTCGCTCCTCCCAAAGCCGTCTCTCGTCTTGCACTGGATACTGGGTCGATGTCACTGATCGATCCTCCTCGCGCCAGACATGACAGAAGCGTGGTAGAAACATGGATGATGATAAACACCGGGTTTGGCAACAATCGATGCATGATACGCAACACTGCCTATTGGCGATGATATAGCGCCGGTGCCAGACGGTGTGATCGAGGTGAGTGCACTCGGCACCTAAGGGTGCTGTTAGCGATCGCTATCACTGAACGGCCGCATTGCTAAATGTTGCAATGCGGCGCGACGAGCATCCGACCGCCGGCTTAGGACCAACTGCTCTTGCTGCAGCCGCATTCGCTGCGGCTCACATGAATGTCTCTGATGGGCTCTTCACGTCAAAGTCGGGTGAAGTACTGGCGGCAGCTATGGGGGCAGGGCTACCACAGGCTGAACGTGAAGACTGTAGATCTACTGGTGGCAAGGGCTCCTCAAGCGGTAACATTATACCTATAACCGGATTTATGTCACAAACTGCGTGTTGCCAAGAGCTTCACAACGACAACAAATAGCCGGATGGTCCGATTGCGATACACAAGTGATCGCCGGAAGCTCGAACAGCATTTTCGTCCCGTCATGGACCAGAAGAGGCGCCTGCGGCGTTTCCGAGCTAAATAAGTGATCCAAAGCCAAGGTAATTCCCGCCATGTCCGACTTTACGCTTTACTATTGGCCGGTTCCGTTTCGAGGCGAGTTCGTTCGTGCTGTGCTTGCGCATTGCGGCGCTACGGTCAGTGAACCGGCAAGCGACGAGGTGCAGGACATGATGACGCTTGACCCACGGGCGCAACCGGTTCCGCATATGGCGCCCCCCATGCTGCTGGATAATGGCTCTGGTCAGGCTGTGGCCCAGATGCCCGCGATCTGTCTGTGGTTAGGTGAACGGTTCGATTTGCTACCGGCAGAGCCGTATTTGAAGGCGGTTGCCGTCAAGATCGTGAATGACACTAACGACGTTCTGGACGAGATGACCATCAATGGCGGAAAAGCAATGTGGACGTCCAAGTCCTGGTCCAACTACCACCCGCGCCTGGTCCGCTGGATGAGGATCTGGGAAGCGGCGTTAAAGCAGGACCTATTGCCCGAAGGGCAACTCGGTCTGCCGCACATCATGACGGCGACTTTGTGGGGAGCGATGACGGAGCGGCTGTCCGAGCTTCGCCCTCTTCTTGATGCCGAGGCGCCGAGGCTTGCTGAACTGACCGACAGTGTCCGCTCACAGCCCGCACTGGCGGCGCAGGCTCAAGAAAGCCGGACGCGGTTCGGCGACACTTGGTGCGGCGGAGAGATCGAGAAGTCACTTCGACAGGTCATTGCAGGCTGAAATCGTCTGAAGAACGCGCTACGTGGCTCGTTCCCGCTTCCTTAACCGCGGCAGCGGCGTAAAGGCCGTCATCCCGCTAAAAGTCATCAGATAGTGGCTAGGTCGTGTTGCCGAATGGCGGAGCCAAAGCTTGGCCCAAGTGATGTCGATGAAGCGAGGTTCCAGACTTCGGTAACGCGGTCTCCCGGGTCAAGCACTTTTGGCCGCGAGATTTCGTCCGCAGGCAAGCGGTAGTCTTGAACCGATCATTCCTCGACCGTCGTTCTCTGGCAGCAGGCCTTCGTC